>Ga0194063_10000491_pt1 | contig 28789 bp, 21 predicted proteins | sample SepL3720m_MetaG_FD_155459 | JGI IMG/M metagenome (GOLD analysis project Ga0194063, IMG submission 155459) | Anoxic zone freshwater microbial communities from boreal shield lake in IISD Experimental Lakes Area, Ontario, Canada - Sep2016-L373-20m | ecosystem: Environmental > Aquatic > Freshwater...
GAATAATATATAATAGTAATAGAATAAAATTTTATACCTCTATAGTTTTCATAAGTGTTGTCTATATGGTAACAATAAGCAACATATTTAGACCAACCATTAATTATCCAATAGCATTAATGTGATTATCATGATTGCTTGTTGGGTTAAATATATTCTTCATCATACACTATGAAATAAGAAACAAAAATAATAATACCTACATAATAGTCCCATTCATATATGCATGTATATATATTGCCCTAGTATATATAATTTGATATGTATAATATGGGCTATTCCAATGTGTAAAGTTTCACAAAACAACAAATAAGAATACGATTAAACAAAAGGATGATCTATCTGATCCAAAAATCAAGATTTGCATATTTTACAATAATATGTGAGACACAATAAAAACTTGATTTGTGTAAGCAAGAAAGTTTTTATGTTGTCGAACATATATCGGCGATTTTAGAAACTTCAAATTCAAACGAAGAGAAGAAATTGAAGATTTCTAAAACAGTCGATGAATTTTTGATTAAAAAACCATTTGACATATTATGAACAAAAAACTATGATAAGTCAATAAACAAAATTTATTAATCCAAAATAAAACAAATATATGCAAAAAAACGCAAATAGTAAGATAATACGAACAATTAATTAAATAATAATAAACAAAACCCATAAAAAAACGCACATGAAAGAAGAAGACGTAGCCTTTAGTCTCCAATGGGGTGACGAAGGAACAGTAGATGTAATCCTCGGACTCCAATGGGGTGACGAAGGAAAGGGGAAAATAGTAGATATTGTTGCCCCTAAGTACAAAATAGTTTCAAGAGCTCAAGGCGGTCCAAACGCAGGACACACAATAAAATTCAAAAACTTCGAAATTGTTCTCCATACGATTCCCTCAGGAATCTGTCATGAAGGAACAAAGAATGTGATTGGAAATGGAGTTGTGCTAGATGCCGCGATACTGGTATTCAAAGAAATGAATCAACTGATATCAAAAGGAATGGTCACCTTTGAACAGATAAAAGAAAGGCTATTCATTTCAAAGAAAACACACTTGATACTACCATCACAGGTAATGTTGGATATCATCTCAGAAAAAATGAAAGGAAACGACAAAATCGGATCTACATTGAAAGGGATATCACCGACATATCAGGATAAGTACGGCCGTAATGGCCTGAGAATAAAAGACATTCTCTCTCCTGATTTTATGATGAAATATCAAGCACTGAAAACAAAGCACGATCATATTGCCAAATCACATGGATATGTGCTGGAAGATCAAATCTTTACAAACGGTGAAACCTTTGCAAACAAAGAAGAACAATTCTTCAAGGCAATTGAAGTCATCAAACAGTTGAATTTGATAGATTCAGAAATCTTTCTCAATCAAACAAAAGAACCAATGCTAGCAGAAGGAGCCCAGGGCACAATGCTTGATATTGATTTCGGTTCATGGCCATTTGTCACATCATCCAATACTACTGCCGGTGGTATATGCACTGGATTGGGTATCGCACCAAACAAAATCAAGAATATATTTGGTGTATTCAAAGCCTATTGCACTCGGGTGGGATCAGGACCATTCCCCACAGAATTATTCAACGAAACAGGAGAGATATTACAAAAAAAGGGGAATGAATTTGGTTCTACAACAGGTCGGCCACGCCGGTGCGGATGGTTAGATCTGCCAGCATTGAGATATGCAATAATGCTGAGCGGAGTAAACTATCTTGCTATGACCAAAGCAGATGTGATGAACAATTTCGAACAAGTGCTCGTATGTACAAAATATAGATTAGCAGACGGCACAGAAGTTGAGATGTGTTCTCCCGATGATATGGAAAACGTTGAAGCAATCTACACAGCATTTGAGGGATGGGCAAGCTGTACAAACGACGATAACCTTCAAAAATACGTAGATTTCATTGAACAAACGACAGGCATCCCGATAGTCATGGTTGGTAGCGGTCCTAAAAGAGAAGAAATCATACTGAGAGATTACAATAGGAAGTAAAATACGCAGGGAGTCTCCGATATTTCGGAGCTCTTTTTTTTATAAAATAAGAGATATAGATGTTTTATAGTCTTAACTTCAAGAAGTTGTTTGTTTATATACCACTATACGAGAAAAGGTCGATTGTATATTCTCCTTCAAAAATATTTTTCTATTTTTGATTGAAGAATATATACTTGCCAATTCATTAATTCCTCATTATATTTCGGAATTACTTGGTTGGCATAGTATAGGATCGCTGAATGAAACACACCATAAAAGAATATCAATTATCAATAAACATGAAGAATACAATCGACGAGGGATTTTTTGGTTTCTTTTTTGGCCTGGGAGCAAAAAAGAAACGCCCAGCCGGCGAGGCGATAAAAAATAGATTATTATTTTTTAAAAAATATTTAAACGCTCCTTTAGTTGAAATTATTTTCTTATGTATTCCCGAAGTTGCGAATAGTCTCAGTACGGATTGACATTGTAAATATTATAACTATAATAAATACATCATATGTCTTTTAGCTAGTAACCAATGTACTATGGCTGAAGAAAAATATATCCGTCCGACACGGGATGAATATTTCATGGAAATAGCAAGAACAGTAGCCAAAAGAGCGAGCTGTGATAGAGGAAGAAGTGGCTGTGTGATAGCAAAAAATAAGCAAATTTTGTGTACGTGATACGTAGGATCACCTCCAGGATTACCACATTGTGACGAGCTTGGTCATCAATTTAAACAAATGACGCATGAAGATGGAAGTGTAACCAATCATTGTGTCAGGACAGTACATGCGGAACAAAACGCTATTTGTCAGGCCGCAAAGATGGGAATTGCTATAGAATGAGGAACCTTATATTGTAAGATGACACCATGCAGAACGTGCGCAATGTTGATCATTAGTTGTGGAATAAAAAAAGTTGTCGCAGAAAAGAAATATCATGCGGGTACAGAATCTGAAGAAATGTTTAAAGAAGCATGAGTAGAGTTCTCCTGTTTTGATGAATCAGTAGAAAAATACGAAAAACAATAATGTACTAACATATAATTAAATTATTATATGAATAATATAAAAGTAAGAATTGGGAGATAAAAAAACTATCTGCCAATTTTTTTTATAAAGAAAATATAATAACTACTCCGATACATGGGCCAGATGCACGCCACGAGGTAGTAATGTAAACGAAGATGAGACATATAAATACAACGAGCCGAAATGGGGACCCGCCTAGGCGGGGTTTGAGGCGAGTTCACAAACCATATAGAAATGAAACATTTGTCCAGAGTTTTGCATCTGGCTAGAGTTTTTGCTCTCGTCCTTTGCAAAGTCAAAGGGTACTTTTGGATCAATGCCAAAAGTAAGCCCAGCGGAGCGTTTTTAAAAATATAGATTGATAAAAAAACAATCACAAAATATATAATTAAGGGCTTGTATTTTCTGGAGGTACTTCTCAATCCTCTTCTTGTTGATTCATTTTGGCTCTTATAGCAAAGACACCAACAAGAACAGCAAAGATAGCAACAAGGATTCAAAGGACAATAAGCGCAATTTTCCACCATGAAGATCATCAAGTCGCATTAGCAGATTTGATAGTATCGGCATTGGCTACAATTTTGATATTATCATTGGGACAAGCATCACTGATAATAGAATAGAAAGCAAGGATATTACACATATTTGGCATGATGACGGTCGTCATATCCAAAGGGTCTATTTGATTTGTTTGAACTACCTGACCAGCAGGAGCTATATTTTTTTTGATAAGATTAACAATATCTTGAAGTACTTGTTTTCTCTTATCCTGTTGAGAAGAGTTGGCTTGAGTATCAGAAACCACAGATTCAAATTCTTTAAATAATCATTCTACATCTACGGCAAGATTTGATGGTAGGATAAGAAGTATTTCAGCTTTGGATTGATCATACACATTACCACCACCAGCAGCAGAAACTGCCTTATCAGTAAGCTTGGTAAAGATGTCTTCAAGGAGCACAGTTTGTGGATCAGTAAGTTTAATGTCATGAGTTTCACGATAATCTTTGACAGAAACAATATTTGATTTTGTATCTATTTGATCTATCAATCCATCTCTGAGTCCGACCATAAGTATCCTAAAATCGCCAATATCACCAGTGCCAGTGACATCTTGCATGGTATTGATAAAATCATTGATTTCTTTGTACACAATAGTCATTTCGGGATCTAAATTAGCTTCAAAATCCAAAAACGAAACAGTAAAATCTTTGGAAAAAGAAGTAGCATCTGCCTTAGTATAATAAATCCTTCACATCACTGACTCATATCTTGGTTCATATTTTTTGAGATAAAGATCATTACACAAAAAATCTTTGTCATTATCCTTGACCCCATCATTGTTACTATCGAAAGCTATATCGGTATCTACATAACAACTCCCCCTTGAATCATCATATTTGATATAGAATAGAATACTATTGTTGAGATTTTTGCCGACAAAAAAATCAATAGCACCACTGGATACAGAAACTTTTGGAATAGAAAGAATGTGGAAATCACCTACGTTAGCCTGACCAGTAGTGAGATTGAGTGCTCGTTTTTTATCAGCAATATTTGCATACGTATCTGTTACATTCATAGAGATAAAGTACTTACCAAAATCAGGATAAACAAAAACAAAATCATCACCCGTAGTAACTATAGATCAAGAATTGGTTTTACATGTTTTGATGTCAAGACAAATAGATTTGTGCGCAATAGTACCTAAGCTTACATCTCTAAAAATAGCAAGCTTCTGAAAAGTATCTGACAAAAGCATAGGCTTGAGACCATTTTTTACAATGATATTCCCTCAAACACCCACTCACTTATACCCTCTATACAGCACCGCTGCCCTTGGTCTATATCAGAACTCGTTAGGCTCAGTATATATATGAGTAACACGATCAGATTTACTAATCAAATCCCACGTTCCATCACCATCAAAATCATATTGAATAGTCCTTTCCCTAATAAAGTCGGGCCTATCAGAAATGATTTTTGAAATTACATCAAAAGTTACCTCATCACCGATTTCAACACTAGCCGTATCAGACCTTAACGTAACCAGAGGAATATCTGGCTTGCTCGCATCAGGAGGAAAAAAAACCAATGGCCCATTACCGATAATATCTTCATTATTTTGTTGTCCATCATCATTATCATACATCGTTACCCCAAACATAAACTCACCAGGCACTCTAGGAAGTGAGAAAAACACATAGGGAATAGTTCCTGGAGTGATTTTGGTTTCCAATGTTCTACTCGGATCAGATTTATAATAATAATACCATTTGAAGTATGAAATAAAACCATCATCATCAATGGGATTGGTAGCACTTACTTTGACAATCAAGGGATCAAAGGTATCATTGAATATATCTTTAGCATTATTTTCTGAAAATCCAACGCCGATTTCATTTCCATATTGAGGAAAGAAAAGTACGACATTATCAAGTTTGGGTAACGCATTAACAACTTTAAAATATATTTTAACCTTATTACTCTTGGAGATTGTGGTATCTTCAGCAGTAAAATCAATGTACGTACAACCTAATTCATTGAATCTATATTTGAATAGCGTTTGCCTAAAAATCTCATTGTTTTGTGGTTGAAAGAAAAACTGAAGTCACATTTTTTCTCACTTAGTATTGACCGACAACGATGAATCAACCGTAAATTCCTGATATCTATCTATTCTATATGCGGGCACAAGACCACTTCAAACATCGAGATCTAGACATTCGTCATTTTGTGTTTGGATATTTGATGCTTTATCTACGACAGTAAATCCAGCCACAGGATAATCTTTTTCTCCTACAAACACATTTTTACTCACCTCATTTTCCATGCCATCTGCTCAGCTCACCTTGAGAATAACCTTATAGATACCAGACTTTTTATAACTATGAGAGATTTTATCCGTTTGGATAGTTCTCGTATCCATATCAGCAAAATTCCATTGATAACTGAGAATCGGTTGATTGGATTTGACCACAAAATTCATGGGATTGCCCCATGACGTAGCAATGGGCACAACAAAAATTTCGGGTCTGAGCGTAGATTTTACTTCTATATCTTTTGATATATCTACCATCTTTCCATATTCATCCCTAGCAGTAAGTTTGACGGTATGTTTTCCTATGGTATCAAATTGGACCTTTATCTTTTCGTTATCATTTTCTGTGTTGATGATTTTGGTCTTGGCAGAATCAGAAAATGATCGTTCATAGACGAGTTTATCGAATCCATTGGTTTTATCCAAATCAGAACTCACAGAAGCATCTAAGATAAATTCAGAAGGGTTTTTTCGACTATTGCTTGGAATGATGGTAAACTGAGGAATAGGATCTGTAGATTCTACATAGACAGAAAGTGAATCTGTATTGGTCTGACCAAGCTCATCTTGTACCGTCAATTTGACAGTATATACACCAGGTTTTTTAAACTGTTGTTTGATAGATTTACCTTGAAATGTCTCTGTTTTATTTCACTCCTGATCGAATATTTCTCGAGTAAACAATTTGAGACTAGAGACTATCGAATATGACGGCGTAGAATCGAAAGAAAATACCGTAGAGCTATTGCCCTTTTCGGGCATTTGTTTGATAATAGCAACGGGGTCAGAAACAAGAATATAAAAAGTTTCTGTTATTTTGTTTTCTTCATTGTCCTTAGTAGTCAAAGACAGCTTATATTCTCACTGTCATGGCAAAACCAACCTCATGACAGCTGGCTTTACATCACCATCCTTACTATAACTAAATCATTCTTTGGAGGTAACCGTTCGATTATGAGAAAGAATTTGTCTTCATCCCATAGGCAAAGTAGCCGAACCGTCAAAAATTATACCTCTCTCCGCTTCCTGAATACCTAATTTGATCTTACCATCTTTGACCAATTTTTGTCCATTGGCATAAACAACGATATTTGCTGTTTTGGGTAAGACATCGATAGACATAGTTTTTTCTCCATCAAAAATCCCGTCAGCTACCTTATTAGAGCTTCTCACGGTCAAATGAACCTGATAACTCCCTGGAGTAGCAAACGTAGCATTTACGACTGGTCATACACCGATAGCCGTATCGTTACCATTGGTATCTCTATAGTATCGGAAATAATTTTTGGAAGGAATAGTATCGTTGGAGGGATCTATACTTGCTCTTCCATCAAAGGTAACCGTCAATGGAGCAGGTCAGCCTTGAGGAGAAGCTTTTGCATTGGCAACTACCGTATATTTAGTATTTACCTTTTTGACGATATCGCTAAATGGCTTATAACAATTGGTCATAAATGAAGAAAGTTTTGTCTGATAATCAGTACTGGTATACGTAGTCAGTGACTGCGTAATATCTAGACATTGTTGATAGGTAACCTTGAAGGCATAATCTTGAGGAAATTTTGGGAAAACTGTTTGGAAACTGGCGTTGAGTTGGGAAAATTTACTTTGAGGAATCTGATTTCAAATTTTGGTCGCAGCATCGATTTCGACGAAGAGTCAGAGAATTTTATTATAATCTGCGTTGATTTCATAATTTGTTATATAATCACTAGGAATCGTTGCACTAATTTTTCCTATAAAGAAAATAGCTCACAAGGCTATAAGCATCAAAACCAACTTAGAAATAGACTTGGAAAATAATGATCTCATGAAAGCGTATAAAGAGCTAAATCCAACACAAACAAAAACAAAAAATCCAAAAACATGGCATACACACTAGATATAGTGATTTTGACTGCATTTGCAAAAAAAAATGAAGTGAAAATAGGGTTTGAAAACAGCAAAGAAATAACTACAGTAATGCCACATTTTATCATGTGATAGCAAGGAAAATGATGTGAAATAGCAATATCAAAAAAATTATTACAATATCTCTTTTATCACTATCTATTATATGACTCATGGGATGTGCAGCAAAAAAAACAAAACAACCAGCACCAACAACCAGTACCAACGTTACCAATAGTTCTTGTAAAGATGCTATTGCGACATATCTCAAACAAACAACAGCATCTAGCAATGGAGAAATGGTAGCAAAATGACACACTATAACCGTAGATTATGTAGGCAGATTAGACGAACAAACAGTATTTGACACGAGTGTAGAATCCATAGCAAAAGCATGCGGAAAATATGCAACAGGAAGAAATTACAGTGAAGGACTAGCATTTGCTGTAGGAGCAGGACAAATGATTGCAGGATTTGATAAAGGTGTTGAAGGTATGAAAGTTGGAGAAACCAAAACCGTAACCATCCCTGCAAAAGAAGCCTATGGAGAACGAAGTGACAAAAACATGATCAAGGTCCCTCGCGAACAAATCCCTAATGTAGATCAATTGGAAAAAGGAATGAAGTTGATGTCATCCAACGGTCAAGCATTTACGGTATATGCTATAGACAAAAAAGAAGTGACCCTTGATGCAAACCACGAATTGGCAGGAAAAACCTTGATCTTCGATATCACCATAAAAAGCATTCAGAAATAATATAGAGGTTCAAATACAAAAACGGTAAAACAAAAAACATAGAACAGTCTATTTTAATTTTTTGGTAAACAAAAAATGATCTTCAAAGATAAACCAGAAAATTTTGCTCCAAAATTTGAAGTAGTAAGCTGTTTCGTAGAATACGACAACAAAATATTATTGTTGTGTAGACAAGATCATAAGCCAGAACCCAACACCTGGTGAGTACCAGCAGGTAAGGTTGATGAAGGAGAAACAATACAACAAGCGATGGAGAGAGAAGGACAAGAAGAGACACAACTAAATTTGGAAAATGCGATATATATTGATAAACTCTATGTAAGATATCCTGATTATGATTTCATGTATCATATGTTCCACAAAAGTTTTGCTACTCAACCCAAGGTTACGATACATCCCAACGAACATAAAACATATACACGAGAAACACCAAAGCAAGCGCTAGAAATGGATTTGATACAAGATCTCGATGCGTGTATCAAGTTGTTTTACAAAGACAAATAAAAATTCACATAGTAACACAAACCAAAACAAACAATTATGGAAACAAAGACAAAAATCGATCGGTATGCACAAAGAGGTGTGTCTTCTGATAAGGCAGAAGTACATGAAGCAATCAAGGACATAAGCAAGGGCTTGTATCCAAAAGCCTTTTGTAAGATTGACTTAGATATCCTCGGAGGAGATCCTAAATGGTGTAATATCATGCATGCTGATGGTTCTGGTACAAAATCAGCTCTAGCTTATATGTATTGGAAGAGAACAGGAGATCTTTCGGTATGGAGGGGCATTGCTCAAGATGCCATTGTCATGAATCTTGATGATTTGCTCTGCGTGGGAGCTACAGATAATATTCTGTTATCATCGACTATCGGTAGAAATACATCAAATATTCCTGGTGAGGTAATTGCGGCACTGATCAGTGGTGCTGATGAATTCTGTACTAAACTTCGTGAAATGGGGATTGGTATTTATCCAATGGGAGGTGAAACTGCTGATTTTGGAGATTTGGCACGTACTGTAATTGTTGATTCAACGGTTACCTGTCGCATGAAAAGAGAAGACGTGATAGATGCCAGCAGAATCCAAGCTGGTAATGATATTGTTGGACTTAGTTCATCTGGTCAGGCAACTTATGAGAAAGAGTATAACGGAGGGATGGGTAGTAATGGATTAACGTCAGCTCGTCACGATATATTCTGTAATAGACATATCCAAGAGTATCCCGAAACATTTGATCCACAGTTACTTACAGATAAGCCTGGATTGGTATACTCGGGACAGTATGAAGTCGATTCTGAAATTCCAGATATATATTGGGACGCAGAATTGGCACATAAGCATAATTGGAATAAACCCAATGTTGGGAAATTGGTGCTATCACCAACGCGAACCTATGCTCCCGTGGTAAAAGCAGTCTTAAGTACAATACCACGAGAAGCAATCTATGGCATAAGTCATTGTTCTGGTGGAGCACAAACCAAGGTTTTGCATTTCGTGGACAATGTTCATGTCATCAAAGATAACATGTTTGATGTTCCTCCACTGTTTAAAATGATTCAAGGCGAATCACAAACCAACTACGAGGAAATGTACAGAGTTTTCAATATGGGACATAGGATTGAGTTTTATGTTGATCCTAAATATTCGAAAACCATCATCGACATATCTCGTAGCTTCAATATTGATGGTAAAATCATTGGTCACGTAGAGGCCGGAAAAGGGAAAAAACTCACCATCAAAAGCGAGTACGGAGAGTTCGTTTATTAAAAGATCCATTCATTTAGTAGTGGGAGATCGGTGTTCCGGTCTCTTTTTTTTATGAAAAACTTTATCATTGACTTTTATATACAATAATGTGGTAATACATTGCTTTCAAGTTATATTCATACATTAATTTAAAATGAGGAACAACATCATGAAGAAGGCAAAGTATCTACTGGCAAATGTGGTTTTTTTATCATCTTCCTAGCTACCAAAAGAAAAAAGCAAGGAATAAGGAGGTAACTCCTGTGATGACCAAAAGAAAACCACATTAGGATGAATTTCATCCACGGGGAGAGTTTGAGTGCTATGCGCTCCTCTCCCTTTTTTTATAAAGAGAAATAACTATATCACCTCCGCCAGACCTACCTGCCGCAGGCAAGTGCACGCCACGAGATAGGAAACGATTCATAGATGGAACAATTAACTGGAACGAGCCGAAGTGGGACCTACCGAAGGTGGGACAGAGGCGAGTTGATAGGTCATATGAATTCAAAACCTATGTCCTGAGTTTTGGATCTGGCTTGATCTTTTTGGTCTTGTCCTAAGTGAAATCTTAGGGTACTTTTTCTATCAAGAGAGAAAGTGACCCCAACGAAGTGTTAAAAAAATATAGAAATTTAGGTTACATAAATGAATGTATAGGAAAACAGCTACACACTTTTTTTTAATTATGCTATGTTAGTTGTATAAAAAAAAGACGGAAATATCCGCCTCAATTTGTAATGTACTGAATTCAATAGTTGCTTACTTTAGGGGTGAAGGTGGCGGTGAAGGTGCCGGTGAAGGTTGAATAAGATGTTTAGCTGTAAGAGATTTGAGAACCTCTTGAAAAAGTTTTTTATCATATCCAGGTTTACCGGTAGCCTCAGTCCATACGGTATGAAATTGTCCTTCAGTTAAAGGCGACATTTCTGTTTTTGGTTTTAACATAATACTACATTTTAGTTTCTAACTCATATATATTCTTGCGGTTGACAATTTCAATAGATGTTATGTAGAATAAAAAACCATAAATTTTTACCTAGGTTTTGTTGCCTTAATACAAAGATAATCTATATACCCTCTAGTATAAGAAAATTTTAATAACCAAGAAATCATGGTAAGTCCCCATCCGACAAAGAATCATCTTGTCTGAATAGCATTTTTGATAGATGCTCTGGTGAGATTATTGTGTGCAAAACCTGGAAATACTTGATCTCCTATAGGCTGTATATAGTCTACAACATATCCAATATCTTGCAACTGCTTACGATACAATTCAATTCATCATCGATTTACACGGGGCATTTTCCATACATAAGATCATATTTTGGCAATTAAACGCTTAAAGAAAGATGTTTTGAAATGCTCTGTTTGCACGATAATATCGGTGAGGATCAAATGTCCTCATTGTTTCAAAACCCTATAGGATTCAATCAAAAATTGTTGTCTTGGATTAAAATGAGCGGGGCCCTCTATACCAAACACCAAAGAAAAAAAATCATTAGGATAATCAAGCTTGCATGCGTCTTTTTTTTCAAAAACAATATCTACACCAAGTGATTTGGCTTTTTGCTGAGCAAAATGAATATGAGGTCACGTAATATCTATAGCATACAGAAGCTCTGGATGAAATTTTTCGTAAAGTCTAAAGGTCTCTGCACCATATCCACAAGCTACATTTAAAATTTTTTTGGTATCGCGTATCGCAGCTTTTTTGATAACATAGTCGAGAAGTGTTATTGCAGCATCATAATATGTTTGAGCATCAGCTGTTCGATAGCCAAAAGACAAAAAACCATCAGCCTCATCTTTTCTTTTGTCTGCTCCATGACTATAAAATTCTTCAACCTGCTCCTCATGTGTGGTCATAGACACTAATGGTTTAATGATAAATATTCCAAAATCCCAGCCAATCAAATCATCGCAGCATTGTCCATAGAATAGACCTTTTTCATGGGTCTCAAGCACACAGTTTCAGGCATTTTTTGTGGTGCATAGCTTTGTAAATATTCTCGTAATCTATCATTACACGATACCCCTCCAGCAAGTCATAGCGTTTTTGCATTGAAGAAAATACCAGCTCTGACAAGCTTTTTGACCATTACCTCAACAACCGCTTCTTGAAACTCATACGCAATATCACATATCAATTCCTCCGGAATTTCTAATATTCAATCTTCTAATTTTTTAATTTTTCAATACTTCTCAAATTCTTTGAGAAGAAAAGATACCTGAGATTTCATTCACGAAAAACTAAACTCGAAGCCATCCTTGGAGAGAAAGATTCTCTTAAATTCTACGTCACTATTTGGTTTTCATTGCAAAGCTTTTTCAGAAATTCGTTGTCATCCAGGATAAGGTCCACCAAGCATTCTTGCAACCTTATCAAAGCACTCACCTGCTGCATCATCCAACGTATATCACACTTTAGCGATTGTATATCATCCAAATTCTTTTCGTTCAATTCATTCTGCATGCTCAATTATGCATTCTCAATTATTTACGACGTAAATATCATTGTGTCCTCCACTCGCCGTCAACACAACAAGAGGGAACTGGATATCAGACACATTTCTTTCGAGTAAAAGCGAAAATAAGTGCCCATAGATGTGGTTAACATGTACAAGCGGTTTAGCGAAATAGCTAGAAAGCAAGGAAGCTACAGCCTTACCGACCACAAGCGAACCAGGAAGTCATGGGTGAACCGTTACACTGATAAAATCAACGTCTTTGATAGCATCAAAACCTATAGTTTTGATGACTTCAATAATTTTATCAAAATGAAGTCTAGAAGCAAGTTCTGGAACTACGCCACCATACTGTTGATGATCAGCAATCTGTGAATAGGCCAACAAGGAATAAACCGTAAATATCTGTCAATCGAAATTCACAATACCTACAGAAGTATCGTCACAACTTGTTTCTATCGCTAATGTTTTTACCATACAATCAAGAAATAGATAAATGAGAAAATATGTGGAGTACATAGACAGAGAGCAACAGTTTTTTAGTATGTCACGAGCACCTTTCACAAAAAACAGCCTCAAAATTTGCTTTTTAACATATTTGTATATATAATATAAGTATATCATTTACTTTTTAAAGGAAAAATATGAATAAACCTACAAACGAAACAGATTCTTTAGGACAACAACCTATAGATACATTAGACGAAGAGATAAGAAGTTTATGGAGCAAAGACCCCAAAGAAAGAACAGACCCCAAAGTAGCGCAACACATGTTTGAAAAATTAAAAGCGCAAATAGATATCATCAATAACAATCCAGAAAACAGAAAGTATTTGGAAGAATTTGTTAAATGGCAACAAAAAAGCAAAGACAAAAAGAGAGATAGTAATACGTACATACTCGAAGGCATCAGTAAAATAAACATCAAAACCACAACAGGACAATCAAAATTTGCAAACTATAAAGAAAGAAAAAGTCTAGATATAAACAATGCAACGATAGATCACAAATGAGTCTACAAAATGATTGAATTGCTGGAGACAAATTGAATAGTAAACACCACAGAAAAAGAGTATTTAGAATGACAAAACAAATGAGATACATGAATCACAGTAAATGAAGAAATGTACGTAAACAGCAATGGTGTATGAATAAACAATTTCAAAGCATCAAATATAAGATGAGGGTTGAGTCCTTTTAAAAATGCAATCATAAACATCAATAGTAATCTTGAGGGTCATGAAGGACCAACATCTTCTACACGTATGGTATATGAAATTCTTAAAAAAATGGACATACTAAGCAAATTGCCAACAGAGGATCAAAGCACTTTAGAAAGATTTGTATATTTTGTAGATTTTGCCTATCGTCTCAAACAAAGAATATATGGAATGGACGTAATGTATGTGTATGGAACATTGTTTGGAAACTATAAAAGATTGACCTTACAAGATATTTGGGAATATCTAAAAAGCAATCCAGATAAAACAGGATTTGAACCACTAAGCGAAGAAGAAGCAACAAAACTCAAGATATTAAAACCCAAAGGCACCGCAGGAGGGAAAACATATGAAACCGATACCATGGCAAATATTGTAGCAACTAAGCAAGGAGAAATAGCAAAAGCGATGAAAATGGTTGTAGAAATGGAAGAAGAACGAACATTAAGCTATGCATGAATGCCATGATACAAAGAACAAGTGTTTTTTTTCGATACAGGATGAAATACTGCCTTATTGGAAGAAGTGGCTCCTGCAAGAGAATATGCATTTTGTAAACTACATCCAAACAACGAAATATACATCAGATCATATTATGATTTACCACCAAATTTCTGATGATTCATCACAGAAAATGGAAACACAATTCATGGCAAATTGACAGAAAAAAACATTGAAAGCTTTTTGTCAGTCTTCGATTGAGATGATGCAGATGATGAAATAAAAGAAAAAATAAGAAGAAAATTCAAAGAAAACATAAATAAGACACAAACACCAGAAAAAAAAGAAGTAAAAATAGGTGATAAGTACCAAGGGACTGTCATTAATGAAAAAGACTTCGGCGTATTTGTAGAAATAAACACATGAGGACACAAACAATCAGGATTATTGCACAAATCCGAAATGAAAGATAAAAAACCACAGCAAGGAGATACTATTGAAGTTGTTATTAAGAGCATAACAGCAGACAAAAAAATAAGTTTCAGTTTAGCAACTGAAAACGAAAGATTAACAATAGATAAAATCAAAGAAGGAGATATCTTTAATGCAACGATAAGTAACATAAGTGAAAAAAATCTTGTATTCGTGAAAATAAATAATACAACCATATCATGACTTCTAAAGACAGAGGCAGACAAAGAGAACATAAGAGAAATCTTTGAAAAAAACACACCAGTAAAAGTAAAAGTCTTCAAGAAATCAGACAAATGACTAATTTTTACAATAACAATATGAAGTAAGTTCTAACATGTGAGACAAAGAACCAAAAATCAGATCACATACAGACAAAGAAATAGAGAAAGCCATGACTGAACTTCAAAACATGGACATTTCTCCTATTCCAGAAAACATTGAAACATATATTGCATTGGTGAGCACACCTCAACGACCCAAAGGATATGAAGAACTATATGCCAATAGAAAAAATCCAGAAATACTACAAGCACTCATGCAAAAGGAAAAACTACAATCGCTCATACATATTGAATGACCAAACGTATGGTCACATACCAAATTAGCACTAGAAATATTAGCAAAAAGAAATATATCTCAGGAAGAAAAAAGACTTTTACAACAAATTATATTTCATCATGATCTAGGAAAACATGAAGTGGTCAAAAACGAGGAAAATAGAACACAGACAATAAAAACCATAGCATCAGGAAAATTATTTCAGACGATGATAGGACATGCAACAGGAGCATTAGATAAGATAAAAAAATGCCTCAAAGCAAATAATCTCAACGAAGAAGAGACAGATTTTTGTCTTAAAATTATAGAAAACCATATGGCAACTGACATATTACAACGAAAAAACCCAGAAAAAATTATAGCATTTTTTACATCATTGGGGAAAGAAGAACATGAGATCAAAAGATGAATACATTATCTGACGCATATGCTAGAGATAGATAGTTTAGCCACCGAAAACGTTTTTCTACGCGAAAACCAAATAGAATATTCTATACATAACAAAAAATCAGAATTTTCATTTGAAGAAGTACGAAACAAATATATAAACGCAAAAAAAGAACGCATAACGATACAAGCAAGAGAAAAAAATTTACAAGACAAATTGGACGATTGTGATACCTATCTCCCTATAATTGCAAACAGTATTATACCAGACAACGCAGAGAATAAATCATTCAGAGAACATCCAGATGACCCAAAAGAGCATCAACCTATGTGGCATGAATTTGGTATAATAACACATTCCAAAAAAATGTTACAACAGTTTTTCAATAGAAATAATTGGCTAAAACCAATAAAAAAACAAATAGATAGCGTGTTACAAGAGACTATAGATGGGAAAACAAAAGAGGAACTTATGGCAATCAGTATCATTTTCCATAATATAGGTAAATATCTACGTACAATATACATAAAAAATGGAGAAAGAGAAATTGCACACCCAGATCATGAACAATTAGGAAAAAATATATGTATGACTAATCCTCACGTTCAAAAATTAATACAAGATCGTTATCATTTGACAGAAAAACAATATAACTACATGACAAATTGTATAGGACTTCACTTCGAATTGGCTAAATTAAGAGTAAACTCACAAACGATACAGCAGGGATATAATTTACAATATACACATTCAGACAAGTTTATGCGTATATGCGAAAACATAAGAAACAAAAATCCAGAATATAAAACAGAGATAGGAGTATTGTTTTTGTGTGATAGTTTAGCAAAAACAGACATTACCGTCTATGAGAAAAGCGATGAAAAATTATTAGAAAAGAAAAAAACAATGATACAACTATTGGAAGAAAAAAAAATGCCAGCAGAACTTATCAATCCCGTTATGCAAAAGCCAATAAACATAGCAGTAGCCAAAAAATATCTAGAATATCTTTATGCGACAGAGGACGATAAGAAAAATTAATGAGATTTTACGTCTTCTGATTCTTCAATATATTTGTTCTTGCCTGGATCATAGCCTGTACAAGAACATCTGGACATCATAGATCAGTCAAACAGAGTGCAATGATATCATCAGCTATATCTTCATTTGCTTTGATAAAAATATTTCTTCCTTTCATAACTTTGATTGCAGGATGAGTCAAACTAGCCAAAAATATCTGATCAAATCATAACATATTATGAATTTTAATTTCACCAGTCTTTTGGTTAAGTTGTAACAATCCGTAACTATATTTACTAGTGATATCCAAAACCCTAGGAATAGTATCAGCAATCAGCCAAAGGAAAGGACTTTTGTAATGATAAAAAGTATGTGCGTCTTTTAATGCGAGAAATTTTATATTTCATGCATGCAATTCATTGGCTTTATTTTGGATAACGCTTTTACAAAGTGTTCACTGTCCATGAGACAAAAAATCCAAGTGGTGATCAGTCAATACTTCAAGTCCAGTCAATGATGGTTGATTTTGAAACAAAGCATAAATATCATCTATATTGATCAATTTTTTATATAACAATTCTCTCTGTACGCCAACCAATGATCACAAACTGACTCTATCATCCATAGTAGCCAATTGATAATACATATCATCACTCATATCTATAAACGCTACAAAACGTTGCAAAACACTATCAGTAGAAGAAAGTTTTTGCAATGCGACAAGCAAGACATAGAGCATATGCGTAATAGAAGTTGACTGACAATATCTATGATGATGATCTAAAACGAATCTAGATGATGTTTTTGCGCGACCTTCCCAAAGAGCAACATTTTGCATATTCAAGGTTTGTGTTGCTAATTTATGCGAGACATGATCAATGTTTTCATAAGACAAAACAGCATGATTATTGATTTCAAGATACAACCAGGTATTACCAGAATCAAATGTTGTATCGTTACTTATTTTACCACGACCCACAGGCGAAGAAAATTTAAAAGCAGGAGGAAGTACTCATGCTAATTTCAAAAGCAATAGGGCTCATCTAGGATCTAAATCAGCAATACCATCAGTAGCAATGCTTTTAAAAAAAGACTGAGTAGCAAACAACAAGAGATCATCCACAGACGCTTCATGAGATAAATTTTTACTCCTAGAAATACAGTCTATCAAAGAGGAGACAAAACGAACTAATTTTTGATCATCTTCCTGATTACGAAAATAAAGAATTTTGTAAACTAAATCATAAAGCGAGCGTAATGCATCATCAAAATCAAGAGTATCAGAGATAGAAGAGAGAGAGGCTTGTGTTCTCAAAGTAGTAAAGACACTATTTTGAATATCCTTATCAGCAAATTGTTGTTCTTTTCTAATAAAAGAAACAACAACAGTCAAAAACTTATGTAAAGAAGAATATGAATCTGGATTCGATACAGACATAGCATAGTGATAGTAATTAAATCTCTCCAAGCGTAGATGGAACAACAACATCATCCACAGTCAGTCATTTAGCGATTTTTTTGATAGTAGGAAGAGAAATATAAACGATAAAAAGATTGAGCACAAGCGCTACGACAAAAAACCGTAAGATATTGAGCTGTCGAAAATACGTAATTCCATATCAAAGAATAGCCATCCCCAGTAATATCAAAGTCAGAATTCATCATATTTTGAGAGAAAATATCGGTTGAACTTTTTTTCTTTTACCTACCCGAATTGCGCCAAGCATAAAGAGAAATTCTATAGTAAGCTGAGTAATTACTCATCCAAAAAGTCAGTATTGGGGAATCATTCGCACTCAAAGGGGGATACCGATAAGCACTCAAATCAAATTGATCGGCAAGAGCACATTTTGTTGCTCTACAGCCACGAAGAGATAATTATAGACTTGTTTGATAAAACTTCGCAGCAATACAACACCAAGAAACGGAAGTATTTGATTGGATCATCGAGTAGTCAGTGTAGCAAAGCTTCCCAAGAAGGCTTTTCACGAAACCACAAGGATAATCTGATCGGCAAAAAGCCAAAAATTAATCGTAATAAGTCATCCTATCCAGAAGATAAGCAGAAGAAGATTACCGATACTTTTGCGTTTATTGATCAGTGAATATGCTGATATTTTGTGAAGCAAACTATTTCCTAGTGACGATGGTATGATAAGCAAAATTTCTATTAAAGTCAAAGATAGCGCCCAGACACCAGTATAATCATGACCTGATGAGGTGGGATAAAACCATCACAAAAACAAGAGGACAATCAAGGTGTGGAAACTACTCAAATAATACGATACTCCATATTGTCGATTTTTGACAATAATATCTCTGGTAAATTTCCAATCAAATTTGATTTTGAGCGGAAGTATTCTTTTGGAACGAAGATGAATTTCTATATTTTGTCCGATAGAGCTTGCAACAACGGAAAACATAATACAACAAAAGGCAATCAAAGAAACCGTACTACCATTGAAAGTCATGTTTTTGAAGATAAAAAACACCACAGGGACAAGGATAGCAATTTGAGAAAGTCTAGCGGTAATGAGTGTCCAACTCAGCTGATCCATTCTCCAAAAGATTTGAAGTGGTAGTTGTTGGATTCCTGCAAACATAAAACTGGCAGAAAAAATCATACCAAAAGGAAGTCATCGAACAAGATAAGGATTAGATGTATAGGCTGGAAGCAGGTAAGCAACGATTATAGCGACTATATATACCACAGACATAATAATCAGTCTCGTACCAACAAACTTGCCATATTCCAATTTGAGCTCAGTATGGTTGGGATCTATATTTGCTTCTTTGATTGCGCCAAGTCTTTTAACAGCCAAGACATAGAGTCACAAATCAGCCAACGCTGTCCATATAGCAAAGTATTTGAGGATAGTAGAATAGTCCCCATATTGCAAGGGTCACAAATAGGGCGTCATAATTTTGATGGTCAAAAATCCAAACAAGGCACTGATAATCCTTCCTATCAGTTGCCACGCTGCATCTTTGATAACTAATCTATGTGAAGAACCCATATTTGTATAATGAAGAATGAATAATATTCCTGCTAGATGCATGATGATTGATGATTGATGTATGATGCTTGATGCTTGATGATTGATGATTGATGTATGATGCTTGATGCTTGATGTACTATATAGTTATAATGTGCTTCATGCTTTCAGCTTCCTGCTTTTAGCTTCCTACTTCCTGCTAATGATTATAATTTCATTTTTCTAGAAAATTTCTCGAGTGACGTTTGATGAAAATCTCAAAGCATAGGCAGATATCCATCAAGTTCTCAAAGAAACAATCTAATATGTTCTAGCGAATCATCAAACGTATAAATCAGATGTGATTTGGGGGTAAGGAATACAACGTTTTTTATTTGTTGTGTTTGTGGATATATTTCCACTATATATCACGTAAACGTATTTCGTGGATAGCTTTTATTGCCTATGATAAGTTGGGATTGTTCTATAATAAGCTTGATAACCTGATTATTGATGGTAGAATAATAAAAATACCCTCCCAAAAGAAAGAAAAGCAATACCGCGCCAACGATATTATTGTTGATGATAGACAACACAAAGACACTCGCAAATATTACCGCAAATATCAGATACCATATTTTGCTTCTCTGAAATTTTTCTCCGTTATAAACCAATACGCTCATAAGCCATACAAAGAAGATAAAAACTGAAAGTATTGTACTATGTTAAAGCAATTTTTCAAGAGCAAGTAAAGAAGAATCACCCCTCCCCCTCTTTAACAAAGAGGACTATCTGAACAATAAGCCTTCTGTGATTTGTCCACAATAGTGGGTAAAGAAGGAAACGAAGGAGGATTTATTTTCATAGAATGAGAGTCAAATCGTCCCAGGTCAATGCTTCCAGTCTTTTGGAAGATAATGCAGAAGGAATATCAAAAGATATATCTGATTTTTTTTGAATCATTTTTTGGATTGCTCACAATGTTTTTCTACTAAACGGCGCAAACAATTCCAGAAACGATATAAATCTATCTCGATGGATGGTGGGTTGTTCACGTTTAGTGGTTAATTGAATCAAACAGCTTTTTACCTTGGGTACGGGTTTAAAACATTTTGCAGGCACTCATTTGAGATAAGTAATAGTACATCCATAATTGAGCAGCCATCGAAGATAAGATTTTTTTTTGGCATCAGTTCTCAGCTTCTGACCTACCTCATCTTGCACCATAAATATTCATCACACAAATTTTTGATTACCGAAAAACTTTCTCAAAATAGGGGAAGTGATATAGTACGGCAAATTACCCACAACTAAAGTATTTTGGGGACGCAATTGTTTGTTGTTCAAAATATCCTCAACATCTACTTCCAGTACATCAGCCAAAATAAATACTCAGTTCTCCACGCTCAACTCTCCACGATCCATAAATATTGGATCCTTATCAATCATAAAAAAGTTACTAGAGATGTGGTGTATCAATTTAGTGATTGAGCCTTTTCCGGGTCATATTTCTATCAAAGCCTCACATCAAAGAGCAGTATACAATCCCAAAATTTTATCAGCAATATAACTTCTGACTTTGGTATCGATAAGAAAGTTTTGTCCAAGATACGTTCACATAGATAGAGTATACTAGTACAAACAATAAAACAAAAGAAGACAATTTTTTAATCTTATTAATCTTTTAATCTTATTAATCTTTTACTGTTTTAAGAGAATAGTGCAATGTTAAAAAAACCGCCTGGAAAATATTCCAAGCGGGTATACAGAAATGGTTTGGTAATATGCGACCTACATACTTACCACATTGTGTGGCTGATGCGTATATAAAAAGTCACGAACACGATCGGCTATAGTTTGAAGCTCATGAGAAGAAAAACGATGAATACCCATAAACTCCTTCACCAAATTTTTCATTGCCTTAAGCTTCACTTCCTTATTGAATTCAACCAGCATATCCCAAGAAACTCCAGAAGAATATATCTTGATACGTTCAGCATCGAGTTGATATTGAATCAGTAACAACAGATGTTTTGCGGAATAACTCAAATCCAAATCACTAACCTGAGGTTTGTGCGACAGTCTAGCAGCTGAAGGAAGCTTAATACCTCCAACAGAAACTGAAGTCTTTTTCTCACGACGAAAAAGAGATGAAAAAACCCTCTTCTTGGTAGTTTTCTCGGTTTTGTGGATAGTTTTTTCTGTTTTATCTTTTTTATTTGACATAATAATAGTGTTTTATTGTATTTTTTGTTTTTGTTGATTTCTTTGTAGTAAAAAACAAACAAAAGTCAAGTTATAAGACAAGAAACAAGACAAAGAAGCCAAAATACAAGCATTGACAAAATAAAGGAAATACATATACGTATATTGAAAACAAAAAATCAAACATATGGTACACATAGGCTCTTTTTTTATGATAATTGCATTGATTTCTTACACAACGGCGGTTTGGACAGAACGACGCAAAAAGAGATTAATGATATGGATGATATGCGTATTCATACTTGGTTTCATCTGTGATAGTATCGGTACATCGATAATGTTTCACATATCAGAAACCAAGTTTCATCTCACCATCCATTCAGGAGTCGGATATTTTGCTTTGGGAGTAATGCTTCTTCATTTGATATGGGCGCTATTGAGTATCAAACACATTGGAAAATGTGAAGAGTACTTTACCAGATTCTCAATTGTAGCCTGGGGAATATGGTTGATAGCGTTTATAAGTGGTATTATAATAGGTATTGTATTAAAATAATGCCTCGGTTGGGATTTCTCCCAACTTTTTTTATAGAAAATAAAAAGACGCCCATAGACGCCTTTTTACATACACAGATACTCAGATTATTTTTTCTTGTGTTCTAATGGATCAGGACCATAGTGATTCTTTCATGAGGTTCATACAGAAAACAAAAGAGGTCGCAACAACACTATAGACCAAATAGAAAATATAAACATAATAACATAAAGACTAATATGTGTAGGGGTAAACACTTGAGATAGGGCCTTTGTTTGTAATGCTACTATGTCTTGAGAAATTTTTTCTTGTTCTCCCGTTGTTGTAGCGCTTTGCAACTGTTGAACAAGTTGTTGCGCTTCTGTCTGGATAGATGGGAGAGAAGTAAAGGTGATAATATTGGAAACCAAAGAAAGAAGATAACTAATACCAAAGATAATCCATATTCGTTTTACTTTGTTTTTGCCATCAAGATTACGATCATGTTGCCTTTTGTGGATAAGTGCAGGATAGAAAAAAAACAGTAATGCAAGTCACAACAAAGGAGAAACAACAACAGAAATCATATCAGGAAATATTTTCTGCAACAAAAAAGTAAGTAGAGCAACAACAAGGCTAAGAAGGACCAAATACCAAAAAAATTTGATTCTTGATAACCTTCCCTCACGAGAAAAATAAATGTTCTTAATATCCATTATATAGACAATAAAAAAAGTAAAAGAAACAGGAGAACAATATATTTTCACACAAAGAATACAACAAAAACATATATACTGACACCTTGGACATGAATATTTTTTATGGTGCTCTCTCTCGACACAGAGATTGAAACTAGAATACAAATATATACAATGTAAAGACACAAACAAAAATAGAACCATATGTATATACCAAAAAAAATACAAGAAAGTGGATTTAGCTCTGTAGAAGAATTTGTTGCTTATTGTGAAAAAAAATCGCTTACACGAGAAGCACTCTTTAGCAAGGATGAACTTCTCTTTATGTTACAACTCGCAGGCAATCCAAATAACTGGCCAACACCAAAACATATACAGCGAGAAGCCACAAAAATGTACCGCTTACGAGAAGAAATGAGTGACTTGATAGTCAGATACAGACTCATTGAAGAGCGAATCAAAAAAGTAAGCTCTTGCAAAGAGTTACGGGAAGTGGCGTTGATGATATTGACAACAACATGCCAACCAGTGAGTACGGTATGTGGACCCATTACTACAGGCGGAACAGAATCCGTAGCAGAAAATGTACATGCTATGCAAACATACATCGCCGAGTTGCAAGAAGCTGGAGAAAATGTTTTCGATGAAACACGATTTATAGAAGCCATAGAACGAGTAAAAGCAAGTGATGAAGAATCACTCGACGATTTCTATTTAGCACTCTATACAAGTGGATGTATCGAAAAGACATACTTTATGAAAGACTATCAATCCTCTACCGGAAGTAAATTACGGTTTAGACTGGTGTATATCCGTCAAGATGAAATGATATATCAATAAGCTATCCAAATAATATCGGGAGTATGTGTCCCGATTTTTTTTAAAATCATAGTATGAATTTTTGAATCGTTCAAAGCGATTGACATTTTTGAGTAAATAATTATGTTATTTATATAACCTAAAACAAATATATGAAAAAAATTATTCAGACACCAGACGCACCAAAGGCAATTGGTCCGTATAGCCAAGCCGTTGAAATAAACGGAATGCTATTTATTAGCGGTCAGATTCCCATCGATCCCGCAACAGGAATATTCGTTGAAGGTGGTATCACCGAACAAACGGAACAGGTGATGAAAAACATCGGAGCAATCCTAAAAGAAGCGGGATATACCTACGATGATGTAGTCAAATCAACCTGTCTGCTCAACGACATGGACCATTTTGCAGCGATGAACGAGGTATACGGAAAATACTACCCAAAAGATCCTCCTGCCCGCGCCGCATATGGCGTCGTAAAATTACCAATGGGAGCACTCGTTGAAATCGAGACCATAGCAGCGAAATAAGCCACACAAGAACACTGCACAACAATCACAATAAAAAAGTCGGGAGTATTTGTCCCGACCTTTTTTTATTATTTTATTTTTTTATTCTTATGGGCAGATATATACTCAATATAATAAAAATCAGGCTTATTTTTGGATACGAAAACTTTTACTTTATCTCACGTTTTTACAAATGTATTTGCATAGATAATAAAGTCCTTGAGGGTGAATATCGATTTCCCCGTATATTCACCTATATCGCTTGTATAAATACGTGAAATACCAGGGACCTTGACTTCGAAATACCATGATCAAACATATTTTTTAGCCGTATAGGTTTCATTGGTCGAGTCTATCCACACAGGAATTATTTTTGTTATTGCTCATGTATATATGTTCATTGGAATTTTTCCTAGCTTCATATTGTTAATATATTGTGATGCTTGTATATGTAAAAACACTCGTATCATAGCGACAAGAATAAACAAAACTCATACTATAAAAATCACCAATGAGAGACCCATAAAAAACAAAAAAATCAGTCACAAACAAAAAAGGAGGAAAGCAAACACCAACTTATTTCTAATAAAATATTGCATTAGATTTTTTAATAATAAAAAACAGAATCTATATAGCGAAACAACAAGAAAATTACAAGAGGGTTTAAAAAAACCTCGGAAGTAATGATCTCGATAGTGTGTATATCAAGAAATTTTTAACCATCCAAAAGAATTGACTTTTCTAAGTAAAAATATATAGTAATAAAAAACAAATAAATTAAAACAAAGCATTATGCCACTAATAGAAGTTTTGGGCGCATCACGAATGTGGAGATGGCGTCGCAGAAAGTTTAAAACAGCTATGAGAGAGGCTGTAGCTAGCATACCCAAAATGCAATTAACGCCAAGTCAGGTTTCTGTGCTTACATTCAGAGAGGCTGGTGGATTCGATGGAGAAATCCACGTACGATGCACATTCAATGAAAAAGAGGAACGAACACCAGAAGTAAGAGACATTCTTGCGCAAAAAATCGCAGAAGTCACGGAAAAGTTCTTTCACAAAACCAGACTGATTGAAGTATGGGGGAATCCATGTTCGAAAGACAACGGATTTTACTCAATCACAAATGAAAAATGGGAGTGTTAGTTAGTCTTCTTTATAAAAAACGCCGGGAGTATTTGTCCCGGCCTTTTTTTATATCTTCACTAATAATAAAACCAATAAACAGATAGAAAATCTAAACACATTGAGTTTCATGCGCTGGAAATATTACTCTGATAGTCTAGTATGGAAAAATGAAATGGCGGATCATTTTTCCTAGATTTTTTTGCTTACTTTTTGGAGCAATGCCAAAAAGTAAGTCTAGCGAAGCGTTTGAATATATTTTTGAGATTACTCTTTGAGCGCAGCATGAGCAGCAGCCAATCTTGCGATAGGTACTCTAAATGGCGAACAACTTACATAATTCAATCCAACCTTATGGCAAAATGCAATAGATTGAGGATCTCCGCCATGTTCTCCACAGATACCAAGTTTGATATCAGGTCTCGTTTTTCTTCATTTTTCGATAGCCATTTGAACAAGTTGGCCAACACCTTCCGTGTCTAATGTTTGGAATGGATCTTTTTCGAAGATGTTTTTGTTTACATATTCTTTGATAAATGAACCAGCGTCATCCCTAGAAAATCCAAGGGTCATCTGAGTAAGATCATTTGTTCAAAAAGAAAAGAATTCTGCGGTTTCTGCAATTTTGTCTGCAGTGACTGCACCTCTAGGCACTTCAATCATAGTTCCGAGTTTGTAATCAACCTGAACACCATATTTGTCCATAGTCTCTTTTGCAACTTTTCTGACAATCTCGGTATTAAAATCCAATTCTGATTTAAATCCAACCAATGGAATCATAATTTCTGGTTTCACTTCTATACCTGTTTTTTTGAGCTCACATGCTGCAGAAATCACTGCTTCTGTTTGCATTTCTGCGATTTCAGGATACGTAATAACCAATCTACATCATCTATGTCCAAGCATCGGATTAAATTCATGAAGAGATTCAATTCTTTTTTTCAAAACTTCTAGATCTACGCCCATATCTTGAGAAAGTTCAACGATATCTTTTTCTTCTTGGGGTAAAAATTCGTGCAATGGAGGATCCAAAAACCTAATCGTAACAGGCAAACCTGCCATAGCTTTGAATATTCAGATGAAATCTTCTTTTTGGAAAGGAAGAATTTTGGCAAGTGCTTTTTTTCTTCCATCAACATCATCAGCAAGAATCATTTCTCTTACTGCCTTGATTCTATCTTCAGCAAAAAACATATGTTCTGTTCTACAAAGTCCAATACCCTGAGCACCAAATTTTCTTGCTACTTCAGCATCATGTGGCGTATCAGCATTTGTTCTGACCAAAAGTTTTTTATAATTATCAGCCCAAGTCATAAGCGTTCAGAAATCACCACTAAGTTCAGGATCCATAACTGCCAATGCATTAGCAAAGACTTCTCCTGTGGATCAATCCAAAGTAATCATATCTCCTTCATTATATATTTTTCCTTTGATGGTAAGTGTTTTATCTTTTTCACTCACAACAATCTCCCCAGCTCCTGCTACACAGCTTTTACCCATACCTCTAGCAACAACTGCAGCGTGAGAAGTCATTCCTCCTCTAGCCGTCAAAATACCTTGAGAAGCTATCATACCGATAATATCTTCTGGTGATGTTTCTGTCCTCACAAGAACGACTTTTTTGCCTTCTTCAGCTCGATCATGAGCAGCTTGTGCAGTAAAGACGATTTGTCCAACAGCCGCTCCTGGTGAAGCAGGAAGTCCTTTGGTAAGTAGTTCAGCAGTAGTTTTTGCTGCTGGATCAATTTGTTTGTGAAGTAAACTATCTAACTGTTCAGGTTTTACTCTAAGTACGGCTTCTTTTTCATCGATAAGTCATTCTTTAACCATATCAACTGCCATCTTGATGGCTGCAGCAGCAGTTCTTTTACCATTTCTTGTTTGGAGGATATAGAGCTTTCCTTCCTGGATAGTAAATTCCATATCTTGCATATCTCTATAATGTTTTTCTAGACCTTGATAAATTTCTACAAGCTGTTTGTAACAATCTGGCATGATTTTATCAAGTTCTGCTATTTCCAAAGGTGTTCTGATACCTGCAACAACGTCTTCACCTTGTGCATTCATCAAAAATTCTCCATAAAATTTATGTTCTCCCGTTGATGGATTTCTTGTAAAACATACTCCCGTACCTGAAGTATCTCCCATATTTCCAAACACCATCGCTTGGACGTTGACTGCTGTCCCCAACAATCCTTTGATATCATTGATTTTTCTATAAATGATAGCTCTATCATTGTTCCAAGAACCAAATACCGCATCGATAGACATTTGCAATTGTTGTCTTGGATCACTTGGAAACTCTTTTCCTGTAGCTGTTTTGATTGCCTCTTTATACAAAGCAACGACTTTCTGAAGATCATTCACATCAAGCTCTGTATCAAGTTTTACTCCTTTCGCATCTTTTATGGATTGCAACGCATGTTCAAAATCATGATGAGGAACCTCCAAAACAACATCACCAAACATTTGCAAAAACCTTCTATAACTATCTCGTACAAATCTTGGATTATTGGTTTTGGTTATCAATCCTTGTACTGATGCATCATTAAGTCCTAAGTTCAAAATAGTATCCATCATCCCAGGCATAGAATCAGCAGCACCAGATCTCACCGATACCAACAATGGATCTACAGGATCTCCAAGCTTTTTACCCATAACATGTTCAAGTTTTTGAAGTTCTTTTTCAATCTGATCCAACACTATTTGTGGATACGTTTTGTTGCTTTTGTAATACAAATCACAGGTTTCTGTAGTGATAGTAAATCCACTAGGAATAGGCAATCACATTTCCACCATTTCTGATAAATTTTTTCCCTTACCTCAGAGAATATCCTTGCCGAGGCCTTTCGTTTCACCAAAAAAGTATACATACTTTTTTTCACTGCTTCCAAATAAAGACATAATAATACAGTTTATATAAATAAAATTTTTATTCAAAAAAAATACGCGAAGCGACAGAATAGGGGAATATATTTTTTTTTCAAGAGAAAAAAGGGGGAATTGTTTATTTTGTCCTCCTTTTGTAAAGGAGGAGGTATCCTTTAGGATGGAGGATTTATAGACATAAGTACAATAAATCTATAAATCCCTCTGGCTTCGCCATCTCCCTTTACAA
>Ga0194063_10000492_pt1 | contig 28731 bp, 15 predicted proteins | sample SepL3720m_MetaG_FD_155459 | JGI IMG/M metagenome (GOLD analysis project Ga0194063, IMG submission 155459) | Anoxic zone freshwater microbial communities from boreal shield lake in IISD Experimental Lakes Area, Ontario, Canada - Sep2016-L373-20m | ecosystem: Environmental > Aquatic > Freshwater...
ATGTGCGGCGGACCTACAGGACCATCAGCGGCGAAACGCGCGGGATCGAGGACCTGACGTTCGGCGTCAAGAAGGGCGAGTTCGTCACGATTTTCGGGCCGAACGGTTGCGGCAAGTCGACGTTGCTGCGACTCATCGCGGGACTGGAAGAGTTGGAATCTGGCGCCATCACCTCCGAGTACGGGAGCCCGGCCGGTATGCCCAAGTGCTTCGTCTGGCAGAACTACGGCGACAGTCTTCTCCCATGGCGATCTGTAGAGGAGAATATCGCCTTCCCCCTCAAGCTCAAGGGGGTTCCCAAGGCCGAACGCCGTGACCGGGCGCGCTACATGATGGAGCGGTTCGGCGTCGAACTGGACCCCCACGCCCGCGTCTATCGCCTCAGTGGCGGCGAGCAGCAGATGGTCAGCATCCTGCGCGGCCTGATTCTCGACCCCGACATCATGCTCCTCGACGAACCCTTCTCCGCTCTGGACTACCAGCGCAACCTCCAGATGATGGAGATGATTGAGCGGATCTGGCAGGAGATCAAGATCACCACCCTTTTCGTTTCGCACGATCTGGATGCAGCCATCTATCTTGCTGATCGCCTCGTCCTGCTGTCGAAGGGGCCCTGCCATCTCGTACAGGAGTTCACGAATCCGCTGCCGCGGCCCCGCAGGTTGCACATGATAAGCGCTCCTGAACATGTGGAGATCAAGGAATCTGTACTCGATTGGTTGGGGCAGGCTATGCTGCTTAGGTGATAATATGACAACAAAAACGAGAGACCGAGGAAAGATTGAGCCTTGGTGTGTGGGTATGCTGAACCGCGAACTGGCGCGAGCGGCAGGTCGCAACTTCCTGAACTACGACGGCGACGAAGAAGGCGGTTCCAACCCGGCGCATGAGGTGATGCACCTTCATCTGAGTTGCTCACTAAAGGCAGCCAACTGCCAGCCTTTTCTGATCCCAACCCTGCGGTGCGAGTTTTTCCTGCAGAACCTGTTTCATTCACTAGTGGAGGACTTCTGCTCCGAGCGGAGCCAACACCGGTTCGTTCACAAGGAACTACGTTCGCTCCTCAGCATGGAAAGCATTCGGTGGCACCTCTTTATCGAGACCGGCTTTCTGCAGGGGAATGTCGCATTCTGGAAATCATCACAAACGTTGCCGGACTACCCCGCATTGACACGGTATTGGCAACTGATTGCCACCCCTTGGTGGCCTTTCTCCAAGGAAGCAGAAGACCATGTAGTCTCGCGGGAAAAGGACCTCAAGAAGAATCATGATCTTACGCCGGGGTTTCTCGTCGCTACTGCTTCGCGATGCGCTGACTTCTCTCGGATAGCGTGCCGCGACTATGCGATCTTTCTGTCTGGAAGTTGTCGGTTGGCCAAAGACCCAGGCAAGGAATCGACCGGCAAGACGTCAGAGACCTGCATGTTCAGCCAAGATGGTAAGGCGCAACACCCCTTTCGCGAGAGCAGCATGCTGATGGCTCTCTCGGGACAAATCCGGGCCGCTTGTTCGGCGGTTCTTAAGGTGGATGAAATGGTCGGGCACCTGCGGGCCGAGATAGGGGCAAAGTATGAAGCCCGTCGCCGGAGCGCTACACATCAGGATCTCGTTCACATCTTTGGGCTGAAAAATGTGCCGAGTGAAACACTCGCCGAGTTCGACCGCCAAGTAGTTGAATTTCTCTCTGTGAGGATGATGGAGGAGTGTCTACGCCTGTGCGTGGACTCCTCGCTGCGCAGCGGGCGGTCGTTCATGCCTCTTCGGCACCTTGCCACTACAAGGTCTGATCGGCAACATGGCTGGCTATTTGTTCCCCCTGACGAAATCCGATCTGGGGCTGGACCGCGGGAGTTTCCAGGATTGCAGGATCTCGAGCAGAACGGCGTTCTCCGTTTTGTTCCCAAGATCATGCATTCCTTTGCCTGCCACGACCGGGTTCGGCATGGTGGTACGAAAGAACCGAATGACAGCGAACGCGGGCTCTTCATCGTGCCTCTGGCAACCGAGGTCGTAAAGGGGCGATCCTCACATTTCGCGCAGTTCGTGACAACAGTCACGGCATGTACGGACGGCAAGACCCCGGTTCTGCATACGAAAGATGTTACAGACACGGTCTGTGACTACCGAGCGACGCGGAGTGAAGTGGCCGACCATCACTTTGCGAGATTGCGCAAGGATCTGATCTGCATCCCCGAAGTAGAGGCGCCTCGGTACCGCGACGCCTTCCTGATGAGCGATTCGGATCGCCTGTCGCTTGCTGACACAAACGAGGACATGTTCAAGAAGTTGGTGAGGCTGCGTTCACTCCTCTTCACAATGGGGCAGGTGATCTGCGGGCGCGATATCACCGAGCGGGGTCAAGAATTGGCGGAGATAGAAACCCGCACCGAGATGCAGAAAGCTTACTCCCATGTTGTCGGAACAGAACTTGCCACCTTGGGAGGGTGGTCGCGGCTACTGTCTGCCTATGTCGTGCCAGATGGGGCGTTCCTGTGCGAGGCTCTGGGCGGACGTGTGCGCGAGATGATTCAGCGAACGGATGCGCTGCTGCGCATTGAGCAGGCAATTGAGTGTGGGGTTCTCTTCCATATTGGGGCCTCGCGTCCTAATTTTCAGTGGAATCTTGGTGAAATCGTGTCGGACGCCATGATTGCAGCACTTTCAACGTTCACGACTCGAGGATTTGAAAAGAATTCGCGTACCGAATATGGCTTAGCTGTTTCCCGCTGGTGGGAGGATCCCCGCACACTTTCGCACGCGTCGGTCGTCTGGGACAGGTGGTTCATGGAGTTCCTAAAGCTGAATCTGGAGCAGAAAGGAAAAGCGAGGCCCGATTTCAAGAATTTGTTTGATGACTGGAAACAACTTAGCGACGGCGTTCCTCAATTGACGATAGATCCAATGCTCGACGAAATCCATGTTGAAGAGGTGAAACCCACGGGATACGGCCCTCGGATACTACTATGCGCATATGAAGAAGCGCTTCTCAATGCTCTCAAGTATTGCGGTCGCCCAAACAAGACGAAGTCAAGCAGCATACGAGTGGCTGCCACAGTTACCAAACCCTTCGTTGTGCTAACCGTGGAGAACACGGTAGATCGCTATGCCAAACATCGTGAGTCAGCGGATAGGACGGGCATGACCTTTATTGGAAAGGTTTGCGAGCGTGTCCTCGGATGTACGGGGGAGTCCGATGTGACCCATGCGGTAAATGGCGAAGGGACTTTGTTCATGCTGAAGGCGAGGTGCGGGTTGTATGCCTAGGAACTGGCGCATATTCAATGTCGATGATCAGTGGTCCGAGTTGGCGACTGCCGTTGATTGGCAACTCCTGAGACCTGCCGCCACTCTCGATAGACTCGGTGTCAAGTATAGTCCTGATGGTACAAAGGATTACGCCCTCGACTTCAAGATTCACCAGCAGTATGAGCCGTTTCGAAACGGTATTCAACACGGGCAGTATCCGTTGGGATGGTCTTTGGGTTCGCTTTCACATGCGTGGGAGATTCTGGAGCTGTTGGAGTCAAAAGGGATCTCTTTAGATATTTGCTTTCTGGACATCAAGTTGGATATACCTCAGAGCGAAGCCGCGTTAACCGATGTATTCGGACTAGAAGATCTGACGGCGCCACGCCGGGCGTTCCGGCAGTACATTGAGCAGACGCAGGCCCTGCATCTGCATGGGGACTTCCATGATGGGGCTGGGAGGGAGGTGCTTAAGGGCGATCTTGATTTGATTCGGCCACGGGGAGGAGTGTATCTGGCGGCCAGAATAATGCGCTCAGCACATCGCTTTGGCAACCCGGACATCTACTTCTACACGGCATCCCTCACTGCGCCGAAACAGATGTTCCCCTTTCTCTATGCATACGACATACGCGTCTGGCACAAGAATACGATCCAGGACCTCCATGTTATCAAGAAGATCTTCCGAAGGCGGCAGGATCGGTACTTACTGAGCGGGGCAGTGTCTCAGTCCTGCATCAATGACGCCTTAAAAAAGTTGCGACATGCACATGAGTGTGATGACAATGAATCGTTGACGGCTGCTCTCAACATGCCCATAGATAACGCGTGCGATGGTTGGACCTTCGCGACATTCTTCGCTCCGCAGCTTTGGTTTTCGGCAGATACGACTGAAGCAAAAACCACGTTCGAGTGGGATGTTTGGAAGAGCGGCCTGAAGAAGAGAGCGGTTGAGATAGAGGAAGTGATTCAGTGGGCTGATTTTGGGGAGACCGCAACACGGTTCTTCTGTGACGGTGCGTTTGAGGTGATCACACATAGTGGTGCAGCGGAAGACAACCCAGTGAGGCTGAGGCTGCGCAAGACCGAGGGGGAGATTGAGGCAAGCATGTTTACCCGCCGACAACTGCGGGACAACCCCGATCACTGGTCGCCAGTGAGTCTTTGGAAATCAATGCCTCCTGAACTAACTAAGTGGCTGGTGCTGGACAACCTAGAAGAACAGTGGAACAGTTTTATCCAGAATGGCACTGTGACGGAATGGTGGGAGAGGACTCGGAACCAACACCGTATGCGCGCAAACAGTCTACCGGCAAGCATTCGTGCGAAGTGGGGTGTGACCTGCAAGATTGACCGGGTTGTTAGAGCGAGTTTTTCCTGCGGCGCTGATGGCGGAACACTGTTCCGGGTGCTGGATCAACTTTTCGGTGAGTCGCGGCAGCATGCGAATCCCATTGTCGAGCTTGAACTCAGAGGGGCGGCCTATCGCGACGTCGAAGCTCGGCTACAATTGCGGTGCATCTTTTCAGAACCTTGGGATGCGAGGAAGGTTGGTCCTATTCTATCCATGCCGGGACAGTTGGGCGACTGTCTTCGGGCGTGCAGTGCATGGTTTCGGTACCGACTCTATCAAACTAAGCAGGTGTTTGACTTCAGTGACGGCACTTGGTCACCGACTGACGCTATCGGTGAAGCGGAATCTGTCTTCGAGATCGACTTCTATGGTATCCTGCCATTAGCGAACGCAGCGGGGGGATTCAGGCCGTGACAGTCATGATTATAGTTGTTGATTGTGTTGGGAGGTTCCCGACGAAGTTCAAAGCGGTAGAGATTAAGTCGGTCGACGACCTTCTGAAGTCTGGCGCACTACCTGGTGGCCCTGTGTTGTGTTTGGTGCACGGGAGTAATATGGAACTCGCCGAACCCTGCGGGGCCGAGAGCAAGGTGAGTGTGCTTTGCAAGAGAATTTGCCAAAGTGGCGGACATGTGGTGTTCTTCTCAGGCAATGTGCCGGATGATACAACCTGGTTAGCGACGTTGGATAAGGCGGGCCTCAAGGAGGGCACAGACTATTCAGTGCGCTGGAGGAAACTCCCGGAGGATCTCATCTCCGGACGAGTTGCGGTTGCGCAGGATGCGAACGGGGGCGTGGACGCAGAGAAGCCAACCGACTTACTAGTCGGCACCGGCGGCGGTAAGTGTCTTCAAGTGCTCAGGGCATTGCTGCCGTTGGACATCATTCTGCAGGGTGTGCGGCTCTCGGCGAATCCTCAGGCGATCCCGTATTTCCCAGCTACACCGCGAGAGAATAACTATTGGTTCTGCGCTTCGGAACTCATCGATCCGGAGAACGGGGATCCGTTCTCGTGGGAACCTGCCGTCGTGGAGGCTGCGGTTCGTGTGTTGGGAGAAGGACAGTCGGAGGGGAAGTTTGTCCAGGGCGTGATCCACCCGAGCACTTCGCTGGAGCGCGCGAAGGATTTCAGCCTTTCGCGGGCGGACGATGTGGGTGCTCTTCGATTAGTGTGGGAGTGGGTCAAGGCAGGGGGCCAGACCTGTGATATGCGAGACGGATTGGGGGTGAATGAGACGCTTAGACCGGAGAACCTCCCAGTGCTTTTACTTAGAGCACACGAAGAATTCACCAAACTTATTCCGAAGATCACGGAAGCGGCACGACGGGTGGATGAATGATCGAATTCAATCCCCAGCGCGCGTTTCTGAATCACAACGTTCTCAAGAACGCGGTCTTCTCCCGTTTGACCGACTCGCCGGATCTGATTTCGTCGAGACGGCTTGAGCCGGATGAGCGAATCAAAGGACTTGCGAAGCATCTGATCAACGCGAAGACTTTGACGCCAAACATGGCTTACGCCCGGGACTGCTGGCGCCGCGAGCCGGAGACGGGGCAGAGCGTCCCCGATCTGATTCGCGATTTCGTGCGTCTTATGAGGAACCTAGACACGTACGAGCCTACCGAGCGGTTTCCGTCGGATGCCGCCTTCGAGAAATGGCTCGCAACGATTGATGCCGTGATGGACGATCTGGATACGCTGTTCCGGCAGGACAAGCCGGAGCGGGAGAGTCGGGCGAGGAGTCTCTGGGACGCGGCGCTGAGTTTGCACGACATGCTGCACAGTTTGAATCCCCATACCCCCTCCTTCTGGGAGTTCATGAGGAATAAGAATATATGAGGAAACCGAAAATACTGGTGATAGACGATCAGTGGGGCATTCCGGAAGATCCCATGATCACCGAACTGTATGGCAACCTTCCGTTCACCTTCTTGCAGGAGACGGGCCGGGAGGAAAACGCCGAATACACGCCGCGTGCGGCGCTCGCCAGCGTAAAGCGGGAAATGCCGGAGTTGCAGGTGGTGCTGCTCGACATTCTGTTCGGCAAGCGGATGGACATGACGGGTATCGAGATGCTGGCCGCGATTCGCGCCGCGTATCCCGTCCTGCCGGTGCTGATGCTGACGTCGCTCGTGTCGGACGAGAACCGCGAAGTCGTTGTTCGCTGCATGGAGCTCGGCGCGAATGAGTACGTGGAGAAAGCCCCCGATGCGAAACGCATGCGAGAGACGCTGGACGCCTATACCGACCCGAATGCAGATCTCGCCCTGTATGGCAACACGCAACCTGTGCGTCAGTTGAGAGCCGAGATTGCGCGGGTGGCATTCAGCGGGGAAGTCTCCATGCTCGTCGTGGGTGAAAGCGGGACCGGCAAGGAGTTGATCGCTCGGGCGTTGCACCGCCAAGGCCCGAAGAAGTTCGGTCGATTCGTCGCCAAGAACTGCGCCCACAGCGATCTGCAACTTCTGGACAGCGAATTGTTTGGCCACGAGAAAGGCGCCTTCACCGGGGCAACGGAACAACGGATTGGATTGATCGAGGAGGCCGACAAGGGGGTCCTCTTCCTGGACGAGATTTCCGATATGCCCGCCGAACTTCAGGCGAAACTCCTCCGAGTCTTGGAGACACGGACATTCCGTCGCCTGGGTCGGAATGGAGATCTGAGAAGCGATTTCAAGCTCATCTGCGCCACGAACCGGGACCCGGCTCAACTTATCAAGGACGGGAAACTGCGCCAAGATTTGTTCTACCGCATCAGCACGATGACGCTACATGCGCCGCCGCTCAGAGAACATCGTGAGGACATCACGGTCTACGCAGATTTGTTCACAAAGAAGTTCAAAGCTCGTGGTGGAGGCTCCTATCCAGGAGAGGCATTCTCCGAAGTTGCGTTAGAGAGGCTGAGCCGGCACGCCTGGCCAGGCAATGTCCGCGAACTGCGCAACGTTGTGGAACGGGCCATCATCCTTGCCAAGACAAGGGAGATCGGCGTGGACTGTCTTCCCCCGGAAATCGCGGGTGCGATAACACCCATAACGGCCTCCTCTCTGCCAAACACGCCTTCCACGCGCTCCGGCAGCATGCTCCCAGCGGAGCCAGTCGCTTGGCCCCGTGAGAGGCTTCTGGCCGAGATCCGTCTGTGTCTGGCGGCGAAACAGCGGATACAGGTGTACAAGGGCAACCAGTGGAAGGCCGAGCTCATGCGGCTGATGTACCCGGAGTGCAAAGCGGCGAACGCAAAGGGATTCGACGATCTTGTCCGCCGCTTGACCAAGGGGCCGTGGGGCGATCCGACATGGGCGAAGGACGAGCAGTTGCGGATTCTGATCGAGCAACTGAATTCGTGAGCCGGAGAGAGCCTGGCGAATTAAAACATGATCGATTCGGTCTCAATGTCGTGGAAGACTTCCAGTGTGGCTCAAGCACTGGCCAAGGGTCTTTCTGCCCTGCGGGGTGAAAACGCGCCCTTGGTGATTCCCTATGGCAGCAACAGCGACACACTCTGGACGCTGGATAGCCCGAGACTCCAGGAACGACTGGCAGGTGCGGCGAAGAATGGGCTGATTCTGATTTGGGATGGGCCAACTTCTCCATCCTCATTAGACGGGCGAGACACGGCAGAGCACCTGAATCCTTTAACATGGGGGCTGTGTGCCTTGCGGCGGTTTCCGGACTTGAAGCTGGCGGTTCTCGACTGCGACTCGGGCAAGCACTTAAAGGGGGAGTTTTACCGGGTTATCCAAGCACTCGACCCCGCCCAACTGTTTTTCCGGCTTTTGACCAAGCCCTGCTGCTGTGTTGCGGATTGTCTGGCCTACCTCCAGGAACGCCGGAAGTTGTTGGCGTCAACGACAGTAATGGATCTGTTAACCCACCAAATGCGTGCCATCCTCACTGAGCGCCGACAAGAGGGCAATCATCATGCTTTGGCCAACATCGTCGGTCCGCTGATTCTTGTGGGGGAACACGAGAACCTCGTCACCCGAGGGCCGCAGCAGTCGTTGGCGACGCTGTTCAAAAGCGTAGGGCTGATCACTCAGCGCAAATCGCATCAGAAGTCAGACATCCGTGCACTTGTCCCGTCGGCTACCGGAGCCGCGACCGCCACGACTGTTGAAAAGGATCTTGTGGTGCGCATACTCCTCGTGGACGATCAGTGGACGGAGGGTTGGGATCGATGGGTTGAAAAGATGCTGGTTGGGCGACCGCAGTATCGACTTGAACGAATGGATTCCCCGGACTCGGTTGTCTCCGCCATCGAAAGGGTTTCTTCAGAGGAGCGTTTGGACAAAGAAACGAATTTCGGATTTGCCCTTCCCGCAGGCCAAAGGCAGAGCGAGGAGCCGACATCATCTCAGGATTCCCTCTTGCCGAATGTTGGAGAGGATACGATTGTTCTTTTAGATCTCAGGCTCTTTTCGACGCGTTCCTCACTCGAAGAGGCGGGGTTCGTCCGAAACCGACTGCTTCCGTTGTGCCGCCACTTTCAAAGGGCGGATGGCGGGGACACATCGGAGTTTCATTGGCCGGGTTTCAATACCGACGAACTGATGACCGTGGAGACTTGGTGCGCCAACCCGGTGCGTGAAACCGATGAGTACCTGCTTGTGCTCTCGCTTCTGCCTCGGCTATTGGCGCTGACGGACTTCTCTCTGCCTATTGTCCTCTTCTCCTCCACCGGCCAGCGGCGCATCATGGAATTGCTGAAACCCTATGGGACTATCATCACGGACTTCGAAAAGCCTCGCTTTACAGGCCTTGAGGCCGCCGATCTGGTGGCGCGCACCGAGGACTCTTTCGCAAGCGCCATGGGGAAAGCCGAGAGCCTGCTTGCCGCACGTCGGCACTGCCGAAGCATCCTTGATTCACCCACCGCTTTGGCGTGCGTCGCGCCGTTTCCAGAGTGGGACAAGACCCGTTACGTAGAGTTGTTTCTTGACGAGGGCGACTGGACGCACCATGGAGCGACGCATTACGCGGTGGGAGGGTGTTTCGCGGTTTTCGATGCCCCCACCCTACGGGACGCTCGCACTAAAGCCGATTGTTTCGACGATGCGCTCGTGCGGCGTGGCATACGTTATTTTGAGTCCCGGGGTGTTGGAATTGAACCGCCGAATGGAAAGTTGTTGCGGAAAGGCGAGAATATTGCCTCCCGGTTCGATAACTGGCGCACCGAAGAGGCAGCTCCCGTCTGCCTGGGCGCACTGCGCATGCGTATCGAAAAGGGACAGGCTGGCGCGCGAACCGGTTCGCTCGCAAACCTGGAAAGTGCTGACAATCGCTATTTCCTGGCGCTCAAGTCGCTTCTGGAGTTGTTCTTTTGCGAATCCGTCCCGGCTCTAGCAGGGAGTGGCGATCCGGGCGCGGTGGTTGTGTCTGTTTTTCCGGCCGCAAAGACTGTCTTTGTGAAGGCCGATCACCAAGACAACGCGATGACGAACTACGGCTTGAAGGTCGCCGTTCGAAGTAAGGGTCTCTTCTTCAGCCTTGACCGTTCGTACGTGTACCCACTTGTTGATGACATTCTCGATTCGCACGGAATCAGGCGGCGGACGGGGCGGTTATTGGCTCCTCAGTTGCCTTACTCCGGCGCGCACACCGAACTGCCTGAGTTTTTTCTTTGCTCGCGGTGCAACAGAACCGTTGAAATCAAAGGGAGCGTTTCCATCGACGAGTTGCATCGCGATTTGCGTTGCACCTGTAAGGAGGCGTCGTTCCGTCCGGATTACCGTGCGCTGCACTATTTGGCGGATGAGATGCTGAGTCAATTCCCGGATGGTCAGAAACATCGCCTCTATGATGCAGTCTTCCCTGTTCTGATTCCGGGCGAGTTTGATGAGGTGTGGGATAAAGAACTGGCATCCACACTGACTGCCAGTCGCTGTCTGGACGCAGACGACTTTGTAGGCGCTCTGGCCTCATTTGAGCCACCCTCCCCCATTGGCAAGAAACCACGTGCCAGCACTTGGCTCCAACGACGATTGTTGGCCAGGATACCCTCCATGACCGGGGAGGAGTTTCTCCGACTGGCGAACCGACTGGATGCTGGTCGTACTCATCAGAGAGGTGCGCGGACATGATAGGGAGGCGAGCAATTGACGTCCGTTTTGCGGGACTGATACTGCCGGGCCAGATCAGAAGGCAAAATGCAGGAAGGAGCCAAACTCGTGTCCAATGACCACCAAGATCGTGTAATCGTCAAGTGCTACGGCGCGGGATCGGGGGCCGTAGAGCGCGCGCTCCAGAAGGTCGCCGACAGGGGGCTCCTGAAGTGTTCACTGGCGCTCGTATTTGACTCTGGCGATCTGGCGCAGTTGTATGAGGGATTCTGCCGCCTGTTATCCGACCTGAAGGGCAAGGACGAGCGACCACTGGCGATTGTGCACTATCCACAATCTCCGAGTGTCTCACAGCAAGTGAAAAGTCCCCATGTGCATGTGTTGAAGAAATGGCCCCTCGACTTGGGCGAACTTGCGGAAATCGCCTGCGGTGGCCTGCAGGTATCGGCCTTGAGAGGGGAACTGCTGGACTTGACACTCTATCTGGCTTCACAACTCCGGGAGAGCCGCATGCTGAGTGCCATGCCTGGGCATGGTGCTGCTGTACAGAAGTTGTGGGCAGCGAGGAACATCGCTTCAAATGCCGATGCCGCCGTCCCCTTGTGCGTCGTTGTTGTTGATGACGATGCAGATTATCTTCTCTGGGCCAAGGAGTGTTTTGGGGCAGCGTTCCAGGATGTACTGACGTACTCCTCGATAGAAGAGTATTTCTCCGCCCAAGAATCTGGGGACGCACTTCCGCCGCAAAGCGTCGATCTCTTCCTCTTGGACATTGTTTCAAGAGAGTCGAGCACAGGGCAACTGGATCTAACAGGGTTTGAGCGCGCTCTCCCAGTGCTCAACCGCGCCAGGGGGTTGCAGGTGTTTCCTCAGATCTTTATGCTTAGTTCCATTCCTCGACCCCTCATTGCACATCTTTGTCACAAGGTTGGCGCTGACTACTATCTGGTGAAGTCCGATCTGCGATGTGACCCTGACCCTTGCGGCAGTCTACTTCGCATTTTGGATCACATTGACCGCTCGTCGCGGGATCTTCCTGCGCCACCCTTGCCACCGAAGTCGGTGCGAAAGTTGTGGCGGGGATGGGAAGTTGTCGAGGAATCTGACTTCCGGTTGATCTGGAACCTTTACTCAAAAGTTTGGAAGATCACCAGGATTGATCAAATCAAGCGACTGGACAAAGGGAAGAGCGAAGCGAAGGTCTTCGCGGTCAATGTTTGGAAGGATGAGTATCAGGCGCCCATCGCTCCACGCATCGTCAAAATCGATACGAGCGAGAAAGTCGCCCAGGAATGGACAGCATTTCAAAGTCACATAGCCGCGCTGATGACTCACTCCTTCGGTCGAGTAGAACCAATGTACTCCAAGGGAGATCGTGATGCAGCGATATCGCTTGCGCTTGCTGGATCGCCAGCAGATTTTTCTAACGACCGACTCGTTGATTGCAAGGAGATGATCGAGGATCCGAGCCGCGAAGTTAGTAGTCTAGCGAAGCATATCTTCTCTGGTCTTCTGTCGCCGCTTCACAATATGGACTGCGGGACGCGGCCGATGTGTGGGGTGTTGGAGTTCATGGCCAGTGAGCTTGAGCCCGTGCCTACAGACATTGGTGAACTTGGCAAAGGGCCGCTATGTGGCGAGATCTGCAAGGTCAAGGGGGACGAAGGCGGTTCCAAGGAAGTGCACTTCCGGTACATCTCCAGCAAGCGACTCTGCTTTCCCACCTATGTAACCCCATGGCCAAGCGGTGCAACTAGTCCCATATGGCGGGTGAGAGCAGGTAAGCATTTCAAGTTCGCATTGCCAGCCCCTGACCACAATACTGCGCCCGCAAGACGCTTAGTCTTGCCATCAGAAGCAGTCGAACGGCAGTTCGAAAAGCAGCGCGACGCCCTGATGAAGGGGGACAAGGGCTACGTAATAGCACCTATTGGCCTGTTGATTCAGCACTTGCGGTCGCACACCGAGAAGGTGTTTGATCTGGAGAGATTCCTCTCGCAGTTAGACGTTGAGACGAGTGAACTTCAATTTGGAGTAGTGCATGGGGACATCAACCTGCGAAATGTGCTTGGTTCGGAGTCTTCCGGCAGTCTCTGGTTGATTGATTTCGCCAACACACGTCCCGGGATCCCGGCGTTGGATTTTGTTACGTTTGAGGCTGAGGTACGACTCCAGATAATCCTCCCCCGGCTTGCGGTTCAGATGAAGAGGATCATAGCGCCTTCCTCTGAAATATGGTTCAAGAGTGCCCGTGAACTTCTTGAGAGTTTTGAGACCAGCACGCAGGATTATAGCCGTGTCGATATGGACACCGTGCGGAAGGACTTGTGGCCCAAGCACAGTGACAGGGAACGAAACGAGGATCGCGCGATCATCAAACGTGCATGGCAAGAGATCATGAGTACGAGGGCGATTGCTTTTGAGGCTTTGTACAGAGGGAAAGAGGGCCGTAGGGTTTATGAGACGATCTTTGCCCTTTTCATGATACGCGTCCTGCAGAAGTACAAAACGGAACTATTCTCGGGTGACGGCCCGCTTGGTACGCTCTGGGCAGCAGTGGCATTGGAGAAGTGCATGGAACGATTACACGATTCTGGAGGTTTTGATCATGACTGACGTTTTGGCTGACTTCATGCAACAGGCAATCGAACTCTCGAAGTTGTGCGAATCGCCGCTAGGGAAGGGGCATCCCAAGGTAGGTGTGGTGATCGTTAAGGATGGAGAGATCGTCGCCGAAGCGTTCAAGGTTGACTCATCCCACGCTGAGTTTCGGGCAATTAAGGAGGCGAAGAAGGCGGGGAAGGCAGAACTTCTCAAGGGAGCCACGGTTTACACAACACTCGAGCCCTGTACGCATCGAAATCATGAGGACAAGAAGCCCTGCGCTCAGCACTTGATCGATGCCGGAATCGTGAAGGTCGTGATCGGCATGCTGGACAATAATCCTAAAATCAGCGGCAAGGCCGTGAACGTCCTTAAGGTCGCGGGGATCGAAGTCGAACAGGCGACCGAAGAGTACCGGAAGCAGATTGAGGTAATCAACAAGGCTTTCTTAGAGAAGGTCCGGTAGTTCTCCTACTCAACCCGCTCCTCTCAAGTATCGCAGGACAGCGCGAAGGCCGCCCTCTTCCTCAATCTTCTTGAATAACTGGAAGCCTTTGGCGTACACGTCGCCCTGCCGAAGATTATTGAAGTCGAGCGCAGTTCGGATGGCAAGCGCGTCCAGCACGTGGCTCTCAGCCCAGACTGCTGCGCCTTCGAGAAAGATTTTGTCGCTGTTGAGTAATGTCGCATTGCAGAGACCAGAAACGCGATCCTGCGCGTTATGGAAAAGTTCATGGGCACAGACAGATACCGCCATCCACTCCCGAAGGTTCTGATGCACAGACAGCGTCCTGTTTGAACCACCGCAATACTGCCCGTAGAGCCTTGGATCGTCATTGTTGAGCCACGCGACCTTCGCCCAGAGAGTAGAAGGCAGGTCAATTCCGAGGCGGTCTCTAAAGATGCGGCAGACAAGGCGCATGAGTCCACGTCGAGTACCGGCATCTGCGTCTCTATACCGGGAAAGGGACTTAATGCCATCATACTTCTCGTCAAGATGCAGAGTGGTAACTTCCGCTGGCAACAGTCCACGATCCCGTAACCAGAGGATGGTGCCTCGTTTTGATGCTCCGGCAAACCGATCACGTATGGGGTTGCCCGGCACATCGGGAACGTTAATAACTGGCCCAACAACCCGAACACAACGAGGACAACCAGTGTCATGCATAGGAGGAGGCTCATCAGTGCTGACACCGGCAAAACCACCCTCGCAGGGGCATTCAAGCGAGATGAAAGCGGCTGTCTGAAGGATACTCCTCAGTTCAGGCATGTGTCTGCGAAGATAATTTGCGGCGCCGTTTCCTCCGGGGGCCAGATCAACCACCCATATCGCATTATTCTCGTCGGGGTACACGAATACGGTTCGATCCGCCCAAGGGAAGACGGCGACAAGCATCATGCGCAACAGGTTTGCCAGCCCGACTTGAACTGCCGAACGATCCTTTTCTTCGCCTCCGGCAAATTGGGGTTCCCAGCGCAATGCGAGCGTCTCAAGGGATTGCATAGGAGAGGCACTCAGATTCCTATGCGGAATGGGCGTGGCGTCCAGATCCTCCCGGGCATAGGTACAGTAGCCCGGGCTTTGCACGGTGAATTGCACAGGTTGTAAAGACACACGGCCCAAATCGCCAACGTCCTCGCCATCTTCTTTTCCAAGCGGTTGCACTGAGACCAGATTGATCAATGGCGCATAGCGGTGGTAGGTACGCTCGACGAGTTTGATCGTCTCTCGCTCGAGTTCGACTTCAGTGCTCGTTGCCGCCCCGTCGATCACGGCTCCCTTGTGGAAAAGCAAAGGGTGTTTCTCCAAGAGCGCATCAGTCTGATAAATGACCGCAGTTAGGCCAGTTAATTTGACGGTGTTCTGAGTCCAGGTTTCGAGGGAGGGAGTGGCGCTGGTGCCAGTCGATCCAGGTATCTTCTGAGGTTCCGCTTTCTGACGTTGGACCGCCATGTAACCCATACGCCGAATGAGCGTAAAACCCTGAGGCAAGTCTTTTATCTTGAGGGGAGAAGCAGTTGCATAGGCTGCATGGCCTTCCACCCCCCACCGGTGCAGCATCGTCCGATAATTCTCGCTGCCTTTCAGGATGTATGCAAAGAGGTCGGCATCCATTATCCCTTCTGACGGAAGGGTCTTCTCCATTTCCGCCTGAAGAACGTTCATGTTACGGGTCCAGATAAGAGGCGTTTGCAGTAATGAGAGAGGCTCAGGATGGTCCTCGCACAGCGCCTGTGACCAGGCTTCCGGCTCTGAGAGCACGAAAACGGGGAGAAACGCCCTGCCAAGATGCCGGATCTGATCCACAATCTGCGGAAGGCTCCCATAGCGGCCGCTCACGACCACGGCAGAAACGTCGCGTGCCGTAAAGCGCAGCCCTTTGGCTTTATCGAGCAGATCGGATACCGAGCGTGCAAAAACCAAGGGGCATGTCGGCAACTGAAAGCTTTGGACAATCGACTCCGGAAGGCCTTTTTCGCCTGAGAGAAGCACGACGACATTTTGTGACGGGGTTATGCCGCAATATGGAATTTCCGTATCGCGCTCACCACCCTGCTTTGACACAACAATTCCGCCCAGTTCATCAATCAGGTTGCGGATTTCGACAGGTGGCTCCATGTCTGCCACGACATAGACAATACTAAGAGCCCGTCCTTCGGCGCGAGCCTGACGAGTCAGTTGGATCAATTCTGCCCGCTCACTTTCAGACACGGCGCTCTCGCCATCGCTGAAAAGGACCACCTTGATCGTCTGCGCTACGCCACGGAGTGCGTTTGCAAGAACTGACCCAAGAACCCTTGAAATATCCGTGCCGCCATCGGCAACCAGTTGTTCCAGCACGGTTTGGAAAGTTGTTTTCTGTTCCTCCAAATCCTCTGCTACACCGACAGTTACCGTGAATTGCTCATGGGGTGAGGTGTCAAAGGAGGTCAAACGAAGAACGTCGCCTTTTAGAATGTGGCCATAGTCCAGCCCGTCATAGATGTCTTGGATAAGAGTCTCTTTGACCTCGTTCAGCCGATCACACATTGAACCCGATGTATCAAGAAGATAATGGATTTCGGCCCCGCAAAGGTGGTGACGCCTTTCGCTTCCGACAAGCCAGGATATCAGGTCGGACGCCGCCTTTGATATCGGTTCCCGGAGCCATTGATTCGGGTCGAGTTTGTTATGAACAAGGGCACCGCCGTAGTTCACCAGACAGATCGGTGACGCTTCTACAGAATCCTGGAGAATGAGATTTCCCGGCGAGACAGGTTTCCCCCAGAACTCGATGATGAACTCGGTCGTGTTGGCTGTCGGGAGCATCGTGGCCACCAGTGCCGGAAAGACCCCATGCAGGGCACACTCCATGTGAAGTCGACGTAACAGAAACGCCACATGCGATGCAAGTGGCGGGGGCCACGCATCCAAGCAAGGGAGAATCACCCTCGCAAGCGAAGACAGTAGTTGCTTCTTGAGGGGGCGGTCAACGGCGTCTGAAAGCAGGCAGTCCAGACCCTGCGGGGTCATCAAAACGACCAAAGGCGTGTCGGCATCGAACGTCTGCATGTCATCAACATCATTGATTGTTGCCACGGTCAAAGCATATTGGATATCGGCCCTAGCCAGAGTCGAGTTGAGTGTGTAACGCACGCTGTTGACCTGTTGACTGTCACGGCAGAGCACAATGCACATACGACTGAAGTCCAGTGCTTCGGATAGACATACAAGCTGCCAGAACAATTCCCGCCCTGCGCTGTAAGGGGAAACAAGGATCGTGTCACAGGTGGTTCCGTCATCTGCCTGAGAGTATGCCTTCGCGGTCGCGGCCGTCGTGGCTTCGTAAATCTCATATAACCCGAGAACCGGAAGCACGCGCGACAAGATGCCGCCTTTCACCTTTGGAACTTGCTCGAAGAACGATTTAAGGTCGAAAGCTCGTGGCGCCACCCCAGGGAGATCACGGACGCGAAGAATTTGCCCCTTGTAGAAGGTTTGATCCCGCAGATCTTTGAGCATTTCCTGAGCTTCGGTCTGTGGGATCATACCGGACTGCTCCCTGTAGTAAGAGATGCTTCAGTTTCTTTTTGAGACAAAGCATCCCTCAGATTGATGATCATTGGTTGCGTGAGTTTCTGCGAAAGCACGACCTCTGCAGTCAGGCCGCCCGCATTCGAAAGATCCTTACGCCATGAGGAACTATCATAGTATTCGGATGGCAGGAGGTATAGGCGCTTGAACAGGCTATTCCCCCTCCCGATGGGGAGGCGTGCTGGTATGGGCGGCAGTTGAAAGTCCGCCGCACAACGGCTGAAATCCACCTTGACGGTTTCTATGCCAGGCTGAAGTACCCTGACACCATCCGTAAGTTTCTCGGCAATTCCTGTCAATAACTTACGGGCTGCCGCCTCGCCAACCGTTGGCGCCGAGGGAGACAGCGCTTCGTCAATGAGTTGTTCCACAGCTTTTTCGATTTCCTGACCGCATTCGGAAGCCACAACAGGATCCACTTTCCATGTAGCCATCAATTGCATTGCCTGTTGTGGATTCCCACCCATATTCGCGCCCGGTCGTGTCGATGCATAAAAGCACCGGTAATTCACGCCCAGTTTCCGGCTTATCGAAAGAGCTTCACCCACGATCTGATTCTCAACCGCTTTTTGAGTCTTCGCGAGCACCCAATTCAGTTTAACCACATAGGTTTGCCGGAATTCGGCAGCATCCCTGAAAGCCTTCTGCTCAATGCAGGTCATTATGCGGCGCGCGATTTGGCGGCTATACAAAGCAAGCGCACCCACGACTAACGTGGCCCCCGAAAGGGGCAGTAGACTCCATTTCCATTGGTGTAAATAAGCCAGGAGAGCCGCCGCTGGCAACGCGATTGCCCCTGACACAAGACATACCCGATGAACGGTTTCATGAGTGGGAAGGGCAGAAAGTTGGTCTTTCAACAATTTAGCGAGTTCTTTTGATCTTCTTCGCCAGACGTTTGCGTACGGCGAAGATGCCGGTTCACAATTTTCAAGACGTGTGCTGGAGGATTGACGTGCCAAACTTGGAATAAAGTGTTCGAGGAGTGCAGTGACCTGGGGAAGTGTGCGGCAGCTCCGGACAAAGGCAGCCATGCCCAGACTTTCCTTTTCATAGACCCTTTGAGCGTTAAGCCTGATCTTGCGCGAAATTGCCTGCAACTCATCCTTCAGCGTCTTCCTGTACGACAATAGACAAATCGCGTGATTTCTGAGATCGTCCTCCGCCACTGACTGAAAGGATTCGCGCGTGGGAAGCCATTCTGGTTGGCTCATTTTCAAAACCGGGGCCGGCGAAAATTGCTCAGGGAAACTCCTTGTGTCCCCCGCCTGAACGTCATAAGGGGTCCCCAAGGCGGCAATGGTGGCAAAGGTCGTCTTTGCCCGTGTTACCATTTCCATCGAAAGTTCGCTCAAACTTTTGCCCTTTGTCGCAGAGCCCGCTGAACATTGTTCCGCAATTGTGGCAGCGATGAGGCGGACGGCATCTGTCTTGATCTCCGCCACCTCCACTTCCCATGATTTGAGGCCAAACGCGGTAATGAATGGTTGATGTGCGACAGGGGTGCCAGCAGTAGTGCAGGCGCGGCGCACCGCAGCACCACGGAAAAGCGGGAGATTCCTGATAACCGCCCCCCCCTCAGACAGAAACAGTCTCAAGAGAGGCATGATCACAGCAACACGCTCCTCTTCACTGACGATCGGCCAAGTGTTACATCCATTTCCCAAGAACCAGATGTTCGAAAGCACAACCTTCTGCTCAGAAATGCGTCGGTCTCGAAGGGGCCATATCCCTGACCGCTATTAAGAATCGGGCCGACAATAACAATGGCAACATCCAATTCGACTGGTGATTTTTTCGCAAGTTGATCCAACACACACTGTAAGCGAGCGTCCGGTGTCTTCCACACGACAAGAATCTGATTGTGACTGGACGCATTTGGACCCTCAGTCAGTTCTTTTCCCTGCCAAGTAGCGACCCACTGTTCAAGACTACGCGTCTCATCACGCCCCCACATGCGGCAACCAGCCGTTGCATTTTCATCCGAATGGGGAACAAACAAGACGCTTACATCGGATACGCCCATTGAGCGGCGAACGAGATCGTCCAGTTCAAGAGCGTCATCCAGAATACAGATCATGACCGTGAATTCTCCGAGGAAAGCACTGAAGATACCATTAGAGCCACTTCGGAACAGGTGGGACCGTGCGCCACTGTGTTATCCATTGCGGGAAACGCGCATCAGTCCATTGAATGTCTTCCCCCGTTTGCGTGACAGGCGGGTTGGCAAGCAATGCCTGCAACCCCTTGGCGTACTCGGAATAGAATATCGGCAATTCTCCCATGCGTTTGTGGAAAATCTGGATCTTGTCCCGATCCTCCGCACTGTCGAGAAGGGTTCTTTCCCCTGGACAGGCGGCGCTCATCAGGCGATCCAAGAAGTCCTGCGGGTTCTTTATCTCCAAGCGTTCAAAGCAAGCGACAGCATCCGCGCTGTTACACATGTACTGCAAGGTCTCACGCTGAGTTTTGTCGGACAACTCAGCGTCCTGCAGGCCATTTGTGCGCGTGAATAGGGCTGCCCGCGCCCCATATGTTGCGAACATCCTCAACAACATGGTTTCCGTTGATTCTTTCGTCTGAACATGCTTCTGTTGAACGTACTGGCCAAGGACATCCCAGACAGACAATTGATCAAGTTCCGAGGCGAATGCTCCGAGAATTTCCTTCTCAAACTGAGTGGTCATCTGGGAACGAAGACGCTCAAGCGTCATACTGTAAGGGGCTCGACGTGAGAGAAGCGCCGCATCCAGATTCCCGGATTCACGCCTTAAGGTTTCGCACAGTCCTTCAAAGTAGGCAAATACACCTGTGTGTCCCGGGGCGCCGGCCCAAACCGCGGCGATTTGTTGAACGGCCTGATCCTTCAGGGTAGCCACACCTGGCGCCCCCGCCTGTGCGGGTTTGCCGAGCATGGGCTCAACGAGCGACGCACGAATTTCCGTCTCATCAGAGAGGACTTCGATGTAAATCCGCTCGGTATCCTTGACGCTGAATAAAGATTGTTTCTTAGCCCGGATCGTTTCGTAAACCTGCCCTTGCGCCGCAGCGACTAACTTGCGCGCGGCCGACATGACCTGGAGTTCACGCAGAAGCGGGGAGAGCGCAGTACGTTGAAGCGTGAGAAGTGCGTATTTATGCATTGCATCGCAGTACGATTTTAGCGCATCCGTCATAGCCGCGCCACCACTCCAGAATTTACGTCCGACAACGTTGAACTTGTTTGGAAGGCTGGTTGCGAAAGCATCAAGGTTGGCGCTAAACTCGCGGCTGCGCGTGTTCAATATATCCTGCACCTTCACCAACTCGTCATCACAGGAAGTAATCTGAGCTGAAACGAGCGGAATCAGATGTACGTCAATGAGACTGTGCAATGAGCCCAGCCGCATGATGTTTCCGGATTGCCCCCCCAGATCCAGAGTCAGTTGCCTTAGTGTTGATCGCCAGTCTTCCTCAAACTTCTTGTATGAAGCGTCTGCCTGGGGATCTGTGCCGTTTGCCGAAGCCGCGAAGTACTGCTTCGCCCCTTCAAACGCGGCTGTCCAATCGCTGCGGAAGTCTGTGGCTGTAGAGGGGCACGTATACTCTTCGTCTACCGCCGGCCTGTTTGATGGAGCGAAGGGTGAGTCTGTCTCGTTCGACAGAAGGCCCCAGCGCATCTGAGTAAGGAAGAATGTTTCCGCCTGCCCCACGCCAGGAGGTTCTTGGAACAGCGCCCTACCCACCTCGTCCGCGACAAGTTCGGATAGCGTTGCGACGACCTTGTCGCGCGGTAGTTGAACACTCGCATAGCCGATTCGATTAAAACGTCCTGGGCGCGCCGGGTGTGCAGCACCAGCCTGGTCGTCGCGCGCGTTGTTATCGACGGCGCGTCCGATAACAGAATTCACTGCTATTGACTTGAAGAAAGAAGTATAGAAGTCGGCAACAAAGCCCTGAGCCCTTTCAAAGCGTTCTTTGCCGCCGAAACTGAACGAGCGACCCACTTCGTTTTCGGCTCCAATCATAGTCGCAGAGTTCAAGACAGGAGCTTCGAATACTTCTTCAGGCAACTCAATGTTTCCGATGTAGCGGGGCCACTCTTTCATAATGCGATCATGCCCCGTCTGGCTCAAGATTATGGATAATTCCGCCAGCGCGAAACATGTGCTGCAATGCTGCATGTGCAGGGTCGCGCCATCCGTGGTTCCCTGCCGACACACATCGCCAAGGAGAAAATTTCCGAACAAGTTGGTCGACGCACCCAACGCGGCTCGAATTATGAGCGATGTGTTGACAATGGCCCCGCTGCATGTGCCGCCGGCAAGCAAGCCGAAGATGTAACAGTCGCAGCGTTCCAGATTGACGTTGTCCTGATCGTCATGAGGCAGAGCATCCCTTGCGTCCGCCAGTTGTGTCCGCAAACTCTCAAGTTTCACCTTAAGATTGTCGTTTGAATTGCAGGAACGGCTGGACAAAAGAAGCGAACCGAGCGCTCTGTATGCACCAGTGCCCTCTTCCATCGACAAAGATGGCGCCCAAAACTCTCCGGATTCCTTCTTGTGCCATCCTTTTTCAAGGTATTCCTTCGTGTTCGGATTGATCTTGAGATTCCGTAACACCGTGGAAGGAGTCAAGCCCGCCGTTGCCATGTGAAATATGTCCAGATTCTGGTGAACGCCCGGTTCACGTTTCGTCTCCGATACAATTCCCAAGTACCGGTAAAAGGGTTTAACCTCGCTCTGGACATCGCTATTGAGTTGGATGTTCTCGAAAATACGAGAAACAATCTTTGATCCTGTGGAACCCAGGCCAAGGAATATAACGGGACGGATTTGATGATTGATCGGCATACTATTAACCCTTTCTCGCTGTTTTTACATCGCTTTTCTTATTAGATGGTTGTTCCCATGTGAGGCGTGTGTTGCCCGGAAACACAAACGCGTCGCCTGTGCGCAACGAGCAGGTACGGCCTAACACGAGGTTCTCCGGAGTCGCCAAGTTAATGGCGTCCGATTTCTTGATCGCATCGGATTTCAGCACGGTCAACGTGTAATTATTACTCATTGGCACTCTTGACACACGGGCCAAAAGCGCATTTTCGGCTGAGTTGCCGACTTTGATATCCACGTTCCTACCCGCACCAACAGTTACAGACGAGCGGGGCCAGAACCAATTCACGAGTCCGCGGGCCGCTTTGGAGCGGATCGAATAGACACTCGCGCCACCCTGTAGCGAAACCCTCGGTTGGGGCGCCAGAAGCGGCCGCAGCACGAGCGGAACAAACAAAAACACCCACGCCGCAAGCCCGATGAGTCCATAAATGAGAGGCTTCATCCACCACGGTGGAGGTGGCGGCGGATTGGACACTGCAATGATGATCTCACCCGTATCGCGGGCCTCCTGCCTTTCGGCATTACGGATGGTCAGGCGGGGTGCCCATGATCCCGCCTTCTGATAGGTATGCTTGGGATCCTTTACGTCGCTAAATTGCCCGTCGCCGAAATCCCACCGATATGAGGCAATCGCGCCTTGCGAGGCGTCCTTGAACTGAACCTCCAGCGGACAGATGCCCTGTGCAGGAGAGATACTGAAGGCGGCTTTCAAGGAAGGCGGGGGCGGCGGCAAGACTTCAAATGTCTGTTTGTTGGTATCAGTCCGTTTGTCTTTTCCGACGGTCAAACTGACCGTCACTGGACCCGGTTTGTTAAAAGCAGTGGCAGGACTCTTGTCGTTCGACTGCTGTTGCCCCGAAAACTCCCAAGACCATGACTCCGGGGAACCCAAGGACTCATCGACGAACTGGACTCTCTCCCCCACGCGTATCTTCTCGGGAGACCATTTGAAAGCAGCTTTGAGAGGTGCCAACGCTAAAACTTCAAAGGTGAGACTCTCCGAGTTCTTTTGGCCATCTTTTTCGATGGTCAGCGTGGCCGTCACTGGCCCCGCTTTGGCGAATTCGATGATCGGGCTTCGCTCATTCATGGGCGGGAGTCCCGTAAATTCCCAAGACCAGGAATCGGGAGACCCCAGCGAGGCATCCACAAACTGAACCTTTTCGCCGACCCGGACGGGATCGGGAGACCACTTAAACCCGGCCTTGATTGGGGCGGGAGGAAGAACATCGAAGGCCTTGCTCACTGAATGCTTCTGCCCTTCTTTACCAATGGTCAGTGTCACCGTTTTAGTACCGGCTGTGTCAAATTCAAGCGTTGGACTACGCTCACTCATAGACGCAAGCCCCGTAACTTCCCATGACCATGAATCGGGTGAGCCGATGGACTCATCCACAAACTGAACCTTTTGATGAATGCGCACCGTTTGGGGTGACCACTTGAAATACGCTTCCAATGGAACATTCCGGAGAACTTGAACAGCTTTGGGTTTGGTGGACGTGCTTTCTCCGCCGGCACCCGAAACAGTTACTTTGACTGTATATGAACCCTCGGTGGCAAAGGAGTGGTGGGGCTTCAAATTGGTTGAAGAACTGCCATCACCAAATGACCATTGAGCTTTTTCGACACCTGTTTCACTCTCCAGAACAAAGAGAACGGGCTCGTTTACCTGGACTTTGGTCGGGGAACAGGTGAATGCTGCCTTTGGCGAAGGTGCCTTAATGACAAGTCCCTTCTGGGGCTCTGGCACTGTAATCTGTTCAATGGGACCACCTGCTTGCGGTTTATTGTTGGCTGGAGGGTTAAACCCAAGCGTATACCAGTAGATCATGCTATCTCGATTGCAAATCTTGAGATCCTTTGCCAACGACTCAACACTCGCCCAACTGAGATACTTCTTGGATCCCAATGTGCCCCTCGGTCCCTCATCAACGCCATCAGAAAGAATGATAATATTGACCGTGCGATAACGCGCAGCTTCCTTCTGCGCCCTGTCAATGACTTCCGCCACCGTATCGTAGAGCCGAGTGAATCCCGTTGGTTTGAATTGCTCATAAAAGAAGGTGGTTAAATCGCCCTTGGACGACAGATCCATTGTGTCCCAGCGTTTTGGAGAAGAGGCAACCGTGTCGAAGAACACCATTTCAACGGAAGTGTCTTGCGAGAGTTTGCCAACGAAATCGACAACAGCACCCCTTATCGGCTTCACTAAACCATTCGGGCTGATTGAGCCGGATCTATCGATGACAAAGTAATAGAGATCCTTGTTTGTTTTACCGGCAACCTCTTTCTGAACCACGTCCGCTCCGAAGCCATAGACGCACCAAGACACAACTAGCGCGATCAACAACTGCATGCTGCGCTTTGTCATTTTCGCCATCCTTCCTGAGTGTTTAAGGGATTATGTTTCATTCGCGTCATCCAAGGGATCAATTCGCGGCAGGTCTTCCCACCCTTTCACTTCTGCCCCAAATGCCCCCAAGGATCCCTTTCCAAGCGACGCATCTACCTTTGCGGTGAGTGTTTCCATGTTACCCGTCAGGTATGCATTCTCAACCACATCCCGACCCGCTATGTTCTCCAGCTTTTCCGCCATTGCAGTCTCCTGCTCATAGCAGTGGCCTTTCCCAAGTGGGCCGACAATATCACGAGCCAAGTGTTCTGTCATGCCTTCATAAAGACTATCGCCGAGATTATGCTTGGCTTTGGGATCTGACAATTCGTGCATACGTTCATGGGCATCGGTTACGATAAGTTGCTCGAGTTCTTGATCCGTTGCGATATGAGGAGACTCATGGAGATTTGGACGAACGAAACCCTCTACTTGATATCCAGCGGGAGGGGGTGTGCCGTTGGCATTTTTGTACGACCTATCGAACTCCGGTCGACTTTCGAACACGGGCGGCAAGTCATGCAGGTTCCCAATACGCTCGGCAGGAACAGCTTTTCCGTACCTTTCCTCGAGGCGTCGAACTACTTCCCGGTCAATGTCGGAGTACATAGTCCTGATGCCACGTTCCTCGGGTGTCCTGACTGTCTCTTCAGGCGGCATACTCACTGTCTCGATTTCATATTCCATGCCAAACTGTCTCCCTTATCCCAATTAAGACGGATACGGCGGCTCATTCTTTCATTGATGCACGACTCTTGACATCACTATCTCTTAGGATCCCCACATTCACTCGCGTTTTTTCGGCGATGTCATCGGGACATTTCCCCAGGACAACCAGTTGCATCAACAGGCAGAAAGCTGCCTGGCTGAGATCAGATCCTTGAAAACCGGCCGACTGCGCAACACCAATGGCAAACGCCCACATACCGTGCCATCCCTGCGAGACGGCATTACGGTAAGCATCTGCATGGTCTTCCGCAATAAGAAAAGTGAGGATCCTCTTCTGTAGGGACGGACTGCAAGTTGTGCAACGACCAGGGCATGCACAGCCGTCAGGCATACGGCCATCCAGGGATGACCTGTGCGCCGGCATAAGGCCACATGTGGCTGACATATGGTTGTGTATTTTTCCGTTAGACATAATTGCATCCTTGTAATTTCGATGTTCGGCATGGTTGGGTATTTGAACAAGATAGGGGTACTCGCGGTTTTCGGAATAAACAACGGCCTGGCCGGGACGAAGGGTTGCCAGAAACCTCTGCTGCGATTCAGTGAGATTCATGGCACCGCCCACCAATTTGCGATCCCCCTCAGCGACAAGGCGATGAACGAGTTTAAGATTGGTGTTTTTGATTACATCCGGCGCGAGTTTCTCCGGTATCTGGTCAACGACGACGATCCCTTCGCCGTAGGCGCGGAACTCGGCAAGAATGTTGCAGAACGCTTCGATCAGTTTGCCCCGAGAATTAGCCGTTTCCGTACCAACAGTCTCTGGCACGGCTCTTAAAAGTCGGTGGGCCTCCTCGACCACGGTCACATGACGAAGACCCTTGCGTGAAAGCCCCTCCGATTGGCGGAACTGAGCCAGTTTGAGAAGGATCACACCCAGGACGAAAGCTTTGTCATCATCGTCGCCAATCGCGGCCAACTCCAATACGGTGGGTTGCGCCAATAGTGTCTGCATGGGAATAGATGTGCGGCAATTGAGCATCAGGCCCTTGCCACCCTCGGTAAGACTTGACAGGCGGGTCTGCAAGCCCGCCCTGATGTTGCCCGTTACCTCCGCGCTGTAGCCGAGTTCACTGCACAGTTTGTCCACGGTTAAAATGAGGTCATCCAATGTGGGTTGAGATTCCGGACTACGCCAATTCGGATGCGTACCGAATGCCAGATCCCAGCCTTTGTCTTTGTAAACGCGATGAAGCGCTTTGTTGAGAACCGTTGGCATGGGTGGCACCCAGGCGAACGCCGAGTTAAGAAGCGTTTGAAGATTATCGATCTGGGTTTGGACATGCACCCCCGGCATGACCTCAAGGGGATTGATCCGAATCGGCGCAATGCCTTCGTGGCCGCATGTGAATACCCGCAAAACATCCTTAAACGTGTCGGAGGCGAGCAATTGTCGATATTCCGACTTCGATGACGGTTCAAGCACGAGCCATGGTATTTTGGCCTTCTCCCACAACTGATGAAGCAAATAGAAACAGGTGTGCGTCTTCCCCTGCCCCGGGACCCCTGCCACGAACGAGTGTTTGCAGAGACTATCCATGTCCAAGCCGTACCAGATACCGGTACGCCGCCGTTCATCGAGAATTGTGCCAATGAGGAGTTGACGTGAATCCGTGTCTTTGAGGGCCGAATCCGGAGGTGACAGAGCGAAGCGGACCTGATCCCTGACGCGAAAACCTGGGAACTCCCGATCCGGAAATCTGGCCAAGGCGGCTACCTCCGTGGCGGTCAATAGAAATGGCACTTCGATGGGATCAAGGGATGACGTCGGCATTTCATAGCCAGACATCTGCACGCGGATGGGGCGCGGTGTACTGAATGGGCCCGAAAAGGCAGAGTATGCCGCGTGAATGGCGCGATCGATCGTCGAGCGCGACTTTGCCAACAAGAAGGTCTTCACATCCCACATACCTTCAGCGCGGCCAGCCAGGTATTTTTCTTTATACGCCACTATCAGATCAATCGCCTGTTTGGCCAGCGGGTTGTTCCCTTCCTCAGCGGTTCCTTTTCTGAGAAAGTTACTATTTATTGCCTTTTCGTTTGCAGCCAACCTGAAAATACCCTGTTCAATGACACTTCTCTCAACCGGGTTGGCCATCAGGACATAGGCCCATTCGGTTCCCGACATGCAGGACAGAAAATCCTCGAAGGCAGGATTCCCGGACGAATTCGAATGATCTTTATCTTTTGGTTGTGTAGGAGGGATCGAAGGTGAACCTGACATTGCCGCAGCCAACGGGTGTTCATTTTGGATCTCGCGCATGAAATCGGCAAATTGTGGACCATCGCCTGTATCACATCCCGGAAATATGGCTTGCAGGGCAGACTCCCAGTCGCTTGCCTGTTCCGTTATTTGTGGCAAACCCACAAATACTTGCAATTCCTCTTTCGGAATAGTGACCCCACGGGCAATGAAGACAAAGGGCTGACCACTCCCAAAAAGGCCGGAGTAGAAACTTCTCTGTCTTGACTCCAATGAGGAGCCTTGATGCGTAGTGTCATCAGCACACTTGGACACACCCAGAATACGAATCAGTCGCAGTGATGCGCTGAGCGTCGGATCCGATTGAAGTGGCAGATGGGAATCTGCTGAGCCTGTGAGACTTCGGATAAGTTGTTCTAAATCAGTTGCCATTTTGAACCATTCATTGAGTTTGGGCAGGGACGCTTGAAGACGAACGGGGGCTTGCCTTATGGAGATCATTCCGCAAGTTCAACACGAGGACAGCCACGATCAGAACAATGATCAACAAGGTCCACCCACGCGGGCGGCTGACAGCCGCCCATGCCTGCGTGTTATGGTTGTAGGCGCGCCACGCTTGCAATGAGCCGCCCCTCCATTGGCCATAAAAGGTAACATGATCACCAACCCCGACATGCCCTGCCTCAAAGGCAGCCGTTTCGCCTTTCATGCGAACCGATTTCTCAGAGCCAAGGTTCGTGCGCACACGAAACAGATGAACGGGAACCAAAGGGCTTGCCCGGCCAGACGAAGGAAAAAGCATAGGTTTCAGGCTTGCGAAAAGCAGCAAGTTCCGCGTTGTAAACAACTTGGCGAAAAAAAACAAACCCACCCCAAGAAGCAATATTAGAATCACATGGCCATGCACTAATGCACCAAGAAGAAGCAACAGACAAATCACCAGACAGCCCAAGAAAACCAAAGGACGTGTTACGGCTTGAATAAAACTCCAATCCGGGGGTTCCTGCCGACTTGAATCCGCCCAGATAACCTCGCCACTCATCTCTGATCGAAACGCCGAAAGGATCTGGGTCCTCAATGGAATCGGCGCAGGAATTTGCGTTGAGGTTGTGGCGGCAGGCGGCAAGGGAGAAGATGGCACGACAGACGGCGGAACACGATTCGATGCCTGACGGGTCTGCTTGTTTACGGCAG
>Ga0194063_10000493_pt1 | contig 28728 bp, 25 predicted proteins | sample SepL3720m_MetaG_FD_155459 | JGI IMG/M metagenome (GOLD analysis project Ga0194063, IMG submission 155459) | Anoxic zone freshwater microbial communities from boreal shield lake in IISD Experimental Lakes Area, Ontario, Canada - Sep2016-L373-20m | ecosystem: Environmental > Aquatic > Freshwater...
TCGATATTCGGCATAGATCAAGGATAGCAGCATCCTGCATAGGGTCGTGAACGCGGAAGGAACTGCGTCTCGCGCTGCGGCGCTTGAACGCAGGGCATGGGGTAGTAAACCCGTTGTTATATCGGCAGCATCTCCACCTTGATATCCGGACGTTCGCGCTCCGGCTGTTCGCCCACTGCCAGCGGCTTGCCGGTCTCCGGGTCCACTTCCTCGGAAGAGATGATGAGGCGTCGTAAGGTCGTTCCTACGGGAGTGCAGGTCATGAGTGTCCCTAAACGGCGGTTGAGGGGCTGGGTGAGGACGTCGACGTTGCTGGGCTTCACTTCCTGTTTATCGAGAACGGTGTAGCGGTGCTTGTCGCCGTTGTAGTACACCCAGTATTCATCACCGGCGGACAGTTCCTGGAGGCGGGAGAAGACGGTTTTGTACTTTCCGGTTGCCCAAGGGTAGTACGAGCTGTGCCCGGTGAGGAAGAAGTTCCCTGCCTGCCCGGGATTGGCTGTGCCCGGATAATGAACCACTCCTTCTTGTAGGGATTGCTGGATGTCGGTTTCTACCTGGGCCCAGTCTTCCCGTAGCAGGGCATCGATGGACGGAGCGACGATGGGGACATTGAGATTGAGCTTGGGGACGATCAGGCGGTTATCCGGAGGTCCGACAGGAGGAAGGAAACTCAGGAGATCACCAGCAGACGGTCCGGCTACGGTGAGTGCAGGGGACTTCAGAAGAGCTTCCCGGAGAAGAGTGTTCTGATTCCCGTTGGGTTCACTCATCGAGAAGAGCTGCGCCATAGGATTGAGGTGCGCACTGACGATTTCCCAGAAGCTCTGGTAATTGAGCGCGACGAAGAGGGCTAGGAAGAGGGCAGTGAAGGTGCCTCCGAACCGAACGGTATCGATCATGAAGAGCGTCCAGCGACTGTAGCGCTTGGGTGCGTGACGCGGACGGATAATCCACACGGGTTGTGTGAGAAAGGTCTGCACACTATGGATTCCGGAATGCAGATCCTTCTTCACGGTTTTCCAGAGCGTGACCACGGACACCGTGCTGGCCTGATACTGGCGTGCACCCTCCGTAAGAAGTGAGGAGGTCTCTTCCACAGTTGCACTTCTGATGGTATTCAGGAAGTCAGTGAGATGTCGATACCGCACCTCGTCAAATGTATCAGTATTCTCTACAGGTAGGGCTTCAAATGAATTACTGACTGCAGATGTGCCACTCTCCTCCTTCAGGGATTTGTCAGGGGATTCATCGGAAAGCACTAATGTACATTCAGGCTTTCCTGAAGGGCTCTTCTCAAATTCAATCTCTGTAATAGTCTCTTGCTCTTCATTAATGTTCATTACGATTTCCTGCGGATGTTCTACAGAGGATTCTTGCTGTGTAGAAGTACGAAGATCCATCGGCAGAATGATGTTCCCGTCTTTATCGTACGACGCCTGATGCCGGTTATTGCGTGGGGTTGGAGCGATCAATTCAGTATAGCAGAAAACGATGAAGCAGAACAGGGGAAAGGTACCGTATGTTAGCCTTGTATCAGTACTTCGGGAAGGTATTCATGTTTCAATTATTCCTCCTCCCAATACCTCATTCCCTTGATAGAGGACTAGGGATTGACCAGGGGTAATACTCATCATGGGTTTCGTTGTAGTGAAGAGAAAATCCCGTGAGCGCTTTCGCAGCATTCCCTTCATCTTCTTCCCTTGCGATCGGATACGGGCAGAAAGCGAAAAACGGGAAGAATGCACGAGCTTTCCTCGAGTGAATGTGCATGATCGGATTAAAACTTTGTTATCACGGAGATCCCTTAATGGAGCGATAATTAATGCATTACTTTTGTGTTCTTTCTTGAGGACATACAGTGGGATCATTTGGCCCCCTACATGGAGCCCACGGCGCTGCCCGATGGTGTAGAAAGGCAGTCCTTCATGCATTCCAAGTGTCACTCCATCTTTCGAAAGGATGACTCCTGCTTTGACGCCCTTCAGATAGCGATGCAGGAAGGCATCAGGGGATTTCTCCGGGAAGAAGCAGAGATCCTGACTTTCGCGATAGCTGCTTCGATTCAAAGGAATCTGGAACTTTTCTGCTAACGAGAAGACCTTCTTCTTCGTGATGTTCCCCAGAGGGAGCAGCGTGCGCTTTAGTTCTTTCTGGGTGAGTCGATACAGAAAGTAGCTCTGGTCTTTCTTCTTGTCCGAGGCTTCCAGTAGGGCTGAATATGAAATATTACCCCTCCTTCTCGTAAGGATTCTGGCATAGTGACCGGTCGCGACATGCGTACAATAGAGCTTGTCAGCAAGCGTGAGCAATCGATCGAATTTGAAGTGGCGATTGCAGAGTATACAGGGGTTCGGAGTCAGTCCCTTCTTGTACGCAGCGATGAACGGATCTACCACCTCTTTCTTGAATTCTTTCTGCAGATCCAGGATGTGGAGTGGGATATTCAAGTTCTTCGCTACTTTCCGGACACGGGCAAAGGATTGCGCCGTACAGCACTTGCTCGGCAGAAGGGTAGCGAGTGCCGGTGCCTTCGGATCCTGCCAGAGGTGGAAGTGGGTTCCGATTACTTCATGCCCCTGCTCTTTTAGCAGGCAGGCCACCACACTGGAATCGATACCCCCGGACATGGCGACGAGGACGCGCATAAGATCAGTGTATCTGTTTCAGATCCATACGCATGGTGAATCATATGAAAATGTCATGGTTCGTTCCTCGACATGGCTCTGAATGACATCTTCTGAGTTACGTCGTCAGATATTTCTTATTCAGATGGTATGCGTAATACCCGACTCCGATGATAGCAAATCCGAGAAGGATCAACGCGAGTGGCCAGCCCAAACCCTCCGAAAAGTATTCGGATGTGATCTTTACGAGGTACACCATCAGATAGCCTGCTCCGACAATCAGGAAAGATCGGCTCTTGAGAGGAATGCTCAGGAACATGATCGCAAAGACAATACCGGGGAAGAGGAGCTCCCAAATCATCGATTGCTCGGGGGTCCATCCTCCGAGAGTCAGGGCAGCACCCAGAAATCCGAATGTCCCGGTGGCGAAGAGGAAGCCGGTGAGATCTCCACTGAGGTTCTTGCTACGGAATGATTGACCGAGGAGGACATAGCTGAGTCCTGTGAGGAGAATCCGGTACGCATAAAAGCGCCAACCGAAGTCCATACCGCTCGTACTCATGAGGAAGCTCGTGAAGGCGAAGAAGAGCCATGTGCCGAAGACCACTGAGAAGAAGAGGAACAGTGTGCGCTTCATCTGGAAGAATGATGCGAGATACACTGCAAAGAGGATGCCCGAGAGGACGGTATTGATCCCTGAATCATCCGTGGAGAACCCAGCCTCATTGAACGTGACGAAGATGCCGATCGGCAGGAGGATGGCGGAAAGGAAGAAGAAGGCGATGGAAAGACGGGAGGCCGCAGCGTTTTGGAGGAAGAGGACGGCCATGAAATACGCGGCAATACCGCTGCCGAGCGTGATCAGGATCCGAGCGATGGAGTTGAGATGTTCCCAATTCTGACCCAGAAGGATTACGAGCCCGAGGAAGATGATGAACCCGCCAAGGTAGTAGAGGATCTCGGTGAAGCGAATCCGCTCAGCCATGCCGTGCGGGTGAGTAGAAGAGCCTGCCTGGAATGCCTGATTCAATTCCGATTGCGAGAGCGCTCCTGAGCGAGCGAGTGCTGTCACTTCTGAGAGGAGAGCGTGCTTATCCATGGGTGTGAGGGGGAGGGATCGCTGAAGCTCATTACCAGAATGTTCAGAGCTTCGTCGAGAAAATGAAAAAGTGTATGCCTTCGATTACTGAGGAATCACCCAACCGAGGAACCGGAAATTCCAGTAGCCATTATCGATGTTTACATCGATCCTAAAGCTCGTGGAATGCCCTCGCATGTACAGTCGGCTTTCGTTATTGAATCCGAAGGGAAATCCACCGCCGTTACTGCTCTGATTTACCTGGTAGCCATCGGGAGACTCGGCATTCGGATTCAGCTTGAGCTTCTGTGCTTCTGCCAGGGTGATGATGCGACTCTTGCGGGTAGCGACGTCGAAGAGGTAGATCGCGGGCTCGGCATCCAGAAGATTGGAATCTTTCGGAGCATCACGATTGAGGCGTACCAGCTTGTCTCCGCGAACTTCCACCGTCCAATTGTAGTTGTAGTCGTTGGAGCTGGTGTACAGGAAATTGTAGGTTGGAGCAGGAGCGAAGAGCCCGGGAATATAGATGCTTCCTGCGACGAAGACGATCATGAGTACAGGAATGAGCAGGCCGATGATAAGGGTGGAGTTTTTGCGAATGTCCATAGAGTCTTAATGTACTATTCCGGTTGATTTCAGGCAAAGGACTTCCTCTTGACCCTCTCCTCGTCCATACTGCCGCCGTGATTGATAAAATTCGTGCATTGGCCAAGGAGTATCAGGATCTTCAGTTGTCGCTGCAAGACCCTGCAATCCATGAGGATCGCAAGCGCATCATTGAAATTGGCAGAAGACTGAAGTTCCTCGAGCCTCTCGTGGAGATCATTGCGCAGTATGACCGCGCAGAGGCGGCTATCCGGTTTGCCGGCGAGGTCCAAGAGAAGGAGCTTAAGGAATTGGCCGAGCTGGAAGCGTCTGAGGCGCGTGCTCTGCTTCCGGTGCTCGAGCAGAAGATGCGTTCATTCCTCGTTCCACAGGATCCGATGGACGGGAGGAACGTCATTCTGGAAGTGCGGGCGGGGACCGGTGGAGAGGAGGCTGCACTCTTCGCTTCGGAATTGCTGCGGATGTATCTGCGGTATGCCGAAGAGAAGGGATGGAAGACGGAGATGATGAGTATGACGGAGGCCGAGGGTGGGGGAGTGAAGGAGGTGGTTGTCCGTATCGAGGGACCGGTGTTCGGTGAGCTCAAGTTCGAATCTGGCGCGCATCGCGTCCAACGCATTCCATCGACCGAGAGCAAAGGTCGTGTGCATACATCTGCTGCGACCGTCGCTGTTTTGCCGGAAGCCGAAGAGGTGGATATTCAGATTCGTCCCCAGGACCTGAGGATCGATACGTTCCGCAGCGGTGGTGCCGGGGGTCAGAACGTCAACAAAGTGGAATCCGCCATCCGCATTACCCACATTCCTACGAATACTGTCGTTGCCTGTCAGACGGAGCGCAGCCAGCTGCGGAACCGTGAGCTCGCGATGAATTTGCTACGCAGTCGTATCTATGAATCTGAACGTGAACGGTTAGCAAAAGAACGCGGGGAAATGCGCTCAGGGCAGATCGGTACTGGCGACCGCAGCGAGAAGATCCGCACCTACAATTTCCCGCAGGACCGCGTAACGGACCACCGCATCGGTCAGAACTTCAGCAACCTCCCCTCGATAATGGAAGGAGGCATCGGGGATCTCCTTCAAGCGTTACGCGAAAAGGATGCAGAGGAGAAGCTGGCGAAGGCGCAGTGATGTTGGGGATTGCTACGAGACATCGTTCTTTCCGTTATGTAGCAGCACATGTAAGCGGTCTTCGATGTATCTTAGGAGTGATGAGAGATCCATGGATGCGATTTCCGACGGAGGTTTATCGCAATGGAATGCATTGTGATAGCGATCGTGGAATGGGGCAGAGAGCAGGTGATTTACCCAGTCTTCGAAGTGAATGATGAAGGCTTCGAGATTTTCATCTTCAATGATTTTGTGTACGTGCAGTGACGGGCGAAGCTGCACATAACTGGGGAGCCCGCATTCTTCTGATAGGGCATCATCCAGCGCCTGCCGCGCTATGGAAGCTTCCGTGATGTCAGTCTGTCGAAGGGGCATGATGTTCTATCCTCTCAGATCGTGCATCATCGCGATACGGAGATCAATGAGTTTCTTCGTGCCGATATCCTTCCGAAACCTCACCGGCCCCGTTACCTTTTCGCACAGTTCTTCAGCAATCTTCTCCGCCGCTTCCAGTGTATCTCCTATGCCGACGATTCCAGCGGTTCTGGAACCTCCGAGTGTCAGTGAGCCATCAGCGGCCTCAGCGATGTCTCCGTAGTACAGTCGTGCATTCCCTGGCATCGTGGGGAATGTGACGGCTGCGCCTTTCTGATCTTTGCTCACGGGGTAACTCTCCGGCGTGATGTACTTGCACACTGTTGCCTTATTCTCGAAGCGCACGAGGTCCTCGGTGAGCTCTCCACTCTTGATGGCTAGGCAGATATCCACGAGGTCGGAGGAGAGGAGCGGGAGGATATTGAGTGCCTCGGGGTCGCCGAAGCGAGCATTGTATTCGATCACTTTCACTCCTGAGGCTGTGGCGATGAAGCCGCCGTAGAGGATGCCGTGGTAGGGTTCGCCACACTGATCCATGAGGGCTTTGGCTGTGATCCGGTTGAGCTCTTTTGCACGATTGAGTTCCTCCGGCATAAGGAAGGGGAGCGAGTGATGGGTATCGGTATATGTTCCCATGCCGCCGGTATTTGGACCAGTGTCACCTTCGTAGGCTCGTTTGTGATCCTGCACGGCTGGCATGTCTACAACCTGTAGACCGGACACAAAGGAAAGCAGACTAAATTCCACTCCGACCAGTTTCTCTTCGATGACAACCCTCCCGCACTCATCGATACACTCTTTGGCATAGGCTAGGGCTTCTTCGATATTATTAAGATGTTCTCCCATCACTTTGACTCCTTTGCCACCTTTCAGTGCATCGTACTTCACCACGCACTGTCCGTGCAATTCTCGATCAATAAATGTGTACATCTCTTTCGGCTCAAATGAAGTCTGAACAAGATACTTTGGCAGAGATTCTTTGTCTACTTGTAATAGAAGATCTCTTGCAAAGGACTTGCTCGACTCTATTTGCGCCAATTTCTTCTTCGGAGCGACGGTTGGGATACCGGCGGCTTCCAGAGGATCAGCGAGACCGGCACCGATTGGATCGTCCGGTCCGATGAAAGCGATGTCCGGGTTCGTCTTCTTCGCGATCTCCATTACCCAGTCGAAATCGAGGATGTTTCCCACGTGAAGATCCGTGAGCTTCTTGAGCCCCGGATTTTGCGATGGGCAGAGAGCGATGATCTCCGGATGGTGGGAACTTCGGGCGAAGGTTTCGGCGAGGGCGTGCTCTCTGGCTGTTGAGGCGATGAGGAGGATTTTCATGGGAGTTTCTGGAAAGCAGTAAGGTGTTAGAAGTATGGGGCAACAGCGAACTATTTGCGATTTAAAATTTGCGAGTTGCGATATATTGATGACTAAATCGCCATTCGCAAATTAAGAAATCGCCAATTACACGAGTGCCAGCATCTTCTGCGACTCCGGCTCATCTTCATCCTGATAAGCATCGCGGGTCTGATTGCGGCCGCAGCCCATTTCCCTGAGGAGCTTGGGTGTCACTTCGGGGGTGGGGTACTTCTTGGTGAAGCAGCCTTCGCTGAAGGCGGTGATGCGGGGATTACCGTGTTGGATGGACTTGTGGAGATCTTCGATCTTGCCGTAGAAGAGTCCGTCAGCGCCGATGTACTTGCGGATCTCCTCGATGCTCTTGTCCCCGGCGATCAGTTCATCGGTCGTCGGGAGATCGATACCGTAGGGGTCTGGGGCGATGATTGGGGGTGCTGCGGTGGCGAAGTAGACTTTCTTGGCTCCTGCCTCGCGGGCGATCTCCACGATCTTCTTAGAGGTGTTGCCCCGGACGATGGAATCATCCACGAGGAGGACAGAGTTATTTTTAAACTCGAGCTCGATCGGGTGGAGCTTGAATTGGAGACTTCGCTTGCGCAGACTCTGCCCCGGCATGATGAAGGTGCGCCCGATGTAGCGGTTCTTCACGAAGCCTTCGCGGTAACGGACTTTGAGCTTGTCGGCGAGTCCTGCGGCACTGGGGCGGCCCGTATCGGGGATCGGAATGACGGAATCGATGTGGATGCCCGAGGCTTTGATTTGGGCTGCGAGGTACTCTCCCATGCGCAGGCGAGCCTTGTACACGTTCACTCCGTCGATGGTGGAATCCGGTGCTGCGAGGTAGACCCACTCGAAGATGCAGGGGGTGAGGATGCCCGGGTGCACGATGCGGCTGTGGAGGTGATTCTGGTGATCGATGAAGACCACTTCTCCCGGGCGGATGTCACGGATGAATTCGAATTCGAGCGCCTTCATGCAGGTATTTTCCGAGACGATGATGTACTCCTCCTTCATACCGAATTTCCGTTTGCCGAGCTGGAGCGGGCGGATGCCGTGCGGGTCACGGAAGCCGATGATGCCCTGGCCGCCGATGAGCGCAACAGCGGAGTAGGCGCCCTTACAGTGCCGGTACACACTCTTCATCGCATTGAAGATCTGATCGGGGGAGAGGTGACCTTTGGGGCGCTGATTCTTGAGCGCTACGCTGAGCATATTCAGGAGTGCCTCGGAATCGGAATTGGTATTGAGGTGGCGGTACTCGTGCTCCAAGAGGAACCGGCGCAGATCCGCAGAATTTGTGAGGTTTCCGTTATGCGCCAAAGCGATACCGAAAGGCGTATTCACGAAGAATGGCTGTGCCTCGAATTCACTCGAGCAGCCTGCCGTGGGATAACGCACATGCCCGATTCCCACCGTTCCCTTCAGGCGTTCCAGGGAGCGTGTGTGGAAGACGTCGCGCACCATGCCGTTGGATTTCTTCAGATGGAACTGGCTGTTGTACGTGACGATGCCCGCAGCATCCTGACCGCGGTGCTGGAGCAGGAGTAGCCCGTCATACAGATCCTGGATGACGTCGCGGAAGCCGGAAACAGCGATAATTCCACACATGGGGGTTAGGGATTAGGGGTTAGGGATTGGATTTGGTGAACGCGCAAGCGGGCCAGACGGAAGGAAATCCGAAAGGCCGAAACAGAGGGAAACGGTGTTTCCACGAAGAGATAGTACCGATTTGTTTTGGGGACGCAAGAAAACGAGGTGATGAATATCGGAATATCTGAATAACTGGACGGATATTCCGATAATCTGTTATTCCGTTATTCTCCGTGTTGTCGTTCCTTCGCCCTCACACAATTCCTGATTAGTGCCGCCACCGTCATCGGACCTACGCCACCAGGGACCGGAGTAATCGCTGAGGCTTTCTTCGAAACTTCATCGAAGTCCACATCCCCACAGAGCTTACCTTCGTCGTTCTTGTTCATTCCGACGTCGATGACGACCACTCCGTCTTTCACCATCGCAGCGGTGATCAGGTTACGTCTTCCTACAGCCGCAATCAGGATATCGGCCTGCTTGGTGATTTCTGCGAGGTTCGCGGTCTTGCTGTGGCAGAGCGTCACTGTGGCGTCACGGTTGAGGAGCATGATGCCGATGGGCTTGCCGACGGTATTGCTCCGTCCCACGACCACGACGTGCTTACCGGCAACGGGAATTTTGTAGTGATCCAGCATGGCGATAATTCCTGCCGGGGTTGCCGGCGGCAGGTGCTCGAATTCCTGGGAGAGGAACATCTTGCCGAGGTTATAGGCGCCGAAGCCATCGATGTCTTTCTTGGGATCGATAGCGCGGATGATCTGCGGAACGTGCTTCTGGAGTTCGCCGGGGAGGGGAACTTGGACGATGAATCCTGTGACGTCCGGATCGGTATTCAGCTCGTCAATGAGTGCCATCAATTCCTTTAGCGTCGTCGTTGCGGGAAGATGCCGGTGCTCATGGCGCATCCCTACAGCATCGCAGCTCTTGATCTTCTGCTTGATGTAGCTGGCACTCGCCGGATCGTCACCCACCTGCACGACCACGAGCTTGGGATCGAGTTCCTGGACCTTCGGCTTGAGTTCTGCGAGGAGTGCGTCGGCGGCTTCGCGGCCGGAGAGGAGAAGGGGAGTCACGGTTCTATGATAGGGATGGACGGGGGAGAGTGGAAGGGATGGAGCCCAGTTTCCGTAGCTGGGGTTCATAGTTCGACAAGCTCACTACAGGTGAACCCCAGCTACGGAAGCAGAACCCCAGCTACGGAAACGGCTTTCCTCTATACTCTCCCCATGCCCGTCCCCGTTACCCGCACCGAGCGATTCGCGGAACTCTTTCCCAAGGTTCCGAAGTTCAGAGCCCGGCAGATCGAAGAGGCAGTCTTTAGCCCCCATTTCAAGAGCTGGCAGGACGTTACCGTTTTCCCTAAACCCATGCGTGAGGTCATCGCGCGGGAGATTCCGTGGATTTCCGTGGAGGCTTCGAAGGTCCTCGAGAGCAAGCGCGGCGATACGTTCAAGGCATTGTTGAAAGGAAGCGATGGGCAGCTCTTCGAGACGGTTCTGATGGCCAATGCCAAGGATCAGTGGACGGTGTGCGTCTCCTCCCAGATTGGCTGCGCGATGGGGTGCGTGTTCTGCGCAACCGGAGCGATGGGATTCAAGCGGAATTTATCTTCGGATGAGATCGCGGATCAGATACGGTTTTGGAATAACTATCTGCTGCATTGTCCTGTCATTCCGAGCCGTGTCGAGGAACGAACCATGAACACGCATTGTCATCCTTCGACTCCGCTCAGGATGACAATGCTGCGCATTAGCAACGTCGTTTTTATGGGCATGGGTGAGCCCTTCAACAACATCGAGAACGTGAAGAAGGCAATTCACCTCTGGACGACGTATGCCGACATCGGTCCCACGCACATCACGCTCTCCACCGTCGGCATTCTGCCTGCGCTCGAGAAAGTCCTCACCGATCCCGACTGGCCCAATGTGCGCATCGCGGTTTCTCTTCATAGCGCCGATCAAAAGCGTCGTACAGCAATCGTTCCTTCCACTGTCCCCGACTTCCTCACCAAGCTCGCGACCTGGTGCAAGCGCTACGAAGTGGAGAAGGGCAATCGCCGTCACTACGTCACCTTCGAGTACACGCTGATCAGCGGCGTGAATGATTCCCTGGACCACGCCCGGGAGCTCGTGCGGTACATCAAGAGTGCCGGAGCGCCCAAGCTCAATGTGATTCCCTTAAACCCGGTCTCCGGCAAAATTTACTTCGCGGCGAAGCGCGACAACATCGAGGCATTCAAAGCCGAAATCCTGCGGCATGGATTGGATGTCACGGAGAGGAGGACGATGGGGGAGGATATTGCGGCGGCGTGTGGACAATTAGCCGCAGCGGAATGACCAAATCCCAATGACCGCGGAATGACCAAATCCCAAATTCCAATGACCAAGGAATGACCAATGACCAAATCAAAAATGATATAACGTCTCATTGGTGCTTTTGATTTGGGATTTCCCTGGTCATTGGTGCTTGGTCCTTGGTCATTCGTCATTCTTCTTCGTCGCTTTCAAAATAATATCCGCCACCACTTCCAGCTCCCCCGACGTATCAATGACGATAATAGAAGGATCTTCCGCCGCCAGCCTCCGGTACTCCGCATAGACCTTCTTCTGGAATTCCGCTTTCTCGAAGGCATCGGTGGATTCCCGTCGTGCGAGGCGCTCCTGAAGCATTGCGAATGGCGGCAACAAGAAAAGCTGAATATCTGGTTTTCGAAATGCGGCATTCATTTCTTCCAGAATGGCGCGGTCGATGCCGAGAGCCAGACCGTAGGTGATGGTGGATGCGGCATACCGGTCGCTAATGACGATCGTGCCATTCTTCATGGCCGGTTCGATGACATGTTCCAGATGCCACGCACGATCTTCGCAGAATCTTCGCTGAATCGCCTCCGGATCGCTGAGATTCCCTGCCCGCAGGTCAGCGCGAATCTGCGCACCGATGGGCCCGTCCGTAGGTTCGAATGTTCTCAGTACTGTGTGCCCTTCGCGCTTCAGGCGTTCTTCCAGGATGACACTGTGCTTGGTGGTTCCTGCACCATCGGGGCCTTCCAGGACGATGAAGAGGGGCGAAGTCATTGGGGGAAGTATAACGGCGAATGGAAAATGGATAAATTGAAAATGATTTCACAGTCATTCTGTTCTGAGTGTCATGCTGAGGAGTCCTGAGCGAGCGCAGCGAAGCGAAGGACGTCTCGAAGCATAGTCGGAGACGTGTCCTCCTTCGAGACGTCGCGCTGCGGCGCTCCTCCTCAGGATGACACTTTATCCGCTCACCGCTCGTTCACGCCATCACCGCTCCCTGACCGATCAGTGGCAGGTGCATCCTGCGTGACGGGACAGCACGACGCTTCGGGCGAACATGGACCGGTGCTTCCTCGTACTGCTTGGCGATGTAGGGTGCAACGATCCGGAGGTCCAGGTACTTGCGGCGGATGAATGTGGGCAGATCCTGGAAGTCCGCAATACGACCGCGGCACAGCACGCTCCCGCACAGGCAGTCCATTTCCCACCAGCCGCTCTGCTGCATAGTGGAGTAGTCCCAGCTCAGTTCCTGGCCCTGCGCGATATCGCGGATGGCGTAGCACATCAGGCGGCCGTCCTCTTCCCGGAGTCCACAGTTGGGATTGCACGAGTGATTGATGATGTCATCCAGATCGCCAGACGGTCCCATGTACAAATCCTCGTCCACCTGTGTGTAGTGGTCGAGTACGGAAGAGTACGGCTGGGGAAGTTCACTGCGAGTGACGAGGGGGCCGGTGAACTCCATGATGAGGTCTCCGCTCTGGATATCCGATGACGAGAAGACTCCATTTCCTTTGTGGGCGGTAGCGCCCAAGTACAGTTCATTCATTTGCGGCGAATTGTAGTAATCTCATCCCACGATGCAATAAAGATGGGTTGTACTTTTTGGATGTCGTATTTTGATTGAAGTTCGCTGGTTGGTATTCGCAACGGAAAATGAGAACGCATCATCGTGATCAGTCCTGATAGATGCACCGAACAACCATTCGACCGACTTCGGGAAGGAAAATGAATTTGTGTAATCCGAGAAAGAACATTTATCGATGAAGACAAAGCTATCGTAAAAATCGGATGTGGTGATCTGCACTGATCAGTTCAGACCATGGCCGGCTGCAGGCGCATCGTCTGCTTCTTCTTCCGGGCTCTTACCGGCACGAGTTCACGCTCGACTTCCGGAGCAGGAACGTTGAGGTGGCCGAAATCCTTGGCGATGTAGGGCAGGACAATGCCGAGGCCGAGGTACTTGATCATGAGGTGCTCGGGAAGATCCCGGAAGTCTCCGACGACGCGCCGACAAACGGGGCTGCCGCACGCGCAGTCCATTTTGTAGCTGCCGTCATTCATCACCGTGGAGTAGTCGAAGGAGATTTCTGTACCTGCGGGCAGGTCGCGAATGGCGCACAGGAAAAACCGGCCATCCTTCTCGCGTATGCCGCAATTGGGTTCGCAGGAGTGGTTGATGAGATCATCCAGGCCACCAGAGGATCCGATATATTCGTCCGCAGCGATCTGGAAGTAGTGATCCACGGCGTAGTACGGAGAGACGACGAGCTCTGCGAAATTGAGACGCGGGCCCTGCATCTCGAGGAGGATGTCGTCTTTGGCGAGAGCGTGACGGGTGAAGAGTCCTGTTCCTTTGTGAGTCGTAGACCCGGAGAAGAGTTCGATCATTTGCGCACAGCTTATGGAGATGAAATCTGTTTGCAATTGAAGGAAATTGACTATAATAGCATAATAATCTATAATATGCTTATGATTACAGTGAAAGCACACGTAGGACCAAGTGAAATACCGGGTGCAGGACAAGGATTGATTGCAGATGAAGATATTTATCCAGGCACGATTGTGTGGAGATTCCGAGAGGGAATTGACAGGCTCATTCCCCTCGATGCAGTTGCCAATTTATCCAAACAAGAGAAGGAAGATCTCGATGTGCACGCGTACAGATCCCAGCGTGGATATGTTTTCTGCGATGCGGCTGCGCAAATGATGAATCATGCACAGGATTCCAATACGATTCAAAAAAATGATGCTGCTCACCCAGAGGGTATTACTGTTGCAAGGAAATTTATTCCAAAGGGTCGCGAAATCAATTGTAATTATTTTGAGTTCGATGGTGATGCTACAACAAAAATTCCTAAAGAAGTCAGAGGCGCGATGGCTAAAACTTTAGCAGATATCCACCCGGATGAAGTGCGCATTCTCACTCAGGGTTTTCGCAAATTTATTCTTCCGGAGGAAAAATAGTAAAACAATTCATGTGGTAGATCATTTTTGATCCACTTTTCTCATATATTCGCCCGTTTCCGTATTCACACGGACGATGTCGCCTTCTTCGATGAAGAGCGGAACGGAGACCACCACGCCACTCTCCATGGTGGCAGGCTTGCCTCCGCCGCTTGCGGTGTCACCCTTCACTCCCGGGATCGTCTCCTTCACCTTCAGATCCACAGTTGATGGGAGCTTGATGCCGATGGGATTGTCCTCGAAGAGGAGTGCATCCACTTCGCCGCCTTCCACGAGAAAGTCCGCTACCGGTCCCAGCGTCTCTTTGTTGAGAAAAAATTGATCGTAGGAATTGAGGTCCATGAAGGTGAATTGCTCTCCATCGGTAAAGAGGAACTGGCATTTGCGGTACCCCACATCTGCAGGCTCTATCATGTCTGCTCCCTGGAAGTTGCGGGGGATCACCGCTCCGGTGCGCATGTTCTTGATCTTGCACTGCATGTTGGCCTTGCTCTGGCTCTTGCGGCCGAATATCGAGGAGATGATGAGGTAAGGGATGCCGTCGATCTGGATGGCGCGGCCGGGTTTCAGTTCGGTAATTCCGTACATAAATGAGGAGGAAGATGGACCACAGTGTGCTGAGGAGGGGTGGGGAGTGTCAAGGATACGGGAGGGTTTCGCGGGACTTCGTCAGCTTTTGGGGTGGATGAACTCAAACTCGTGACCTGTAAACACTACCGTCGTGCCAGAAGGACGACCATCGGCATAGTTATGGCAGAGCTCCTCATTGGGTTTGATGTCACGTAGCGCAGTGAGGATGTAGCGATTGTTCGCAAAATCTTCACGGACAGTGACATTAGGATGTTCACTGTGGTTGTAAAGCATGCCGTAACCGAAGACGATGCAGCATTGATCTTTCCCCCACAGATAAAGGTAATTATCCAGAATAGTATTTTCGAGTGTTTTCGTATCTTCGGGAGAAAGGATGAGCACAGGGCATTCTTCGATAGTTTCACCTTTGCTGATTGCAGCAGTAGTAAAAACGCCGTTTCCTTTTTCACCGGTTGATCGTATGTGAAGCATAAAGTGTGCGAACTCTAATCGTCAGTCTTCGCGAGAGTCAAGCGACCAGTACCGGCAATTGTATGCATTCTTTCAGTGCTTACCGGATCGTGGTGACGTTTCTACAAATATCCCCAAGAATTCAGGCGGTCGCTATCGTCGATCCAGCGGTCACCGATATCCGTGCGGTAGTACATATTGCTGATGAGGATATTCTGGATGCGCGCGTACATTTGCCTTTGTGCATCACGCATGGTTGTGCCGGATCCGGAGACGACGAGTGCTACCCCCTCCGCTCCGGTGATGAGCCATTCCTCATTCTTCTTACGGAGGTCACCGATGTGGATGCCGTCCGGGATTTTCTTCTTGAAGACCACCACGGCGTCCTTCGAGAAGGATTCGAACGTCTTGGGATCTTCGAAGGGGAACGGGGGCACCACGATCAGTGCGCAGACCTGGTACCCGCGCTTTACCTTGATACCGCCATTACTTTCACCGGCAGCCAGCCGGAGGAGAAGCGTGCCCATCGGTTCGCTGATCCCTTCCTGCTGCAGGCTGATCTGCGGATAGCCGAAGCGGCAGGTGAATTCCAGCGGGTAGATGCCGTACCCGTTGACGATGCTATTCACATCGATGAATCCGATGTAGTTCTCCTCGGCGAGCTTCTGCTCGAAGGGGCGGAGCACGGTTTCGAAGATTGGATTCTTGGGAGCCCAGAAGCCGCTCGTGCCCATTTCTCCGGTGGAGACGCCCAGCTCTCCCGGGAAGAGCTTCTTGTGCTCGAAGCTCACGTAGATGGGATGCACAAATTTCTTTCCATCGAAGAACGCACAGACCGCCACTTCCACGCCCGTCACTTTCTTCTGCAGCTGGAAAATATCGATGGTGTCGCTCCACGTGTCGCGGTAGGCCCCGAGCACGCGGACGACATCGCTTCCGTCATCTTCATTCCCGACGAAGAGCAGCTGCTTGAGATCCTGCGCTCTTCCGGAAGGTTTGATGACATACCGTCCGGGATTCGTCTGCACGTAGGCGATGCCTTCGTCGAAGGAATGGAATTCCTGGTAGGGAATAATGCGAATTTTGTTGCGCTTGAGCTCTTCCTGACCGAACGTGCGGTCATTCTCGAGTCGGTCGGTGTACGGCGTTCCTCCGATGCAGAGCTTGCCGCTCTTGCGGATTTCTTGCGCTTCTTCTCCCGCGCCGATGTAATCGAAAAGGACGATATCGGCCCAATCCACGCTTTTCTTCCAGTCAGAAACCACATTGACGAATCCTTTCCCCACGTCCTCGAAACCCGGCGCCACCAGACAGAGGCGAACCTCATGTCCTTCCTGCGCGACGGTCCAGGCGAGATCGGTTGTCGAGCCATCGTAGGAGACGAAGAGAAATCTTTTCGGGGTGTCGGTCATTGTGCAAGGAGGGTATGCACTTCATTGAACAAAAACAAGTTCATCGCGAATAATGAAAAACGAATCAGGTCATCGGAAAATTTCTTCGTGAAAGTTCAACAATTATTTCGTCGGGAGATCTATCACCGGAGGAATGTCGCGGATGAATGTGGCGGCAGTCGTGAAGGTGTACGCACCCTGGTAGGGGAGCCAGACGACGTCTCCTTCCTTTATAGATGAGCAGTGCACGGAGTAGCCCCACACATCGTCCGGGGTGCAGAGTGAACCGTACAGAAGGAACGGAATCTCCGTATTGAGGGAGAAGTGCGTGAGGTTGAAGATCGGCACGTAGTAGTAGCATTCATATTTCTCCCAGCCGACCATGTTTACGCCACCGTCGGCGATACCCATGGTCTTCGACTTCTTTTCGACGAGGGTGAGGAGCATGTGCATCGCGCTGTGACAGAGATAACGACCGGGTTCTGTGAATATGTGGATGTTCGGTTGGAGCGAAAAGATACTCCGTCGCAACGCCGATCCAATTTGCGCAACAAATTCCTCAATTGGCACGATGGTATCCGTGATGTAACGATCAGTGATGTTCTCTCTGAGAAGATTCTCCACATCCAGTCCTTCGGAAATCAGGAGTGTCTCCTGCTCCGGATTCCAGGAGTGCTTTCCCTCAAATTCATGTGGGGCAAATCCGCCTCCGATATCCAGATATTCCAAATGTTGCAGTTCTTCGGGGGAAAGATCCTGCTTCAGGATCTCTCCGAGTTCATCAATGGTCTGCACGGAACGTTCCGGTGTGCCGTCGTGGCTCACGTGGTAGTGGATCCCGCAGCAGCGGATACCCGGGAGGGTTCGTGCTTCCTGCAGAAATGCACTAAGGGTTTCGAGTGCGATGCCGAACTTCTTCCAGTGTTGCTGATGTCTGCAGCAGACGCGTACGCCACAGCGGATCGTCTGTCCCGCTTCACTCGCAATCCTGGACAAGAGACGCAGTTCACGCAGGCTTTCGAGATTGACCATGATGCGGTCGGCGAGCGGGAGGATCGCCCGGAAGTCCGCTTCGGATTTGGCAGGTCCCGTGAAAATGATGCGTTTCGCCTTTGCCTCCAGCGCCAGGGCGAGTTCGCGGGGGCTCGAGATATCGAGACCGCCGCCCTCCTCCACGACGGTCCGGAGCACACCGATGTAGGGATTGCTCTTCGTAGCGTAGTAGACGTCCATAGGGATGTGCTGTGCCTGGAAGGCCGCAACGAAGGCACGATAGTTCTTCCGGACTTCGTCGGAATCGTAAACGTACAGCGGGGTCGGATGGTCTTGGGCGATTGCACGCATGATCGGTCGGAGTCGTTCGATGTCCGGGAAACGTTGAGCGATGGAATCGTGCATCATGATTGGCGGCGGAAGAGAGCGGAGAGCGCATCGATGAACGACTGCCCCTGCGGATGCACGGAGCATCGTAGCCCGGAGAGTGTGGTGAGCGGAAGATTGGCAAAGGCGAATCCGCGGTAGTGCGATTCTTCATCAGGTGGCTGTGTCCAGAGAAACAGATTCTGAGAATTGGAAGGAATACTCTGATTTTCAGTTCTTCGAAGTCCGTCAGATTGCAGTTGATAGAAGCCGCTCTGAGGGACAGCTGAGAGGTCTGCTCCTTTTCCGATCGGAAGGGAATCGAGATCGATCGAGGTTCCTTCGAAGATCGTCTCTGGAATTGTCGGCGCATCGATTGCGGGATCGTCGTGCGAAAAGACGCGGATGCACTGCTCGGCATAATCCAGTCCATGCAGGAGCTCTGGGTGGGCGCTGAGCTGCAGGGTCGCGCCGGAGTGGCGGGGATTGCACTCGATGAGGAGTGTCTGCGACGCTGTCATGAGGCAGTCGAAACTCAGGAGGCCCTGGAAGCCTTCGGACCGGAGGGCCGTGACAGTGCGATGCAGCATCTGTTCCAGTGCGACAACCGCGCCAGATGGAAGGAGGGAGCGGGGAAGCCACTGCACGCCGTAGTGCACATTGCCCTCTGAGCTGTCGATCCAGTTGAGCTGAACGCGCAGAGCGGAGAAGAGGCTTCTGTTCGGCCCGACCAGAACCGTGATGCCAATCGGGAGACCTTTCTCGAATTTCCGGAGGAGGAGGGGAGTGCCGTCAAAGACGTTTTCGAGAGCATCCAGCGCTTTTGGATTCCCTACGAAATACGTTCCCATCGCTCCGAAGCTCTCGGGCTTCTGGAGGACACCGGGGAAGAGTCCGGAGTTCCTGGCTTCTTCGATCGTCTTCACCGTACAGCCATCGGGAACTGGAAGAGCATGCTTGCGGGCGAGCGCATCGAAGGAGAGCTTATTCTCCAGTCGCTCCTGATCGCGGAAGGCATTGCACAGCAGCGTGAAGTGATTGGTCTTAGCCCATTCCTCCAGTGTCGGGGACGACCAGTCGTTGAGCCAGATGGCCTGAATATCCTTCTGATGGAGGAGCTCTGTGGTCTTGGGATGGAGCAGGACTTCCTCTTCCACCATGACGAGCCTCGTATGGAAAATCCACTCAAGAACGCTCACTGTGCTCGCGAGTGATTGGAGGAGAGAGCGGAACGGACTTGCGGGGGACGTGAGAAACAGCGTGGACTTCTGAGCAGGCGAGAAGAGCAATTCACTGCTTTCGACAGCGGCGATACGGAGCATGCGAGAAGGTCAGGAAGAGGTGTATAGGGAATATACAGGAATTCCTGATGTCGGCTCACGAGCGTGGAGAAAGGATGGGAGGAACTATTTCTCTCCAGATCCTTCATTTTTTCTCATTCGGAAGCCATACGGTCATTCCGTAGTAACCATGCTTCTTTTTACCGGTCGCTCTGACGTGTTCACGCAATTCGTTGTACGTTTCATTTGCTGCGGGATATTGATCTCCATCAACTTTATGGATATTGAAGTTCCAATGGATGCCATAGCGTCCGTAGTCTACATCGTTTACGGTTGTGTCAGTTTGATCGGATTCTTCGATATAGAATGAACCGCCTGGTGAGAGCATTTTTGTAAATTGCGCTTTAACTTCTGCCAATGTGGCAACGTCCTCCTGACTGACGGGAATGTCCTTATCGCCATTTGCCCGTCCGCGGAAGAAGAATCGGTGACTGGGGTCTTCTCTGTTGGCGATATTGAGTGCAGACACCAAGGCTGGGTGCTCATGGGTACCCGCGAAGACGACCGTATCTTTGTAGTTTTTACTCAAGGTACGATTGACCATGTCTTCTGCAATTTTTGCTTTGCTTTTTCCGCGTGCGGCAGAGACGAGCAGTAGTGCGGTTTTCTGTCCGCTTGGGAGCGGTTCTCCCTTCTTCATCATCACAAGGGACCTTACTTTGTCATTTTTTGCAGCAACAGTGATCTCGTCTGCGGAACCAATGTCTGTACTACCGAAGTCCTCTTCTTCGTGATCTTCCCATGCATCGAACTTCGGAACGTGAGTCACTTCAGGATAATATGTTCGATAGAGCATTGGCCCGAAGAGAGTGAACATACGTTCATGGTTCTCTCTGGAATTGAATTTCTCCGGATCAGTGACGTTGATGGTAAAGACTTCCAATGTAGGATCTTCGGGGCTTTCGACAGGAGTAATCGTTGCCATGCCTGCGAGCTCTTGAGCGAGTCTGTTACTCATCGGACGCTCCAGCATACCTTGTGTATCACTGCGTCTTTCAGTTGCGATGGTCGATAAAGTCTCAGCACGACGTTCCAATCCGCGGTTGTGATCTACTTGAGGTGCTGCATCTGCAGATGTCGGAACTACATTTTCCAAATTAGATGGTTTTGTCATGTACATACTATATTACTTATGCTGCAACTTGTAAAGTAGTCGTTTCACGATTTTCCTTCATCATAGGAACCGAGCTTCGGCTTCAGCTTTTGACAATTGAATTGTTGGTTCATCACAATAGCTATGCCTTCTTTCCCTTCCATCGAAAGCAACATCGATTACTGCAGAGCACTCTGGGACGAGTTCTCCCCGAGGCGGAGCCTCTATGAATTGTGGGAATTTCGCATGCCGTTTTACGAAGTTTACGGATTCGCGCCCGCGTTCGTCGTGCTTCCGGACAAGGGAATGGTGCCGCTGTGGTTTCATCCGGAGCAGAAGCGGTACCTGTGGTTCGGCGATACCGGCGATGAGTTCAACTGGCAGGAGGACAATGCGTTCTGGGTTCGGGAAAGCTGTGACATTGAAGAGCTTCTATCGCATCTTCCACGTCCGTGTCTTCTGAATTCCTGTGCTGAGCTCCTGCGTCATCAGATCGGCGAGCGCGCAGTTCTTACGTCTCAGAATTCGAAGTCCGTGCTTTCGCTCTCTGCCATTGGGAGTGTTGATGACTATCTGATGACGCTCCCGAAGAAACTGCGAAGCAACGTTCGTCACGATCAGCGCGTCATCACTGCGCAGTCACCCATTATCTCCGAGAATCACCTGGAAGATCTGGATGCGATGATCGGATGGAACAGGGCGAAGTTCACGGATTCCCCGTGGCACGATGAGAAGATGCTCGCGTGTCTGAGGAAGCTCGTGGATCCGACGAGGCCAAAGCCGTACAAGGTGCATGTGCTTTCTGTGCGGATTGGCGGTGTACTTGCCGCTGTCGACTGTGCCTTCTCTTGGAATTCGATTTTTTATCCTTTATTTTGCGGCTCCGACGTGCAGCGTTTCCCGGGGATTGGGCACTTCATGAATCTCCTCGATATCCAATTCGCGCTCGATCATCAGACGACATCACTCGACTTCTCCGAGGTGGAACCAGAGACGGTGAAGGCGAAGCTCTTCCCGACAGTGCCGCAGTACACGCTGAGACTGGAGTAATGGATTCCGTACAAAAAAACGTAGGACAGGAATATTCCTGTCCTACGTTTTTTAACTTCGGATTAGAAATCCCCCATCCCTCCGCCTCCCGGCATCTGCGGAGCAGCTGCAGGCTCGGGCTTGGGGATCTCGGTGACGGCGACTTCCAATGTGAGGAACATCGCGGCGACCGAGGCAGCGTTCTCGAGCGCGGAGCGTGAGACCTTCTTCGGGTCGATCACTCTGGCCTTCACGAGGTCCTCGTACTTGCCCGTGAGGACGTTGTAGCCTTCGTGTCCCTTCATGGCTTTCACCTTCTCGAAGACGACTTCTCCAGTGATCCCGGCGTTATCGGCGATCTGGCGGCAGGGAGCGGAGAGGGCATTGCGGACGATGTCGATACCGGCCTGCTCATCTTCGTTGTCTCCCTTGAGCTTCTCGAGCCCTGCCATGGCGCGGATGTAGGCCGTTCCTCCACCGGGGACGATGCCTTCCTCGGCGGCTGCACGGGTTGCGGAGAGGGCGTCCTCCACGCGGTGCTGTTTCTCTTTCTGTTCCACTTCCGTCGCGGCGCCGACCTTGATGACGACGACGCCACCGGAGAGCTTGGCGAGACGTTCCTGGAGCTTCTCCTTATCGAAGTCGGAGGTGGACTTGTCGAGGGCGACCTTGATCTCATTCACGCGCATTTCGATGTCCTCCTTCTTTCCGCGGCCGTCGATGATGAGCGTCTTGTCTTTATCGGAGACAATTCGGCGTGCACGGCCGAGGTCTTCGATGGTGGCATTTTCGAGCTTGAGGCCGACTTCCTCGGAGATGACTCGTGCTCCGGTGAGGGCGGCGATGTCGCGGAGGATTTCCTTGCGGCGGTCACCGAAGGCCGGGGCCTTCACGGCGAGCGTGGAGAATGTTCCGCGGAGTTTGTTCACCACGAGGGTGGCAAGCGCTTCGCCTTCCACGGACTCGGCGATGATCACGAGCTCCTTCTTGCCGCGCTGTGCGAGGGCCTCGAGGAGCGGGAGGATGTCCTGGATGGAGGAGATCTTCTTGTCGGTGATGAGCAGGTACGGGTTCTCGTACACAGCCTCCATGCGGGCGGCGTCCGTGATGAAGTACGGCGAAATGTAGCCATTCTCGAACTGCATGCCCTCTACGAATTCCTTCTCGATCCCCAGCGTCTGTCCGGCTTCCACCGTCACCACGCTGTCTTTGCCGAGGCGGTCCATGATGTCGGCGATCACGTCTCCGATCTCACTGTCTTGCGCGGAGATATTGGCGACAGCGGCGTAGTCCTCCTTCTTGCTGATGACCTTCTTCATCTTGTCGAGCTCTTGCGTCACGGCCACGACGGCCTTCTCGATACCGTGCTTGATGGCGATGGCGTTACTGCCAGAGTTCAGATGCTTGAGACCTTCCTCCATGATGGCGTAGGCGAGGACGGTTGCGGTCGTGGTTCCGTCACCGGCAGCGTCATTGGTCTTGGTGGCGGCTTCGCGGACGAGCTGCGCACCCATGTTTTCGAAGGGGTCTTCGAGGTCGATTTCCTTGGCGACAGATACACCGTCCTTGGTGACGGTCGGTCCACCGTATTTTTTCTCGATCACGACGTTGCGGCCTTTGGGGCCCATCGTGGCGCGGACGGCCTGGGTGAGCTTGAGGACACCGGAGAGGATGCGCTTGCGTGCGTCATTTCCGAAGAGAAGTTGCTTAGCTGCCATGATAGATGGGGTGAAGAATTAAGAATTAGGAATGAAGAATTAAGAAAATGTCATAGTGAGCGGAGCCTGTGCTGAGCCGAGTCGAAGCATCGAACTATTCGACTTTACCTAAGATGGAATCGAGGTGGAGGACTTTCACTTCCACGTCTTTGCCGTCCTTATCCTTCAGCTTCACATCGTCACCGGCGTACTTGCCGAAGAGGACGCGATCGCCGACCTTCAGGAATTCCGACGGATTGGCCGTGTCTTTGCTGATGCCGCCCTTGCCCATGGCGAGGACTACTCCTTCCTGTGGTTTCTCACCGGAAGCGGTATCGGGGATGATGAGGCCGGAAGCCGTCACTTGTTCCTGTGCAAGAGGATGCACGACCACGCGGTCACCGAGCGGAGCGATCTTCACCGCGAGCTGCGGAATTTTGGGGGTGGACATAGAAAGGATGGGGAAAATGAAAAATAATTTCTACAGTGCGCGATGCTTCGCGCGGGCTTTTTCGCGCCAATGCCCGAGAATCATCCTATTCTTTTGTTAGGACAATGACGGAATTAGCAGTCGGTATTGTAGAGTGCTAATTCGGAGAGTCAAGTAGGGAGGGCAAATACAAGGGAACCTCTGAAATATTTTCGAGCATGTCATGGTGAGCCGTGTCGAACCATGACATTTGCCAATTTGTCGCAGTTCGACACGGCTCACTGTGACAAATTGGCAATTATTCAGAGGTTCCATAGGACAGAAATAATCATGTCCTACGGATTTTGCCGCTGTCACTTGCTTTATTCCTTTCATCGTTCCCATACTCTCTCCGGTTTCCTCTTTGTCCTTCCCCCCTTTTTCTATGCGTCTCCCCTCACGATTGTTCACGATCGCCGTTCCATCACTGCTCGCCGGTGTTCTCCTCGGCGGACTCTCGATGGGTGCTCTCGCTACCATGCGAGGCTCAGCCGTTTTCACTGATATGTCGGAAGGAACTTTTTACGATGAGGCCGTGGGAGAGATGTACAACCTCAATATTATCAAAGGGTACAGCAACGGCACGTTCGGACCGGATAATCCTGTCACACGCGGAGAACTTGCAGTCTTGCTCAAGCGTCTTCGTGACGATATCCGTGGATCGAGCTATACTCCGACGCAAACGACTCCTTCTTCCACTGCATCGACAGTCGTGAGTTCCAGTAGTGCGGGAGCCGTTGCAGCCAATCCTATCGGAGCCTTTACCTTTGCCATGTCTTCCTTCACCGTTCCGCAGTCTATCCCCACGATGGTCTTCAGTGTGACACGTGCGGGTGGGTCTCGCGGTGTGGTCTCCGTCGCCTACTCTGTGAAAGCCGGCACGGCGGTCGTCGGTACAGACTTCATCGAGGTCACCAATTCCGTCTTGAACTTCCGCGATGGCGAAGCCACGAAGACCTTTTCGATACAGCTCAAAAACAAGAGTGGGCTCTCTGCGCGTACGGTGCTTCTCTCCCTCGCCAATCCCACTGGCGGCGCGACACTTGGGTCTATCAACACAGCGACACTCACCATTCTTGGTAGTCAGCCTGTGGGCACAGCGTCTTCCAGTGCCGCTTCTCAGACGTCGGCAGGTGCCGTGAGCGGAGCAGGGACGATCGGTTTCAGTGCGGCAGCCTACGAAGTATCCGAGAGTATCGGACTTGCGACGATCACTCTCAATCGCACGAATGGAACGAATGGTCAGGTTGGCGTTTCCTATACGACATCAGACAATACCGCCCGGAGTGGTATCAATTACCAGCCCTCTGCAGGAGTGATCACCTTCGCAGCAGGCGAGACGACGAAGACCTTTACTGTGGCGGTCATCTACAATGCGACGCCCGATGGGAAGAAGCTTCTTCGGCTCAACATCACCACTCCCACAGGAGGCGCGACGATTGCCGCTCCTTCCCTTATCAATCTTGCGATCACCGATGATGAGGTGGAGAAGCCCGGCAGTGGTTCGTTCCTCTTCGACAATACGTCGGTGAGTGCGCCCGAAGGAGCCAATGCCATTCTCACGGTCAATCGTATCGGTGGGACGATCGGTCAGGCTTCAGTGGTGTACACGACCATTGCCGGTACAGCGTTGCCGAGCAAAGAGTTCACCCAGTTCTCCGGTACGCTCACATTCTTCCCCGGTGAGTACAGCAAGACGATTGCCATCCCGATTTTGAAGCCGGGTGGGTCTATCGGCAAAAACTTCACCGTGGGTCTCTCCAGCCCGACTCGTGCTTCGCTGGGAGTGACTTCCACTGCTGCGACCGTGACGATATCGGGGTCGTAGACGTTTTCTTTGACGAGAATTAATGAAGAAATGTCATCCTGAGCGGAGCCTGTGCTGAGCACAGACGAAGCATCGAAGGATGACATTTTTTCATTCCTGATTTTCTTCGATGGTGCACCGTGTTTGAGGAATTTCGAACCGCTTTCGCATCCCAAACGAGGAATGCGGATTATGCTCGGGTGTGACCGGAAAAAATCCCTTGCATTCATCCAAACCTATATGTACCATTGTACCGGTGTATAAGTACAGCACTTCCCGTCGGCTTGGTTGGTGGCAGAGCCTTACACATTTCGCTTCGCGGTAAGGGTGCTCTGAACTTTGAATCCAAAGCCCTTCCCTGAGCGGAGGGGCTTTTTTTGTTTCTCAATTCCCTCACCCCGACCCTCTCCCATGGACTTCCCTCTCACCTTCACCACCCTCCGGCCTCAGCACTGCGATCCACTCTTCCTCCTGCGGAAACTGGGGATCAAGCGCGATTACTGCGCACTCCTGGAATCTGCGGATCGCAAGGGCAATAACGATCTCTCGTTCGTCTGCTTGGGGGCGCGTGACGTGCTCACCGTGCAGAATGGCGAAGTCCGTGGATCCCGGTACATTCCGGATGGGAAAGTTCACGATGTTCTTTCGGTCTTTCAGGGATTGATCGGATCTGGAACGAACGATACACGGCTACGAATGGGCTACGTCGGATTTCTAAGTTACGAAGCAGCGCGCCAGTTTGAATTCATTGAATTGACTCCTGACCCAACCATTCCCGATGCATTATTCATTCTTCCGGAGGTCATCTTGAAGATCGACCATGCCGCTCAAGAGATTACCATGATCACACACGAAGACTCGAAAGAAGATCTTTACGAGATCGAACGCATCATTCTCTCATCACCTTTCTTCGATGATCGGAAGTGGAAAGACGGCGTTGCCGAGCCTTCTGTACTCATGCCGACTCTCGAAGAGATCGAACCGTATCGTCAGACATCGCGAGAGGATTTCTGTGCATCCGTACAGAACATCCAGGAAGAGATTCTTTCCGGCGAGGCATTCCAAGTCGTCCTGAGCCAGGAATTGCGTATGCCCAGCACTGTTCCCCCTGATCGCGTCTACGAAGAGCTTCGAAGGATCAATCCTTCGCCGTACATGTATTACTTCCAGACACCCGCATTCATTATCGTCGGAGCTTCACCGGAAACGCTCGTACGCGTCGAAGGGCGGCAGATTCTCTACCGACCCATCGCCGGAACACGGAAGAGGACGGGAGACGCAGTGAAAGACGAAGCATCACAGGAAGATCTTCTCCATGATGAGAAGGAGCTCTGCGAGCACCAGATGCTTGTCGATCTCGGGAGGAATGATGTGGGGAGGGTCGCGGAGATCGGCTCGGTGAAGGTGCGGGATCCCGTGCACATCGAGCAGTACGCGCACGTCTACCACCTCGTCTCGGAGATTGTCGGACAGGTACGATCGGACAAAACATCGCTCGATGTCGTGCGGTCGGTCTTTCCGGCCGGGACTCTCACGGGTGCGCCGAAAGTCCGGGCGATGGAGATCATTCGTCGTCTGGAGCGTTCTCCGAGAGGGGTCTACGGCGGGGCGTTCGGGTACATCGATCTCTCGGGCAACCTCGATTTCGCGATCACGATTAGGACAATGCTCTTTCAGAACGATTCCATCAGCCTTCGGGTAGGGGCGGGGATCGTCAAAGATAGCGTTCCGGAACATGAGGATGATGAATGTCTGCACAAAGCGAGGAGCTGCCTTGCGGCTTTGCAATTAGCAAATACTTCCCACAGCGCATCATGAAAACTCTCATCCTCGATAACTACGATTCTTTCACTTTCAATCTCTATCAGGAGATCGGAGAACTTGGCGGTAACCCGATCGTCGAATGCAACGATGCCGTGAGTATCGACGATATTCGTCGTCTGCATTTCACGCACATCATCATCAGTCCGGGTCCTGGGAATCCCTCGACGAAGCGGGATATCGGGATTTCGGAGGAGCTCATCGATTACGCCGCCGCAGAGAAGATCCCTCTCCTCGGCGTGTGCCTGGGTCATCAAGTGCTCGGCAAGCACTTCGGGGCGACCGTCTCCAGAGCACCCTCCGTATTTCACGGCAAGGCATCGAGTATTCAGCTCCGTCATAGCAGTCCGCTCTTCGCCGGAATTGTCGATGGATTCGAGGCTATGCGCTACCACTCGCTCTGTGTCGAACCGGAAACCCTACCGCCAGAGTTTCATGTCACTGCAGAGACAGAGGACGGGGTCGTGATGGCGATGGAGCACGAGTCCCTGCCGCTCTTCGGTGTACAGTTCCATCCGGAGTCGATTGGCACACCGTCAGGGAAGAGCATACTCAAAAACTTTCTTTCGCTGGCCTCATCTACAAGGGAGGAAACGGATCATCAATCCATCGAATCATTGCTCTATCTACTTCTTTCTGAGGCAACTTCTGAAGATCAGAGAAATCAGGCTTTTCAGAAATTGGTCCAACTTCCTATGACCCCTGACGTTCTCGCTGACGGAGTACTGGCTCTGAGGAAACGTATGGTTCCTGTTTCTCTTGGTACAGAGGCCATCGATACCTGTGGCACCGGAGGCAGCGGCAAGAGGACAATCAACACTTCTACTCTGACAGCTTTCCTCGTCGCCGCGGCAGGAGGGAAGGTTGCCAAGCACGGGAACAGATCGGCGAGCGGGAACTGCGGTTGCTTCGATCTCCTGAAACATCTGGGGGTGAATATCATGCTTTCGCCCGAAGCGGAACGACGGTTATTCGATGAGCTTGGAATCGTTTTCCTCTTTGCCCCTCTCCATCATCCGGCACTGCGCTTCGTCGCACTGCTCCGCAAGCGCTACGGCAAGAAGACAATTTTCAACTTCCTCGGACCCCTCTGCAATCCCGCCGGTGCCACGCATCAGCTCCTCGGCACGGGGAAAGCAGAGGATGCGACAATGTTGGCGGAGAGCTTGAAGATTCTCGGCATTGGCAGGGGCATTGTCGTTTCGGGACTCGATGGACTGGATGAGGTGTCGGTTTGCGCTCCGACGGTCATCCGGAATACCGAGACCGGCAAAGAAGAGTTCTTCCTTCCCTCCGATTTGGGTCTGCCGATTGCTCAGCCTTCCGCTATCGAAGGTGGATCGGCCGAGGAGAATGCGAAGATCTTCGCTGCTGTTGCGAAGGGCGAGGGAACAGAAGCACAACGGAACCTTGTTCTCGTGAACGCTTCTCATGCGCTGCTTCTAGCGGGTGCGGCATTGTCTCTCCGCTCCGCTTTCTTTCTGGCCCGCAAAACCCTCGATTCCGGCGCGGTACATGCGCTCTTCCTTCGATACCGAGACCTTTCCCAACAATACCGATGACCCTCCTCGATGCCATCGTCGCGCACAAGAGAGAGGAGATTGCCCTCCTTCCCGAGGTTATGGCAACACGAAGAGATCATCCCTCTCTCGTTTCTGCAGTGATGAACCAGC
>Ga0194063_10000494_pt1 | contig 28693 bp, 26 predicted proteins | sample SepL3720m_MetaG_FD_155459 | JGI IMG/M metagenome (GOLD analysis project Ga0194063, IMG submission 155459) | Anoxic zone freshwater microbial communities from boreal shield lake in IISD Experimental Lakes Area, Ontario, Canada - Sep2016-L373-20m | ecosystem: Environmental > Aquatic > Freshwater...
GACATGAACAGAAACCAATTCACCGACCCGCTTTGCGGCGGCTGCGCCTGCGTCGGTTGCGGCTTTAACTGCACCGACATCACCACGCACCATAACGGTAACCAGACCGCCCCCAACGTATTCGCTGCCGATCAAACTTACGTTTGCAGCTTTTACCATCGCATCTGCTGCCTCGATCGCGGCAACGAGACCTTTGGTTTCAACCATTCCTAAAGCAATTAAAGAGACATCTACTGGCATTCTTTTATTCTCCTTTTCAGTAAATTGATACCCAAGATTATAACATGACTGGGATTATCCAAGTTAGGGAGATTCTATGGAATCAATAATTTTTCCCAGCATATAAAATATCTTACATTAATTATACCTAAAATCACAGAATTCCAGTAAAATAATAAGTATATTAATAATTTCAAAAGATGAAGACGAGCATAGATATTTTCGATAAGGAATTTTCATATGCATCTACCGGCTGTTATATTCGGTTTTATCCTGGCAAGCTTCTATGGTACCCTCGCTCATTTGATTTTTGGAGGACACCTTGGAAGGTTATTCTTTTTCATAATCACGTCATGGGTTGGATTCTGGGCAGGGCACTTTGCATCGGAGAAGTTGGGATGGAGTCTCTTTGATTTTAAACCAGTTGCCTTTGACTTTGCCACGCTTGGAAGTGCAATATTCATTATTCTGGCTGTCATCCTCACCAGCGGAGGGAATGAGCAAAAGGAATGATGAACAAAGTCATGGAAATTCCCCCTTTCACTCGTCTGAGGCGCGTGATAGAATACATACAGGAATGCTTTTCCAACGAAATTAAGCAGGGAGACGTCTATGTCTAGTGAAATGGTGGAAGTAATCATTGACAGCATTCGCGTAAGTTTGATGTCACAACAACGAATTATCGTCTTACGCGAGGTAGAAGCAGAGCGTTATTTACCTATTTGGATAGGCGTGCCTGAAGCCGAATCAATTGCCATCGCTTTACAGGAAGTCGAAGTTGTACGCCCTTTAACGCATGACTTACTGAAGAAAGTCTTTGATGCTTTTGAAGCGGAAATTCTACGGGTTGAAGTTACATCGCTGAATGATGATATTTATTATGGAAACATCATCTCGCGGATTGGCACAAAGCTTATTGAAATCGACTCGCGCCCATCGGATGCCCTGGCGTTGGCTGTACGTGCCAATGTCCCGATTTTAGTTAGCCGGACTGTTATTAATGTCGCTGGTCTTATCCCCGATCGGGATTTGCGCGAAGGCGCACCTCCTGAGACCGAAATTGAGAAACCTCCTGAATTAGTAGAAGGTGATGTGAGCGAAGACCGGCTTTCAGTGTTCGAGGACTTCTTGGATCATCTGGACAAAACCAAAAAATTTGACGAAGACGAAGAAAATAAAGAATAAGAATCTTTTTTACCCAATACCGGGGTATGCCTGTAAAGGAGATGACCCCGGTTTTTTATCTCTATAGACCTATGAGTGATCAAGCAAATATAAAAAATTACCAGACAGCCGACCTTCAGGTGGTTCCGCATAGCCGCGATGCGGAGGATGCTGTGATTGGTTCAATCTTGATTAATCCGCAAGCATACTATGATGTGGCGGCATTTCTCAAGATGGAAGATTTTTACATTCGCCGTAATGCTTATGTCTGGCAGGCGTTTGTGCGTCTTAATGAACGCAGGGTTCCGATTGATATTCTGACTGTTTCTGAAGAATTGGAACAAACCGGGCAGATGAGTGAGGTCGGTGGTATGGGGTATCTCAGTTCTCTGGTCAATAACATCCCCACCTCGCTCCATGCCGAAGCATATGGGCGAATTGTTGAACAGACTTCCATTCGGCGCCGGATGCTGGATGCCGCCAACCAGATCGCGAAATTAGCCTACAACGAGGAACTTACTGTTGAGACCGTCATGGATGACGCTGCCAAAGCTGTGTTTGGTGTGAGCGAAGAACGCGTCAATACCGACCTGCAGCCCATTTCACGAGTCATAGAGAACTTTACCCAACGCTTGACAAAGCTCGCCAACCAGAGCGAAGAATCTTACGGTGTTCTCACAGGTTTCACTGATCTGGATCGTCTATTAATCGGGATGCAGCCTTCTGACTTTATTATCATCGCCGGTCGTCCTGGTCAGGGTAAGACGGGTTTTCTCCTTTCCATCGCTAAAAATGCCTCACGGATGCATCAGAAGCATATCGCCATTTTTTCGCTGGAGATGTCAAATGAACAGCTTGTTCAGCGCTTGATAGCGCAAGAAACTGGCATCGATTCTCAGCAGTTACGTACTGGAAAATTGAATGGTCATGAGTGGGAGCTTTACTATAAAGCTACCGATAATTTCAACCAGACGCGCATATTTCTGGACGATACGGCTGCTATTACGCCGCTGCAATTGCGTACCAAGTGCCGCCGCTTGCATCTGGAGTATAAACTTGATTTGGTAATTATCGACTATTTGCAATTGATGGGTACTGGGAAGCGGATTGAAAACCGAGTGCAAGAGGTCTCCGAAATCTCGCGCAACCTGAAAGTCCTGGCGCGTGAGTTGGATGTGCCTGTGATTTCGGCAGCGCAGCTCTCACGTGCCGTTGAGCAACGCTCCGATAAAATTCCTGTTCTTTCTGACCTGCGTGAATCGGGTTCTCTGGAACAAGATGCAGATGTCGTTATGTTTATTTACCGTCCTGACCAATATGATAAGGAAGGTGCCATGCCAAATCTTGCCAAGATTATTGTGGCAAAGCACCGCAATGGACCTACCGGCAGCATTGATCTTGTATTCCGTCCTAAATTGGCAAAATTTGAGAACGCGGTTGTCAAACAAATTGATGTATCGCAAATTTGAGGAGGGGCGGTAATAGCCCTATGTTGTTTCCTGGTTTTCCTGCTGGAAAATATTCTCTTATCTCTCTGCCTGAATTATTCTTCTCTGACTTGTTACCCAAAATTGAGCATCTGGGTGAGATGAAAGTCGCCTTATATGTTTTATGGCACATTACTCAAAGTGAGGGTACTTTTCGTTTTGTCCAGCGCGAGGATTTCCTCTCCGATGTGTTGTTTATGGAGGGGATGGTGCCAGGGAAGAAAGACAACGCACGCACAGCAGAGGCTTATCTAGATGAATCACTGCAACGTTGTGTTGAACATGCAATTTTATTGGATGTAACCATATCCTGCGAAGACAACCAGTCCACCTTCTATTTTCTCAATTCGCCCAAAGGGCGCGCCGCGATTGAAGCTGTCCAGAATGAAAAATGGAATCCTTTCGATGAAGATCAGCCTTCCGTTCAATTGAAGATAGAGCGTTCGAATATTTTCCGTCTTTATGAAGAAAACATCGGGGTTCTCACACCGTTGATTGCCGATCTACTGCGTGATGCGGAGCAAATTTACCCTCTGGATTGGATAGAAGAAGCCATGCAAATCGCGGTTACGAAAAATGTACGGAACTGGCGATATATCGAAGCCATTCTACGTCGCTGGCAAGAAAAAGGGCGCGATAATAATAATAGACAAGAAGAGAATGGTGATGATGAGGAAGAGTACCGCAAGTATGTAAAAGGTAAATATGCAGAATACATACAACATTAATCTTTCGGCATCTGATTTGCCTGGTAATCCCGAGTGCCCGGTTTGCGGTGGGATTGGTTATTTGCGACTTGAGATGCCGGTGGGGCATCCCGATTTTGGCAGGATCCAACCTTGCGAATGCCTGCGCCCCAGACTTAACCAACGGGCGCGCCAACGGCTCTATACCCTCAGTAACCTGGAAATGTTAAAAAATAAAACCTTCGAGACTTTTGATGCGCGTGGGCGGATTGGTCTGGGATCCTTTCAGGCGGACTCATTAGAACGGGCTTATAACCAGGCTTGGCAGTTTGCTCAAAACCTGAAAGGCTGGCTTCTTCTGCAAGGTCGTTTTGGGAGCGGCAAGACCCATCTCGCGGCTGCTATTGCCAACTACGCAGTAAATTTAGGGATTTCCACGCTGTTTATCACCGTCCCAGATATGCTTGATTCACTCCGCTTTGCTTACGGTAACCACGAAACCTCTTTTGAAGAGCATTTTGAAGAAGTACGCACCGTTCCCTTGCTTGTTCTGGATGACTTCGGCACACAAAATGCCACCCCCTGGGCTCAAGAGAAACTGTTCCAGATCCTTAACTATCGTTATATCAATCAATTACCCCTGGTTGTAACCACTAATCTCGCTTTGGAAGAAGTGGAGGGTCGGATCCAATCAAGGCTCACAGACCCGGACCTGGTAACACGGGTAACCATCATTTCACCCGATTATCGCAACCCGACGGATGATATCGGGCACGCCAATATTTCATCCCTGGATTTACATCAGAAAAATACGTTTGGCAATTTTAGCGACCGGCGTTCTGAGAAATTGCCGGCAGATGTTTTGCAGAGCCTGGATAGTGCTTTTCAGGCAGCCCATAAATTTGCAGAAAATCCACAAGGTTGGCTGATTTTTACCGGTTCAAATGGCAACGGAAAAACTCATCTTGCTGCCTCAATTGCCAATTACCGGACTGGCTTGGGAAATCCACCGGTATTTATCAGCGTTACTGGGTTGCTGGATCATCTGCGTTCCACCTTTGCACCTTCCAGTACTGTGCGTTTTGATCGTTTGTTTGAAGAAGTACGGACGGGATCCCTGCTGATCCTGGATGATCTCAATACGCAGAATATGACATCCTGGTCGCGGGAAAAATTATACCAAATCTTCGATTACCGTTATTATACTGAGTTGCCTACCATTATCACAACCTCAGAGGAAATTGAAAGAATCGATGCCAAATTGCGCAGCCGTCTATTGGATACACGTCTCTGCTCGATTATCGCAATCATGGCTCCTTCTTATACGGGGGCTGTGCGAAAGGTGGCGACCAGGATTAATAAAACTAAATTGACAGGGAGATAAAAATGTCTTTTTTACCTGTTCCTTCTCATTTCGATCCCAACAAAGTAAATGAAGTATGGAGAGTGCCATACCAAGCACGCGCGGCTGAAGCCAGACTCTGGGCGCAGCGTCATGCTATTCAACCTGCCACCGATGACCGTTTCAAAATAGGTCTGTTATTGGTGGATGTCCAAAATACTTTCTGCCTTCCCGATTTTGAGTTGTTTGTAGGAGGACGTACTGGCACTGGGGCGATGGATGACAGCCGCCGTATCTGTGATTTTATTTACCGTAATCTTCACCGGATTTCCGAAATCATCGTTACTATGGATACACACCAGGCGATTCAGATCTTTCATGCCAATTTCCTGATCAATGGAAAGAACGAACATCCTGATCCTTATACCACCGTATCCGTTGAGGATATTGAAAAAGATCATTGGAAATTCAACCCGTTATTGCTGGATTCTTTTGAGATGGATGCACCAACCGCCGAGCGGCAATTGCTCCACTATACGCGTTCCCTTAAATCTCGCGGTAAATATCTTTGGACGATCTGGCCCTATCACGCTATGCTTGGTGGCATCGGACATGCCCTGGTCTCATCCATTGAGGAAGCCATCTTTTTCCATACCATTGCCCGTTATAGCCAACCTCATATCATCACGAAGGGAGATAACCCTTTGACTGAACATTATTCGGTGATTGGTCCAGAGGTTACCCGGGATGCTTCTGGGCATCAGATTGCCAGCCGTAATCATGAATTGATTGACAAGTTGATGAATCTGGATGCTTTGTTTATTGCTGGACAGGCAAAAAGCCATTGTGTTGCCTGGACAGTGGAAGATTTACAGGCAGATATTCAGGCACGCGGGTTGTCACAGGGCGACACAACATTGGCGGAAAAAGTTTATCTACTGGAAGATTGTACTTCTTCAGTCGTCATACCAGGAGTGGTTGATTATACGGAGCAAGCCGATTCTGCTTATCAAGATTTTGCCAGAATGGGGATGAAAATTGTCCACTCAGATGAGTGGAATCTGGATTGACAGTGAAATGGAGAATCGATGAGTATATTTGATGGGAATCGACTAATAAGCGAAACATTTAAGCTTGATATCGGGCGTATGCGCCGCGGTTGGTATTCTGATAAGTATTTTGAAAACATCATGCGTATGTTATCCGTCTTATCACAACAAGGATATACTTATTCTGGCAAACAGGGTAGATTACCTAATGGCGTTTCCAATGAACAAGTTATTACGGGAGATATGGAAGTTGAGATGCAGTGGTTCACCCGCCGCCCAGGCACGACCGTAGTGGTAGGTGTGGATAAGGCTCTGGCTATGTTGCGTCGCTGTACCGGTTATTGGGATGGCGATAATTTTATTGATACCTGGGATAGACTGGAGGTTTGGGCGGTTCAAGATGGTTCATTAACGACCTATAATGGTGATCCGACCCAGGTTCAACCTGTAATTCGAGCCCGTGGACGCTACCGTGATTTTGCTTTGCTCGAGACGCCTACCCTGGGCATTTTAACCCGTTCCAGCCGGATTGCGACCAACGTATATGAAACACAGATCGCCGCGCGCGGTAAGCCTTTGCTTTTTTTCCCAGCTCGTTTTGATGTTCATGAAGTTCAGGCGGCAGATGGTTATGCCTATAATATTGCTGTGAAGCGTTTTAATTATGATTATACAAAAAAAATAGGTCCTTTCGTCTCTACCGATGCTCAGGGAGACTGGTGGGGGGGCGCGGGTGGAGGGACAGTTGCCCATGCGGCGCTGGCGTGCTTTTTCGGAGATACGGCAGAAACGATGATTGCCTTCGCAACCATTCTACCGGCAAGTATCCCGCGGATTGCATTGGTGGACTTCAATAACGATAGTGCAGGAGATAGTTTGGCGGTATGTGATGCCATGTTTGTTCGTTACCGTGAACAGATCGAAAATGGGGATGAGACCGAAGCACGGAAATTCTCTCTTTATGGAGTTCGGTTAGATACCAGTGCCAGTGTGCGCGATGTTTCGGTTCCGCCAATCGGAGATCCGGACCTGGATTTGGGAGTCAATCCACGCCTTGTGTTCATCGTACGCCAGGCATTAGACTCCGCCTGGAAGCGTTGGGATTTGCCTGCAAGCTGGGTGGAACGAGCAAAGGAATACTGCCATAACGTCAAGATCGTTGTTTCTGGCGGATTCAATCCAGATAAAATCCGCCGTTTTGAAAAATTAGGTGTTCCGGTCGATATTTACGCGGTTGGTTCTTCGTTATTTGACAATCACGGTGCCACGGTTACCGATTTTACAGCCGATGTCGTCCGGATAAAAATCAATGACGAATGGATCAATATGTCGAAAGTGGGTCGTTCTCCTTGTGACAACCCGGATCTGGAACGCGTAACGAATTACGATTGAGTTAGACAGCCGAGATTGAAATTGTCAGTTTCTAGGGACACATCACCCATGTGAGCGGGTTGCGAAGGTAAAAATGGGCTTGGTTGGGGTTTTGTAAATCCATGACGATAACAGCCAGGGCATCCACATAATTGCCACTTGGACATCCAACGACATATACATCGGCTGCGTTGGGGAAGTAATCCGGCGGGGATTGGGTTGGTAAAACGACCTGATAAGCTTTGGTACCGATGATCTGAAAGCCAATCCGGTTATAATCTCGCACTCTGACACTTGTCGATGGCGTTCCTGCGGTAATGCCCTGCCTGGCTTTATAGAAACGGGGATAAAGGGCGCGTCCCCAGAGAACTGCCGCCTTATCGCTCTTCAAGGATTGCTTAATAATTTCAAAACCGGCTTGCTTCGAAAGGTTGGGATCTTGCTTTAACAGAGCTGGCAGCCAGTCTGTTTTTGAGATTTCGCTGTAGCGTGCCGGGACAAGGTATTCACTTAGTGGAATTAATGCTCCGAATGACAGGATAAGCAGGGCGAATGACAGGTATTTTAGGATAGACCTGCTGGTGTAAGTGGGGTTGGCAGATACGGTTAATTCCTCTGGATGAGATTGAGCAGTGCTCTGTAATAAGAAAGGCAAATCGGCTTTTTTATTTCTCAATAATATAAATGACCACAGGAGAACCTGGCTGATCCCGGCAGCATAAAAAAGTAGTCCAATCCAGTCGGCCGGCAGCAGGAAACGCCAGCCAGAATTGCGCGCCAAGGCATTGCTCAAGTTGTATCCAACATAAATGAAAATGGGAATACCGCCTACCCATATCGGATCGCGGCGAGCGGCTAACACACTCCCAATACCGGTTGCAAGCAAGATGAGATTGATGAGCAGGATGCCTTTATCCTGATAAGGCGGGAGGCGTTGTTCTTGATCGTTTTCTTGGTCGAGCCAAAAAGGCTGCGAACGAATGTATTTTTCCCCATCCAGCGCATCTGCTGTTAAAGGTAAGGTCGTAACAAGATTTACGATGTTATGCATAAAATGAGCCGCTGTAAAACCAATGACTTCCCTGGGATGGGTGAGCATAGATTGTAGGATATGTCCCGTCATATTAGCCGAGTAATTTGCATCGGACTTGGTCTCTTTACCCAGTGTCGTTTCGCTCCCTTGATCGGCAGAAACCATGTAACGTTCGGCAATCATCCCAATTTGGGCACTGGAGGGCTCATCAAATACAAATGTGCCGGTGAGTTTCCAGTTGCGCGCAATCCAGGGTAGAGTACATAGCACAACTCCCAATGTAAGCAGGAGAATGCCTTTGATCCAGAGGCTGGGTTTCCGCCAGTGGATTAGAAAAACCAGCAATGCGGAAACGCCCAAAAGGACAACCGCTTGTGGACGGATCAACATGACGGCACCCAAGACCCCGCCTGCAAGCAAGCCAAGAATCAGACGTTTTTGGGCGTTTTGTAACCAGTAAACCAGGATGGTTGTAAATATCAATACGCAAAGCGCGGTTGGTGTATCCGACATTAGAAGTTTGGAGTGAGATACATTGATGATCCCGGACAGAGAGATGGCGTTTTGTTCTTCCAGGATAAGCAAAATTGCGATGAGAATTCCTGCCAGACGACTTTGCAGCCTGGCGGCTAAAAGATAAGCCGTGAAAGGGATAGAAGCTAGAACCAGAATTTGCAGCGTTATTATAGCAAGATAATCCTGCCCGGCGAGCGCGTGCAGACCGGCGAGGAAAAGCGCATAAAGCGGTCTGCGTACGACTTTCCCACCTCCACCGCCCAATCCTTCCCCTATTAATAAGTTTTGGGCAATCACATCATGCAGGGCAGCGTCCGAATAAGGATAATATTCTACATTCGGAGGCACAGGCGCTGGCGCAAAATAGCTTGGTTTCAACGGCGTAAGGATCCAGATTAATACCGCTGATGACCAGAGTACAAAACCAATGATCCAATCCAGCCGTGTGAACCCGATACTCTTGGGAGGTTGTTTGAACCAATCTTGGATAAGGAGCAGCATTATCCCAATACTGAGGGTCAATAAAACCTGCCAGATTAACAAGGGAGTGCCTGGCATACCCCAGGCGATTTTATCGGGAATGATTCCTGTCCCAGATAAAGCAATCCAAAACCAGACGCATAAGAAAAAGCCAGTTGAGATGAGGCAGGCAATCCAGATTTTTCGCTGAGACTTAATAGTTTGCCAGTCCAGATTCTGGCGGTACCGGATTAGCAGCCAAACTACGGTTTGCAAAGTTAAAATGGCTACCCACAGCACTAAAGGTGATAGCCGCTCCAGGGATGCCTGGAGAGATGAAAAATGTTTGTGCAGGATTGTTAGATAGAAATAACCTGACCAGAATGTACCCAGCAAACATGCCATAATGAAAGAAAAAAGATGATTTCCTTTCCGTAAAAATGAGTCTATGTTCTCTCCAGTATGGATAGTCCACGGGATTCTGTTGTAGATATGCCAGCCAGCGTAATACATACATAATCCGGCAATAAGTACCCCGCCCATCAAGCCAATTCGTGGCAGAGAAAGACCAAAATACAAGGTGTTTTTAGGGTCGCCAGGTATATTCCATAGTAGAATGATGACTACGACAGCTTGCAGGGCAGCGAAGAAGAAATAGCTCGCAATGAAGGTTGGTTTTTTAGTATACATATTTATGATTCGGACACGGCAATACCTTCGCCAAAAATAGGCATGATGATATAGAACCATTGAAGTAACACATTATTTTATCACAACCCAACCCAACTCACTCTCACTGCTGATTTTTCACCAGCTTACTTCCAAGCTGTTTCTATCATGGCGTTTCATAATTATGCTAACCTTGTGAGTAATGGAGTTCTGTAAGATGTCTAATCTTTCCTGCGAAATATATGGATAGGCGATCCATTTTTTTTATCGCATGGATCCGTTTGCGATGTAAAGTTCACTTCATCGTATCGAGAAAGAAATATAGGACTCTTTAACCACTTGCGCGTATAGGGTTCTGCCAATAGAGCATAATCAGCTTGTTCTATCCAGCGTTGGGCTAGCTCATTGCTCCAAAAGCCATTTTTTGCAAGAATATCAGGATCGCCCTGCAGGAAAAAACTGTACCCATGATTCAATTGGGGTGGGAAGATACGTACATTATTTAGATACAGAAGTGGAAGAGGTGATAGATCATTCTCCCAATAAACCAGTGAGTTGGGTTTTACTACAGTTACAATTTGTGCACCTACTTCCTCGGTACGGGCAATCACATCAGCAGGGCAGTTAAGAGAATAATTTCCTTTGCCAAAAAATTCCATGGGCAATAGGATTGCGCCCAATATTAAAAAGATAATAGCCGTAGTGTAAGCACCACTGGTTTTGCTCTTGTTGAAACGGACAATTACAAAGCCACTTATCACTGTCAGTAAGCCGACCAATAAACACATCAGAGTAGGTATAAGGTCTTTCAATAGAGTATAAGAGGCTCCAGATCCGAAAGAAAGAATACCCCACAACTGAGATGCCCCAGGTAGAATTTGTCCATTGCTTATGCGTGGCACAGGCAAATCTAACAACCATCTCAAGGATAGACGAACGCTATAGCCGATTGCGATGGAAAAAAATAATACTAACATTACCACAACCACAGAGGATGCCTGTCCGGGTTTCTTTCGCCATCCATCCATGGAGATTAATACCAGTAATAACACCACCGGAGCAAAAAAAGAAATATAACCTGAGTAGCAAAATGGGCAATAATCATTTCCTAATGCGCCATAAATATGTACTCCCCATAGTGATATCACAAGCAAAGAGAGCGAAACTACGGCTCGGCGAAGAATCATGCCATGTGATCTATCTTCATCTTTCCAAAGCAGCCATGTGAACACTAATCCTACTAGTGGTAGAAAATAAAAACGGAAACCTTCAAGAAAAATGGTGAATCTCAGTGAATTACTATGTTGAATTGGGGGTTTAGATAATATGATACCCAATTGAGGGGAAAATTGATCAAGTAAGGGAATTGAGAAAGGGATCATATCAGCCCAGATACTGAATATCTTTGGATAGTATATAACATGGACAATAAACAGTGTCAGTACAAGTGCAATACTGGCAAACCAACCAGCGCGTTTGCCATGTTGCCAGAAGGCAAAAATTGGTGTGAACAAAACTACTGGTGCCATATTCTGTCTTGTTAATACCACCATCGCCGTCAATATCCCAGAAAGAACCACCTGCCAAAGCGGCTTTTTATCACCCAATATCAAGTATACTGCTGCCATAAGCATACAGGCAACGATTGGTTGGGTTGTTGCATGCACATAAAAAGAAATCCACATTGGACTGATTGCCATTACCCATAATGCTAGAGTTGCCCATTTTTTACCTACAAGTTGATGGATGGTGATATATAGAAAGAGCATAGTGAGAAGGCTTAGAAATATCGAAAAATACCTGCCTGTACGCAACCCAGGTCCGAATACTATTTGTGCTATACCAGGTATTAGAAAGGAAAACGGCATTTTATTTACCCAGGGACCATAATCTTGAAAGGGATAGTAATCACCGCGCAGATATAACAAGCCTTTCATCAGATAAGTACCTTCATCCATGGACACTGGACTAGTATGAGCATAATAAAATGCTTGTCCAAGGAAAATCATTACAGCTAGTAGCGTCAATCCTTCAAAAAAGAATGGGATTTGCTGAATGGATTGTTTTATTTTGGATTGCGACAGCATTTAACCTCCTGCGAAAGAAAACTATCTTAGGACAATGATTTGATAGTTACATACATTACCTTCGTTAAAAAATGGGCACAATGAAATTGGGCTTTTGTATTTAAGCTCCGTCTTATCACAACTCATCGCATTCATGAGAACCCCATAACAGAGATTATAGTCCACATGAAAAAATTTCACAACCGAGGATGAAAATTTAGTGGTATAAGAGAGGGATGGGACTGGCAAAGAGGTTGAATAAGAATGGTGCAATAAGCTCGAAGGATAGTCGAACCGGGATACCTGAAGGCACCGCCGATTGTCGCTCCGCGAGGAAGTACGCAGGATAGAATAATAGAATACGGGTATCCACGCCAGTCGAAACGATGAAACTAGGAGGATATGATGAAAGTAGAACACAAACGATGTGCAGGATTGGATGTACACAAAAAGACGGTAGTAGCAGCAATAATCGTAGAGGACGATACGGGCAGACTTTACAAAGAGGTGCGTACGTTTGGGACAATGACGGCAGATTTGCTGGAATTGTCAGACTGGTTGACTGGTTACCAGATTACACAAGCAGCGATGGAAAGAACAGGAGAATATTGGAAGCCGATTTACAATATACTGGAGGGAAATTTTGAATTATTGCTGGTGAATGCGCAGCATATCAAGCATGTGCCAGGTCGAAAAACGGACGTAAAAGACTCGGAATGGATAGCGGAACTGCTCCGACATGGGCTATTAAGGGGAAGTTTTATTCCACCCGAAGGACAACGTGAATTGAAAGAATTGACACGCCATCGGGCGAATTTCGTAAGAGAACGGGCTGCGCTTGTAAATAAGACATTGGAAAGCGGCAATATCAAGCTGGGCAGTGTGGCGATGAATGTCATGGGTGTATCAGGGATCGCTATGCTGGAAGCGCTGATTGAAGGTCATACAAAGCCGGAAGAAATGGCGTTATTATCAAAGGGACGTTTACGAGAGAAACGCGATCTTCTTACCAAAGCACTCAGTGGACGAGTAAAGCCACATCACCGTTTTGTACTTTCGGAACTGTTGTGTCAAATCGATAGTCTGGATGAAACCATCGTTCGTTTTGACGAAGAGATTATCAAATACTGCCGCCCTTTTGATGAAGCGGTGCAACTTCTGGATACCATTTGAAAAGTAAAATATTCAGGGTAGTCATGGAATCAATTTGAAGGAGTAGGCTCCGGCATAGGCGATTGCCAGCATCTTAATCATTTTTCCTGCCAAACACCATAGGAAAAAAGATCTAAGTGGTATTTTCAATGCGCCAGAGGCAATTCCAGCCAGATCGAAAAAGGGCAACGGCAGGAAGGCAAGAAACATAATAAAAGGACCCACCCATTGGCGGTTCTGTTGCATCCATGTCCTGATTCGCTGGTAGAGGGCAACATTCTCGATGACGGGTTGACCGCTGAAACCTGCCAGGTAACCAGAAAGTTCGCCGATTGCAGCACCACCGCCGGCGGCGATTGCTACAAAGGCAGGATTAAAGACGCCGCCCATCGCAAATACGAATAAAATACCGGGAGCAGGTAAAATGATCGTGGCATTTGCCAGAATCGATAATAAAAAGATGCCGGTGTACCCATAGTTTGCCAGGTCTTTTGCTTGATCTCGAATGAGGTAGATATAGATTGTGATGCCGATGACGAATAAAAGTACGGCGATGCGTACAATCGTCATGCCTACCGAGTTTGTTTTATTGGGTGGAGAAGATGGATCAGGAATGCGCATACCTTGACGAAGATCTCAATAGGTTTTTAATATGGGCAGCGACCATATCGATGGCAACTTGATTATACCCGCCTTCAGGGATAATCACGTCTGCATAACGTTTGGAATATTCTACAAATTTTAGATGCATTGGGCGAACCGTGGCGAGATATTGTTGGATTACTGATTCGGTAGATCTGCCGCGTTCTTGAATATCGCGCTGCAGTCTGCGAATGAAGCGGATATCGGCATCCGTATCGACGAAGATTTTTACATCCAGCAAGGCGCGTAAATCTGGCTCGACAAAAATTAAAATGCCTTCAACCATAACAATGGGTTGCGGTTGCACCAGATGAGTCTCAGTCGTTCGCATGTGGTTTTTAAAGTCATAGACGGGGAGTGCAATCGGTTGAAATGTTTTGAGCTGTTTTACATGTTCAATGAGTAATGGCGTATCCAAAGCATCTGGATGGTCAAAATTCATGTTAGCGCGTTGGTCTGGTGATAGGCTGCTTAGATCGCGATAATAAGCATCATGGGGTAGGTAGGCGATATGCTCGGCTCCCACGCTTTGCATAATTTCTCGCGCAACGGTTGTCTTACCAGAACCTGACCCACCCGCAACACCGATGACTAAAGGGGCTTCTAGACTTGCCATACATGACCTCCTACATCATCAAAATCAATGGTACCGTCAAACATTCTATCTCTATCCTTGGTTAAGCAGAACTTGGGTAATGCGTTGTGCTGTTTTACCATCCCATAATTCTGGGATACTCCAATGTTTTCCTGCTCCATCCATGATGGCACGCGCTTGATGGATTATTTCTTGTTTATTTGTGCCAACCATGTAATTACTACCCTGATCCACCGTAACATTCCATTCGGTGTTGGTGCGCATGGTCAGGCAGGGGATGGAAAGCATCGTTGTTTCTGCCTGAAGACTGCCGGAGTCGGTCAGGACAAATTTTGCCTGGCTGATCAGGCTCAAAAAATCCATATAGCCTAATGGCTCGACCAATACTAATCCAGAGGAACGCTGGAGGAGTTCACTCAAACCGAACTCTGCGAGGCGCTTTGCTGTGCGGGGATGGATGGGAAAGATGACTGGCAGCCATTTTGAGATATCCTCAATGGCTGAAAGCAGGTCTCTAAAGGTGTTGGTCTCGTCCACATTGGAAACGCGATGCAATGTCAGGACAGCGTAAGACTGAGGCGCCAGATTCCAGCGTTGCCATGCCTGACGATTTCCTGCTTTCTCAATGGATGTCAGTAAAGTATCCACCATAATATTTCCAACGAAGTGGATCTTTTCTTCGATAATACCTTCCCTCTGGAGATTGTAATTAGCTTCCCGTGCAGGTGTGAATAGCAAATCCGATATGGCATCTGTCAAAATGCGGTTGATTTCTTCCGGCATTGAACGGTCAAAACTTCGTACTCCCGCCTCCACATGCGCTACCTGAACCTGTAATTTACTTGCTACCAGTGTGCAAGCCAGCGTTGAATTGACATCTCCATAGACAACCACCCAGTCCGGGCGGTATTCGAGTAAGACGGGTTCAAAATGAAGCATGATTTGGGCTGTCTGTTCGGCATGCGATCCAGATCCAACTTCAAGATTGATATCAGGTTCGGGGAGTGCCAGTTCTTCGAAGAATACAGCCGACATCTTTTGATCATAGTGCTGTCCGGTATGGACTAAAAGATTGTTGGTCTGCGAATCTTGAGACAACTCCTTAATTAATGGCGCAACCTTCATAAAGTTCGGGCGGGCACCAACGACGTGAATAATTTTTATCTTTTTACCCATAGCTACTTAAGTATATCATGTAGAAGGCAATTTGGATTAAGCTCACCAACGATTGGAGAGTAACGGAATAAATGCGCTATAAAAACGCTTGGGGTGTTATTAAAATCACCGGGCATAATCTTGGCTTGGAAGTAGTTCGGGAGGGTGTAGAACCTCAGAGAAAGCTACCAAGTACGATTATGCTCGGTGAATGTTCTAATGGCACTTTAAGAATTTAAAATCCTTTCTCAGCGCGTTTTTAATGCTTGCCATACCCGTTCTGGGGTAAGCGGTAAATCTCGCATCCAGACACCGGTTGCATGGTGAACAGCATTGACGAGTGCCGGGGCGACACCATCGATGGCAATTTCAGAGATGGATTTTGCCCCGAAAGGTCCGCTTGGCTCGTCTGTCTGGACGAAGATAACTTCCATCTTGGGAGTTTCATTGGATTTATAAATCCGGTAGGGTCCCAACCGTGCATTAAGCGGGCGACCGTTCTCGTCAAAGTACATGTCTTCGCATTGTGCAAATCCCAGGGCTTGCATCATCCCACCTTCTACCTGTCCGGCAGCAGTGATGGGATTGATAACCCGCCCGCAGTCTACGACCATGAGCATATTTTCAATGAAGATTTCGCCGGTTTCGGTGTCCACTTTGGTCTCGACAAATTGAGCGGCTGTTGGTGGAGGGCTGACCAGGCTGATATGAGATGCGCTGGCGATGATCTGGTGCTGGTTATGCCAGTGCAGACTGTCCAAAGCGACCTCTTGTAGTGAAATCGAACGCCCATTGGGTGCAAAAACCTTTTTATCTCTTAAAATAAGTTTTGCTGGGTCATCGACGCTTAACATAGGAGCGGCATGTTCCTGGATCTGGCGGCGGATATCCTGGGCTGCCTTCTGTACTGCACCGCCGGTGATGTAGGTCGTGCAACTGGCATATGCGCCCGTATCAAAGGGAGTAAAATCTGTATCTGCAGCATGGACGATGATATCTTCTGTTGTGATTCCCAATACTTCTGCTGCCATCTGGGCTAAGATCGTGTCAGATCCGGTGCCGATATCGGTAGAGCCTGTGTACATATTGAATGAACCATCATCGTTCATCTTAAATGTAACACAAGCCATATCCAATCCGGCGACGCCGCTTCCATGCATCATGATTGACATACCGATGCCGCGTTTGATGTGTCCTGTGCTGGATTGGTTCTGGCGTGCATATTCCTCACGTTTGGCATAGTAATCGGTGGATTCCAAGCCTATTTCGACGGCTTTATCAATGGCACTGGTTCCCAAGGTTTGCTCGTAACCCTGCCTTCCTTCACCTAATTCGGTTGCCAGGTACATCGGTTCGCCAACCTTGAGTACATTGTCAAGTTTGAATTTGACGACATCCACTCCCAATTTTTCAGCGATTTCTTCCATCAAGACTTCGAGAGCATAGGTTTCCTGCATGGTGCCATATCCTCGAAATGCCCCCGAAATCGGTTTATTGGTGTAAACCACATCACTGATAAACCGTGCGTTGGGCGGATTATAAAGCGACAAACCTTTGAAACCGCCCACCATCTGAACGGTCAAACCGTGAGTGGCATACGCTCCGGTATCTCCGATAACATATAAATCCATCGCGATGACCTGGTCTCCTTTGACGCCAATCTTATAACGGATAACTTGCGGGTGGCGGGTACGTGAGCTGGTGAATTCCTGGCGGCGCGTGTATTCCATGCGCACGGGTCTACCTGTAGCGATGGTGAGATGCGCACATACATCTTCCAGGACGATTTCTTGCTTATTCCCGAAGCCGCCGCCGATGCGTGGTTTGATCACTCGAATACGTTTGACGGGCAAGCCAATCAAAGGGGCAATGATCCGGCGACAATGATAGGGCACCTGTGTGCTGGTACGTACAACCATGCGGTCGTCTTCATCCCAGTATGTGATGGTAACATGCGGCTCCAGATTGACATGCTGCTGGCGCGGGGTGGTATATTCTCCTTCAAAGACATGATCGCATGTTTTGAAAGTAGCTTCTGCATCTCCTACCTGTGCTTCAATATGGTAAGCGGTGTTGTGTTTGGCATCGTGGATGCCACTGGTGTCTGCTTCATCATGAATGACGGGAGCGCCATCTTTCATCGCATCCCGCGGGTCAAGCACGGGGGGTAAAACTTCATATTCCACTTCAATCAAGCGGAGTGCCTTCTCTGCCAATTGCGGCGTTTCAGCAGCTACGATAGCGACTCGGTCGCCAACATGGCGCACTTTATTATCCAAACTAACCTGATCGTGCGGTTCTGGCTGTGGGTAACTTTGTCCACCGGATGCGTATTTGATCCGGGCAACATCTTCGTGAGTCAATACGGCGTGTACACCAGGCAAGGCACGCGCTTTGCTGGCATCGATCCGCTTGATCAGTGCATGGGCGTGCGGGCTGGTGAGGATTGCCCCATATAACATTTCTGGCAATACGAAATCATCTGTAAAGACAGGATATCCTTTTACTAGCTTGACAGCATCCACTTTTTGGACAGGTTTTCCAACGACTTGTAAATCTTCATACATGCTCATCTCTGGGGGTGTGTGGATCTGCGGAAGAGCGACTTCCAAAGATACACTTTCTCCGCGCAGCCAGGCGGCGGCGCGTTGCACACCATCGATGATTTTGACATATCCGGTACAACGACATAATACACCACTGAGTGCTTCACCGACTTCCTCATCTGTAGGATTAGGATTACGTTCCAATAATGCTTTGGCAGTCAGGATTTGAGCGGGTGTACAGTAACCGCATTGAATGGCACCGGTGTCAATAAAAGCTTGTTGGAGGGGATGCATTTCATCGCGTTTGCTCAATCCTTCGAGGGTTAAGACAGACCGTCCTTCAATTTCCTGGGCTTTCCACATGCAACTTGGAACTGGTTGACCATCTACCAACACGGTACACATGCCGCAGTCACCTTCGCTGCAGCCATTCTTGACGCTATACATGCCCAGTTTGCGTAGAAATTCCAGTAGACTTTCGCCGCGTTCGATGGATTCCTGATGTTGAACACCATTTAGAATAAAATTGACCTGGATCGTTTCTGTGCTCACGATAGCATTCCTCCCTTACTGCAAATTTCTAAAGCTCGTTTTATGGTAATAACAGCCATAGCACGCCTATATTCAACACTGCCCAGATAATTTCCTTTTGGATTTACTTCTTCTTGAATGGCTGCCGCGACATCTGCGATCGTCTGCGTGTCGAGAGGTTTGCCAACCAATAGGTTGGCAGCTTTTGCCAGATGCACATTATCTTCCCATACCCCGGTTAATGCCAGTCTTGCTTGTTTGACAATGCCATCTACAATATCCACCCCTGCCATAGCGGAGACGATGGGCGTATCCGTTGGTGTGCGGCGTACATGTGACTCTCCATAGATGCGCCCGGTAACATCCAGTGGCACGAATATATCCGTTAACTTACCAACAGGTCCACTACGTTCGATAAAATCGGATAATGCTTCCCTGTTCTCACCAGTCGTTACCTGAGTTCCCAAGGCTAATAACACAGCCGCATATTGCGGAATCGTTCGTAAGGCTGTTCCTGACTTGTACTCATTCCTTTTTTGCCATGCGACTGCTCCTTCCAAGATATTCCGTAAAGGCAGCGGGCAATCAGGATGCTCATAAACCGTTTGGAGCAAGCCGCCGGCTTCAAACCGCAGGCAACGCTTCCCTCCATCAAATCCTTGACTTAAGACTTCGATCATTTTTCTTCTCCATTGACTTTTCGACTCAACTTTTTATAAATAAAAATTTCTACACTTAATTTTACCGTATTTTTTCATCCTTAGAAAGCGGTTTCATATATAAAAAATCACACAATTATTTGTGAGATACACTTCATCCGAACCGCCCATTGATATAATCTTCGGTACGCTTATCTTGTGGGTTCATGAAGATTCGCTTGGAGGAAGCGGCTTCAATCACTTCTCCTTGTAAAAAGAAAACGGCATCATCAGCCATGCGGGTTGACTGTTGCATACTGTGAGGAGCCCATATAATGGTTAAATGACGGGACAATTCTCGCATGGTTGCTTCAATCTTTGCTGTTGCAATCGGATCAAGAGCGGATGTGGGTTCGTCTAAGAGGATGACTTCGGGTTCCAACGCCAGGACGCGCGCAATACACAGACGCTGTTGCTGCCCGCCAGAAAGCGTAAAAGCAGAATCCTTGAGGCGGTCGAAAATCTCATCCCATAAGACAACCTGGTGCAAGGCTTGCTCTACTTTTTCGTCTAATTTTGACTTGCGATTTTCACCCGCCACCCGTAGTCCGTAGGCGATATTTTCATAAACTGAAAGCGGAAGCGGCGCTGGACGAGAAAATACCATTCCAACTCGCCGGCGCAGAGCGGTAACATCGACGCTTGGGGAAAGGATGTCCAAATCATCCATCCAGACATGTCCAGTTTGACGTTTCAAGTCTGCCAGGTCATTCAGGCGGTTAAGCGTCCGCAGCAGGGTTGACTTACCCCCTCCAGCAGGACCGAAAAGGATGGTGATTTGCTTTTCTTTAATTTTTAGATGCACATTTTTCAAGCTTTCGATGCCGTCGTCGTAGTGCACGCTGAGGTTTTCGATAACAATTTTATCCATATATTTTCACCATTTACGCCGGGCACGGGCGCGTGAGCGAATCACCGCTGCGCTAAGATTCATGGTTAAAACGAATGCAAGTAAGACCAATACTGTACCGTATTGAATTTTGACCGGCATGCCTGGTACCTGTGTGGAAACAACGAACAGGTGGTATGGTAATGCCATGGTCGGATCCATTAAGGAATGGGGTAGACGCGGCAGGAAAAAGGTAGCTCCGGTAAACAGAATTGGGGCAGTTTCACCTGCGGCACGTTCCAGACCAAGAATAATTCCGGTGATGATTCCAGGCATACTTTCTGGTAAAATAATGCGGTGGATGGTCTCCCAACGGCTGGCGCCCAAGGAAATGCTGACGGTGCGAAAATGAGTTGGCACAGCCCGAATCGCCTGTTCGGCGGTGCTGATAATCACCGGCAGGGTCATTATGGAGAGTGTTAGGGAGGCGGAAAGGATACTGGTGCCGAATTGCAGGAAGATGACGAAGAGTCCCAAGCCGAACAAGCCGTAGACGACAGAAGGAATTCCTGCCAGGTTCGTCATGGCGATGCGGATGGCACGTGTCCAGGAATTGTCCGGGGCGTATTCAGCCAGATAGATGGCAGCGGCTACACCCGGTGGGATGGAGAAGAGTGCCGTACAAAGCGTCAGATAGATGGTGCCTAAGATCGCTGGAAGAATACCCCCTTCGCGCATGCCGTTATGAGGCATGGTAGAGAGAAATTCCCAAGAAAGGGCTGGAAGTCCGGCTTGAATGACATAGATCAAGATGACTATGATTGGCATGACTACCACCAAGGCAGCGATACCAAGCACTATAAAACCGGCTTGCTGCTTACGTTGAGGAGTGAAAAAAGAAGTCATTTTCTTCCTTAGGATAATAATCGATCGCTATGGGATAACCGTCTTGATGAAATCACAAATACAACGGTATTAATAATCAGAGAGAATAAGAATAGAATAATTCCAATGAGGAACAACACCTGGTAATGGGTACTGCCTTTTGCAACTTCGCCCATTTCTGAGGCGATCGTGGCGGTCATCGTGCGTACAGGCATAAAGAGGGCATCCAGGCTGGCAGGAATGACTGGTGCGTTTCCGGTGACCATCATGACTGTCATGGTCTCGCCAATGACACGCCCGATACCTAGCATCACGCCGGTAAGAATGCCGCTGCGTGCTGCTTGCAGGGTTACCCCCCAGATAGTTTGCCAGGGAGTTGCACCTAACGCCAACGAAGCCTCACGGTAAGAGCGCGGCACGGAATTTAAAGCGTCTTCGGAGACTGAGACGATTGTTGGAATGGCTGCCCAACCCAACAAAAGTGCACCAGTAAATGCTGTCAAACCAGTCGGCAGATTGAGCAGAATTCGCAAAGATGGCGAGAGCGCCAGGATGCCGATAAAGCCGAGGACTACCGATGGAAAACCAGCCAAAATTTCAACCAGCGGTTTAAGGATTTCATTTATCCAGTTAGGGGCGACCTCTGACATAAATACGGCTGTGGCAATCCCGAAAATCACCGCTATGAAAACCGCACTGACCGTAATTAATAGCGAGCCCAGAATCAGCGGTAATATGCCGAAATAACCTTCTATCGGGTACCATGTCATCCCGAATAAACTGGCTGGCGGAACATTAAGCAGGGCTGGCATTCCTTCTTTTAGCAAGAAGATACATATCAAACTGACAAAGAGAATGCTCAGATACCCTGATGATCGGATCAATAGGGTGATAATACGCTCGGATAACGAGTCGGTTGGTTTGGGCTGAGGCGATTCCTCTTGGTCTTGTTTCTCAGGTTGAAAGAGAGTTTGAAAGTTGGTTTGTTTCATAATCAGGTTGGTATTTCCATCAAATGACTCACGGGTTACCCAGGATGGGTACGAAACCAAGATTGGTTACAATTTGTTGCGCTTCTGTAGAACGAACCCATTTCAAATAATCCAGGATGGTCCCTTGCGGTTCTCCGGGGGTATACATGTATAGATCACGCGAAATGGGGTAGGTTTTATCATTGACTGTCGCAACCGCAGGCAGAACATAGTGCTCTCCGATTTTACCAGCAATTGCGATAGTTTTGACCGAAGGGGCGACATAACCCAGACCGTCATACCCAATGGCATTCGGGTTATCACTGGTCTCGGTGATGATTCCTTCGGAAGAAGGTAATAGGAGTGTGTTTGGAGAGAAGAGGGATTTATCCTTCTTATCACCTAACCGTACGACTGTTTCTAAAAAATAAACATGTGTGCCAGAGTTTGTCTCACGCGATAGGCGCACAATCGGGCGATTTTCGCCGCCTACCTCGCTCCAATTGTTGATTTTACCGCGATAGATAAGCGAGATTTGCTCTAAAGTTAATTGACTGACCGGGTTGCGGGGGTGGACAATCACAGCGATGGCATCGCGGGCAACGATGAATTCTTTGGGCGTAATCCCATTCTTTTCCGCCAGTTGTTTTTCTTCAGATTTGATCTCACGTGAAGCATTGGCGATATCCACTGTATTATTTGCCAATGCTGCCAGACCAATTCCCGTCCCCCCGCCGCTGACGGAAATTCTCACTTCGCTGTGCTGCTTTTGGTATTCTTCTGCCCACGCCAGAGCAAGGTTAATCATCGTATCGGATCCTTTGTTCTCAATGGTCTGATTGGTATCCGATTGATTTTGTTGGTTATTCCCTTTGGCTGTACATGCTGAAATACCGAAGATGGCTATTATCGCTAACGTGATTAAAACAAAAAAGGCTCGTTTCATCAAGGTAATTATAACATAAGAAAACCATGATGCAGTTTTGACAGTTAAGACGATCGAGAAAAATTTATGCCAATGGCAGCGAGAAATAAAAAATGCTGCCGTGCCCTTCTTCACTTTCTGCCCAAATTTTCCCCTCATGGGCTTCGACAAGATGGCGCGCAATCGCTAAACCCAATCCCGTACCGGAACTGTGTCGAGCCTGATCAATCTTATAAAACCGCTCAAAGATGCGTTTCAACTCATCCTTCGGAATTCCTATACCCGTATCTTTGACAGCGAAAATGACTTTAGACTCATCCTGATGGGCGATGAGCGTGATTCTACCTGGCGGCTGGGTGAACTTGATAGCGTTGTGGAGTAAATTGACGAGTATCTGTCCGATGCGGGTTGGATCTGCCAAGACTTGAGGAAGATTTGCAGAACAATCTATGTGCATCGTTAATCCGGCTCGTTCCGCTTGAAGATGAAGACGTTCAACTGCCGCTGCCAGCAGGTCACAGGGATTTATTGACTGTACACTAAGCGGCACTTTCCCCGATTCAATTCGCGAGAGTTCCAAGAGTTCTGCTACCATCTGGGTGAGAGCGTCCACTTCGATTTCCATGCGCGAGAGAAAACGCTTGGCTGCCGGGGGATCTTCCAATGCGCCGTCTTGGAGGGTATCCGTCAACGCCTTTAATGATGCAATCGGAGTACGTAATTCATGAGATATGTTACTGATAAAATCGCGGCGCATGGTTTCCAGCCGGCGCAGTTGAGTCGTATCCTGAAAGATTAACAACGTACAGCCGGGTAAGGCATCTTCAAGAGAAATCGCTGTACTTTGCAGCGATTGGCGCATCTGTCCAAGTTCCAAGTAAGCCGTGGATCCTTTGCCCGTTCTCTGCTGGTTTTGCCATAATTCAACGACTTGATGATAGCGCAATGCTTCTGCCAGCGTGTGTCCAATCGCATTATTCGCAGTCATGCCATAGATATGCTCCGCAGCGCTATTAAATAATTGGATTTTTCCTTGCTCATCCACAAGAATGACCCCATCTGTCATGTGCTGCAATACTGCATTCAGGGTCATCCGTTCCGCTTGGAGTGCCTCAATTTGAGTGTGAAGTTGGCGCACCATGCCATTGAAGGTAAGAGATAACTGCTCCATCTCATTTTCATTTTCCAAAGCGTAGTTGATCTTATCATTAGGAGATATCAGGTCGGTGATTTGCTGGGCAGATTGGGTGATTTCTTTCACAGGTGCAATCAAGCGTTCAATGCAAAAGATGACGAGTCCTGAAGTTATTAAGATGAATAGAATCGAAACGGGTAAGGAAAGCCAGCCCAAATGGGCGCAGATCAGGATGATGGTAACCAGACCGACAATGGGTAGGGTGATACGCCAGTGAACTCGATGAATCATCTTATCCTTCGAAGCGGTAGCCTGCACTGCGGACGGTGATGATGCGTTTGGGACTGGCAGGATCTATTTCTATCTTTTCCCGCAGCCAGCGCACGTGTACATCCACGGTTCGGCTCCCACCGCCAAAATCCCATCCCCACACGCGTTCCAGTAGGAATTCGCGGGAGAGCAACCGACCTTTATTTTCAAAAAAGAAGAGCATTAAATCAAATTCTTTGGGTTTGAATTCTACTACGTCTCCATCAAGATAGACTTGCCGGCGATTGAGATTGATCGTCAGATTTCCGGACACAAAGATATCTTTTCCAGTTTGTAAAGGTTGTTCGTCGGAGTCTTGCTTATCCAGTCGCACCCGCCTTAAGAGCGCCTTGACGCGTGCCATCAATTCGCGCATGACGAAAGGTTTAACAACATAGTCATCGGCTCCCATCTCCAAACCAAGCACGCGGTCGAATTCGCTGTCGCGTGCCGTAAGCATTAAAATGGGCGTGTTCATTTCCTGGCGCAAGATGCGACATACTTCGAAGCCATCCAGAATGGGGAGCATGATATCAAGGATGACCAGGTTAGGTTGGTTAAGCCGGGCGAGATCGACCCCTTGTTTTCCATCGGCGGCGATATCCACCTGATAACCTTCTTTTTTAAGACTATAAGCCAGTGTTTCCTGGAGGGTAGGTTCATCTTCAATAATAAGAACTTTATCTGCCATATTAGGAGTTTACCCGTAATTAAACGAAAGAATGTCTTATTGTGCCTGATATTTCCGATTCTGGCAATGTCATTCTATATCTTGTTAACAGACCTTTAACATGCTCTTAACGTGGGCTTATCAGATCGTTAAAAATGGCATGTTAATATAGACTCGTTGTAGATAATTATTTTAGAAATTGATTTATAAATATATAAGGAGAAGAGAAAATGCGTCGTTTCATTTTTATTGTATTAGCCACAATGATTATTGCTGGCATCTTACTTTCAGCTTGTGGCAGTCCACCTACCCCTGAAGCTGCAAAGCCCACCGAAGCTCCCCAAGCAGCCCAACCGACGGATGCTCCCAAGGCAGCAACCGGTAGTCAGTTGCAATTAGCTGGTTCAACCACGGTTCAACCGCTGGCGGAGAAACTGGCAGGCGAATACACCAAGTTAAATAGCGGTGTCACGATTGATATCCAGGGCGGCGGCACGAGTGTTGGAATCACTTCTGCAGGTGAAGGTACGGTAGAAATTGGGAATGCTTCTCGCTCCCTTAAGGACGAAGAGAAGAAGAAGTTTCCTGACCTTAAAGAATTCACGATTGCTTTCGACGGTATCGCTATAGTGGTCAATCCGAATGTCAAGCTTGATACGATCACCAAGGATCAGGTACGCGATATCTTCTCAGGTAAGGTGACCAATTTCAAAGACGTGGGTGGTCCCGATGCACCGATCACGATTGTATCCCGCGAAGAGGGAGCAGGAACCCGTACGGCGTTCGAAGACCTGGTCATGTTAGCCAAGGATGCTAACGGTAAGGACGTGAAGACCCCGATTTTCGAGAAAGCCATCCTGCAGCAGTCCAATGGACAGATTCGCACCACGGTTGCCACTACTGAAAATTCGATTGGATACCTGTCATTTGGTTTCCTCGATAATAGCGTAAAAGCTCTCAAGCTTGATGGGGTCGAGCCTACAGTAGATAATGTTAAGAACAAGACCTACAAAGTCAGCCGCCCACTCAATATGCTCACCAAGGGCGATCCGAAACCTCTGGCGAAGGCATTTATTGACTTCATCCTTTCCGATGAAGGTCAAAAACTTGTTGTTGCTGATGGATACATGACGGTCAAGTAATGAATTCGTTCTTGTAAAATAGATATGATTGACATGGGCAAGAGTGATCTTGCCCATGTCCCCTGTAAAATTCCGACTAAAAATGATGTTGAAAAGTGGTGAGATACCATGAATGAAATCAGAGCGATCTCTAAGAAAAACTTTCGCCGACCCATGACCGTAAGCTTGATCGCGGCGTTGATCAGTCTGAGCGGGGTTGCGGCTTTTGTATATGGTTTATATCTGACATTCCAGTCATCAACCAAGTTGCCAGCCTTCCAGATTTTATCTACCGCAATGGTTGTTTCTATTCTGGCGTTTATCCTCGCCTGGGGGATTTGGACTTTTCAAGACTGGGCACGCGTATTTATTATGTCACTTTTATCCATCGCTGGAATTTCTTACTTAATAATGATTATTTTCCAGGGTTGTGGGGTGATCTTCGGCGGAGAACATGTTCTTTCTGTGGGGGACATCTTTAAAGTCGTATTTTGGATGCTGAGCAGTATCGTATTCACGGGTATCATCCCGGTTGCAATGTTGTATGGATTGTCCAAAACCAGTCATTATTTCGCTGCTCATCCGCGGGAGAGAAAACTTGTTGATCAGGTAATGCGTTATCTCTTGTTAGGGTTTGCATTTAGTGCCATTATTGTTGTATTTCTTATTATTATTTTCACATTAAATGAATCTTTGGATGCAATCCAAAAGATAGGGTTAAACAACATGCTCGTAGGCACCATCTGGCGCCCAGGGGGAGTTGTGGGTAACGAAGACGGATTATTCGGATTGGTTCCCATGGTGGTTGGATCCATCCTTTCCACGTTGGGGGCGGTCATCCTTGGCGTTCCAATTTCCATCGGTATGGCTATTCTGTTGGCTGAGATTGCACCTAACACAGTCCGCGAGGTACTCCGTCCGGCAGTGGAATTATTAGCGGGGATTCCTTCCGTTGTGTATGGCTTATTTGGCATGGTTGTTCTGGCTCCTATGATCCGCACCATCAAATTACCATACAATTCCGGTTTTGGTATTCTAAACGCTTCGATCATATTGGCGATCATGATCATGCCGACAGTAACCAGCGTCGCAGAGGATGCCATCCGGGCAGTACCCAAGATGTATAAAGAAGGTTCACTTGCGGTGGGTTCCACCCACTGGCAAACCATCTGGGAAGTGATTTTACCCGCGGCGCGTTCCGGAATTATTGCAGCCATCATACTTGGCATCGGGCGGGCGTTGGGTGAGACGATGGCGATCATCATGGTGATTGGAAACTCAATCGCCATCCCTTCGCCGTTGAATGATAATCCACTGACCATCTTTCTCAGCACAGCGCGCACATTGACTGGCAACATTGCGGTGGAGATCAACTACGCTGCCGGTCCGCATCGCAGTGCCCTTTTCTTTACTGGTATTTTGCTCTTTATTATGATTTTTATCGTAAACAACATCGCTCGTTATTTAATGCGTGAGAAAATGTCTCGCACTAGTTAAAAAGGAAAAAATAATGGTCTCTCTTACTTCACATGTTGAACGACAACGGGGTATAATGAAGAATATGACGGGCAATTTAACCTACCGCAAATGGATTCAGAATATTGCCTTTGGCTTCATGTGGTTAGCGGGTTTGTTAGCCTTCACCATGTTAGTCTGGGTCATTGGCTATGTCCTGTTGCAGGGAGGAAAGGTTATTAATCTGGAATTTTTGACGACCAAGCCAACCGGGGGTGCCTCCGGTGAGGGTGGTATGTCCACCACCGTGATAACGACTCTGTATCTGGTCGCCTTGACCTTGATCGTCGCGGCTCCTTTGGGAATTGGGGGAGGCGTTTACCTGGTGGAATATGCCCATGAAATGAGCCATAATAGCCGGGTCATGGCATTTTCCATCCGTGTCGCGCGCAGCGGTATCGAGATTCTGGCAGGTGTGCCATCCATCATTTTCGGTTTATTCGGTTTTGCCCTCTTCGTCTCCTACATGAAACTTAAATTCTCACTGCTCTCTGCCGGTTTGAGTGGTGCCGCCCTGATTTTGCCGATCATTATCCGCACTACCGAAGAAGCCCTCCTGGCAGTGCCGCAATCATACCGTGAAGCCAGTCTGGGCTTGGGCGCCAACAAATGGCAGACAATTATCGCTGTTATCCTTCCGGCTGCTATGCCGGGTGTTATCACCGGTGTCATTCTGGGTGTTGGCCGGGTGATTGCAGAGACGGCTGTATTCTGGGTAACGCTGGGCGGCAGCTTTAATATGCCTACCAGCTTGTTTTCCTCTGGTCGTACCATGGCGCTTCATGTATATATGCTCGCATCAGAAACGCGGGCATTTGACAAAGCCATGGGGACTGCGGCAATCTTGATTATTACGATTATGCTATTAAACTTGGTTATTAATTACGTTTCTCGCACCTTGTCTGCTAAAGCAATGGGCAAGATTCATTAGAGGTATGCGATGGCGAATATTA
>Ga0194063_10000495_pt1 | contig 28612 bp, 31 predicted proteins | sample SepL3720m_MetaG_FD_155459 | JGI IMG/M metagenome (GOLD analysis project Ga0194063, IMG submission 155459) | Anoxic zone freshwater microbial communities from boreal shield lake in IISD Experimental Lakes Area, Ontario, Canada - Sep2016-L373-20m | ecosystem: Environmental > Aquatic > Freshwater...
GCTCACGACTGTATGCCAGCCATCGAGCCCGCAGGCCTGGCGCTTGAGGAAAAACTTGCTCTCCTGGCAGGCAACCCCGCCAATGCCTCATGGGTTGAGGCGCTGGTGGATCGCCTCCTGCCAACACACGAAATCTTTATCTGTGAAAATCTGACGCTGGCCGACGAATCCGTCCGCCAGCTCCACACCCAACAACGACCTATGAACCTCGCATCCCGAAGCATTCTGCTGTTTTTCCGAAAGGAATCCCTCTCATGAGCACCCGGCCATTTGGAACATTTTACGGGATGGGCGTCGGCCCCGGCGACCCCGAGCTCTTAACGGTCAAAGCGGCTGGGGTTCTCGCGCGCTGCCGCCACGTGGTTGTGCCTAAAGCCAAGGCTGAGGGCGGCAGCGTTGCGCTGGAAATTGCCGGCCGTTATGTGCAAAAGCACGCCGTAGTCCACGAGCTTATTTTTCCGATGACCACCGACAAAGCCGAGCTCTCCAGAAGCTGGCGGGAATCCGCAGCGAGCATTGCCGCGATGCTGGAAACCGGCGAGGACGTCTGCTTTCTGACGCTCGGGGATTCTTTAGTTTACTCGACCTACATCTATCTGCTTCGCGAATTGAAGGCGATCCTGCCCGAAGTCGAAGTCGTGACCGTGCCCGGCATCACCTCGTTTTCCGCCGTGGCCGCGCTGACGAACTTTCCGCTCGGGGAAGGCAAGGAACCGATCACCGTTGTCCCGACCGCAGATGATCTGGGCGCCGTTCGCCAGGCAATTCAGGTCGGCGGAACGGTCGTCCTCATGAAAATTGGAAAGCGCCTCGGCGACATCCTCGACGTTCTGGAAGAAACCGGAGTGATCGGAGATGCTGTCTTTGTCCAGCGCGCAGGGCATCAGAACCAGGTCATCGAGCTCGATTTGCGCAAGCTGCGAGGGATGAGTTCCGAAGCCGGTTATCTCTCGGTTATTTTAATCCACGCAACCAGGAAATCGCTATGAAAGTCATCTTTGTGGGTGCGGGTCCGGGCGACCCCGAACTGCTGACCTTGAAAGCCGCCCGCCTTCTCCAAAGCTGCCAGTGCTGCGTCTATGCGGGATCGCTGGTGAGCCCGCAAGTTGTGGCGCTCATCCCTCCCGGCGCGGAGAAATTTGATTCTGCAGGCATGACCTTGGAGGAGACGACCGCCGTCTGCAAAAGCGCACACGAGCGCGGCATCGACATGATTCGCCTGCACACGGGGGATCCCTCGATTTACGGAGCGATCCGCGAACAGATGATCGAGCTCGACCGCCTTGGGATCGAGTACGAGGTCGTGCCGGGCGTGAGCTCGTTCCAAGCTGCAGCTGCCGCCTTGAAAACCGAGCTGACGGCTCCGGAAGTCTCGCAGACAATCATCCTCACGCGCACGGCCGGCCGCACCCCGATGCCGGCCGGACAGGATCTCGCCCGAATGGCCGAGACCCAGGCGACACTTTGCATTTTTCTCTCCGTCCAAATCATGCCTGCCGTCGCACAAACTCTTACGGAGCATTACGGCCCAGATTGTCCGATCGCAGTCGTCAGCCGCGCCTCGTGGCCAGATCAGACTATCATCAGAGGGACGCTCGCAGACATCGCCGCACAGGTCGCGGAGGCCGGAATTTGCAAAACCGCCATGATCGTCGTCGGCCGCGCGCTGGAGCGGACGGGAGCCGTCTCCCGGCTTTACAGCGGAGAGTTCACGCACGGCTACCGCACGGCAAAATGAAAACTGCCCTGATCACCCTCTGCGACCCAGGCGCTCGCGTCGTGCGATGCCTCGCGGCCAAGCTGGGAGATTGTCAGATTTACCTCCACGACTGCGTGACCGAACCGCTCGAGGCCGAACGGTTCCCCGCCGTCGTGAAGCTGACTGAAAAGATTTTCACACAATATCCCAAGCTCATCTATGTTGCTCCCTGCGGGGTGGTCGTGCGAGCGATCGCGCCGATGATCCGGCACAAGCTGAGCGATCCGGCGGTCGTCGTCATCGATGTCGGAGGGCGGTACGCCGTGAGCCTCCTCAGCGGCCACGAGGGCGGCGCCAACCAGCTCGCCTTGGAAGCGGCTAATGCCATCGGGGCAGAGCCCGTCATTTCTACAACGACAGAAGCCGTGAAAACCCTGATTGTCGGCGTCGGTTGTCGGCGAGGGGCCAAGGCGGAGAGCATTGTCGGGGCGATCCGCACGGCGCTCGAAAAGGTGGGGGCAGGAGTTGAGGAGGTTCGTTATCTTGCATCAGCCTATTTGAAATCGGACGAGGCAGGGCTCCTTCAGGCAGCGCGGGAGCTCGGCCTCAGCCTGAGGTTTCTCAGCGCGGATGAGATCCTTTCGACGACAAAACAATTTAGCCATTCAAAATGGGTGGCAGAAAAAGTGAAATTACCAGCCGTAGCCGAACCTTCGGCTCTCCTGGCTGGAAGGAGGACAAAATTAATACTACCAAAAACAATCATCAACGGAGCGACCGTAGCGATCGCCCGGGAAAACTCTTTGTAGTCGGTATCGGACCGGGCAGCGTGGCTGATCGGACCCATCGGGCTGAGGCCGCTATCCGCGCCAGCAACGTGGTCGTCGGGTACAAACACTATCTGAACCACATCGCGGATCTGACCGAAGGAAAAGAGCTTCTTTCCTCCGGCATGCGACAGGAAGTCGACCGCTGCCGTGCCGCGCTGGACCGCGCCATGCAGGGAGACGTCGTCTCGTTCGTCTCTTCGGGAGATGCGGGCGTCTACGGCATGGCCGGGCTCGCCATCGAAATGGCGGCAGCGCATGGCATGGACGTTCCCATCGAGATCGTGCCGGGGGTTTCGGCAGCAAACTCCTCTGCGGCACGCTTTGGCGCGCCGCTCATGCTCGATTACGCCTGTGTGAGCCTGAGCGATTTGCTCATGCCTTGGGATACGATTCGCCGGCGGATTGAGGCCCTGGCGGGCGCAGATATGGTTGTCGCGCTCTACAATCCCAAGAGCACGAAGCGCGTGACCCAAATTGTCGAGGTCGCCGAGATCTTCCGTCAGCACAGGCCCTGCTCGACTCCGGTGGGCATCGCAACGGCAGTCGGCGCAGAGGACGAACACTATATTCTCACGGATTTAGCACGTTTTCTAGACGAGGAGATCACGATGAAAAGCATAGTGATTGTCGGCAACACCTCTTCAAAGATCCTTGACGGATGGTTTGTGACCCCGCGCGGCTACAAAATTTCACAATGATTCTTCTTCTTGGTGGCACCAGCGATTGCGCGCCCGTAGCCGAGGCTCTGGCCCGGGCGGGCTATCGCGTGCTGGTTTCGAGCGCCACCGATGTCGACCTCTTCACCGGCGCGCACCCGCGCATCGTGCGCCGGAGCGGACGGCTCGACGGCGGCCAGATGGCTTCGCTCGTCGCCGACCGCCAGGTGCAGGCGATTGTCGATGCCACGCATCCCTATGCTGTGGCGGTACGTGCGACCGCCGAACAGGTTGCGGCCAAGAGGGGAATTCCCTACCTCAGCTACATGAGGCCAGGGATCATTGGAGAGGAACAAGGGGTTCTCGTTGTTGCCGACCATGAGGAGGCCGCGCGATTAAGCGTGCGAGCGGGCAAGCCGGTATTGCTCACGATCGGCTCGCGACACGTCATGCCGTATGCCCGTGAAGCCAAGCTCGCTGGGATCGACGTCATCGCGCGCGTGCTCGACCACCCGGAGTCGCACCGGTCCTGCCAGGAAGCGGGAATTCCAGCTGGATACGTTATCACCGGCCGGGGGCCGTTTAGCACCGAGGAAAACCGTCTTCTCATCCGGCAGTTCCACGCGGGCGTTCTTGTTACCAAAGACAGCGGAGATGCGGGCGGGGTCCGCGAGAAAATCGAGGCCGCGAAGCTGGAAGGCTGTGAGGTGATTGTCGTCGCAAGGCCTGCGGCTCCGGCGCCTGCCGAGTTTCATGAGATTCCGATCCTTGTCGAGAAATTGAAAGCACTGATAATGCCGCCTCCCTGCCATGTCTTGGCGCTCGATCTTGAGAGCGTGCTTATTCCTGAAATCTGGGAGAGCGTTGCCCGGGCGTCAGGGGTGCCGGCCTTGGCCTTGACCACGCGCGATATCCCGGATTATTGCGCCCTCATGCGCCAGCGCATTTCTCTCTGCTGCGAGCACGGGCTGACATTAGTGCGGTTGAGGGAGATCGTTGCCGCAATGGATCCGCTGCCCGGCGCACTGGATTTCCTCGCGTGGGCGCAGCAGCGCGCGCTCGTCGTGATCATCTCGGACACCTTCCACGAGCTGGCAGCTCCCATCATGGCAAAGCTTGCCTCTCCCTTGTTGCTCTGCCACTCGCTCACGTTCGGAGCCGATGGGTATATCTCCGATTACTCGCTCCGCGATTCCGAGGGGAAAGCCGGTGTGATTTCCCGCTTTCAGCGACTCGGCTGGAATGTGGCAGCGGTCGGAGATTCCTTTAACGACCTCGAAATGCTGCAAGCGGCCGACGCCGCCTTTCTCTTTTGTCCGTCCTCTCGCGTCCTCGAGGCCGGAGTTGATTTTCCCGTTTTTTCTACCTTCGATAACCTACAATCCAGACTAACCACGCACTTATTATGAACACATCCTGCTTTATCCTGCTGGCCCACGGCAGCAAAAACCCCGAATGGTCCACCCCATTTCGCACGCTCACCGCGAACCTCCGCAAGGATCTTGGAGATGACGCCGTCTACCTCTGCTTCTTGGAAAATACCGATCCAACCCTCATGGACGTCGCTCCCGAGATCATGCGCACCAGCGTGCGCAAAGCGCGCATGCTCCCATTGTTCATGGCGAAGGGAGCCCATTTTTTTGAAGACATCCCCAATCAGATCGCCGAAATGAAGGCCGCGTTCCCTGAAATTGAAGTCGAGCTTCTTGAGCCGATCGGCCTCCGAACCGAGTTCTTCGAGCTCATGCGCACCCTCATCAAGAGCTCGCTCTAAAGCCATTCTCCGATGTCCAAAACGATCATCCTTGTCAGGCACGGCTCTCTGGAAAAGCAGTATGATGGCTGCTACATTGGCTCGACCGACCTGCCGCTCAGCAGCGAGGGGGTGAAGGATGCGATCGCGTTAGGCTCGCATTTCAAGCCGTCGGACATCAGCTCCATCTATGCCAGCCCCCTGCTGCGCGCCAGACAGACGGCGGAGCAGATCGCGCTCGCCGCGCCCCACGTCCCGGTCATCCATGAGGATTTGCTCCGGGAAATCGACTTCGGCGCATGGGAAGGGCTGACGTTCGATCAAATCTCAAACCGCGATCCCGTCGAGGCGGAACGATGGGCGAGTTCTCCTGTGGGCTTTGCTTTTCCCGGAGGGGAAGCGCTAGATGCCTTTTACAGCCGGGTCCGCCAGATCAAGCAAATGCTGCTCAGCTTAGAACAGGACAACATCGTTCTCATCACCCACGGCGGCGTCATCCGGTGCCTGATCTGCAACATCCTCGCGATCGAAATGCAAAAGTCTTTGTCCCTAACAATCGATCGCGGATCCGTTTCCTCGATGAGCCTGTTTCAAAATGGCCTTGGACTTTTGACCTCGCTGAATTTTAAACCAGCTGGATAGATCATGTCGTTGCTCCAACAGACCATCCATGCGATCGAGCCGCAGAGCCAGAAGTTCCGCAAGCTGGCCGAAGAGCGTATCCTCACGTTGACCATGCCCCGCTGGGCGCTCGGCCGGGTGCTCGACCTCGCGGTGGATCTGGCAGGAATGACCGGATCGCTGAACCCGCTCGTCAAACAGAAGAACATCGTCCTCTTTGCAGGCGATCACGGCATTCTCGCCGAAGGCGTCTCCGACCAGCCGAAAGAAGTAACCGTGCAGATGGTTTACAACTTCATCGCCCGTGGGGCTGGCATCAATATCCTCGCCGCAAATGCCGGGGCTGGCGTCACCGTCGTCGATATGGGAGTGAACGGCTCGCTTCAAGACCTGGTCGATGCTGGAAAAATCATTTCAAAAAAAGTTGCCTGGGGGACCGAGAACTTTTCCCTCGGTCCGGCCATGACCAGAGAACAAGCCGTCGCAGCCATCGAAGCCGGGATCGAAGTCGCGCACCAATTATCTCCTTCCACCGATATTTTTGGAACCGGCGAAATGGGCATCGGCAATACGACGCCTAGCTCCGCGATTATCGCGGTCATGACGGGCACGGCCGATATCGCCTCGGTTGTCGACCGCGGGGCCGGGCTCGCCATCGAAAAGCTGCCAACCAAGATCAATGCCATCAAGCGGGGCATCGAACGCAACCGGCCCAATCCGGCCGACGGCCTCGACGTGCTCCATAAGATCGGAGGCTATGAAATCGGGGGAATTGCCGGCCTGATCCTCGGCGCGGCTGCATTAAAAAAGCCGGTCGTCGTCGACGGGTTCATCTCGACCGCCGGCGCCCTGATCGCCCACTCGCTTCGTCCCGCAGCTGCCGACTACATGATCGCCGCTCACGGCAGCATGGAACGCGGGCACCAGCCGATGCTCGATATTCTAAACAAAACCCCGCTGCTGGACCTGAATCTGCGTCTTGGCGAAGGCTCCGGCGCCGCGCTCGCCATGAATATCGTCGATGCCGCCGTCGCCATCCTCACCCAGATGGCCACATTTTCCAGCGCAGGAGTTACCGACAAAGGGCTGTAAACCTCACACCTCACACCGCCATCCACTGGAGGCGGCGTGTCGCTCTGGGATGTTCGTGTTCTAGCCATAGTTTGTTTCCTTGAAAGAGCCTCGCTGTGGATGGTTCAGTGTACCGTTATTGTTCGCTTCGGTCTCATTTTGGCTGCGGTTCAAGAAGCACCTTGGAGCCATAAATAGAGCTTTCGATTGCGATGGTTCGAGCAATCTCAGGCTCGAGCACCTCTTTTACATCCGTGATTGCGCGCCAGATCGACCGAGCGACGACATCCCGCCACCATTCTTCTGAAGCTGACTTCGCCCAAGGGAACTCAGATCGGTCGGCATTGGTTTTGCGCCGTAACTTCTCGAATATACTCTTCCAATTCATAATGGTGTAGGCGCTTTCGGAATCTTTGAAGATCTTAATCTCAATCGATGGGTTTTGGTTATGGGCAGAAAACATCAGCCTTGCGCTTCGACTTCAAACAAGGAGTTCATTACTGCTTAGCCAATTTCAGCTTTCCTTTTCCAGCCAATCGTTCAGCAATCCAGACCTTGATGAGTGACTGCCGGGGCACACCCAACCGATCTGCTTCAAAATCAAGTTTGGAAATCATCCATGCAGGAAAATCCACATTGACTCGCTTGGCCTGATGCCCGGGTCTAACCGCCTTCGACAATTCAAGGTACGGAAGGATATCCTCCTCGCTATCATCAAAAACCTTATCCAGTTCTTTAGCTGTCATATTGCTGTTTCTCCTTTTCGCGCGCTCGCCTCACCGAAAAAATCCGTATCGCGTGGCCGCGATGAGTATAAAAGCCCACCCAGATCTTATTTTTGATTTTTCCGAAGATCGCGTTGCGCTCCTCGGTTTCACTCCGCGCGGGAATGACCAAACGATCCTCATCCTCCCAGAGAGCCTTTGCCTGTTCGAAATCCAAACCATGCTTCTGTTTGTTCCTCTGGCTCTTGATTGGATCATATTCAAACTCCATGCGGTATAGAATCTATACCGCACGGAGTGAGCTCCGGCAAGTACTTTCGTCCTGCCATGAGTGGAGCGTTTTCTCTGATATCCCTAACAAAATGCAAACATTTGTTTGAAACGTCTGTTGATTTCCTATAAGTTTCGCCGTAATGAACGAACCAGAGAACAAAGGAACGAGCCGCGAGCGGTTGTTGGAGGCAGCCGGCGAGGTTTTTGCGGAAGTGGGCTACAAGGCGGCAACGGTCCGGGAGATCACGAAACGGGCTGGGATGAACGTTGCGGCGGTGAACTATTATTTTCGCGACAAGGAAGAGCTCTATTCCGCCGTATTGCTGCACGCACAACGCTGTGCGATCGAATCGTCGTGGGCCGCAGAGAGCGACGGGCCTGCAGAGACTAAGCTTCGCGATTTTATCGAAGGGATGTTGCGTCACCTGCTCGATCCGTTGCGCCCAGCCTGGCACAGCCGGGTGATGGCGCGTGAGATGGCGGCGCCGACGCGGATGCTGCACGAGCTGATCGAGGGAGGGTTCCGTCCGAAAGTGATAAGTCTTGGCGTCATCCTGAGGGAGCTCACGGAAGGGCGCCTCTCCGATGAGGAGCTAGACCGTGCGAGCGCCAGCATCATCGCGCAATGCGTCTTCTATCGGCAGAACCGGGCGGTTGTCCTGCAGCTTTATCCTGATTTGCTGAGCAATGAAGATCACATCGCCTCGCTGGCCACCCATATCTCCAGCTTTTCGCTCGGCGGATTGGAACGTCTCAAGAACGCCAGCCCGGAGCAGTTTTCCCACGTTTTATTATGAAAGCTACCCTTCGTTTCGTGGCGCGCGGGGCTGTTGGGCTTGCGCTTTTCATCGGCTTGGTTTTTGGGGTTCGCTATTTTTTACAGGCCCGTCATCTCGAATCGACCGACGATGCGTTCATTGAGGCCCACGTGATGCAGATCAGTCCGAAGATTTCCGAAAAGGTGCTGCGTGTTCTGGTAGAGGACAACCAGATGGTGAAACGCGGCGACTTGCTGGTTGAGCTCGATCCGCGCGATGCCCAGGCGCTTGTCAATCAGGCGAAAGCCAACCTGAATTCCTCTCTGGCGAAGTTGGCCGAAGCCAAGGCTCAGCTGGCCGCCGTGCGGGCCGGACAAGCCCAGGCAGCAGCCGACGTCAACGAATCCCGGGCTCTCGCCGACAATGCTGGAAAGGAGGCTGTCCGCAGCAAAACCCTGCGCAAAAGCGGAGCCATCGCCCAAAGGGAATTCGACCAGATGATGGCCGGCGAGCTCTCCACAAAGGCGGCCCTGGCGAGCAAGGAACAGAAAGCGATCGGGGCAGAATCGAACGTGCAGGTCGCCGTGGCTTCCGTGGCCTCGGCTGAGGCGATGGTCGAACAGTCGCGCGCCCTTCTCGATACCACCCAAATTCGTTTGGACAACACGAAAATCTTTGCTCCGGAAGCTGGGCGCGTCACGCGCAAGAACGTCGAAATCGGCAATTTTATCCAGCCTGGCAATGCGCTGATGGCCATCGTTGCGCCGGAGGTATGGGTAATCGCCAACTTCAAGGAAACGCAGCTCTCCCGGGTGCACCCGGGCCAGCCGGTCGAGGTCAGGGTGGATTCTCATCCGCGCCTTCGCCTGAAGGGAAAAGTCGATAGCATCCAGGACGGCACGGGCTCCCGTTTCAGCCTGCTTCCCCCGGAAAATGCCACCGGAAACTACGTGAAGGTCGTCCAGCGTGTTCCAGTAAAAATTCAAATTGAACTGCCCGCTGGCTCGCCACTCCTTGTACCCGGCATGTCGGTTACTCCCTTCGTCCAGGTGCGGTGATGAAAGCCCGCGTGAGCCCGTGGTTTGTGACCATCGTCCTGGCGATGGCGACGTTTATGGAGGTCCTAGACACCAGCGTAGCCAACGTTTCTCTTGGCCATATTGCGGGAGGGCTGGCATCCGGGCTGGATGAGAGCACGTGGGTCCTCACGACCTACCTGGTAGCAAACGCCGTGATGATGCCGATCAGCGGATGGTTGGGCACCGTCCTCGGCCTCAAGCGCTTCTACCTGATCTGTGTCGCCCTCTTCACGATCAGCTCGTTTCTCTGCGGGCTCGCAGGCACCTTGAACCAGCTGATTTTTTTCCGCGTGCTGCAGGGGGTCGGCGGCGCGGGCATGGCACCGGTCGTACAGGCGATGATCGCAGAGCTTTTCCCTCCCTCGAAGCGAGGCATGGCCTTTGCCATTTACGGCCTCGCTGTCGTCTTTGCGCCGGCGATCGGCCCGACGCTTGGCGGCTGGATCACCGACAACTACAGCTGGCGTTGGGTCTTTCTCATCAACATCCCGGTCGGCATCGTGTCGCTTCTGCTCACCGCTTGGCTGGTTTCCGAGCCGCCTTCCACCCGCATCGAACGTGACAGGCTTTTCAAAAATGGCTTCCGCGTGGATTCGATCGGATTCGGCCTCACCGTCTTGGGAATCGGCTGCTTGGAGTTTTTTGTCGACCGGGGCGAACGCGACGATTGGTTCGCTTCGCCGGTGATTACCGGCATGGCGATCACGGCTACCGTTTCGCTTCTCGCCTTGGTGTGGTGGGAGACGCGACGGAGCGATCCGATCGTGGATATCCCGCTTCTCAAAGTGCCGAGCTTTTTGGCATCCTTTGTAACGATGTTTGCGCTGGGATTTATCCTTTTCGGCAGCACGGCTCTCCTCCCCCAGTTTCTTGAGCAGCTCCTCGGCTATACGGCCAGCCAGGCCGGGCTTGCGCTCACTGCGGGTGGAATCACGATGATCGTCATGATGCCGATGGTCGGCGGATACTTCGTGCGCAAGTTTCCGGGACGCAACCTTGTGATCATCGGTCTCGTTCTTGAAGCGGCCTCGCTCTACCACATGACCGGGTTCACATTGGGAATCCCGTTCGCACACGCCGCATGGGCCCGGGTTTTTCAAACCGTCGGCCTCGCGTTTCTCTTTGTTCCCATCACCCAGGCCGCCTACGCCAACCTGCCTCCCGGAAAGAACGGTAATGCCGCCGCCCTCATCAACCTCGCTCGCAATCTGGGCGGCAGCGTCGGCATCGCCATCACGGGCACAATCGTTGCCCAGCGATCGCAGTTCCACCAATCCCGCCTAGCCGAGCACATTTCAGCCTACAGCTCGGAATCGGTTTCTGCCGTTGCAACGCTCGGCCACGTGCTAGGCGGCGGCAGCGGCTCAACGCACGAGGCGCTCGCCCGTATTTACCAAATGGTCCTCAGGCAGGCAGCCATGCTCGCCTATATCGATGTGTTCCTTTTCATGGCGATCGGCACGCTCTGCATCATTCCTCTCGCGCTCTTCCTGCCCAAGATCGTCCCCTCTTCTGATGCCGGTGCGGGGGGGCACTGAATGGTGCGGCCGAAAGAAATCCGGGATTTCCCGTTTTACTTTTGCTGGAATCCGCCAATGATGATGGGTTCGACTTTCAGCAGTTATGTTTAATTGGATTATCAAGAAAATTATCGGATCAAAAAACCAGCGTGAGGTGCGCCGCTTGCACCCGGTCGTGAAACAGATCAACGAGATCGAAGCAGGGTTACAATCCCTCTCCGACGACGCCCTTCGCGCCATGACCGCCGGATGGAAAGAGCGTTTGGCCAAAATCGAGGACAGAGAATTGCTCTCCGCCGAGCTCGAAGCGATCCTTCCCGAAGCCTTTGCCGTCGTGAAAAATGCGGCCCGCCGACTGTGTGGGCAACAGATCATGGTCTGCGACCAACCCATTATCTGGAACATGGTCCACTTTGATGTTCAGCTGATCGGCGGCATCATTTTGCACCGCGGCCGCATCGCCGAAATGGCGACAGGCGAAGGCAAGACGCTCGTCGCGACGCTTCCGGTCTACCTCAATGCCCTCACCGGCCGCGGGGTCCACCTGATCACGGTGAACGATTACCTCGCCAAGCGCGATGCCGAGTGGATGGGCCAGATCTACAAGTTCCTTGGGCTCACCGTCGGCGTCATCCAGAACGACGAAACTCCGGAATACCGGCGCGAGCAGTACCAGTGTGACATCACCTACGGCACGAACAGCGAATTCGGATTCGACTACCTGCGCGACAACGGCATGGCGACCAGCCGCGAACAGCAGGTTCAGCGCGGACACTATTACGCGATTGTTGACGAGGTCGATTCCATCCTGATCGACGAAGCCCGTACCCCGCTCATCATCAGCGGCCCAGCGACAATCTCCACCCATCAATACGACCGCTTCAAACCTCTGATCGAGCAGCTTGTCCGCAAGCAGACGATGCTTTGCAACCGCTTGGCGACCGAAGCCAAAGAGGCGTACGAGACAGGAAGGCGCGAAGAGACCGGGCGCACGCTCTTCAAACTTAAGCTTGGCCAACCGCGTAATAAAGCTCTCCTGCGCATGATGGAAGAGCCCGATATCCGCAAGGTCATCGACAAGGCGGAGCTTGAGTTTTACAAGGACACCGACGGCAAGGCCGCTCTCGTCGCGCTCAAGGAGGAGCTTTTCTTCACCATCGAGGAACGCCAGCACGATGCTGACCTCACCGAAATGGGCCGCGATTATCTCAACCCGGACGACCCGAACGCCTTCGTTCTCCCCGACCTCCTCACCGAATTTGCCGATATCGAGAATGACCCCACCCTCGACCCTGCCGCCAAGGCTGCCAAAAAGGCCGCCCGCCAGCAGCACTGCGATACCCAGGCCGAACGTATTCACAACATTTCCCAGCTCCTCAAGGCCTATTGCCTCTACGAGAAAGATGTTGAGTATGTCGTTGAGGATAATAAGGTTCTAATTGTAGACACCTTCACGGGCCGCAAAATGCCGGGCCGCCGCTGGAGCGACGGACTCCACCAAGCTGTCGAGGCAAAGGAGGGCGTTCAGATCGATCGCGAAACCCAGACGCTCGCCACCATCACGATCCAAAATTACTTCCGCCTTTACGAAAAACTCGGCGGAATGACCGGCACCGCCGAAACCGAAGTCAACGAGTTCCACGACATCTACCGTCTCGACGTCAACGTCATCCCAACAAATCAAGACGTCCGTCGCGTCGATGAGAACGACCGAATCTACAAGACGCGCCGGGAAAAATACAGTGCCGCCATCGAGGCGATTCGGCAGGCTCACGGCCGCGGGCAGCCGGTCCTGGTCGGCACGGCCAGCGTCGAAGCGAGCGAGCTCATGAGCCGGATGCTCAAGCTCCAAAAAATCCCTCACACCGTCCTCAATGCCAAATATCACATGCAGGAGGCTGAAATTGTCGCACGCGCCGGACTGCGCGGCGCGGTAACCATTTCGACCAACATGGCCGGCCGTGGGACCGACATCAAACTCGGCGAGGGCGTTGCCGCTCTTGGTGGACTTTACGTCATCGGCACCGAACGCCATGAATCCCGACGCATCGACCGCCAGCTGCGCGGCCGCTGCGCCCGCCAAGGCGATCCTGGCATGTCACGCTTCTACGTCAGCTTTGAAGACGAGCTCATGCGCAACTTCGGCGCAAGCGATCGCATGACCAAAATCATGGAAACGTTCGGGCTCAAGGAAGGCGAGGAGCTCGAACATCCTTGGCTCAACCGAAGCGTCGAAACCGCCCAAAAACGTGTCGAGCAGCGGAACTACCTCATGCGCCGCCGTACGTTGGAGTTTGACGATGTCATGAACCAGCAACGCGAGGTCGTCTACGGCTATCGTAATGAGGTCATGGATTCTGATAACACAAGAAATCTCATTCAAGAGGTTATTGCAGAGGCTGTTCCAAAGAAGTCAGCAGAGTTTCTCGAAACTGTCGAAGGCGGAGATCCGGATACCGATGGCCTTCTCAATTGGGTGAACACCACCTTTCCTCTCGGTCTGACCCGCGAAAAAGCGGCTTTCGAGACTCGCTCAATTGAGGAAAATGGACAGTTCCTGGCAAAAACCATCCTCGATGCCTACGAACGCAAGGCAGCCCTCGAGAACCCGGATGCCCTTCGCGGCCTCGAACGCTACATCATTCTTAATGCCGTCGACCGTCTCTGGCAGGAACATCTCTACGCAATGGACGGCCTCCGCGAAGCCGTTTATCTCCGCGCATTCGGACAAAAGGATCCGCTCGTTGAGTATAAAAACGAAGGCTATGCGATGTTTGTCGAGCTGATGGAAAACATCAAAACAGAAATCCTGAGCAACCTTTTCCGCAGCACAACGAATCTTCAAGCCTTCGAGCAGCTCCTCGCAAGCCTCCCGCAGCACCTTCTCCGAGCCGATCCAGCGGCTTCCGGTCGGCCAGCCGCTTCTCCTGAGGTCGAACTGCCTGAAGAACTGCCTGCAACCCCTCGCTACGAACTGCCAATCAAACGTGACATTCCAAAAGTCGGCCGAAATGATCTCTGCCCCTGCGGCAGTGGGAAAAAATACAAATCCTGCTGCGGCCGGACGGCCTGAGCCGCTCAAGATTTTTTTGGCACAGCGGGCACCGAGTGCACAGAGCGCGGGGGATGAGGCGCCCCGATGCAATGCGGGCTGCTTTGCTGGAGTGTAGCACAGACAATCCTGTCTGTGTCGCTGAGGCCTCGCAGGGGCAGCAGGCTCAAACCTCAGGGATGCTTCCAAACCTTGCAACTTTCTGGCGCGCGCCTCCATCGTATTCTCTTTAATCTGCGGAAATCTGCGTTAATCTGCGGCTAACTCTTCTTCGGATTTCTACGATGAAACCAAATATTCTCGCGACGCTCTTCTCTGCGCTGGTGCTGTCCGCACCGACCAACCACGCCCAACCTTCCGAGCAACAGGAACAGAAATCCCCTGCTCCTCACCCTGTAAAAGACGTAACAATCCGAGCGTCGATTATCGCTATCCCAAATGCCGCTGCGGTTCAGTTTTCTGCAAAACAAGACCTGCATGGCAAACCCGCAGAGGCTCTGCGGGCTCTGGAGAAGATGGCCACAAACAGGATGGCAATCCCGGAGGCCAATCTCGCCGCCACCATGCAGTTCGGTCAATTCGCAGAGGCTAAATCGGGAAAGTTCACCTTGGAGTTTGATGCCTTTCTCTCCTCGGATGACAAGAACGCGAATATCCGGATCGCAGTGACCGATAGCGGCCACCTGATCAAATCTTTTCTCCACGTAACCAGCGGGGCAACAAAGTTTCTCGGAAGCATGCAAAACCACGCGGACGAGACGATGACGGATTACATTTTTGTGCGTGTGACCTACTGAGCCGGCCCCCCGCTCCCGACAGTTTCCCCCGACGATGAAAAAATACTATTACGCCGCGGAAATCTACAACGAACACGGCGAGCAGGTCGACAAATACGCCTCCGAACTATCCGTACCCATGAGGAGGAACGATGTGTGGGCCGAAAGGATGGCGGCCTATGATTGTGCGCTCTCTAAGACAACAGCTCGACATATGCAAAGGAACCGGGGAGAAATGCCTCCGCTTATTACTCTGCACCTCATCTCCTCGGAGGCTGAAGGCAGCGATCCCTTCTGGCTCGGAGAGGCCGGCGAGCTGCCAACAATTCTTGCGGGGTGCGAGACGGCGCGACTGAGTCGGAATCTTTAAATCTGAACTCCTATGCTCCACATCGTTCTCATTGAGCCGGAAATTCCCCCAAACACCGGGAACATCGCCCGCCTCTGCCTCGCCAGCGGGACGCGCCTTCATCTCGTCGGCCCTCTCGGATTCTCGCTTGATGAGAAACACCTTCGCCGGGCCGGCATGGACTATTGGGACCGTTGCGATGTCAAAATCTGGAGCTCCTTCGCTGAAGTTCAAGAGCAGGCTTCCGCAGCACGCTTTTTCTTTCTGACAACCAAGTCTTCTCATTCCTACTGGGACCAGTCTTTCACCGACGGCGATTATCTCGTCTTCGGCAGAGAGACTCGCGGGCTTCCTGAATCCCTCCTCTCTGAGTACTCGGCCTCGTGCCTCACCATCCCCATGCACGATCACGCACGAAGCCTAAATCTTGCTACGGCCGCCGGCATTGTCCTCTACGAAGCGCTCCGGCAGATTCAGGCAGTCCCCTCATCACCTTCGCTTTAACGGGTTCATACGCCCCCTTCTCTCTTCGGGGCCGATTTACAGCGGAATGTCGACCACCTCTTTTTACATGTTCCCTCTTGGGGAGGTACTGCGTCCGCTTATTCCTGCGTTTCTTTTCTCCACCCCGTCGCAATGTTCCACGTGGAACGCTCCAAATGCCACATTTATACGGCATCGGTTGATTTCCACGAAATCTGTACTGGGACGTCTCCCGTAAATGGGTCGCGGAACTGCCGTGACGTAACACCTAATACGTCGTGAACTTGGGATAAATGCCAAAAATCACGCCATAAGCCATGAGGAGCGTCAGACACGCATCTCCGCCCCCTGCACTGGACTCGGTCGATAGGTTTTCCCCCGCAGATCGCCTTCCAGCCTCGCAAGCCATAGCTCACGATGCCCGTCGTCTTCTGCGAGGTCTTTTACCCTCACTCCATCCACTCCAGAGGTTCCCCCGTTAGCAACCACCTGCCAGAACGCCGCTTCCAAGACTTCCCTTCGGCACACGTCTCCGTACAGGCTCCATGCTTTCCATTTCGGCTTGCTCTTGGCTTGCCGGTATAGCGTCCTCTGCAGCTTCCGAACTCCTGTTGCCGTTTCCGGCACCGTGGGTGTTCCTATCCCTTACGGGCCATCTCCCCGTTCTCTTTCTGCTTCGCACGCATCTGCACAACTGCCCCGCCTTCGCTCCACCCCGTTTTCCGGGGCTTCCTCGCTATGCAGGACTCCGACTCCTACCCACGCCGCTCCGACCTTCCCCGTTGGCGGGGGTGTGCCGGGCGTTGGTGGTTGCGCCCCATGCGGACAGGTCTCCCGGGTTACCCCGTCAGCCCTTCCCAAAATGCCATCTCCGGAGACACAGCCGGAACGTTGAGCGGATTTCAACGCTTGTCCCGTCCGCTCCTGACAGCCTTCGTCAAATGCACAGTGGCTCGGCTTTTCGGTTCTATTCGTTTCGATGCTCATTAGATGGAGTTCATTTTCATTACGGCCTGTTGCTTCAGAAGATGTCCCGCTTGCGGCTTCGGCCTCGCGGCGTCATTCCGGACCTCTCTTTCGTTCGTGAACCGTCTAATTCGACCGGTAGGATTTTCGCCAGCGTGGCTTCCAGCTTCCCCGGCGCACGTGCATTTCCGAAAAGTGGAACGGGAGCGACGGTCGCCATATTTTCCTTGTGTCGCCACTGGCCGATCGGGATGGCGACAGTCACACTCCACCGCAGCGCCGGATTTCCGGCACGAGCGCGCGGCTTCCAGCCCGCACTCGTCGGCATCCTGCCGGCGAGAGAGAAAGCAAGAGAAGGGCGTCCGGCAAGATGCCTGACGCTGCAGCCAAGTTGGGGGCGCTCCCGCCGGAAGTCCGGCGATGGGATATTTCAGACCTCCGCGACAACGCGTAGACGTATTTGTACTTATATACTCAAAGAATCTGCCTATTGGTATCGCGAGGTCATCCAAACTAACGGCGCCAACCTCTAATCCTTATGGGCCACCGACTATGAGGCCCCTCCAAATCACAGGCAAGAAGTAGGCCTACTGTGATTGCACACGCCTGTTCCACGTGGAACATAGGTAGCCCATTTTATAAATAAATCCGGCACATAAGGCGACCGAAAGGATCCATTCCGTAAGATGAAAAAAGCTGATACGATCAACAGATATGAATGAATATTGGAGCCAGTGGAAGCCACAGGAAAGCGCAACGCTTTGTTTCGTGATCCGGGGAGACGAGATCTTGCTCATTTTAAAAAAGCGCGGATTGGGCGCGGGAAAAATCAACGCGCCAGGAGGACGTCTTGAGCCCGGCGAAACAGCCCTCGATGCAGCAATTCGGGAAACACAGGAAGAATTGCAAATCACTCCCCGAGAGCTGGTAAAACGAGGGGAGCTTCACTTTCAGTTTACAGACGGATATAGCCTCCACTGCACGGTTTTCTTTGCATACGACCATGATGGAGAGGCCACGGAAACGGAAGAAGCCGTCCCCGCATGGACGCCGCTAGAGAATATTCCTTATGAAAAAATGTGGGAGGATGACAGGCATTGGCTCCCTGGCGCGATTGCTGGGCAGAGTTTTCTAGGGTATTTCCACTTCGACGGAGATAAAATGGTCACAAAATATGTGATCTGGGATAACTAGCGTTTACAACATACTCCAATGCTGATGTTTGCGTACATTGAATGATTTTTATCAATCTTTTTTGTTGCCCTCTTAACGAAAGACGATAGGCTCACGGCCATCAAACACTGTTCTGGGGGGAACAACAGCCCGTTGTAGCATTCGCTACGGCGGGCTGTACTGTTTTATAGGCAAGGACTTCAGCCGGCGAAAGGCCGGAAGCCCGCAGATCGCGGATGGAGAGACCTCCTTCACGCTTCGAGAGGCGGCGTCCGTGAGAATCGACCATCAACGGACAATGAAAATAGCTGGGAGGAGAAGCTCCGAGGGCGCGCAGGATCATGGCTTGGCGCGCCGTGGAGGTGAGGAGGTCAGCTCCTCGGACGACCTCGGTGACTCCCATATCGAGATCATCAACAACGACAGCGAGCTCATAAGCCGGAATGTTTTCTCGGTTCCAGACAACAAAGTCCCCAAAATCTTTTTGCCCAGTTCGATCGATCGGGCCGAGGTTGCAGTCGATAAAGGAAATGGTTTCATCAGCGGGAACCCGAAAGCGCCAGCTCACGCCGCATGGAGAGGAGAAGGCAAGGCCCTCAGAAGGTCGGGTGCGCCAAGCAATGGGAAAAATCGGCTCTTCGTGGTGGGGGGCATGGCTGGCGGCTTCAACATCCTTCCTGGATCGCTGGCACGGATAGATCCAGCCTCCGTTGCGGAGCCGTTGCCAGGCTTGAAAATAGAGATGCTGCCGATTGCTTTGAAAAACCGGCTTTCCATTCCATATGATGCCGAGCCAGCGAAGATCATCGATTGCCGCCTGCACAAACTCTTTCCGGCAGCGGTGCGGGTCGAGGTCCTCGATCCTGAGAGCGAGCGAGCCGCCGGCGGCTCGCTGGAACGCAGTCCAGAACGTTGCGGCGTGACCCACGTGGAGGAATCCCGTGGGCGTTGGGGCAAGCCTGCCGCGGTAGGGCTGAACAGTGAGGCAACTTGCTGACTCATCATCAGGCAACGGGAAGGGAAGCGATTGAGAGGTCATTGTGGCGAGTTGAGCGGCCTCATGTTAGCACCAGTCCGCTTGGACTAAAAGTTTTCAAAGGAGGCTGATATTTCGTGGCCAATCCTCAGATTCCGCTTGACGGGATAACAGACCGTTTGTGTTGATCAACGGCATGTTCATGCGGCCATCAAAATATTTCCCCTTGCCAAAAGAAATGACATCCGCTCAGGGGCCGCACAATAGCTGGGCACAAAGGGCTGGAATCCGTCGCATCCTCTCCGCCATTGCGGGGATCATCATGGCAGGATGCGCAGACACCCACCACCGCATGATCATTAGCACCACAGAGCAGAGCATGATCGTCCTCAACGATGGAACCCCGATTGCCCGCTATCCGGTCTCGACCTCTAAGTTCGGGCTGGGCGACCGGCCCGGAAGCAACGCGACTCCGCTCGGCACACTCGTCGTCAAAAAAAAGATAGGAGGAGGCGCGCCAGCTGGAGCCGTTTTCAAATCCAGACATCCGACCGGAGAAGTCATTGCGGTCGATGCTCCCGGACGCGACCCGATCGTCACCCGGATTCTTTGGCTCGACGGGATTGAGCCACGCAACCGAACCTCGTTCGGCCGATGCATCTATATCCATGGCACGCCAGAGGAGCGCAACATCGGAACGCCAGCAAGCTACGGGTGCATCCGCATGCGCTCGCGCGACGTCATCGAGCTTTTCGATACCGTCGGCATCGGCGCCAAAGTGACAATTCAAGAATAGGAAACGGCCTTCCTTCAGGAGAAAATATTGCCCCTGCACGATCCGCTGGGGAGCCCCTGCCAGGCAAAGTCTTCCCGTGCCGTTCAAGACCGGACCGTCGTCGGGTCGCGCAGGCGCTCCTAAGATCGTCAGGGATATTCGGATCTTCCTAGTTTCGAGGAGGATCCATGAGCCTGACTTGTCCCTAATTTAACTTGGCATCAATAATGCTAAGTATGTCAGGATACCGTCCGCGCTGCCTAGGTCGAGCAGGTGAGAATATTCTGCTGACCAAACATCACCATCAAAAACGCCCACCCATACTCTGGCTCTCGACATGCTCGCCATAAGTAAAAATCAAACTCCTTATCCTAGCGGCCGTCCGAACCAGTAGTTCATGTAAACCGCCGAAATCATAATAAGAAAAGCCGATCACAAAACATATGGACCTCACAATTCAGAATACGAGCCTGGCTGGCTCAAGCGCCATGTCGGGGGCCAGCGCCCCGATGTCACCTACACAGAAGATGTCGAACCTGTTCAGCCAAATCGATACGAGCGGATCTGGCACGATAACTGAAGCCCAATTTGACAAGGCCTTTCAATCCATGAATCCGCCGGGGTCCGTAAAGGCTGCGGGCGCGGACGCGCTCTGGAAGCAGCTCGACCCAAACGGCACGGGATCCGTATCTAAACAAGACTTCGTCTCCGGGATGACATCCGCGATGAAGCAGCTGCGCGGAGCTCACCACCATCACCATGGCAGTAGCGCCGCAGGCGCGGAGCAAGCGGCGCAAGGCGCAAGCTCGCTCGGAGCTCTGGGAGGCTCAAACACCCCCATATCCGGCTCAAGCGTCGGGTCGATTCTTAACACGCAAGCGTAGCCGCTAACATTAGCATCCCACTCACTTCGCTGCCGAATGCCTGAGCCTACGAGATTTGTCTTCATGGCGATGGGATCCGAGTGCATCCTCGATCTTTGCCATGACGGCACGTTGGCTGCAGAGGCCGCAGAGGCCGCAGAGGCCGAAGTGTTCCGGATCGAGCGCCGTCTCTCGCGGTACCGGGATGACAGCATCCTATCAAAAATCAATCGGATCGCAGCTGCAGGCGGCTGCATCGAGGTCGATGAAGAAACCGCCGCTTTGATCGATTACGCGTTCGCGTGTTACAAAAAGAGCGATGGCCTGTTTGACATCACGACCGGCATCCTTCGGCGGGCGTGGAATTTCTCATCAGGTCAATCCCCCCCACCGGCAGAGATTGAACGGCTTCTCCCCTTTGTTGGGATGGATAAGATTCTTTGGGAGCGACCGAAGCTGTCGTTTCCGGTTTCCGGCGTTGAGTTGGATTTTGGAGGAATTGGCAAAGAATATGCGGCAGATCGTGCAGCGGCGGCATGTGTCGAGCTAGGCGTTGAGAACGGTTTTGTAAACCTCGGAGGCGATATCCGGGTCATCGGTCCGAAGCCGGATGGTTCGCCATGGCCGGTCTCCATTTGCAATCCTAAGTCACCAGAGCAAGCCCTGTCGGTCCTGCATTTGACAGGCGGCGGATTAGCGACCAGCGGGGATTACGAGCGCTTCATAACTATTGACGGGTTGCGTTACGGCCACATTTTAAGCCCTCGCACGGGATGGCCCTCACGAGGATTGGCGGGAGTCAGCGTCGTCGCCGAAACGTGCCTGCTAGCAGGAAGCGTGTCGACGATCGCGATGCTCAAAGGGGCTGCCGGGCCGGGCTGGCTTGCCACCATCGGCCTACCATCCTTTTGGGTGGACAATGAAGGCCAAATCGGAAGCCACATCTGGCCTCGCTAAGCAGAGCCTAAAAACTCCACAGCGCGCCGGGCGGCGTAGCCGGGAACAATCTTCCAGGTTTCAATGAATCCGAGATGCCCTCCGGAATCCGGGGCTTCGAGAGAAAACATCGGGCTGGCCGCAGCTTCATCAAATGGAAAGGATTCTTTGGTCAGAAATGGATCGTTGCGCGCATTAAGCAAGAGAGCAGGAACGTTGATATTCGGGATGAGCGGCCGCGAGCTGCATCGGGCCCAATAGTCCTCTGCATCGGCAAACCCGTGCAATCGCGATGAGTAGCGATCGTCGAAATCGGCGAAGCCGTGGATCTTTTCCACGCCACATACGTCGATAATCTCAGGAAATACCCGAGCCTTTTCTTCGACCTTGCGAATGAGGCTGTCGATAAGACGGCGGAGGTAGATCCTATTGCCGGGGTTGCGGTCCAGCGCCAGCGCGCTCGAGGCAAGATCAACAGGTGCGGAGATAGCGACCGCGCCGATAACTGCAGGATGAGGCGGGCGCTCGCCCAGATATTTCAAGATGAGATTTCCCCCGAGGCTGAAACCGACGAGACCGATTCGGCTGTAGCCACAAAAGGCTCGTTCGATGACCTTGCCGAGGTCTCCGGTCTCTCCGCTATGGTAAAATCTGGCGAGGCGGTTCATTTCACCGCTGCATCCTCGAAAGCTCCAGGCCAGCACATCCCACCCGGCCTCGCGAAATGCTTTCGACGCCGATCTCATATATCCATCGCGCGAATGGCCCTCAAGCCCATGCGAGAGGATCACAAGTTTCGACCCTCCTCCACAAAGCCAATCGAGATCGAGAAAATCGCCATCCTCAAGCTCGAGCCGCTCGCGAAGAAACCCGGGATCCGCACTGCGATCGAACACCACAGGCAGAATCGTCTGCAGGTGTCCGTTGCCGAAATACCACGGCGGGCGAAATGCGGAACGAATGAGTGGCATAATCGGAGCGGCCTCTACTCCAGCTCGAAGTTGATATTGACCGTATAGGAGCCGTCGGTACCAAGCCCGGAGGGAAGGGGATCAATTTGAGAAACATGCTTCGCCGCGGCCAACACAGATTCGTCCATGATGGAATTTCCGCTGCTCTTGACAATCTCGGCGCTGGCAATCTTCCCATCTTTTTCGATGCGGATTTTGACTGTGCAAACGAACGACTTCGATTGCCCGATCACTGAGGTCGGCTGGTCCCACTGGCTGTAAAACCGATCGTGAATGAGCTCGTGATACCAACCAAACTGGGCAGCATTTCCCCCTGCACCGGATTTCCCGGATTTTCCAGATCCCTTCGAAGCTGTCCCGGATCCATCAGAAGAGGACGAGTTGCCATCGGACTTTTTGCCGCTTTCCTTGCCAGGATCTTTGGAGTCTTTGCCAGGAGAGGCTCCGGGTTTGGGTGTCCCTTTGGAAGAGGCTCCAGGAGAAGTGGAGGGCTTTGGAGTAGCGTCGGAAGTCGGCTTATCCGTCGGTGTCGACGAGGGCTTCGGCGATTCTTTTGGGCTCGGCTTTGGTGAAGGCTTCGGAGTAGCTGATTCCTTAGGCGTTGGCTTGGGGCTCGGTTTCGGCGTTGGTTTTGGTGAAGGCTTCGGAGTCGGCTTCGGCGTTGGCTTTGGGGTTGGTTTGGGAGTCGGCTTCGGCGTTGGCTTCGGGGTCGGTTTCGGAGTCGCCTTCGGGGTAGGCTTGGGGGTAGGGGTCGCAACCGGAATATCAGACTCTGCAGGGGTCGCTTCAGGGGTCGGCTCCGGCGTGGGAGCAACAGTTGGTTCTGGCTTCGCCTCGGGAGTCGGCTCTGGCGTTGGAAGAGGAGTCGGCTCTGGAGTCGCTTCGGGAAAGGGCTTATTTTCGGGATTTCCTCCGCTTTCTGAGCTTTGTGCGGCCTGGCTAAAAGAACCGGGATCCATCCAAACCACTTCGCCGGCTGGCTTTTTTATCTCGCGCTTTGAAAGATAGAAAAACGCCCCCAGGGCCAGAAGATGAACGGCCGCAACGAGGATGAGATTCCGCCGGAATCGCGGGTCAGCCATGTCAGGGCGCTGCCGGTTCAGCGGCCGCTTGTTCAGGATGAGTCATGACCCCGACTTTCGTAATCCCGGTCCTTTGAAGGATGTCCATCACGGAAACAAACTTTTGCACGGCCAGCTCTTGGTGAGGGCGGACGACTACAGCCGTAGCGGGGTTTTGTGCATGAAGGGTGAGCAGGCGGGATTCCAGATCGGCCGAGGTGACAATTTCGCTATTCAGCTTGATCGTATCATTTTTATCGATCGAGATCGTCATGACTTCAGCGGGATTGACGCTCCCTTTTGCGGTCGAGCTGGTGGGCACGACGAGATCCATGCTGTTCTCGATCAGCGGCGTTGTGATCATGAAAATAATGAGCAGCACGAACGCAAGGTCGAGAAGCGGCGTCACGTTGAGCTCGGTCAGCGTCTGCAAACTGTCTCGCGAGGAATAGCGTCTCATCTGAGTTCTTAAGCGCGCGGGCGCCTGGCGTCACGCAGCCCATGTTCGACGTAGCGGTGTTCGATCTCGGAAGAAAGTTCGGCAGCGAAATTGTCTGCTTGGACGATCATCGAACGCACGCTGGTCACGAGAAAATTGTACCCGAACATGGCCGGGATAGCGACGAGGAGCCCGGTGACCGTAGTGATGAGAGCCCCAGAGACGCCTGGAGCCATCGCAGCGAGGTTGGCAGTCCCGGCGGCAGCAATGCCTGAAAATGCGTCCATGACGCCCCACACGGTCCCGAGAAGCCCAAGAAACGGTCCTCCGCTCACTGCGGTCGAAAGGATGATCATCTGCGATTCGAGCCTGAGCGCAGATTCTCCAACGGCCCGCTCCATCGCGGCTTGAACCGATCTCATCTGCGCAGGGGTTATTTTTTCCGCGCCGTCAAGACGAACCCGGAACGTCTCATCGACCTCCGTCGAACCGAGCATCTGGAAACAGAGCTCTTGTGTGCCCGCACTGTAGATGGCAAAAAGCGGCGATCCCTCGAAACGAACCCCCTGCTCGTAAATCCGCAGCGGCATGCGATCCCGATGGAACAATGAGGAAAACCTTTCGCTCTGGCGCCTGGCGAAGTGAAGATATCGAAACTTCGTCACCATCACCGTCCAGCTGAAGATCGATGCCAGGAAGAGCGTCATGAGCACAAGCTTCCCTTCGAACGTGCTCTCAACAAACGCGTAAACGAGACCGGCGGCGATCATGCGCGATGGCTATCGGATTCCAATGTTCTTTCCATGCCGATCATCATAATCGACTGCGCGCGCTTGCAAAATGCAAAACGATAATTTTTGCCACCACGAGAAATCGGGGTTAATGAGTGCGCACATGAAATGGTTTTTTATCCTGCTCGCCGGCCTCGCTCCTCTCCATGCCCAACAGACGTCGGCCCCCCGCGATAACCCGTACACCGTCATCGGAAAGATTTTTCAGCCGCTCTGGGGCGCTCTTCTCGGCGATCCAAAAAGCCCGAACCGCGCATCGACGCTCACGATCGAGATGACCGATGTCACCGGCAGGCTCCCAGCGCAGATGAAAGGAGCCATCCTCAAGGCTGCTGTCCAGTTCCCCGATAAGGTCAAATTAGAAGCCCCTGTCATGGGAGAACAGATCACCGTCTGCCGGAACGGCGACGACGTCTGGGCAACCCCCGGCAAAAAAGTCGAGTTCCTCATCTCCCAATTCAAAGTCAAACCGAAGAAAAACCTGAAGCTCACCACCCCGATTTTCCTTCCGGTGACCGCCCAGCAGGCCATTTTCCTCCCGGCTCTCTTTGCGATCCATAAGCCGGATGTCGCAGAAGTCGAATCTCTCAACGGCGAAGATTGCCGGGTTCTCACAGCAGGCCTCATGCCCGAGCTCGCTCAGGCGACGAAATCGGAGGATTTTAAGGGCAAGATTTGGGTTTCCGCCGGATACCTCCCCCGTCGCATGGAAATCACCCGCCGCGACTTTACCACATCCGTGGACATCCGCGACCTCTCGAACGTTCCTGCTTTGCCTGCCTCGACCTGGCAGCCTCCAGCCGGAACCACGGATATCTACCACACAACCCCCGAATTTCTTGAAGGTCTTCTCTTTGTCGTCATGAACTCCCTGAAGACGAAAGACGGGGATTCCCCCTGGCTTCAGGCCAAATGAGACATCTTATTCACACACTAGAAGAAAGAATAAATAAACTGGGGGCATTCCTTCTTCTTATTATAGATGTGAGCAACTTCCAAAATGTGTGTTCCTCGCTTTATACAGGCTTGTTCCACGCGGAATAGAACATGTGAACAACCGGCCGACACCTTGGAGACGAATTGGAACAACCCCGCCGGAAAGGAGCTTTCTTGGTCGAAACCGAATCTCCCTCACAGGTTATTCACAACCTATTCGGAAATCTGAGCGATGATCGCCGTGCAGGAAATCGTCTCCGCCATCGAGACGTCGCCGCGTGAAACTTGACGGATCTTTTCGGAAATCTGACGGATGCTGACGACCCGTGGCTGGCCGGCTTTGAGATCGGATGTCCCCTGGAACATGCGACTCGAAAACCGACGAAGTCCGGCGGCAACCCCCTCGCTCAACGATATTGTGACGTGAATTTTCCCGTTTCCGAGCGTGCCATCGACGTCGGCCCGGTTATTTGAGAGGCGGGTGGCCGATTTGAAGCGGGCCGCCAACGGGAAACTTTGCGAGAAAATGACGTATCCGCCTTGAAGGTACGACGTCTTCGTCATCGTGCGGTTCGAATTGGTCATCTCGCCAAGGTTTATTCCCGCAAGCGCCTGATCGAGCGCAGCAACAGTCTTCACTTCGGGGAACTGGACGACGGCCAAGTTCAGCTGGCTGGAGAAAGCAGGAAGGGAAAATGCGAAGAGGAAAGCAACGGCAAGATTTTTCATGCCCTACGGGCTAAATCGCCTTGTCCATAATGGCAATGGGATTCTCAAGCAAAAGGGTTTCAAAAGGCAAGCCACTTGCATGGATTGGAAATCGAGTTTACTGTCTGATCCATACTCGGCAGCGCACGTGTCGCTGTAACGGGTTTGTGAGATGTTTAACCGAAGATTGAAGCCAGTCAGACGATGAAACATATGAAGACGCCCCTCCTCTTTACGCTCGCTGCAATATTGATTTCTCAAGGGCAGATGCTCGCTGCCGAGGGATCCGAAAGTTCGGGAAAAACCACTGATACCTACCTTGAGGTCGTGGGCGACGATCCCAAGGCTCCTACGACGTTCAAGGCGGGAGAGCGGGCGCATTTCAAGATTCGCTATCATAGCGCAACTGCTCAGAAGGTTCGCATCTGGGTGCAGCCCCTTACTCACGGGAGGTACACCCCAGGAGGGTTCTATGCTCCGTCCGCAATTGAGCCGCAGGGTCCCGGAGAAGTTGATCGGTTTGTTGGCGCAAACGATCCGGCTCAGGTCGATGAGATTCGGATCGCGATGGTCGATGCCGACAGCAATGTCAAGCTGGCCGAGGCGACGCATCGCGTGAATTTGAAATGGGAAGGATCTGTTCCTCAGCCGAAAAATACGGCGCCGGTGGGACAGGTGTTTCCAGGCCTGAAGTTCACAAGTATCCAGGGACAGGATATCGATGTCTCCAAAATGAAGGGCAAGGTTGTCTTGGTGGACTTTTGGGCCACATGGTGCCGGCCCTGCTGCGGAGAAATGCCGCAGATTGTTGCCGCCTACGACAAGTACCATGCCGATGGCTTGGAGATCGTCGGAGTCAGCCTGGACCAGAGCAAGGAAAAGCTGGAGAGCTACATCCAAGAACATAAAATGCCTTGGCCCCAGTATTTTGACGGGAAGGGATTTGCAAACGAGATTGCGACAAGATATGCCGTGACGGCGATTCCTTGTAAATTTCTTATCGATCGCAAGGGTGTTGTTCGCTACGTCTACGCTTACGGCGAGCCACTTGCCCAAGGACTCGAAACCCTCATGAAAGAAGGAAACTAATCTTTTCGAGTACGATCAAAATCAGATCAAACGGAGCGGCTCTATTTCATCCGGGATCTCCGCAGAGTAGGCCGCCGCTACAAAAGTCTACGGCAACGGGAACGTTGCCGTAAACGAGGTCACTTTTTTACGCAGGGCGGCGAGGGCGGGTTCGTCGTTGCGCGCTTCAAGGCCGGCGTGGATGAAGTCGGCGACTTGCATCATGTCTTCTTCTTTGAGGCCGCGGGTCGTCATCGCGGGCGTGCCGATCCGGATGCCTCCGGTTTTGGTGATCGGCTCGGTGTCGAACGGGATCGCATTTTTGTTAATGGTGATCCCTGCCTTGTCGAGAGCGGACTGGGCCTCGACGCCGTTGATCCCTCTGGCGCGCAGGTCGACAAGCATCACATGGTTGTCGGTGCCGCCGGAGACGATCCGATAGCCAAGCATGGAAAGCCGGGCCGCTAGGGCTTTGGAGTTGCTGACGATCTGCTGTGCGTAGGCGTGGAATTCCGGCTGAAGCGCTTCGAGCAGACACACTGCCTTTGCTGCGATGATGTGCATGAGCGGTCCGCCTTGCACACCTGGAAAAACCTGAGAATCCACTTTTTTAGCGAACTGTTCCTGACAAAGGATCAAGCCCGCGCGTGGGCCGCGCAAGCTCTTGTGGGTCGTCGTGGAAACGAAGTGGGCGTGGGGAACCGGCGAGGGATGGACGCCGCCAGCAACCAAGCCGGCAATATGCGCCATATCGACAAATAGGTATGCCCCGACCGAATCTGCGATCGCCCGCATGCGCGCGAAGTCGATGGTTCGTGAATAAGCCGAAGCGCCGGCGGTGATCATTTTTGGCTTCACCTCGGCGGCCTGCCTCTCAAGGGCATCGTAGTCGATCGTTTCTAGTTCCTTGCTCACTCCGTAATGGTGAACCTCATAAAGCTTGCCGGAAAAGTTTGCCTTGTGTCCGTGTGTAAGATGCCCCCCGTGAGCGAGATCCATCGTCAGGATGCGATCGCCCACTTGAAGCACGCTGAAATAGACGGCGGTATTGGCCTGGCTGCCGCTGTGAGGCTGAACGTTGGCATGGTCGGCACCGAACAATTCTTTTGCGCGCTGGATCGCGAGACTTTCGACAACGTCGACAAATTCGCATCCGCCATACCAACGGCGGCCGGGATAGCCCTCGGCGTATTTGTTGGTGAGGCAGGAGCCTTGGGCCTCCATCACGGCCTTGCTGGTGAAATTCTCGGAGGCGATGAGCTCGATGTGTTCGAATTGCCGATGACGTTCGTTGACGATAGCTT
>Ga0194063_10000496_pt1 | contig 28558 bp, 24 predicted proteins | sample SepL3720m_MetaG_FD_155459 | JGI IMG/M metagenome (GOLD analysis project Ga0194063, IMG submission 155459) | Anoxic zone freshwater microbial communities from boreal shield lake in IISD Experimental Lakes Area, Ontario, Canada - Sep2016-L373-20m | ecosystem: Environmental > Aquatic > Freshwater...
TAGTGCCAATTGCTCACCACATTTTACCAAAAAGCTACGCTTGCTTTCACCTACTTCATTCTTTACTACTAATTGCATATTATAATCACCCTTATTTTTCAATACTCCACTAATCACTCCATTTGTTTTATTTAATAGCAAACCTTCTGGTAAATTTTCTACGCTGTATTGTAAAGGCTTTTTGCCAGTGGCAGCTATTTTGAATAAGAAAGGAGATCCTGGCCTTACGCCAAATACTTTCGCTCCATTGATACGCGGTGCCAATCCTGGTTTGGGAGTAAGTATATAGGGGAGTAGTTGTTTGAGCGTTATCGTTTTTTTCGATTGCGATTCGGTAAAAGTGTAAAGAATTTGAATGGGGTCATTGCCGCCGGGATTCTTAATGGTTTCTAGGTGGGCCATTTTATTGGTTAATTTAATACCCTTGCTTGAACTAGAAACTAAGCCGTTGTCCGTTGCTTTGCTAATTGCTATTTGCAAAGTACCGGTAATGGGTACACTAAATTTATTTTTTATATTCAATAATTGACTTGTATTGCTATTGTTTGATCCGGCTTGCATTTGAATGCCATCAATTAAGTCAAGCATATGAATACTAGGGGTGCCAGCAAATAGGCCGCCCCCGCCATTGCCATCATATGTTTTTACAGCAATGATATTTTCTTTGTCCCAAAAAAGAAGCGGGTTATTTGTAGCTATATGAATATCCTGTACCGTATTCCAGGTAGTGATATATCCTTTGCTTTCTTCTGGAAAGGAGCCCGATTTACTGATGAGCTTTCCATTCAAATAAACCTCATCACAATCGTCAATTTTAGCTAAAAAAATACTTAGGGAGTCTTTCCAAACTGAATTGTTTTTTAAATTACTCGGTATCGTAATGTGAAATCGGTACCAAGCATAACCATTATAGCCATCATATCCCTGCAATTCCCAATTCAGATTGGTTTTAATTTCGGGCCACCGACTATCATCCCAATTAGGATTGGCCCAGTTTACATCGTTGCCAGTCTTAAATTTGGCAACAGGCATGGAAAGATGTTGGGCTTCTGTAAAGCCAAGGATTAGTAAGAAGAGTAGGGAAAAGTAATATTTCATATAGCTTAATTGAGGGGGTAAAATTATTGATTTCTGTCAGTATGCGTGGAAAAACTGGCCCTAAACCTATAATATGTCTCTGTTTGTTGTACTTCTTGTATCAAATGAGCCTGGTGCAATGCCTATTTCCGTTCCTCCCAAGATAGGAAATCCCGTAAAATCAACTACCTTCGGCCATCCAAAAAAAAAGGAATCAGCAGTACATGAAGAATATTCGAAATTTTTGCATTATTGCACATATTGATCATGGTAAGAGTACCCTCGCAGACCGTTTGCTGGAATTTACCCATACCATTGGAGAAAGAGATATGCAGGCTCAGGTGCTGGATGATATGGACTTGGAAAGGGAAAAAGGCATTACCATCAAAAGCCATGCTATCCAAATTAATTATAAATGGAAAGGGGTAGAATATGTGTTGAACTTGATTGATACACCTGGCCACGTAGATTTTAGTTATGAAGTAAGTCGTGCATTGGCCGCTTGTGAAGGAGCCCTCCTATTGGTTGATGCCAGCCAAGGGATACAGGCACAAACCATTAGCAATTTATATTTAGCAATCGACAATAATTTAGAAATCATTCCTGTCATCAATAAAATTGACATGGAAGGTGCAATGATACCAGAAGTGACCGACCAAATTGTTGAATTGATTGGTTGCAAGGCGGAGGATATCTTATTGGCCAGTGGTAAAAGTGGTATTGGTATCGAAGAGATACTAACGGCCATCATTGACCGCATACCTGCTCCATCTGGCGATATCACAGCTCCCTTACAAGCACTTATTTTTGATAGCGTATTCAACTCTTTCCGGGGAATCATCGTTTATTATCGCATCTTCAATGGTACCCTTAAAAAAGGAGATAAAATTAAATTCAGTAATACTGGATTAGAATATGGCGCAGATGAAGTAGGTATCCTGAAATTGGGCATGGAAGCCAAGCAGGAAGTACGTGCAGGAGATGTAGGCTATATCATCACTGGAATCAAAAATGCCAAAGAAGTAAAAGTAGGCGATACCATTACTACCACCGTAAATCCTTGCAAAGAATCTATACATGGATTTGAAGATGTAAAACCAATGGTGTTCGCTGGTATATTCCCTGTTGAAACAGACGCTTTTGAAGAGTTGAGGGATTGTATGGATAAACTGCAATTGAATGATGCTTCACTCACGTTTGAATTAGAAACATCGCAGGCCTTGGGTTTTGGTTTCCGTTGCGGATTCCTAGGCATGTTGCATATGGAAATTATCCAGGAAAGACTGGAAAGAGAATTCAATCAAACTGTTATAACAACGGTTCCCAACGTAAGTTTTAAATCCACTACGGTTAAAGGCGAATTGATTACAGTGAATAACCCCACTGAAATGCCCGACCCTACTCGTATTGATCATATTGATGAGCCATTCATTAAGGCGCAGATTATTTCTAAACCTGAATACATTGGTAATATCATGACCCTTTGTATCAATAAACGTGGTATACTTACGCATCAAAGTTATTTAACTCCTACTAGGGTGGAATTGAGCTTTGAAATGCCCTTGACTGAAATAGTATTTGATTTCTATGATAAATTGAAAAGCATAACCCGTGGCTATGCTTCTTTTGATTATCATCCCATCGAATACCGCGAAAGTGATATTGTAAAAATGGATATCATGCTGAATGGGGAGCGTGTAGATGCTTTAAGCGCTTTGATACATCGCAGCAGGGCCCAAGAATTTGGCCGCAAACTTTGTGAGAAATTAAAAGAATTATTACCACGTCAGCAATTCCAGATAGCCATTCAAGCTGCCATTGGTGCAAAAGTAGTGGCCCGCGAAAACATCAGTGCCATGCGCAAAGACGTTACCGCCAAATGTTATGGTGGGGATATTAGCCGTAAGCGTAAATTATTGGAAAAACAAAAAGAGGGTAAAAAGCGAATGAAGCAAATCGGCAATGTAGAAGTGCCACAAGAGGCTTTCCTGGCCGTATTACGGTTAGACGATTAACTACGTCTATCCATTACGGTGGTATTAAAAAAATATTGAATGATCAAAAGGGGCTTAGTCCCCTTTTTTCTTTGGTACTACAGGCTTGTCAGCAGGTACTTTTGGCTGGTTACTTGTTTCGCCACCCTTTATCTTTGATGGATCGATATTGCCCTGTACATCGCGGATGGGATTGGGAACCGGCTCTTGGTTGAGTGGCGTAATGACATTGAATACCTTTTCAATGTGCACCCATTTGCCACCCTTCCATTTAAATCCTTCATAGTCACCATCACCCACCAAGGTCCATTTTTTATTGGGTTCATTGCTCTCAGAAATCAGGTGCTCATAAATGATCATATCAAGGTCTGCATCATAAGTTAAACGAGCGCCCGCCGATTTTTTATATTCCAATATAAATCTACTTCTGCTAGATTTGAAAATGCTATCGTCTTCAAAACTAAAATACCTTCCTCCAAAGACGGGTTCATCACTAGTAAAATCAAGTACTTCAATAATCTTCCTATTGGTATTGATGTTGTTTTCATCATATCCCAATAATGTATAGTAAGGCTGATTGCCACTTTTTTTCAAAATGATTTTGTAATAAACTGCGCCAATCCAACCTTTTGGTCCACCCACTGTATCTTCTAATTTAGTGGTTACATCTGATTTGTCAATCAATCCGAATAATTTTAAACTGCCATCATAGGTCTTCATTTGTATAGCTCCATGCTGCCTAACAATATTATCGTTGATAACCATCTGCCAAGTATAAATTCTAAAACTACTATCTGGTGCATATAATTTGGAAATGGTTTCCAATGAGTCAAATGGATAATAAAAAGAGTGAGAAGTTTTTAAAGCACGCACCAAGGTTCGGGTAAATTGACTATCCGCTAAAAAACGATCCGAAGCATTCATCCCCTGAATAATTTTCACTGACAAATATTTTAAACTATCTTCCTTTAACGCAAGTAGTCGCTCATCAGCAGGACTTATTTTTTGTGCACTACTAAGTATTGTCAACTGTAAAAAAATGATACTAAAAAGGATTGTCTTCATGCATTAAAATTAGTTAATCCAAATATAAGCTGAAACTAAAATCAAGTTGGTCCGGAAATTTTAACTAAAACTTGGGATGCCGGTTTAACCAATGCAGGCTGCCTTGAAAAACATCTCCTGCTCAAGCTATTTCATTTAAAGATCTAAAGCAAAGGCTATTAACGAAGGATACACAGCATCTATCAGTGGATTATTAGTAGCTACTTCGGGTCGGGTAGTAGGAAGGAAAATCGTTTTTACTCCCAGGTTACGGCCAAATGCCATATCACTGATTGTATTACCTACCATCAGGGCACGACTGAAATCAATTTCAGGAAAATCAACCTTTGCTTGCAAACCCATGCCTGGATTGGGCTTTCGATTTAAGCTGTCTTCGTTTAAATCGGGGCAAAAATAAACCTTGTCTATTCTTCCACCTACTTCGGCTATTGCGTTCACCATATTGCTGTGAATTAGCTGCAAGTCTTCTAATTTGGTAATTCCTTTGCCAATGCCTTTTTGATTGGTCACTACCACTATGCGACCAAATACTCGAGCAAATATTTTGATAGCCTGTTTTACACCATCATAGAATTCAAATTCATTCCAGTGATGAATATAATCAAGATGTTTTTCATGGTTGATAACTCCATCCCGGTCTATAAATAATGTCCAGCTTTTATCAAAAATGCCAAGTGGGCGCGAAAGTTCTGTCTGTGCTCGTTGGTAATCTTCGGGTATGCCAATGTCAATAAAATATCGATCCTGCGCCAAACCATAGACTACAGCATTGCGAGCTTGAATTTCAAGAAAATCTTTTTCAAATGAATATTTTGAGGGCAATCCGAGGGCTAGCAAGGGAGCTACCGATAAGGCATAAACGCCCCCATTAATAAGTCCTTTTTCGAGGTGTTGCTTTTCTTTAAAAGTAATTACAATTCCTTTGCTGCTCAATTCAACACTGCCATATCGGTCAAAATCCTCCATTGGCTTTAAACTCAAACTGCAAACAGCCTTCTGTTCTAAGTGAAACGCCGCCAACGATGGTAAGTCGGCAAGAAAAAGAGTGTCACCATTCAGAATGAATACATTTTCACCACGCACTTGTTGACAAGCAAGTTGAATCGCACCACCTGTTCCTAATGGATTATCTTCTATGGTTAAACTATAATCCAAATCAGGATAATGTTCCTTTAAGTAGCTATCTATTTGTTCGTGTAAATAACCAACAGAAAAAATAATATGCTCCACTCCTTGATCTAGCAAAGAGCCAATTACATATTTCAGAAAAGGTTCCCCAGCCACTGGTGCCATGCATTTTGGTATATCCGATACAACGGAACGTAAACGGGTGCCTAGTCCTCCCGCTAATATAATGGCTTCTTTAATCATGTAAAAAGCGAATAGTATTAGGCGTTATTAAAGTAGGCCGCTTCTACCAATTCACATATAATATGGCCAAGCATTATATGGCTTTCCTGTATTCTGGGTGTATCTGATGAGGGTACATTCAAAAGGTAATCACTGATGGATTTCATTTTGCCGCCAGATTCACCGGTGAATGCAATGGTCGTCATTCCTTTTTCTTTGGCCACCTCAAATGCATTGATAATATTCTTACTGTTGCCAGAAGTGGTAAGTCCAATCAACACATCTCCTTTGTTGCCGATGCCTTTAATAAGTCTACTATAAATTACATCATAACTATAATCATTGGCAACTGCCGTAAGATAGGAACTGTTGCAATGTAAGGCTTCTGCAGGAAGGGCATCGCGGTCGGTATAAAAACGCCCACTAAATTCTGCAGCAAGGTGTTGTGCATCTGCAGCACTTCCACCATTTCCGCAGAATAAAACTTTATTTCCATTTCGGAATGCGCCGACAATCAATTCAACTGCTTGCTCCACTGTTTTAATTAAGGACTCATCCTGTAAAAGTTTTTGTTTTACAAGAATAGAAGCCTCTATAATACTTTTGATTTTTGCTGACATGCTATTTTTAATTTGACCGGACAAAGTTAATCATTCAGTTGCTTTAATGTACGCTGGAATTTGAATGCCGGCTTAATAGCGGTAATCAGCATTGGGAATACACCCTATAGTATAGCTAAGAACAGTATTAGTCAGCCATTGTCCAAGTGGTTAGTCCATGTTTGGTAAAGGAGTATTTTTTAATTTCCCCGCCAAAAGAATTCAGGGCTTCAATGACAGCATAGCGTGTATTGCCAGGGCAATAAAAAATCATAAATCCACCTCCACCAGCTCCACTAATTTTACCACCAGTGGCTCCAGCTGCTTTTGCTGCAGCATAAATATGCTCAATTACTTCGTTGCTGATATTGGAGGCCATCAGTCTTTTTTGTTGAAATCCAAAATCAAGAATTTCTCCAATATGGTGCAATTTCCCTTTGAGCATGGCTTCTTTCATTCTCCTTGCTTGCTCCTTCAATTGATGCATGGCCTCAATGCTTTTCTCATTTTTGTTGTTTACATTTTTCACCTGTTCTTTAATAATGGAAGCACTTTCACGGGAGGTAGCTGTAAAAAACAAGACCAGGTTATTCTCTAATTCATGCATGTATTCAGGTCGAATGCGCAAAGGGTTAACGATTACTTGGTCTTCAGCATAAAATTCCATAAAGTTTACGCCCCCAAACATGGCTGCATATTGATCTTGCTTTCCACCCGCTAACTGTAAATCTTTTCTTTCTATTTCAAATGCATAATGTGCAATATCATAATCGCCCATTGGCAATTTTAGCATTTCAACGAATGCGCCTAAAATAGCTACCACCAATGTAGAGGAAGTGCCTAGTCCACTTCCTGCAGGAGCATCTACAAATGTTGAAAGTTTGAAACCTCTTTTTGGTATGCCATAATCTTTTTGTACCCGATTATATACGGCCTTTAATAAATCTAATTCGCCATTAATTGGTAAACTATTAGCCCAAGCATATACTTGTTTTTCTTTTCTGTCCAATGCTTCTACTATGATGGTTTCATCATCTGTCAATTCAATACTGGCGTATGCAAATAGAGAGATGGTGGCATTCAATATAGCACCACCATATTCATCGCTATAAGGACTCACATCTGTACCGCCCCCTGCAAGTCCAATTCGTAGGGGAGCTTTGCTTCTATAAATCATGAATGGAAGATATTTATGGCAATTTACTTACAATTGGCAATACCCAAAATTGTTTCTGTCATTATAGCCCAACTGTATTTTTTCTTTTCCGATATCAGGTTGGGTGTAAAATACCCTTCTCCCAATTGGAAATATTCCAAAATTTTTGCAGCAATGTCATTGGCAGTAGGTTCAGCAATCAATCCAACTTTATGATCGGGAACTAAAGAGGGGAGTCCCCCCACATTGGTAACAATCATGGGTTTTTCAAAATGATAGGCCAAAGGGGTAACTCCACTTTGCGTAGCATTTCTATAAGGTTGCAGTACCACATCAGCCGCACATAAATAATATTTTACTTCACTATCTGGAATGAAATCAGTTTTTAAAATCAATTGCGGTGTAATGCCAAGTGCTGCAATTTGTTCATCATAATGCTGCCGGTCTTCATAAAATTCTCCTGCTACTAGCAATTTAATATCCGGCCTGCTGGCTTGCAATATTTTCATCGCGTCAAATAATATATCAAGTCCTTTGTATTTTCTGATAAATCCGAAAAACAGCAATAATGGAGTATGGAGGTCAATGTTCAATTCGGCACGGGCTTCTGCAGTACTAATCTTTGCGCCAAAATTATCATAGAGCGGATGTGCAACAAATTTTGCTGGTTTATGTGGAGCGTAAATTTTTAAATCAGCCATTACTTTATCACTCATGGTAATAAACGCATCTATAGGACCGATGAAATATTTGGTAAAGGGTTTGTCCCCGATACGTTTTTCGTGGGGAATGATATTGTCTGCAATGCACACAATTTTAGTGTGTTTATTTTTTTTAACCCTTCTAAGAATAGTACCCAAACAAGGACCCATGAAAGGGAGCCAATACCTAACAACAATTAGATCTGGTTTGGCTTTCTTTAATTGCCTGCCAATTTTTAGCCAATTGAATGGGTTAATCGAATTGATACAAACCTTGATATTGGTATTGGCAGGTGCTGGCTCTGTTGAAAATTGTGTAGTGCCAGGAAATAAAAAAGAAGGGTATTGTAAAGAGAATGTGTAGATACTTACCTGATGTCCTTCGTCCTGAAATTGCTTTGCTAGCCTTTCGTTATAAGACGCCAGTCCACCTCTTAATGGATGCGCTGGACCAATGATGATTATATTTTTAGATGTGAACACGGATGAGAATGATTTTGCGGGTGATTACAGATTTTTTCAGCAGTTACTAAAAATTTTTCTTTTGAATTGTGGTCTTTTCCCAAAACATAAAAGTAGCCCTATTTCTATTTCAGTTGCCTTTAAATAATTGACCAATTGTAATTCATGTTTCTCTAAAATATATCCTTCTCCTGCTTTTAATTCTAGCATTATTTTATTCTCAACTAAAATGTCTGCATAATAGGTTCCAACTGTTTTTTGTTTGTAAAATACTTTAATAGGCATTTGTTGTAGGCTTGTCAAGCCTGCATCTTTTAATTCAAATATTAACGCATTTTCATAAACTTTTTCTAAAAACCAAAGCCAAGTTTATTGTATACTGTATAAAAACTTTGAATGATTGTTGCAGTTAAATCTCCAAATAATAAATCATTTTCATTCACTACGATCTGCTATTGATGATAGGTAAATTAAATTAGCACAGCTGCAAAAGTCCGCACAATCCCTGTCATCAGTGTTCTGTTTTCATATTGATTTTCTCTTATAAACCTACTTTGTCCTCTATTAAATAGGAATTTCTTTCTGCAGAATTTCTGGAAATCAATTCCCCTATAAAACCTGCCAAAAATAGTTGTGTACCTATCACCATCATCATCAACGCAAAGTAAAACAATGGTCGTTGCGTCATGCCAATAGCATCAAAAAAGAATTTAGAAATACTGAGATAGGTAAAGATGCCTAGTCCAATAAAAAAGGAAAAACTACCCCATAGCCCAAAAAAATGCATGGGTCTCTTTCCAAATTTTCCTACAAAAAAGATGGTCATCAAATCTAGAAAGCCGTTTACAAAACGACTCCAACCAAACTTGGTAACGCCATATTTTCTAGCCCGATGCGCTACTACTTTTTCTCCTATTTTACGAAAGCCAGCCCATTTGGCTAGCACGGGCACATAGCGGTGCATTTCTCCATACACCTCAATGCTTTTTACTACTTTTTTGCTATATGCTTTTAAACCACAATTAAAATCATGTAATTTAATTTTACTCATGCTCCTGGCAGCAGCATTGAATAATTTGCTTGGAATATTTTTGGTAAGTGTATTGTCGTAGCGTTTTTTCTTCCAGCCGCTTACCAAATCAAATCCATCTTCTACAATCATCTTTAGGAGCGATGGTATCTCATCGGGACTATCCTGCATATCTGCATCCATGGTAATAATTACATCTCCCTGTGAAGCTTTGAATCCTTCATTGAGTGCTGCACTTTTACCATAGTTGCGTTGAAACTTAATGCCCTTGATTTGAGGATTCTTGGATCTTAATTCCTCAATTACTTTCCAACTATTGTCGGTACTGCCATCATCTACAAATATCACTTCATAGCTATAAGCATTTGCTGTCATCACTTGTTCAATCCATGCCGTTAACTCTGGCAATGATTCCTCTTCATTCAATAATGGTATTACAATTGATAAGTTCATAGTACTTTTTTGATAAATTAAAATCAATACGCTTTTTTCTGGCCTAGGAATGCAGCGCCTACTGCAGTCACTAATGCTCCAATGATCAGATACTTAAATGTAAAGATACCTGTCATCATGGGCAAGAATATTTTTCGTAATTGGTTGGCGTTGACTTCAATTTCGGCAGGGGTTTTATTGCCTTCTAATAGCAGCAATCGATTGTTTTCTGCAATCGGCACATCTCTTAACTGTAAATTATTACTATAAAATATATAGGTGAAAATGGCCATCATTAATACCACTACAATAAATGTTTTGAACCCTGCAGAAAAATAATCTTTAAAGCTGACTTCTTTTGTCGCATTTTTTTTAAAATCATACAAGCACCACAATATGCCTGCTATATAAATTCCATATGCTACATATTGCGTGTATCCATTCACGCTAGAATGCATTCCATAAAAGCAAATAAGAATGGCGGACACCATCAATAACCCTGTTATTATTCCTTTTTCTCTGGCAGCTATATTTTTCATGAATTCAAAACTATTTTATCTCCGTTGATAATACCAATTACTTTTCCTTTGAAGGCCTTCCCAATAAATGGACTGTTCTTACTTTTGGAAACAATCTTGTTTTCTTCCAACACCCAAGGCTCATTCGAATTAAATAGAGTAAGACAGGCTTTAGCACCTTGGCTTAAAGATGGCAGGGGCAATCCAAATATATTTCTATTATTGATGGTCTGCATTTCCACAAATCTTTCCACAGTACAACCCGTACTCATTACAACACTAAAAACGGTTTCTAATCCGATCATTCCATAGCCTGCATTTTCAAATTCACAAATCTTATTGTCTGTATTTTGTGGCTGGTGGTGCGATGCAATGCAATCGATAATACCTGCAGCAACAGCCTTTCTCAAAGCTTCCCTGTCTGCTTTTGTTCTTAGAGGGGGATTCACTTTCAAATTCGTATCATAGTCCTGCAAATCATCATCCGTAAAATAGAGGTGATACGGCGTGGTAGAACAACTGATCAAGGCTCCATTAGCTTTAGCTCTTTGTATATACTCCAAACTTTTTTCAGTGGATACTCCTGTAAAGTGCAATTTACTTTCAGTGTATTTTGACAACATGATATCTCTGGCTACCATTAATTCTTCTGCAATAGCAGGCCTGCCAGGTATTCCTAGTTGTGTAGAAATAATACCCTCGTTCATCAAGCCATGCGCTCCAGCTGTGCGGTCATCCGGAACTTGTATCACCGTGCCATCAAAGCTTTTTACATATTGTAATGCCTTTAATAATAAACCAGCGTTTTGTATAGAAGCTGTGCCATCTCCAAATGCAAGAGCACCAGATTCATGCATATCATACATTTCTGCCAATTCTTTGCCTTCTGTATTTTTTGTAATGGCTGCAATGGGATGAATATTAACCGATAAACCCTTCGCTTTTTGTACAATGTATTCAATGGGAGATTTGGTATCAATAACGGGTTTGGTATTCGGAATAATCATTACATCCGTAAATCCACCTGCAGCGGCAGCAGCGGCACCTGTTTCCAAGGTTTCCTTGTATTCCATACCTGGATCACAAAAATGTGCAAAGGAGTCTACCCAGCCTAGGCTTACTTGTAGTCCCTTCTGTTCAATCAGTAGGGAGTCGTTGGCTGATATAATATTCTCAATGGAAACAATAATCCCGTCCTGTATAAGTATATCTTTTACTTGTCCGTTAAAAGGAGAGGAGGGGCAAATAATGGCGGCTTGCTTAATGAGTACTTTCATTAAGGAGCGAAGGTAAGATTTTGTTTATAAAAATGGCCGAAAATCAACCTTAGATTACTTAAATGGGTCATTGCAGCTTATTTTAGCTGGCCTTCTCGTCTAATTCCATCAACTTTTCAAATACCACTTCATATTCCTTATTGGCTTTCTCCAAGTCTGCAGCAGCAGCTTTGTAGTTTAACTCAGCTTGTAAAAATTTGTTTTTATCTCCATATATTTCGGGACTTGCTAACGATGCCTCCAATTCTATCTTTTTCTTTGTCAACTGCGCAATGTCTGCTTCCAACTGTGTAAACCTGTTTTTGAATTTCTGCAACTCTTTTTTTAATTCTTTGTCAATGGGGGTTCTTTGTCCGTTCCCCTTTGGTTCTTGCTGCACTTGTTCCTTAATCACGGGGGGTACATTTTCTGGCTCCTTGCCGCTTTTCTTCTTTCCCGTTTCTTCTTTATTGTCCTGTTGCCTTGCTTTTGCCTCTAATTCTCTTCTTCTTTTCCAATCTTCCCATTCTGCATAAGTGCCTTTAAACTCTACAATCTTGTGGTCTTCTATCTCCCAGATTTTATTGGCAGTTTTGCTAATAAAATAACGATCATGGCTGACCAATACAAAACTTCCTTCGTATTTATTCATGGATTCAACCAGTAGTCCTACCGAATGCATATCTAGGTGATTCGTGGGCTCATCCAGCAATAGGAAATTGGCTTTGCTAACGATGCTTTTAGCCAAGGCTACACGTGCTTTTTCACCTCCACTTAATACTTTTATTTTTTTATCTATATCGTCGCCTCCAAATAAAAAGCAACCCATTAATGTTCTCAACTCAAGGTCGGTTTTACCGCTTCCACAAATTTGCATCTCTTCCAAAATATTATTGTTCACATTCAGTGCTTCCAATTGATGCTGTGCATAAAAGGATTCATCTACATTGTGACCACCAATTCTTTCCCCCTCAAATTTTTCCGCATTGGCAATAATACGCAGTAAGGTTGATTTGCCTTTTCCGTTTGCACCAATCAAAGCAATCTTATCCCCTCTGTCAATTTCAGCACCCGTGTTTTCCAGAATTTTCACGTCCCCAAAACTTTTGCTAATATGTTTTAAAGTGCATAGAATTCTACCTGGTTGCTTGTCTACTTTGAAGTTGATTTTGATATTGGGCCTTTCTATTTCTACATCTTCAATCCGCTCCAGTTTGTCCAATTTTTTTATAATACTCTGTGCCATGGCCGCCTTGCTTGCTTTGGCCTTAAATCTATCCGCCACACGGCTCTGTTGTCTTATATAATCCTGTTGGTTTTCGTAGGCTTTTTTCTGAATATCTGTTCTCAATTCTTTTTCTGTCTCATAAAAAGAGTAATTGCCTGTAAAAAAATGCAATTCCCCTTGATACAATTCTACAATCTTATTGACCATTCTATCCAAGAAATACCGATCATGGCTCACAATCACTACAGCACCTTGGTAATGTTGCAAGTATTTTTCTAGCCATTCGATACTCGGTAAATCCAAGTGGTTCGTAGGTTCATCCAATAGCAAAACATCAGGTGCCATCAAAATCATCTTGGCCAATAATACCCTCATTCTCCAACCTCCACTGAATTCCTTATAAGGTCTTTTTAAATCACTATTACCAAAACCAAGTCCCTGCAAAATCTCCTCTGTACGGTGATGTATGCTATATCCATCTAATACTTCCAGTTCGTGTAACTTATCCGCATAGTCATGGGCTAATTTCTCATCCCCTGTCTTTTCTAACTCATGACCCAATGCTTCAATTTCTTTTTCTAATTGTAAAACTCTTTCAAAAGCACCCATGGCAACGGTAAGAATTGAATCTTCTGTATCGAAACTTAATAAGTCCTGGTGCAAAAAGCCAATGGTAGTCTCTCTTCCTTTTTCCACAGTCCCTTTACTTAGGCTATATTGCCCAGTCAGCACTTTAAGAATAGTAGATTTGCCCGTGCCATTATAGCCAATCAGGCCAATTCGTTCATTGGGTTGAATATGCCAAGTGGCATCTTCAAATATGGTTCTTGCGCCAAATTCAAATGTGGCATTCTGTAATCCTAGTAACATAATCCTGAGTGGGTAAATTTTGAAGCCGCAAATGTACGCCAATCAGCAAACTATTTATTCAAATAAAACCTAACTATTAACTTTGCTTCAAATTTGAAAAAATGATAAAAAGGATTCTACTACTTGTGCTTTTGCTGATTTTGGGAATTACAGGGTATTATATCTATATGTTTACACGCGGTGGCAATGGCAATAATGGCCCAAAGCAACTACCATTGGCATTGAAAAAACACTCTACTGCCTTTAATCAATCCATTGCCAATGTAATGGCGGCTTATTTCGATATGAAAAATGCATTTGTTGAGGCAGATACCAGCACGGCAAAAATTGCTTGCAAAAAATTCATGTATATGCTGGATAGTATGCCATTGACTGAAATGAGCAAGGATACTTTATTGGTGGAGGAAACGGTTAAGAAGAATATAGAAGATTTGAAGTCAAATGCCACTTCTCTTTTATTACAAACAGAGATTATTGAAATGAGGCAGGATTTCAGGGCATTATCGGAATTACTGTATCCAACCTTCTTTATATCTATCAATTATGAAGGGCCTGTTCTATACTGGCAAAACTGTCCCATGGCTTTTGGCGAAGGGAAAGAAGCCAATTGGATCAGTAGTACCGTGGAAGTAATCAATCCATATTTAGGAAAAAAAGACCCCACTTATGGGGATGGCATGCTTCATTGCGGCGAAATAAAAGATACCATTAAGGCAAAATAAACAAGGTCATTATGAACATTTAGAAGGCATTGTTGTTATTATTTCCCGTTATGAAAATTTATTTAGCAGTATTTCTTTTCCTTTTTTTTAATAGTGCTTTGTTGGCACAACCATCCTTGCCTGCGAAATATACACTGAGCGGCTATGTGAGAGATTCATTAAGCGGGGAAACGCTTATTGGAGCCACTGTAGCAGTTGCGGGTTATACCAAAGGCATTAGCAGCAATCAATACGGATTTTATTCGCTCACCTTAGAGGAAGGCAACTATACATTAATTGTTTCTTATATTGGTTATTTCCCCAAAAGAATTCCCATTCAGTTAAATGGAAACAGCCCCTTGAATTTCGAATTATTACCCCGCTCCTCCCTGCAGCAAGAAGTGGTGATTAGCTCTAAAAAAAGAGATGCCAATGTAAAAAATGCACAAATGGGAAGATTTAGTTTGCCCATGGATCAAATCAAGGCGGTGCCAGCCTTTATGGGGGAAGTAGATTTGCTTAAAACCATTCAACTATTGCCAGGTGTTAGAAATGCTGGAGAAGGAAGTGCTGGCATCTATGTAAGAGGCGGTGGTCCCGACCAAAATTTAATTTTATTGGATGATGCACCTGTTTATAATACAGGTCACTTATTCGGTTTCTTTTCCATATTCAATAGCGACGCAATCAAAAACACTTCGCTCATTAAAGGAGGCATGCCGGCACAATACGGTGGTCGTCTCAGTAGTGTATTGGATGTATCGATGAAAGAGGGAAACAATCAAAAAATGCAAGTAGAAGGGGGTATTGGCTTAATCGCCTCCCGATTTTCTATTCAAGGTCCCATTAAGAAAAACAAAGCTTCCTTTATTGTAAGCGCCCGTAGAACCTATATCGATGCATTGACCAAACCATTTATTAAAAAGTCGAGTCAGTTTTATGGTAGTGGCTATTATTTTTACGACTTGAATACAAAAATCAATTACCGATTTTCTGAAAAAGACCGTTTGTATTTGAGTGGTTATTTTGGAAGAGACGTTTTTGATTTCGCCAACGTCAGACAAAGCTTGAAAGTAAATATTCCCTGGGGTAATGCTACAGGTACCCTTCGCTGGAACCATGTGTTTAATCGGAAATTATTTGGTAATACTACGGCTGTATTCAACAATTACAACTTCACCTTCAATGCAACGCAAAATAATTTTCAAGTAAAATTGGCTTCGGGTATTCGTGATATCAGCATTAAACAAGACTTTGATTTATATCCTTATACCGGGCACAAAGTGAAATTTGGGGGCATCTATACATATCATCGTTTTACCCCTTCGGTAGTGAGTGGTCAGCAGGATTCCGTAGTTTTCAAACCTGATAATGCACAAACAAAATTTGCCCACGAAGCTGCTTTGTACTTTCAGGACGATTGGGAAATTAGCGATAAATTAAAAATAAATGCAGGTATTCGTTATAGTATGTTTCAACAAATTGGGGCGTATAAAATTTATACAACTGATCCTGATGGAAATAAATTGGATAGTACAGTATATAAGAAAGGAGCTCCTGTTAAAACCTACGGCGGATGGGAACCTCGCCTTACTTTACGATATGCCTTAGATGATGAAACTTCTTTGAAAGCTTCCCTCACCCGCAATCTGCAATACATCCATTTGGTGAGCAATGCCGGTACTACCTTGCCTACCGATATATGGGTGCCCAGTACCTATCGGGTTAAACCACAAATAAGTTGGCTCTATGCTGCAGGACTCTTTAAGAACTTTAAGGATAATATGTATGAAACTTCTGTAGAGTTGTATTACAAACAAATGCAGAATCAAATAGAATATCAAGAAGGATATACCCCTAATACGCTAGAGGATACCGAAAACTTTTTTGCATTCGGAAAGGGTTGGAGTTACGGCTCAGAATTTTTTATCAACAAAACAAAAGGACGTTTAACCGGATGGGCAGGCTATACATTAAGCTGGACATGGCGTAAATTTCCTTTACTAAATGCCGGCGAAAAATACCCTGCTAAATACGATAGAAGAACTGACATGAGTATTGTGGCCATTTATGAGGTAAACAAAAAATGGAAGGTATCCGGCACATTTGTATATGGTAGCGGCAATGCAGCAACCCTTCCTCAACGCTTTTATATTGTAGGTGGTATACTAACGCAAGAGTATAGTCGCATTAATGAATATCGGCTACCTTCCTACCATCGACTTGACCTAGCTGCTATTCTTACGCCCAAGAAAAATTTGCATCGTAAGTGGAAAACAGAATGGGTCTTTAGTATTTACAATGCCTATAGCAGACAAAATCCTTACTTTGTTTACTTTGATCAAACGGGCAGCCCATTACAAGGCACATTGGAAATACAAGCCAAACAGGTTTCCCTTTTCCCCATTATTCCTGCCGTTACCTGGAATTTTAAATTTTAATCAATACGCTCAAACTATTACAGTGCAGGGTAAAAAAAAGCACCCCAACGAAGGGGCGCTTTCCTTAACATACTGTACGGATTATTTCTAGTTAAAGAAATTATTTTGGCTTTACTAAAGTGTAATATTCTTCAATTGTAGCACCCGGAAAAGCAGGGCTTGTAGTAAGGTTCATGAAAGTAAATAACCCATCCTCAATCAGGGTTAATTTTTTCCAGTAATGAGTTCTTATATTGGTAGGACAAACCAATGAATCGCTGCCGCTCCAACTATAAGTGCCAGTTTCAGGTACCGATGTATTTAAATTGTATTTAAATACACCACCAGCATTGAATTCAATATAATTTTCAGGAAGATAAACTTGCTTGATAATACTATCCCTGGTAAATACTCCACTATAGTAAACTTTCCATTGCACCCGGTTGATATTCCAATGCCCTAATACCAACTCTTCCTTCGGTTTGGAGGAAGTGCTTTCTTTTTTACACCCAGTGTTAATATTGAGGAAAACAAGGCTAATCGCCAATACCAAAAAGGTAGAAGTCTTCTTCATTCGAATATTGATTTTCTCAATAACGACGAAAAAGACGCTTTTATTGTACATTTCTAGGCTCGGAAGCTATAATTTATGCACAAATCGAATGGTTCCACTTTGCTCTAAAGTACTGGCAATCCGCACTTCATAACGGTTGTCGCCATCATTTACAACCATTAATGCTGTATTCGGAGGAATCTCTCCCAGGTTCTCGGCATACATAATCAGTTCATTGACTTGTTTGTTTTGATCGATGTGGAGGGTAATTTTAAGCGGCTGATCGGTAAGTTTTTTATGCGACATAATCAATTTGCCATTGAAAAATAGAGATACCGTATCGCCATCTATTTCACCATTATCATACAGCGTAACGGTAAGTGTGTCCTTTTCAATTTCAATGGTCTTTAAAACATTGGTATTCCTATTTTCAAAAAGGCTGTTGGTAAGTTTACTGGGCTCATTTTTGGGAATAGGTGTTTCAATAGGGTTGGTAATATTGGGTTCTTTCTTTATCTGACTATCATTCTTTACTACTGGAGGTGCTGTGGGTGTAACTGGTTTTGGCTTAGGAACCGGATTGATAACTGGATTGTTATTGGCTTTGTTTTGATCTCGAAAATCAGGTGCTTTTACGATTCCTGTTTTGGGTTTATTAATCGGTGTACGACTTTCTTTGTTAAAGGCGAAATTAGTGTTAGTAAGTACCCTTCTGCTTAAAGTAGTGCTGCCATTGCCACACAATCCATTGGATTTTCCCTGATAAGGGGAAGTTTTCCATCGGCCTATTAGCACTTCTTTCCCATCTTGTTTTTCATAGTACAAAATATGCGTTTGCAAACAATCGCTCCAGTCGGGTGGTGTGCTGCCTTTTATCCTGTCTACTTCATTGACCACAATTTTCTTGGTCTTTTTATTATAACTGCCATTCAAACTGCAAATCACATAAAAAGCCCTGCCATTGAAATAGGAATAGGAATTGCCCGTTACTTCATTGCCATTAATTTCTAATTCTAGCACATATTCTGTGCTGCCCCCATTCAAAATGCCAATATCCCCATTGCTGTCAAAAAATCCCCTCCATTGCCCATTGATTTTTTGAGCTTGCCCATGGAATGCGCACAAGAACAACAACAAAATAAATAAGCTTCTTTTCATCACTGATATAATCATTCGCAAATTTAAAAATAATCTCTATTAATTAGTCCTTAAATCAATCGTCAGTTTCACTAATACTTCGTTAAATTTGCAGTCCTGTCAAAGCAGGCAAGCTTATTAAAGATATGATAAAGATTACATTACCCGATGGTGCAGTAAGGGAATACGAAGCAGGTACAACTGCGCTGGATATCGCAAAATCCATTAGTGAAGGATTGGCAAGAAAAGTGTTGGCAGCATCCGTCAATGGACAGGTTTGTGACATGGCAATCGCTGTAAAGGAAGATGCCCATTTCAAATTACTCACTTGGGACGATGCCGATGGCAAAGCTACCTTTTGGCATTCTTCTGCTCACTTAATGGCAGAAGCGGTGGAATCGATGTTCCCGGGAGTTAAATTCTGGGTAGGTCCTGCCATTGATAAAGGATTCTATTACGATATGGACCTGGGCGATCGCAAACTCACCGAAGAAGATTTGATTACGCTGGAGAAAAAAATGAATGAATTGGGTAAGCAAAATAGTGCTTACCAACGCATACCAATCAGCAAATCGGAAGCAATAAAATATTTTGAAGAGAAAGGGGATGAATACAAATTAGATTTGTTGACTAACCTAACTGATGGAGAAATTACTTTATATAAACAAGGGGGCTTTACTGATTTATGCCGAGGCCCACATATTCCCCATACTGGTTTTATTAAAGCAATCAAGTTAACAAGCATTGCAGGTGCTTATTGGAAGGGGGATGAAAAAAATAAGCAATTGACCCGCGTGTATGGAGTAACATTTCCTAACCAAAAAGAATTGGATGAATACTTACTGATGTTGGAGGAAGCCAAGAAAAGAGATCATCGTAAATTAGGAAAGGAACTGGGCATCTATACCATGGATGATGATGTAGGGCAAGGCCTGCCGCTGTGGATGCCAAACGGTACTGTTATTATTGAAGAGTTGGAAAAATTGGCAAAGGAAACTGAATCCGCTGGGGGCTATAAAAGAGTGGTAACTCCACACATCGCCAAAGAAAGTTTGTACCTCACCAGTGGGCATCTTCCTTATTATGCAGATAGTATGTTTCCTCCCATGGAAATGGATGGCGAAAAATACTATCTCAAGGCAATGAATTGTCCGCATCACCATAAAATATTTGACGCAGAACCCAAAAGTTATAAAGAGTTACCTTATCGAATAGCTGAATATGGCACCTGCTACCGGTACGAGCAAAGTGGGGAATTATTTGGCTTAATGCGGGTACGTTGCCTGCATATGAATGATGCACATATCTATTGCAATCGCGAACAATTCTTTCAGGAATTTAAGGCGGTGAATGATATGTACATTAAGTATTTTAAAATATTTGGAGTAGATAAATACGTAATGCGGTTAAGTTTACACAATCCCGAAAAGTTGGGAAAGAAATATGTAAACGAACCCGAGTTGTGGAAGGAAACTGAAGAAATGGTACGCAAGGTATTAATTGATACCAACACGCCATTTATCGAGGTACAAGACGAAGCGGCTTTCTATGGTCCAAAGATTGATGTGCAAATTTGGTCAGCCATCGGGCGTGAATTTACCCTGGCTACTAATCAGGTAGATTTTAATTCTGGACTAAAATTTAAATTGTCTTTTACCAATAAAGATAACCAACCAGAAGTGCCATTAATTATACACCGGGCACCTTTAGGAACACATGAAAGATTCATTGGATTCCTATTGGAACACTATGCCGGAAAATTCCCAGCATGGCTGGCACCATTGCAGGTGAAAATATTGCCCATCAGCGATAAGTTCATGGATTATGCAAATACAATTTTGAAATCTCTTAAAAATGCAGATATTCGTGTGGAGATTGACGATCGCAACGAAAAAATTGGCAAGAAAATCAGGGATACCGAAGTAGCAAGAGTGCCCTATATGCTGGTAATAGGGGAGAAAGAAATGAATGAAGGCAAGGCAGCTGTTCGCAGACAAGGCAAAGGCGATTTAGGAGCCATTCCCGTAGAAGAATTTATATTGGCATTAAAAGCTGAAATTGTAGAAAGAAGAGAATCATAAACGTCTTTAAATACTAAAGAATATAAAACAACATTGTAAACTAAAATTTGTAAATGGCATTTCCACCCAGACCCCCCAGAGGGGCATTTAACCCACGCTTCAGAAAAGAACAACAACAGGAACACCGCACCAACCATATGATTAGAGTGCCGGAAGTTCGCTTAGTAGGTGAAAATATCGAGCCTGGTATTTTTCCGACAGCACAAGCACTTAAAATTGCACAGGATCAAGAACTAGACCTAGTAGAAATTTCGCCGGGTGCCCAGCCGCCTGTATGTAAAATTATTGATTACAATAAATTTCTATACGAGGAAAAGAAAAAGAAGAAAGAGCAAAAAGCTAAAAGCAAAACCAGTGAAGTAAAAGAAATCAGGTTTACGCCGAATACGGATGATCATGATTTCGAATTCAAGGTGAAACATGCCGAAAAATTTCTATTGGAAGGCGATAAAGTAAAAGCGCATGTACAGTTCAAAGGACGTGCTATTATGTTCAAAGAACGTGGTGAATTGTTGCTATTAAAATTTGCCGATCGATTGAAAGATGTAGGAGCATTGGAGGGTATGCCAAAGATGGAAGGAAAAAGAATGCTGGTCATGTTTGCACCAAAGCCGCAAACCAAGCGTCGTACTTCTGAATTAGGTAAACTCATCAAAGAAGATAAACCCGCGGCAGATACCACTGCTACTGAAGAAGGAGCATAATTTTTTATTGAAAATAGTATGAGCGGAAGTCTAGATTGGCTTCCGCTTTTTTTATTAATGATTTGATCGCCCTACCAATTGCTTTAATTAATTTTACCCCAATGGAAATCAGTCTCAATAAATACATCAGCGATAGTGGATTTTGCAGTCGCCGGGAGGCCGACAAATACATTGAACAATGCCGCGTAACCATTAACGGACAAGATGCTTTTAAAGGCAATCGGGTTAAAGAAGGGGATGAGGTACGTGTTGATGGCGAACCTATAAAAAAGAAAAAACAAACGGTGTACTTGGCATTGAACAAACCCAAGGGAATCACCTGTACTACCGACCTCAAAGACAAAACCAATGTCATTGATTTTGTCAATTTCAAATCCCGCATTTTTCCTATTGGCCGATTGGATAAACGCAGCGAAGGGTTGCTGTTTCTTACCAATGATGGTGATATTGTAAATAAGATATTGCGTGCAGGCAACGGACATGAAAAAGAATATATAGTTACCGTTGACCACCCGATTGACGCCGATTTTGTAAGCCGTATGCGCAGTGGTGTTCGTATACTCGGTATCGTTACTAATAAATGTTTTGTAAAGCAGGAAACCGATACCCGCTTCAGAATCATTCTAACCCAGGGGCTTAATCGTCAAATCAGGCGCATGTGTGAAGTGTTAGGATATAATGTTACTTCCCTCAAAAGAATTCGTATCATGCATATTGGATTGGCAGGACTACCACCAGGCAAATGGCGGTATTTCACTCCAGATGAAATTAGTTCCATTAATCAAATGCTGGCTAGCTCCAGTAAAACCGCAGATGGGGATGGGGGAATGGATGAGTAGAAAAATAATCGCAAAGCATTGTAAATCAATAATTTTACTGCTAAGCCTTATTCTAAAACTTATTCTAAACCTCAAAACCTATGAGTTTTGCACGGAATTCCCTATCTTTGCCGCCCGAAAAAGGGATGAACTCTTTTTCAGACATTTCCCACAAGGCTCAATAAGTTTCTGAATGTTCGGAACGCCAGTAGGGAGTAACTCAAAATAGTTATGTAATGCCAAAGGTTAAAACCAACAGCAGCGCCAAGAAGCGCTTTAAAGTTACCGGGTCCGGTAAAATCACTTTCCAAAAAGCTTTTAAACGTCACATTCTTACCAAAAAAAGCACCAAACGCAAGCGTAATATGCGTATGGATGGTGTTGTGGCTGATTCTAATCTGCACTTTGTTAAGCGCCTTTTAGGAATGAAATAAGCCATTCAATGCTGTTGCGAGCAACAGCGATTTTGTAAACATCAATGTAAACTTCAAACTAATTAAGATATGCCACGTTCAGTAAATGCAGTAGCCAGCAGGGCCCGCCGCAAAAGAATATTAAAAGCTGCCAAAGGTTATTATGGTAAGCGTAAAAATGTATACACCGTTGCCAAAAACGTAATGGAAAAAGGGTTAACGTATAGCTACGTTGGACGCAAAGTAAAGAAAAGAGATTATCGCCGTCTATGGATTGCACGTATCAACGCTGCAGTAAGAGCAGAAGGTCTAAATTATAGTCAATTCATTCACAAATTAGCTGAAAAGAACATTGACCTTAACCGTAAGGTATTGGCTGATTTGGCAATGAATGAGCCAGAAACGTTTAAAAAACTGATTGATTCAGTAAAATAATATTATCGGTTTAAGTAACTGAAACCGTCCATATTTACCCGGGCGGTTTTTTTTATGCGCTAAATATTTTCATTGCATTATTTTTGCTCATGGACCACACAGATACCAACATGAACAATTCCTACAGCGACCTTGTTCAGCAAACTTTTAATTTTCCACAGGAAGGTTATAATGTTAAAAACAATTATCTCCAGTACAATGGGCTCGACCTAAAAGCACTGATTGATAAATATGGAACGCCGATGAAGCTAACCTATCTTCCTAAGATTGGTATGCAGATTAAAAAGGCCAAAACCATGTTTGCAGCCGCTTTTAAAAAGCATAAGTACGAGGGAAAATACAATTACTGTTATTGTACCAAAAGTTCTCATTTTTCCTTTGTGGTAGAAGAAACGCTAAAGCATGATATCAACCTCGAAACATCTTATGCTTATGATATTGAAATCATCAAGAAGCTGTACGAGAAAAAGAAAATCACAAAGGATATTTACGTCATCTGTAATGGCTTTAAACAAAAAGCCTATACCAATCGAATTGCCGGCTTACTCAATAATGGTTTTAAAAATGTAGTGCCCATTTTAGATAATACTGATGAGCTCAGGGCCTATATTAAATCAGTCAAAGTCCCTTTTAATCTGGGTATTCGTGTAGCCGCTGAGGAAGAGCCTAATTTTCCATTTTATACCAGCCGATTGGGAATTCGTGCAAAGGATATTCTAGAATTTTATGTTGATAAAATTGAAGGAAACGAACACCGCTTTCAGTTGAAAATGCTGCATATCTTTTTAAACAAAGGAATCAAGGATGATATTTATTATTGGAGTGAATTGAATAAGGTGATCAACCTTTACTGTCAATTAAAAAAGATTTGTCCAGAACTGGATTCTATTAATATTGGCGGTGGATTCCCCATTAAGCATTCATTGGGATTTGAATATGACTATCAGTTCATGATCAATGAAATTGTGCGCAATATCAAAGTGGCTTGTAAGAAAAATAAAGTGCCCATGCCCAACTTGTTTACCGAGTTTGGTAGTTACACCGTTGGCGAAAGCATGGCGCATATATATAGTGTGATTGGCGAAAAAATGCAAAACGATCGCGAAACCTGGTACATGATCGATTCTTCTTTTATCACTACTTTGCCTGATACCTGGGGTATTGGTGAGAAGTTTTTGATGCTGCCAATTAACAAATGGGACAATGAATACCATCGCGTAGTTTTAGGTGGTATTACCTGCGATAGTCACGATTATTATGATAGTGAAGAACATATTAATGAAGTGTTCTTGCCAAAGGTAAATGGAGGAGAACCGCTCTATGTCGGATTCTTCCATACGGGCGCCTATCAAGATCAGATAAGCGGCTATGGTGGTATCAAGCATTGCTTGATCCCTTCACCAAAGCATATTATTGTAGGGCATGATAAAAATGGCAAACTGGTTGATTGGGTATATGCAAAAGAGCAAACTGCTCAAAGCATGCTTAAGATTTTAGGATACCAGTAATAAGATATTTCGGAAAATAGATGGGAGGGGTAGCAGCTGCTACCCCTTTTTTATTGTATTAAGTGGGGACAAAAAAATAAGCCCATCAGACTATTCCTGCTGTGGGCTTCAAACTGTAAAGTGGCGCCTTACTGCCACTACTATACTAACGCGAATACCTGTTCCAAAGTATGCCAGCCAGTAAAAAATATTTTTATGGCACTGATATATTCATTGGTTCATGCTGGCAATTTTCAAGGTCTTTTTTAATTACCGCTGCTGTAATTTTATTTCATTCATCGAAGGGATGCTTTATTTTTAAGTTGCTTTTTTTTATCATCTCAATCGCTCGTATGAAATCATTTTTCATTTTTGTAGTTTTTATGAGTACTGTCATTGCCGTGCAATCACAAGCTAGTATTGATTCGGTGAAAGCAGCCGTTAATCAATTGTTTACGGCTATGAAAAATGCAGATGGGGTCATGTTGAAAAATAGTTTTACCGACAGTGCTTTGTTGCAAACTATCGTTACCAATAAGGAGGGGAAAATTATAGTGATGACTGAGTCAATTGCTGGGTTTGTAGATTTTATTAATAAAGAGGCGCCGGGGAATGCAGATGAACGAATCGTATTTGAATCTATCAAAATAGATGGCCCTTTGGCAATGGCATGGACGCCCTATGAATTTTATTATAAAGCTGGCTTTAGTCACTGTGGCGTGAATTCATTTCAACTGGTAAAGCAAGCTGGGGTATGGAAAATTCAATACATCATTGATACAAGGCGAAAAAAACCTTGTCAGTAAATTAAAGTGCCCCTCCAGGAATGAAGGGGCTTAACCAAAACCAACTGTATACTATTTATAGAATAGCAATTTCTTTGCTGCCCATTTGTGCTGCTTCTTTTTTGGCAAGTTCCACTATTAAAATGCCGTTTTCATATTTCGCTTTGATATTATCGGCGTCAATTTTTTCATCTAAAGTGAAACTGCGCTTAAATGCTTTCTGGCTAAATTCTCTTCGAATTGTTTTTTCATCTGCATCTTTTACTGTTTCTTTTTGAGTGGCACTGATGGTTAGTAAATTACCTTCCAATTTAATGGAGAAATAATCTTTTTCCATGCCAGGAGCAGCTAATTGCAAATGATAGGAATTGCTTTTTTCGGAAATGTTTACCGGCGGAAAGCCCAGTACATCTTCTCTCATGGTCTTGCCAAGTGTAGAAGGAATTTCATTAAAAATTTCATTTAATAAACCATCAAATGATTTTCCAAAATGGTTGGTAGTTCTAAACTGTGTCATAGTTATTTGTTTTTGTTTTAATTTTTTGTGTACTGTTATCTGTTCAAATCACATTCCAATCCATTTTTTTAAGCCAAACTTTCAAATTACATGCGTATTGAATGACAAGGTGGCAATATCGCTTTCTTATTAATGGCAATATGGCAGTTTAATTATAAAATCTATGCATTTCCGAGATACAGAAATTTTACCCAGGTTTTAGGAGGGAGGTTGTAATTTTGCCATTCAAACTAAAAATTTAGCATTATGTATCCTCAAGAGATTGTTATTCCAATGAAAGAAGAATTGACGGAAAATGGATTTGAAGAATTATTGTCGGCAGCTGCTGTAGATAAAGCATTGAGTGAAAAGGGTACCACCTTGGTAGTATTGAATTCTGTTTGCGGTTGTAGTGCTGGTACTGCTCGTCCTGGTGTATTGATGGCCGTACAAAATAGCACTAAGAAGCCCGATCGCATGACAACTAGTTTTGCAGGTTTTGATATTGACGCTGTTAAAAAGCTAAGAGAATTTTTATTGCCTTATCCTCCCTCCTCTCCATCTATTGCATTATTTAAAGACGGACAGTTAGTGCATTTTATTGAGCGTCACAATATTGAAGGACGCAGTGCGCAAATGATAGCGGCCAATCTGATTGGCGCTTTCGATCAGCATTGTAACTAATAATTACTTGACCAGTATTCATAGATTCCCGTTGCGTTCCAACGGGAATTATCGTTTATATTAAATATCTTGCGTTGCAAGTTTTAAATCTATCTACTTAACGCAATCAATACATGTACCCTAATTTATACTATATTTTTAAAGATTGGTTTTCCGTTCAATGGGAAGGCCTTAAATTCTTAAATACTTTTGGTTTGATGGTGGCTATCGCCTTTATGGTAGCTGCCATTGTGCTAACGCTTGAGCTTAAACGAAAAGAAAAGCAAGGCTTATTGGCACCAAAGGAGGAAATTATTACAGTAGGAAAACCTGCAGGGTTAATGGAATTGCTCACCAATTTTTTAGCGGGATTTCTTTTCGGGTTTAAATTATTTGGATTGTTTTTTAGCAAGGCCCCTGAAGTGAATCCGCAGGATTATATTTTTAGTGGGCAGGGTAATTGGTTGGGTGGACTAGCATTGGGTATATTTCTCGCGGCGTTGAAATGGTATGAAAAAAATAAACAAAAATTAAAATCTCCCGAAAACAGAACCGTTCGAATATGGCCACACGATCGGGTAGGGGATATTGTAATCATCGCCCTGATATTTGGAATCCTTGGAGCTAAATTATTTGATGCCTTTGAAAACTGGAGCAGTTTTATCGCCGACCCGGTGGGCACTTTGTTTTCGGCAAGCGGATTAACTTTCTATGGTGGGCTTATCATGGCGGCAGTGGCCGTATGTTGGTATGCGCATAAACGTGGTATTAAATTAATTCATTTAGTGGATTCCGCTGGTCCGGCACTTATGATTGCTTATGCCGTCGGACGAATTGGTTGCCAGGTGGCAGGTGATGGCGACTGGGGCATTTATAATAGTGCCTATATCACCGATTCTACTGGAAAAGTAGTGGAAGCCAAGGCAGGGGAATATCAACAACAATTACAGCATTATGCTATGTATTTTGAAAAAGGCAATGTATTAGATGAAGGAAAAATCATCAATAATACTTCCCGTAAATCCGATAGTTTAGCAGTTGTGCCATCCGCGTATTTTAAAGCCCCTTCTTTTTTGCCGGTTTGGATGGTGGCGTATAATTATCCCGGTAATGTAAATAAAGATGGAGCCATTGTGTTACCGGGTAATACCGAGGAACATAACCGGGTTTTGCCCATACCAGTTTTTCCTACTCCTTTTTATGAAATCGTCATAAGTTTTTTGCTTTTCCTTTTTCTATGGGCCATTCGTAGAAGAATAAAAACGGCTGGTGTAATGTTTGGCACTTACCTTATGCTTAATGGTTTTGAACGTTTCTTTATTGAAAAAATAAGGGTAAATACAACCTACGACAAGTTGCCTTTTAATCCCACACAAGCCGAAATCATTTCCCTCGCTTTGTTTATTACTGGTCTGTTACTTATTTATATCAAAAAATCTAAAGCAAGCAATTAAATTACCATAGTCAGCATAAAGCATATCCTATTGGGTATGCTTTTTTATTGGCTTTATTAAGATTTGCATCCCCTGTAACTATTTCACTACTTATCCGTAACACCTACACTGATTTCAATAATCTAAGCAGTTTTTTTTACCAATTATCACTTTATTTTGCCGTTCAGTACTAAGCAATGTACTATGTAAAACATGGTACTTACCTTTGTGAGGTAGTTATTAAAGTATATTACTGAGTATTTAAACCAAACATTTCGGATTAGCCACCGGAATTAAAAACAAAAAGTATAGCCATGAACAAATTTTTCAGCCTGCTGGCTGCAATGAGTATTGTATTGTCCAGCAATGCCCAAACCGGAGGCAAAATTTCCGGATCTATTAAAGACGGGGGTAATCAAAAAATTATTGATGCCGCCACTATTACCCTTTTGAAAAGCACCGACAGCAGTTGGGTAAAAGCAGCTGTCACCGACAAAGAAGGTAATTTCTCCTTCGAAAACCTTAAAAATGGTTCCTATCTTTTGCTGGCCACTTCTATTGGTCATGCCAAAACATATAGCGGACCTGTAACCATTTCTGATGCACAAAATTCGATTGCAGTGGGTGTTTTGCAATTAATACCCATTAGCAAAAGCCTTAAAGAAGTAGTGGTTACTTCTAAAAAGCAATTGAT
>Ga0194063_10000497_pt1 | contig 28537 bp, 30 predicted proteins | sample SepL3720m_MetaG_FD_155459 | JGI IMG/M metagenome (GOLD analysis project Ga0194063, IMG submission 155459) | Anoxic zone freshwater microbial communities from boreal shield lake in IISD Experimental Lakes Area, Ontario, Canada - Sep2016-L373-20m | ecosystem: Environmental > Aquatic > Freshwater...
CCACAGAAAACAATTATGCCTCACGCCTTTTTAATTGGGTATCATTATTCGGTTAGAACAAAGGACCCGTACGGTATCATTATTGATTGGAGAAGACTACAGCTTGTATGCAGCGTGATACTGATTCATAGTAAAGGATGATTTATGCTCACGAGATAATTTGTCCAAGAACAATAGAAGGTCTTGATCGCCAATCTCCGCAACACAGCGTGTATATGCCTCGATAGTTCTTGGGCTATACCTCGCAACTCGCATATATCTTTGCAACTCGTCGATCATCATGTTACAATTTTATCACTAATATACGATATTTATTGCTGTTTATATGAACATTATTCACATAAACGGTAGTTAGGCGAAATAGCTCAAGATTTATTTCTCTCTGCAATTTATATGGCGCTACAAATCAGTCATTCACAAAACTTCACCAACGATCCTCAGTTACTAGATCGGCTAGTTGTACAATCTGGCATAACTTCAGACGACTTAGTTGTCGATATCGGTGCAGGACACGGCGAGATAACCCGTGTCCTCTGCAACCACTGCCGTGCAGTAGTTGCGATTGAGAAAGATCAAAAGTTGTATCACCAATTGCGCCTTGATTTTGCTTCGCAATCAAATGTAACAATACTTAACTTGGATGTGCTCGACTACCAGTTTCCGACTACGCCGTACAAAGTCTTTTCTAACATTCCGTTCAACCTCACTTCGGATATAGTCAGACACCTCTCGTCACAACAAAATCTCGCCACTGATATTTTTCTCTTTGCGCAAAAAGAGGCGGCTAACCAGTTTTGTGGTTTACCGAAAGAAAGTCTCAAGTCGTTACTGCTCAAGCCAGTTTATTTTCCATCCGTTACATATCGTTTTCGCCGTACCGACTTCCGCCCCGTCCCACGGGTGGACGTAGTTCTTTTGCGCTTCGAGAAACGGGCTTCGCCCTTAGCGAGTCTTAAGGAGTGGCGAGATTTCGTTGTTTACGTTATTAGTCAGACTCAACCTAACATCTTTGGTACACTCAAGCGTATTGTTACATCGGCGCAATTGCCCAAGCTAACCAGTCGTCTCGGCATCTCGCCTCATTCCAAACCTACAGATCTGATTTTCGATCAATGGGTGGGGTTATACAACTTTTTCTCTCAATCCGCCGATATCGACAAGAAGCGTTTTGTGAATGGCTCTTATACCAAGCTCTTGCGCCAACAGCAGTCCTTGTCTAAAATCCACCGAACTCGCACTGATAAGGGTTGGAGAGAGAAATAATCTTGAGCTACTTGCTTTACTTCGTTTCGCACCACGCTGCGCTCTCCTTCCGTGTGGCAGGGGAGCATTTTGCCACACGTCAGTCGGGTCGCCTAACTAGCGCGTATCTGGTTCGCTTCGTTGCACTCGCTCTCCCATATTGCTCGCGAGTTGCGTAGTATAATTCATTTTAACTCGCGGCAACATCAGATACACGCGAGACGTTAGCTGAAATATAAATATTTTCTGTATGACACAACTCGAAGGTCTAGTGCCACAACATCACGAAACAATTTCACCTGATCTACTCCGGGATATTCAGCAAGCGGTATTGAAACTACCACCGGAATATTTACAAAACATCGAAGCTGGTGAGACTTACAGCATGTGTGCACGGCTGAATTACCCTATTTGCGAGACTCTCCGGAACGATAATCATATTGATGCTTATTGCGCCGAGTCTTCGGACGAACGTACCATGTCACATGAATACGGTGTAGTTACCACCGAAAATGGAGAGGTTATTGTCGACGCCGCAATAAGCCAATTTATATACGGTTTTAACAGAGTCTTTGTTGGCACTAGAGACGACTTACGTAAGTTGGTTTTGGATCCACGCACAACGATCATCAATACAGGTTCCCGCGATAACAAGCCTGAGGCGTTTCAACGGATCTGGGGTGACAATTACCATATATTTAGACCTCGTTCCCGTTAGTACAGAAAATATTTATACTTCTCCGTTCCTCACTTCGTTGCGGTACTCGACCTCGTTGCACTCTCGCTCCATGCGGTGGGGGATTCTACCGCATTTCGCTCGGGTCAGCTAACTAGCGCATATCTGGCTTAGCGGCTTGCAGCCGCACGCGCATATTGCTCGCACGGTGCGAGTATAATTCATTGTACCGTGCGGCAACATCAGATATGCTCCACGTTAGGCGAAATTCAAGAAATATACTATGAAAAACAATATTTTCGAATTCATTTTTTCAACATTTCATTCAACTTTCGAATTCATGAGTTCAAACCTTTCCAATTATCAAGAATTTTCAAGATCACTATCCAAGCAGATCCAGGTCAAGGAGGGTGGGAATATTCAATATAGTTTTGACGTTGAGTTAGACCGGATTATCAAAAATAAAATAAAGGAATTTAATATCTCTGGAAAGATTTTTTCCGAAGAGAGTGGATTTTTTGAATTTGGTAATAATGAGTACAGAGTAGTTTACGACCCATTCTGCAACAGCTCCCTAGCCTCCAAAACATTCCATGAGGCAGCGGTTGGCATCTCGATATTTGGGTATGACTATGGTTTTATCACCTCCGCTATTATGGACTATCAAACTGGCATAGTGGCTATCGTAGAAGGTGATAAAACCAATTATTACCAAATTCAAACTTCGGAAAAAATTGTTTTTGATAATCCTGCTCATGATGATCTTGAAAATTCATGGGTCGTAGCGACCCTAGAGAGCCAAGAGGAAAGGAAAGGTTTGAACAAGTTGAATGAAATATTGCAAAAATCAAAAAGGATTATTATCAGTAGCGGTCACATCTACTGGCTCAAACTAGCCATCGGTTTCGTCGACGCTTATCTCGATCCGATCGGTGGCGAAGCACTTTACGAGATGTTCGCGGCCGCCGTGGCCCAAAAAGCTGGGTGTGTTGTAACTGACTTGAGTGGTAAGCCGTTCGACGCTACTGATAATTTAAAAGAATTCGAAAATAATCGGAACTTTACCTATTACCCCGTCGCCGCACGTACTCTAAAACTTCATACCGAATTACTCCGCAGCCTTTCATAGTATATTTCTTGAACTCGAGGGGGCGTTGCACTCTCATTTGGAGAGTAGGAGTTACACTTTACTCTCCTCATTTCGCCCTCGCCTAACTACTGTATCTCTGGTTCGGGGGTTGCGCTCCCTCAGCCCATATCAGGCGGATTTGCGAGTATAATCCAATTATAAATCCGCCTGACATCAGATATACAGGCAACGTTAGACGATATTACTGAGATCATCGACTATTAATCATTACAATGGCTCTATGAGAAAACCATTCAAGAAATATATAGACCAGATCCCTGTCGAACATGCCCACGGCGGTAGTGGCAGCCGTCAGCTTATACTATCCGATGCCGATGATGTTTCGAGTCAGTTGTCTGCTATGACGAAAGGCTTTCTTGCATCTGGAGGTATGTATGATTGGCATCACCACGAAAATATAGATGAGTTTTTCTTAGTCTTACAAGGTTCGGGTGTGATTAGTTATCGGACTTTGGATAGTACGGAATATAGCGTTGGTGATCTGATATATATCCCCGCGAATATTGAGCATAGAATAGAGGCTACAGGGGACCAAGAAAGCCAATACTATTTTATTAGGCTTAATCAATAGAGAAGATGTGACCATTATGATCAAATATATTCCATTTATTGTTACCGGCATGATACTGTACGATTTGTCGATCCACTTCGTATATCTGATCAAAAAAGAAAAGTATTTCCTTGATCGCAATCTTAATTGGTGGCCCAACTTTCCCAAGCTAAAGGAGAAGATCGACAACATCTATCAGTTATTCTGGAATATATATTGGGGCATAGCATTTCTACTAATGGCGGTCTATTTATATCTATGAACCAACAATCACCAGACACAGTGACAAGTATCAGACTCGCGCTCAAGCTACCCAATGTTTCTCCTCAGGTAGTGTCGCAAATGGAGGAGTACCTCGCGGGGAACAATATCTACACCAAAAAAGAAGGCAACAAGAATCATGTTAATGCATTCTTCCTGCCCTTTGACAAAGAGCTGGGCCGAATATATCTTGGTCATCACAAAAAAGCCGACGACTGGATCCCGCCCGGTGGCCACATTGAGCCAGGAGAAACTCCCGAAGAGGCTTGTATCCGCGAAATGCAAGAAGAGTTGTCGACCACGATTAAAAAACACGATCTAGAGCTTTGGAATCTTAGTTATAAATATATTGGTAGACCACAGTCTGGCTGTGTTGGCCACTTTGATCTTTGGTATCTAGTTCATACAAGCTCCAATAATAATTTTGGTTTCGACTCACGAGAGTATTACGATGCGGGCTGGTTTGCCCTACGAGAAGGTATCGCAAAAATCACAAAAAACCCAGACTTTGCTACAATACTGACAGGTCTATTTCAATCCTAAAAAAATATTATGAACATTGCATGCATTGGTACTGGGTTTGTTGGCATTGTTACAGCTGCCGTCTTAGCCAAATTGGGCAATCAAGTAGTAGGCCTTGATATCGATGACAAGAAGATTGTTTCATTAAAATCTGGTATTGTTCCGTTTTTTGAACCTAACCTCCAGGAGTTGTTACTCGAAACTCAAAAAACTGGCAACCTAAACTTTACCACCGACTACGCAACAGCTATCCCACAAGCCGATATTGTCATGATTATGGTTGGTACTCCATCAGCTTTGGATGGGCAGGCCGACCTCAAATATGTTGTGGCTGCAGCCGAGGCAGCTGCACCATACCTACAAAATGGCGCTATTGTCATTATTAAAAGTACTGTCCCACCAGGAACAAATAGCAAAGTTAGAGCAATTATCGAAGGTAAAACAAAAGTTCAATTTGACATGGCTTCGGTTCCCGAATTTCTCAAAGAAGGTACAGCAGTAGAAGACACTCTTCATCCCGACCGAGTAATTATTGGGGCAACCAACAAAGATACAATTGCAACTCTTAAAGAGCTTCATCGCCCTCTTAGTAATAATATTATCGTAATGAAACCGGAGTCTGCTCAGATGAGCAAATACGCCGGCAACGTTTACCTTGCAATGCGCATTACATTTGCCAATCAAATGGCAGATCTTTGCGAGAAAAATGGTGCCGATGTTATGGAGGTTATCGCTGGTATTGGAGCAGATAGTCGGATAGGAAGCCACTACTGGTACCCTGGGCTTGGATATGGTGGATCTTGTTTCCCAAAAGACGTAAAAGAGATTGCAGCCTATGCAAAAGGCATTGGCGAAACCGAAAGTATTTTTATCGCAGTCGACGATCGAAATGACAAAAGAATTGCGCGGGTAATGAGTAAGTATCAAACTAAAATTGGCACTTTCAATGGGAAAACCGTTGCAGTTCTTGGCTTGTCATTCAAGCCTAACACCAACGACACAAGAGTTGCCCCGGCACTCCAAGTTATCCCATGGCTGCAGGGTAATGGCGCTGTTGTTGTGGCTACCGATCCCAAAGCCATCAAAGAAATTACTCCTCTTCTATCGCCATCTGTACGATACGTAGATGATCCATATGTAGCTGCAACTGGTGCAGACGTGCTACTACTATTAATTGAATGGGAGCAATACCAATATTTGGATCTTTTCAAGCTTAAGTCTGTAATGAAAGATAATCCTGTCTTTATCGATACTCGCAATCAATATGATCCAGGGCAAATTAGTGAGGCTGGATTTGCTTACTTTGGTATTGGCCGCTAAGCCACCAAGTACGATATAATCAAGTTATGGCAAAGCGAATTCTTATTACTGGTGCAGGTGGGTTTGTAGGCAAACATCTAGTTGAGGCTCTCCAAAAAGCAGGTGAAACAGATATTTATGGCAATGTTTATTCAGCTTCATCCGATCTTTCAACACTATTGCCAGAAGGCCACATTCTACCAGCCGACCTTACCGACTTTGTTGCCACTGAAAAATTAGTCAAGGACTGTGCTCCTGATCTTATCTATCACCTAGCATCTCTTTCGGTTGTACACAATAGTGGAGCCCAAGCCGGTCATGTTCTTACTAACAATCTTTCGCTCCAATACAATATTCTCGAATCCGTTCGTTTGCACGCTCCAAACGCCAAAATTATCGTGATCTCTAGTGGTAATGTATACGGCGACGCATCGGCAGAGTTTATCCCAATGACTGAGCTCTGCCCTCTACGACCGCTCAATTCTTATGCCGTTAGTAAAATCAGCCAAGAGTTTCTTTCGCTACAATATCATTATGCTTATGGACTAGATGTTGTTATTCTTAGGCCTTTCAACCACACTGGCATCGGCCAAACAATCGACTTTTTAGTTCCAATGCTTGCCAAGCAATTTGTAGAAATCAAAAATGGGGCAGAACCAATCATTCAACTGGGCAATACCACAAGCAAGCGCGATTTTACAGACGTGGACGATATCGTACTGGCTTACATTCTGGCAGCCAAACAGGGTGTTTCTGGTGAGGTTTACAATCTTGGCTCGGGGATTGGTACAAGTATTAGCGACATAATAAGTACTCTGCAAGATTTGTCTGGTATCGCTGTTCAAGTAAAGGTTGATCAGTCTAAAGTTCGCGATTCAGACGTTCCCATACTTGTTTGCAATAGTACCAAATTTCGCAAACTCACAAACTGGTCTCCCAAGATCGCTCTACGTGATACACTCAAGAGTGTTCTAGATTATTACACAATAAAATAGGAGTTACATATGTCCTCAAAGCGCGCACTTATAACAGGAGTAACGGGTCAAGATGGCAGCTATTTAGCAGAACTTCTGCTTTCCAAGGGTTACGAGGTTTATGGTTTGACTCGCCGCACAAGCACTCCCAACCACTTTCGTATTGCTAATATCGTAGATCAAATCCATCTTTTGTCTGGAGATCTATTGGATCAATACTCACTTTTTCAGGCAATTCAGGAAAGTAATCCAGACGAAATCTACAATTTGGCCGCACAAAGTTTTGTTAAAGCTAGTTGGGAGCAACCAATGTTTACCGGTGAAAGCACGGGCCTTGGGGTAACTCGAATGCTTGATGCAATGCGTATGGCCAAACCAGATGCCAAGTTTTACCAGGCCAGTAGTAGCGAGATGTTTGGCAAAGTTCAGGAAATTCCTCAGGTTGAAACTACCCCGTTCTGGCCACGCTCTCCATATGGCGTCGCCAAAGTTTATGGGCACTGGATCACAGTCAATTATCGCGAAAGCTACGACCTTTTTGCGGTTTCAGGGATTCTTTTTAATCATGAGTCACCTCGTCGCGGGCTAGAGTTTGTTACTCGCAAAATCACCAATACTGTGGCCAAAATCAAGCTCGGCAAAACTGATAAATTATGTTTGGGCAATCCAGATGCCAAGCGTGATTGGGGCTATGCCAAAGACTATGTTGAGATGATGTGGGAAATGTTGCAAGCCGACACTCCCAATGACTACGTTATCGCAACAGGCGAGACACATTCGGTAAGAGAATTTGTCGAGAAAGCTTTTGCTTGCGCAGAAATAAATAACTGGGAAGACAAAGTTACATGGAACGATCCTCGTTATGGTCGCCCTGCCGAGGTAGAGCATCTTATTGGAAATCCTGAGAAAGCCAAAAAAGAACTTGGCTGGGTTCCCACAACCACATTCGAAGATCTTGTAAAAATTATGGTCGAAGCCGACCTCAAACTCGAGAGTAATTAATATGCGCGTTCTTATTGCAGGTGGGGCTGGGTTTATTGGGAGCCACCTTTGTGATCGTTTTCTTGCCGATGGATACGACGTAGTCGCAATCGACAATTTCCTATCAGGAAGTGAGTCCAATATTAAGCATTTGGCTAACAATCCCCACTTCACATTAATAAAGCACGACATCACCCTACCTCTCCCCGAAATAGGTATTTTTGACGTAGTGCTACATTTTGCAAGTCCTGCATCACCCAATCCAAAAAGTCCAGTAAGCTATATGGCTCACCCAATAGAAACACTTATGGTCAACAGCGTTGGTACCAAGAATCTTCTCGATTTGGCCACAATGCAAAAAGCACAAATAATTTTTGCAAGTACCAGCGAGGTGTACGGCGACCCACAAATACATCCTCAGTCCGAAAAGTATCTCGGCAACGTAAGTTGCAATGGTCCTCGTAGTTGTTATGATGAGGCCAAGCGATTCCTCGAAGCGATTGCTTTTGCATACCATCGTCAGTATCAAACCAAGATCAAAGTTATTCGTATTTTCAACACTTATGGCTCACGCATGCGTCTCGATGATGGGCGTTTTGTTCCCAATTTGATCAATAGTTATCTCAACGATATTCCTTTTGAGGTCTATGGCAATGGCAAGACTACTCGGTCCTTTGGTTACATTGATGACCTAATAGATGGGGTAGTTCGTGTGGTTGGCTGTGAAGAAATGATTGGTCAAGTAGTAAATCTTGGCAATCCAATCGAAATGACCCTTGCTGAGGCCATTAAAACTTTTGAAAAAGTCATTGGTAAGCCACTATCAAAACAAGAGCACTTAGTGCCACCAGATGACCCTTCCAGGCGCAATCCAGATATCACCAAAGCCAAATCAATGCTTTCTTGGGAGCCTTCCGTCGATTTTGTAAATGGCATTACAAAAACCTTGGGGTTTTACAAAAAGTCCTAAAGCATCCATAATCAACATATGGTCAGTACAAAGCAAAAAGTCGTAATCATCATCCCAACATACAACGAGTCTGGCAACGTCAAAAATACTAGCCAAGCTCTTCAAAAAGTTTTCCGCACACTCCCTTCAATTTATGATCCTCACATTCTCTTTGTCGATGATTCATCTCCAGATGGTACTGCACTAGTTGTTAGAGAGATTATAAAGACTCATCCAAATGTTCATTTGCTGCTCAACAAGACCAAGAGTGGCCTAGGTGGGGCATACAAAAAAGGCATGCGCTATTCAATGGACAAGTTATCTGCCGATGTAATGTTCGAGTTTGATGCCGATCTTTCACACGATCCAACTCAAATCCCAGCAATGCTTGCCAAAATATCCGAAGGCTACGATATGGTAATGGGCAGTCGTTACATTTCTGGTGGTGGCATACCAAGTAATTGGGGTTTTCATCGCAAGTTTCTCTCTGTTGTTGGTAACACATTTATAAGAACAGTTATGCTCAATTTCAAGCTTCATGACTGGACTACAGGATATCGCGCAATAAAAAGTAGTGTTGCTGTAGCAATTGTTCCAGAGCTTCAATCTTCGGCATTTTCTGGATACACCTGGCAAATAGGTTTTTTAATTAAATCATTAGCGGCAGGGTTTAAGGTCGCCGAGGTCCCCTTCAAGTTTGTTGATAGGACTTATGGCCACTCCAAGCTCGGCCCGGAGTACATCGTTAACACGATTGTTTATATTATGAAAGTTAGACTAGATCAAATTTTCAAGCATCGCCTATTCAAATTCATCGTCACTGGTGGTACGGGAGCGCTTGTCCAGTTTATGGCACTTTATCTTTATCGCCGCGCCATACCTTATCAACTTGCCTTTTTCCTCGCTATCGAAACGGCAGTTGTTAGTAATTTTATTCTAAGCAACATCTGGACTTTTGCAGATCGCAAGCTCAAAGCTAAGGCAATTCCAGGCAAGTTTGTACAATTCAATTTGGCCTCAGGTGGGTCAATCCTCATTCAACAAACAATCGCTTTCTTGGGCGAGAGGTTCATTGGATTAGTAGCTCTCTTTACAGTCCCCATCATCAATATGCATATTGATACCGGCATGATGTTTGCCGTTGTTGGTATTCTTGTAGGTATGTTCTGGAATTTCTTTGCCTATAACCACTTCATTTGGCGAAGTACCTCTACTGAGGCAAAGAAGAAGTAACTAACCTTGGTTGGTCATTTTTACCCATACCAGTAGGGCGATAATAACAACCAAACCAATCATAAGAATTTTCGTATTGCGCATAGATACCATGATAACAGACTAGGCTAGGTCTTGCTGCCTTTTTATCTCTGCAAGGCCTTGCGCCAAAGTCATTGGTTTCCAACCTGCAAGTTTAATAAATTTTTCATCGCTCATCTTTGCATATCTCGCAAATGGTCTCGGATTACTCACAAGATACTGGGAGAGACTTCCCTCTTTTACCTTATTTTTGTCATATCCATATGCAGTAGCAACGGCCTGAGCAAATTTGTATGGCGACATTGAGTCTGATCCAACTAGATGGAAGACTCCGACTGGTTTGTTGTTAACGAATACATCAAATCCTCTCGCAATGTCATCGATCAGTGTTGGGGTAATGATGGTATCGCCAAATTGTGGATAGAGTGCATTGGTCTCAAGACCAGCTCTGATCTTTTTTACTAAATCTGGCTTTAGCTCAAAAGTTGCGCGGTATGGATAAGCAATCCGGGCGATGGTATAGCTAACGCCACTCTTGGCAACAACATCCTCGGCCATAGCCTTGGTCTCGCCATACCACTCAATCGGGCTGGTTGGATCATCTTCGCTATATCCATCTTCTTTTTCCCCATCAAACACAAAGTCGGTAGAGATATGGACCATATGAATATTGTGCGCCTTACACACCTCCGCGATATTCTGTGTGCCCAAGACATTTACCTTGTAGCAAATCCCTTCTTTGTCTCCATTTTGCTTGAATGCCTCATTAGTATTGGTGAATGCTGCAAGATGAATAAGTGCATCTGCCGGGTGCTCAGTCGCAAACTTCTCGATAGTCTCTTTGTTAGTTATATCGACATTGGTCGTAAGATCCATGTTGAAGATCTCATACTTGTCAGAGAACATTTCGACAAAGCGTGAGCCCACAAGTCCAGTTGCTCCAGTCATAAGTAGTGGGATCTTCATTTTGCTAGCTCCTTAAACTCTTGGTAATCATTGATGTAGTCGGCTCTTATTGGATCATAATTGGTCGAGGTTGCGGCAAGAATAATCGCATCAGGCGACATATTGGAGAATCCATGCCAAACCATGTGCGGGACATAGATCGCACTCTTGGGGCCTGTGAGCTCAACTGGGGTCATTCCAGATCCATCATCGACATTAATTATGCATGTTCCTTGCACCATCACAAACAGCTCATCTTCGTCTTGTTTGTGAGCATGATTACCAGTCATGCATTCACCAGATGAAGAGCTTATGAGGTAAATTCGCTTCACTGGAAAATTAATATAGTCCTTAAGCTCCATAGCTGTCATGAGGAAGTTTGGCGCCTGAATATTTTTAAGGGAAAATACTTTGTATTTTGTATTCATTTATAATCCCGTCATCTCGAGCGTAGTCGAGAGATCAATTTTTAATATGTTGATTAATCTCATTCATACGTGAGCGGATCTTGGTCACCCAATCGGCGTTATCTAGATACCATTGCACAGTCTCTTTTAGTCCAGTTTCAAACATCTCGCGGGTATATTTTGGTTTCCAGCCGAGATTCATGATCTTACTTGCATCGATCGCATATCTTCGATCATGTCCTGGGCGATCCTGCACGTAGTGCATAAGACTTTCTGGCTTGCCAAGAATCCCGAGGATCATCTTAGTGATCTCAAGGTTATTGCGCTCATTATCGACTCCAATATTGTAGACTTCGCCAGGATTACCTTTGTGGAGCAATAAATCTAGTGCCGAGGAGTGGTCGAGTGCGTGGATCCAGTCGCGCACATTGAGGCCATCGCCGTACACAGGAACAGCCTCATCATTCATTGCTTTAAAGATAAAGAAAGGGATCAGCTTCTCAGGGTATTGGTAAGCGCCATAGTTATTGCTACAGTGAGTCACGATTACTGGGGTTTTGTGGGTTATTGAATATGCATGGCACATTAGGTCGCCCCCCGCCTTTGCCGCGGCGTAAGGCATGTTGGGCATAATGGGAGTATCCTCAGTAAACTTGCGATCTTCGTCTAGCCCAAGTGCTCCATACACTTCATCCGTGCTTACATTAAGCATAAGCTGTAGGTTGGTAGCACGTGTTGCATCAAGAAGCATCTGTACGCCAAGCGAGTTGGTTAGAACAAAGTCTTTAATCCCTCCATAAATCGAGCGGTCGACATGGGTTTCTGCGGCAAAGTTGATAAGGTGAGTGATCTCGTATTGTTTAATAACCTCAGTTACTCTGGGGAGATCAGTGATATCGCCTTGCTCAAAATGGTAATTGGGGTTGTTTGCAATACTCTCCAAATTGTCGAGGTTGCCAGCATAAGTAAGCTTATCGTAATTTACGATCTCGTAGTCTGGGTGTGACTCAAGCATGAAATGAATAAAATTGCTGCCGATAAACCCAGCTCCACCACACACAAGTAGCTTCATATATCCTCCTAATTCCTAATAACTCTTTTGTGACTAATTTGTTCTACTCCCTTACGGATGAGTAAACACGCCCCTATTGTACCAAGATTAAGTGTGGCCGTCAGTAGTAGCACAGTCAGTAGTAATGTTGATGTTGAAGTAAGTGTATTTAACAGATCAGTCGTTGGTCTTAGGCCCAAGTACCACAATATTACGCTTAGTAGCATTAAGAATCCGATCGCAATCGGCCAATTGCGCCGGTCTGCGGGCGAAGTTAACATGCTATTACCAGTTACCATCATTCCATACACTAGTAAAGCTAGTTGCCACCATGGGTGAATCCCCCACCAATCGCGCGTCAACTTAGATAGTACAACTAGTATTCCCATACCCACAACAAATGGAGCCCCACCGATTAGTAGTCCTCGGAAAGGATCGGTTGATCCCGTGGCAACTGATCCAAGGTTTTGGCTCCCACCCCTATCATCATTAATCGTTGGTAAAATAGTAATTTGGCCAGTTGGTACGCGCAATATTTCCGCCGTCAACCAGTGTGAAAGCTCGTGGACTATAGTACCAGGCAATACGAATATGGAGTACAAAATAATTCCAGGCTTATCGATTCCAAAAAGAAGAATGCTTGTTGCCTGAAGTTCAAATACCAAGCGATTACGTAGTACAGCTAAGGCCGCCACAGTTATGGCGGCCCCAGCAAACAAAAGTAACAAATAATTCATTATTGAGTAACAGGGGGTGTCGCAATGGGTGAGAAATTGCGCACATTAATGCCCTTCTTGGCTTCGGCAAACCAAGTCATAAACTCATCTCGAAGCTTGGATTGCTTAAGAGAGCTTGAAATCTCTGCTTTAACATCATCGATCTTTTTATCTTTGTATAAAGTCTTGCTGTTGTCGTCAAAATATTTTTGGATATCAACATCAGATGGGGTAATTTTGTCCTTAAGTATCTCTTCAACTTCTAGTTGCGTTGTAACTTGTTTTACCAAATCTGTTTTGGTTAAACCTCTGGTTTTAAGAGCTTCGTCAAGTCCGCCCATCGCTTTAAATTGTTCTTCAATTTTGGCGAGTTCACCATCAATTTTTGATTGATCAACTTTTACTCCAACTTTGGCAATAGCTAGATCCAAGACCTTTTCATTAACCATATCATCAAGGGCTTGAGCTCCATAATTCTTTTCCATTCGCTCATACATTTGCCATCTTGTAATCGGAGTTCTACCTACAATTGCTGGTACCATCCAAGGCCCAAGTTTGTATGTCAAAGCACCGACTCCAATGAGTACAACGATTGCCGCAAGTGCTTTACTATTTAGTTTCATTGTTGGGATTTTAGTAAAAGGTTTCACAGAAGTGCTAGCACTCTCGAGTGGCGTTGTGACTAATGTGTTTGACTCAACAGAGGATAATTTTTTTGAGCTAACTCTAGATTTTACTGGAGCGGTTTTTTTAGTTTTTTTGGCAACCATATTTTTCCTTTATAAATAACAATAACGTGCATGCACAAGCGACATGCCAGCAAAGTATAGCACAATAAATAACATTGCTACTTGCTAATTATATTCAGTTATATATATTAAAACAATAAGGCTGAATTTATTCTGAAATAATCATTGCAAACAAGCTAATTCGCACTATAACTACCAACTTGCTATCATAGTTATATGAGAAGCACTCTTTGTAGGGGTTTTCTTTCATTCATTATATTATTTGCATTAACAAAACCTTGTTACTCGGCATTAAGTCTCACAATTGCTAATCCGCAGATCGAGTCGAATTTAATTACAATAGATGCTTCGCTATCCGCAACAACGAGCAATTACTACCTTCAGGGAATAATTAGGGTATCAGATAGTATTAAATACTTTGGCGAAACAATGGGGAGCCAGGGAACATATCTAGATTATGTTAGTAGTCCAGATAAAGATTATATTTCAACCAACTTCATTTCGACAAATGTACAAAATGCATCTTGGTCTGGTCAATTAAAAATGCGTTACAAAGTAGATGACCCACTTTATCTGGGTCCAGGTACATACGAGCTTAAGTTGCGAAGATTTACTGGGGCAAGCAGCAATTCTGCTGGGGAAAGTAATACCCTTATTATCAATTTACCCCTTCTCCTTCCAACGCCAATTCCTAGTCCGTCACCTGTTCCCACTCCAAGTCCAAGTCCATCATTACTACCTTCACCAAGTCCCTCAATCTCAAACTCGCCAAACCCTTCGGTAAAATCAGTAGCTCCATCTCCCTCTCCATCTCCGGCTATCTTATTGCAACAGGCAGCTATAGTACAGGGAGTTGCTACCATATCTGCGAGCACCACACCAAGTCCTCCAACCAGTCACGAAACTCAGCTTGCAGTAAACAATACGCGCCTCAAAGTTGTTTTGGGTGTTGGTGCAGGTTTTGTTAGTATATGCTCAGCTGCATATCTTTATCTGCGCAAAAAAACATTTACCAGTATAATAATAGAGTGAAAAGAAAATATTGGTTCATGTTTTGTATATTATGGGCAGCTCTAACTTTTAGGCTTACCACAACTCCCAATCTCGTTGTTTCTCCAGACTCATGGCTTAATTCATTTATTATGAATGGTTCTCATTTTGGATTTTTTGGGGTGCAAGCAGCATTATTGTATTTTTCATTACCCAAGAAATTACTCAGCCCAATCTTTACTCTCATTGCCGTTAGCGCTTTTGGGTATTGGATCGAGGTCTTACAACTTTCAATTCCAGGTCGCTCATATGATCTTAAGGACTGGGCTCTAGATACCATTGGGGCTGTTATATTTCTTGCTATAATCAAAAGATATGTTAAGCACGACAAATAATAACCAAAATAATGAGAAATTAAAGATACTTGTTGTTGGTGGAGCAGGTTATATCGGTGCCGTCACGGCCAAATACCTCGTGGAAAAGGGCTATGAAGTGCTAGTCTATGACCACTTTTCCTCCCACCAGGGGTCCAAGCTTGGCGAGCTTCCCTATGTCAAAGGTGGTATTCTCGACCAAAAAAAGTTAGCCAAAACCATGTCACACTTCAAGCCTGACGTCGTCATGCATTTTGCGGCATACATCCAAATGGGCGAAAGTGTAAGAGATCCGCGCAAGTATTACGACAACAATTTCGTAGGCACTCTAAGTCTAATTGAGACCATGATCAAAGTCGGCTGCCACAAGCTAGTCTTCGCTAGTACCGCCGGAGTCTATGGCAATGTTGACCCCGCGCTTGCAGCCAGTATCCCTGAGACTGCCGCCGGCTACCCCACCAATCCATATGGCGAGACCAAGCTTGCAGTCGAAAGACTGCTCAAATGGTACGACCAAGCCTATGGCTTTAAGAGCATCTCGATCCGCTTCTTTAACGCTGCCGGTGCATTTGGTGAATTTGGGGAAGATCATCGTGACGAAAGTCACATCATTCCCAATATCATCAAGGCTCAGCTTGAGGGTAGAGAATTTGCGCTCTTTGGCAATGACTACCAGACCAAAGACGGCACTTGTGTACGAGACTATATCCACGTGCTCGATCTGGCCGAGGCCTTTCGTCTTTCCGCCGAAAAGCTTGTAGCAGGCGCTACGACCACCACATACAATGCCGGAACTGGCAACGGCTATAGCAACAAAGAGATTGTTGAGATGGTTGAGAAAGTTGCATCTGACTTTGCTCAGATAAATCCTGAGCATGTCGAAGGATCTATAAAAATCAAGATCAAATATGCTCCTCGCCGCCCTGGCGATGCCGACATCCTTGTTGCCGATGTCTCACGGATCAAAGCGGAGCTTGGCTGGGCTCCACAGTATTCTGATCTCGAAACTATCGTCAAAACCGCCTACCAGTGGCACTCCAACTGACCCCTTGTGCGTTGCCAAATATTTGCTACAATATCCTTCTTACATCTGTGAATACACTTTGCTTACGTCTTATAAAGAGATTTTATCTCTCAAGGCGTTGCTTTCGTGTGCTCGTTCACTGTTAATGTACTCGCTCCTTAACAACAGAATACTATACACTTTTTTGTACGCAAACTTGTTTATTTTTTTATAACAGTAAATTTTTTTATACTACATTTCTTTTCAAAGAGATGGTAGTACCGCGATTCATTTTTTTGAGTAATAACCGAATCGAACTCTTTTTGAGAGTTTGATCCTGGCTCAGGATGAACGCTGGCGGCGTGCCTTAAGCATGCAAGTCGAACGGGAGAAGCTTTGTAGCAATACAGAGTGGAACCAGTGGCAGACGGGTGAGTAATACGTGGGAATCTACCTCTTGGTGGGGGATAGCTCGCCGAAAGGCGGGGTAATACCGCATCAGGTCTACGGATCAAAGGCCTTAACCGGCCGCCGAGAGAGGAGCCTGCGTCCCATCAGCTAGTTGGTAGGGTAATGGCCTACCAAGGCTACGACGGGTAGGGGATGTGAGAGCATGATCCCCCACAAGGACACTGAGACACGGGTCCTACATCTACGGATGGCAGCAACTGGGAATCTTGCGCAATGGACGAAAGTCTGACGCAGCGACGCCGCGTGTGGGAAGAAGGCCTTCGGGTCGTAAACCACTGTGGAGAGGGAATAATAAATGAAGGTACCTCTCTAGAAAGCACCTGCTAACCACGTGCCAGAAGCCTCGGTAATACGTGGGGTGCAAGCGTTATCCGGATTTACTGGGCGTAAAGAGTGCCGTAGGCGGTTAGGTAAGTATATGGTTAAAGATTCTGGCTCAACCAGAAAAATGCTATATAAACTACTTGACTTGAAGATTGTCGGGAGTATCGGAATTCTCGGTGGAGGGGTGAAATCCGTTGATATCGAGAGGAACACCAATGGCGAAGGCAGATACTTAGACAATTCTTGACGCTGATGGACGAAAGCTAGGGGAGCGAAAGGGATTAGAGACCCCTGTAGTCCTAGCCGTAAACGATGGATACTAGCTGGTTGCCGTAAGGTGGCTGGCGTAAGCTAACGCGTTAAGTATCCCGCCTGGGAAGTACGGCCGCAAGGCTAAAACTCAAAGGAATTGACGGGGGAGCGCACAACCGGTGGAGCATGTGGTTTAATTCGATACGAAGCGAAAGACCTCACCTGGGTTTGAAATGTAACTGCAAGTCCTATGAAAGTAGGATGCCTTAGAGGGTGTTACACAGCTGTTGCATGGCTGTCGTCAGTTCGTGTCGTGAGGCGTTTCTTTAAGTAGAATAACGAACGCAACCCCTATGCTGTGTTGTATGTTCACAGCAGACTGCCCTTGATAGTATCAAGGGAGGAAGGAGGGGACGACGTCAAGTCAGCATGACGCTTACATCCAGGGCCACACACATCCTACAATGGAAAGTAACAAAGGGTCGCCAACCCGCAAGGGGGAGCCAATCCCATAAACCTTTCCTCAGTTCAGATTGGGGGCTGCAACTCGCCCCCATGAAGTCGGAATCGGTAGTAATCGCAGATCAGCAGGCTGCGGTGAATACGTTCTCGCTCCTTGTACACACCGCCCGTCAAGTAAGCAAAGTTGGCAATGCCTGAAGTCGGTGTTCTTAACCGCAAGGAAAGACCCGCCTAAGGTAAGGTCAGCGATGAGTGCTAAGTCGTAACAAGGTATCCGTTCTGGAAGGAGCGGATGGATCACCTCCTTTCTAGGAGTAACAAAGGGTATCACGACCCGCCCTGTATGGGGAAAAATTGTTCACGCCCTGGTATTTGATGGTATTGACCAGATAAAACAATCTAACCATCCTCAAGTCAAATTTGTCTTGCGAGTGCTACCATCTCTTTGGTAATAAATTAGTATATCGAATTTACTGTAGGAGTAGACCAATGTGTCTACCCGCAAAATCGGTTTCGTATAAAAAGTGACAAAAAGCTAACCCCACCTATAAACGGTGGGTTTTTTGGGATCTATTGGTTCGATCGATATTTAGAGATGTGCCCAGAGTTGTGCTATATTGGAATGTATACATAAATGGAGGATTACAATGGAGCAAATTAATCTAGCAAAAGATGACATCTCACCAACCTCTTCAACTTCTTTTCAAACCTTACCTATTTTCAAAATCTTTCTAGTCCTTTTGGCAGTGGTAGGTGTCACAAGTGGGGTAATATTTGCCAAATCGCGCCTCGCCAACTCGTCAACAAATAGTGGGAGCGAAGCTTCAACCGCCAATCTTCCTCAAGATCCTAATGCTCTAAAAGTTGGCACGACGTATGGGAGCAAAGATGAAAGCAACTTTCCAGATCAGGCAGAGGGTGTATTGGTCGCCGGAGGTGTTAGTGGAGAGGGTAGTCATCACCTCGTTCGCCCAGGAGGAGTTTCTCAAAATGTTTACCTAAGCTCCTCAGTTGTCGATCTCGATACAGTTATAGGGACCAAAGTTCAAGTTTGGGGTCAAACTATGGGAGCCAAAAAGGCTGGTTGGCTCATCGATGTTGGGCGGCTCAAGGTACTTGAGCTTAATGCTCCTCAACCAGAATAAAAATATGATGATTGTTTTTGATTCAGTTACCAAGAAATACGGTACTGGCACAGTTGCGCTAGATAGTGTTTCATTTGTAGTTGAGCCCAAAGAATTTGTAATCTTGCAGGGTCATTCTGGATCTGGCAAAACAACTATTCAAAAACTGCTCTTAAAAGAAACCTCCCCAAGTAGCGGTCAACTAAAGGTAGATGGAGATACGCTAGACAAAATTAGTAGCAAAAACCTCCCACTACTTAGGCGCAAAGTGGGAGTTATTTTTCAAGATTTTCGCATTATGTTTGACAAAACCGTACGCGAGAATGTAGCGCTAGTGCTTGATATTTTAGGTATCGAAAAAGATATCGCCGATCACCGCTTAGAAGAGCTTCTAGTACTCACTGGCTTATCTGGAAAAGGCGAGATGTTCCCTATCCAACTTTCGGGAGGCGAGCTTCAGCGTGTTGCAATTGCACGAGCTCTAGCTCCTGAGCCCAAGATAATTTTTGCCGACGAACCAACGGGGAATCTCGACGATGTTACTGGTAAGGCCATTGTAGAACTACTCATGCAAATCAACGATCAGGGCACAACTATTCTTATGGCTACTCATGACAAACACCTCGTCAAAAATTATCACTTGCGAACTATCGAACTAGAAAGGGGGAAGTTGATCAGCGACTTGCCAGCCAAAAAAAATGACCAAACTTAATACTGCTCTCTCAAATCTTCGTCGTTCTCCATATCAATCAACAGCTGCCATGCTTATGACGGTGATTACATTTTTTGTCATTTCAATTTTTGCAATTATTGTTTATAGTTCTCAAGTCTTACTTCAATATTTTGAAACTCGCCCTCAAGTAACAGCTTTTTTCCACGATGCGACCCCAGAAAGTATTGTTCAAAATCTACAACAACAGATCGATTCTACTGGTCTTGCCAAAGAATACAAATATGTATCGCAAAGCCAAGCTCTAGAGATCTACAAAGAGCAAAACAAAGACAATCCGATGTTGCTAGAAATCGTAACAGCCGACATTCTCCCAGCTTCGCTAGAAGTTTCAGCGCATAGCGTAAAGGATCTAGATGCTCTAGCAACTGTGTTAAAAAATGATTCAAGCGTCGAGGATGTCATCTATCAAAAAGATATTATCGACACTCTCAAGAAATGGGTCGACGGGATTCGTTCTGGGGGGCTTGTTATGGCAACTTTACTATTAGTTAGCTCTCTCGTTACAATCATTGTAATATTGGGCATGAGAGTGGCAGTGCGCAAAACCGAGATTCAAACTCTTTCGTTATTGGGTGCATCAGGGTGGTATATTCGGGCTCCATTTTTATACGAGGCATTAGTTTATACGCTTAGTGGGGTAGTAGTTGGGTGGGGCAGCTCCTACTTGTTTTTGCTCTATCTCACGCCCAATTTGCTAGATTTTTTTACAGGGATTAATATCTTCCCAATTCCATACCTTATTATGTTGTCAATTCTTGGTTGCGAGTTGGTAATAGGTCTAGTTATCGGCATCGTTGCCAGTTTGTTAACCACTCGAAGGTATGGCAAATGAAGGTATGGGTTAAGTTAGTTTTTTGCATGGCGTTTTTTCTTGCGATTTCAAGTAACGTTTATGCCGTTGAATGTGGTCAAGATATTCCCACCAATCAACAAGATTTGACTAGTTACATCGAATCTTGTAGCAACAGAATTAAAGACTCGCAAGGTCAACAAAAAACTCTTGCTTCTACTATCAAATATTTCAACAATCAAATTTCGTTAACAGAAGCTCAAATCGTAAGCACTGAGCAAGAACTCTCCAAGTTAGAGGTAGAGATTCAAGATCTTTCTCTCAAAATAGGGAGTCTCAATTCTTCATTATCAGACTTAACCAAACTCTTTGCCTCTCGCGTGCGCGCGACCTACAAAAATAAAGCCCAAAATTTATTTCTTTCATCACTTCAAAATATGGGTATAACCGATTTGCTGGAACGTATAGAATATCTCAATCGCGTAAGAGACAACGACCAAAAAATGCTTATATCATTTGAAAAAACTCGGATGGATTACGACTCTCAAAAAACATTAAAGACTAAAAAGCAGGATGAGTTTGTCCTCACTCAAGAAAAGCTTTCTAAACAAAAAATAAGTCTCAATCAACAAAAAACCGCCAAAGATCTCTTACTTGCTGACACCAAGAACGACGAAGTCAAATACCAGCAGGTAAAAAGTAGTGCACAAGCACAGCTTGCAGCTTTTAGTAAGTTTGTTAGTTCGCAAGGTGGGGCTAGTATTTTAAATAATACTACCAGAGATGATTCGGGATGGGGAAAATACTACAACCAAAGAGACAGTTTGTGGGGAAATATTATAATTAACAATCAAAATATATGTGGTAATAATAATTCGGAAGAATGTACTGTTGCAGGTTATGGCTGCCTTATTACTTCATTAGCAATGATCACCACTTATTACAACAAGCCAATTACGCCCGCAAATATTGCAATACAATCTGACTTCTTCTCGTTTGCCGATCTTCGCATGGGCACATTGATTATAAATGGGGTTACCACAACAAGAACGAGAGTTGGATATTCACGAAGCTCACTAGACGCCGAGCTTGGCAATGGCAAGCCAGTAATTGTCGGTATCAACCGATATGGATCAAGTAGGCCAGAACATTTTATAGTCGTCAAAAAAAAGGAAGGCGATGACTATATTATGAACGATCCATTCGTAGAAAACGGTATGAATATAAAACTTACCTCCAAGTATCCACTTTCTTCTATTGCCGCCGTAGATCGAGTAAGCGTCAACTAATTTTTCTATGTGTATTTATGCTTAACAAACTTTCAACTATAAGCATTAGGGCTGCGGGTGATACTAAATATAAAATCTTCGTCATGGGGGTTAAGTTCCAAAAACCTGTCGCGATATATGGGGCATAAATTAGCATTCCACCAATAGAATATCCTAATATAGCAGCTATCAATTTGCGATTTCCAGTAATAATTGCAAATGGAATAGCCCAAGTGATATACCAAATTTGGTATTGGAAATCAAAATGATATACAAAAGGTGTGATAACTAACGACAATACCGCAATCCACAATGCCCATCGTTCGCCCACAAATTTCCACAGTAACAAGGCTGGAGCAACAAGTATTGCAGCATATTTAAGTCCAGCTGATAGTGCGATTGCACTCCATCCTCTCCACAATTTGTTTTCTCCCACCATCCACCAAGCAAGTAACATAAGCGTAACCATAAGTACTTCATTGTGGGCATTTATAAGCCACTCAGTGAGTATTATTGGGTTAAGTGCAACTAGTAGTCGAGCTTTATTTGGATCGATCAATTTGTTTCTCTTTGCGATTTCGCCAACTAAATATATTGCAAGCAAATAACTTGCACACGCTAGAAGTTTGTAAGCGAGTAAAGAAGTAGTAAGTTTGGTCATTCCAACAAGATATGGCACAAGCATTGTAGCTGTAAATACAGGGCCATAAGCCGATGGAGAGTGTACCCAGTGCATAAATCTAAGCCATGGGTCGCCTACAAACACTTGGGGGGCTAACAGGTGGGGGTTGGCGTGATAATTTACTACGATGCGAGCATGGAACAAGTAATTAAAAATATCGTGAGTAAGCATAGGATAAGCAAGCCCAAATAAAAGCGCTAGTGTTCCATATTTCCAGTAAGCCCATTTTTTTGACTTCCAAATAGTTACTAGGTATAGACCCCAAGTAATTATTAATAATAAACAGTAAAACAAGGTAGATGAGGGTCTATCAAAAAAAACTAAGTGTTGCCCCCATCCAATAACTTTAACGATCAAGGGATTATTCGAAAGTGTTAGATTAAAGTCGACAAATCCGTATGAGTAAGCAAACCAACTAGTAGCTAGTAGCAACCAAGCCCAGATCATATATGATACTTACCAAGAATTTCGTTAACCCTTACTCTTAGTATTTCCAGAAGCATTTCAACACTTTCTTTTACAAAATTACGACTCTTGCCAGTTGATGTATCTTCATTTTTCCAGGCAACTCGCACTTCTTTGATTTCTGCTCCCATTTTTTTGGCCAAAAATAGCATCTCAACATCATAAGCAGTTACTTTCCAACCTTCCGTGTTGCTGGCGCGCCCAAGGATACGAAGATTTGCAAATATTTTCTTTGCAAGCTCTCTATCAACAAGTTTGAATCCACACTGCGTATCTTTTATCTCAGGTAAAATAATCAATCGTCTTGCCATTAAGAAAATAATAGAGGCGACCTGCCTATAAATTGCCGTATCACTTCTTTTGGCACCGCGACTACCGATCACAATCTTGTATCCTTGCTCTGCCCATGGGGTAAGCTTGGCGAGCTCACCTATTGGGGTAGATTGGTCCATATCACTAAACAGTACGTATTTACCTTTAGCTTCCTTAATTGCAGACCGTAGAGCAAAAGGCTTGCCTGCATGTTGATTGTGTATAATGCGAAAGGCGGGATGTGTTTCGACAAATTTATCTACAATTTCTAGGCTATTGTCACTACTTCCATCATCCGAAATTATTACTTCAAAAGAGTATGACTGTGTAAGCAAAAAGTCATTAATTTCGGTCAAAACTCCACGCTTAAGATTGTTAGCCTCGTTGTAATTGGGTAAAATAACACTAATCCAGGGATCTTTTTGCATAATTATAATGATATCACTCTTTTGCGATCTTGAGTTCTCCTACCCATATCCCAAAATTAACCATTTCATTACTCACCATCTCTCTAGGGTTAGTAAATTCGTTAACCTGTGGGTGCCAAAGATAGGAGGCTAGCGTAGGGTGGGAAGGTCCCGACAGATAAAGCAGGGTAGTTGTAACATCATCATTGTTGCAAGGTGATCCATCGCAAATTACAAAAAGCGTTGACTCCAAAAAGTTGCTTGGGCGATTTTTTTGCTGAGCCAAGAAATATTGAAATGGTGATGTTTGGCCAAGTTGGCGTGTCACGACATTGTATGGCCGACCTCCAGCACGCTTGGCGATATACTCAGCGACCTCGCGGGATTTTTGGACTTGATAAGTTGGTCCAGATAATATGTAGCTATAGAGGGTAGGCGTATTGTAAATTACAAAACCCAAAGCAATCACTGTCCAAAAATTTTTACTTGGTAGTAGCGTTGTACTCATTCCCACGATCAAATATATAATTGGGAGCAAAAATCCAAGATAATGCAAATGAATATTTTCTTGATAAAATCCCAAAATAAGCAAGCTAACAATCAAAATTGTTAGTACCATCCTACCTTCATATCCCACCTTCTTCTGTCGAAGCAATAATAAAGCAATAATTGCGAAAAACATCAAAGATAATATAAAGCTGGCACTTTCCGGGTGAAAAGAGTTACTCCCAAGTTGCCCAGCAACTACAGACACGAAAGTTTTTGTTACATTTGCAGACCACTGATTCCACGTTTGATCATACTTAATATTAATCTCAGTTTTTCCACTCAAAAATCCGATCAGTGCTCGACTATTTACATAATTATTCCTTACTTCAAAAACAATAAAAGGGGAGAGTGTAATTAGGACGCCGGCAAGTCCGATCAACAATCCAACTAGCAACTTTCTCCAGGCGCGATAATTTGATACAACAATAAACAAGCCAGTAGCACCAATTCCAACCAAGGCCATGTAATGTAGTTGCATCAGAACTCCAGCCAGTAGGCCAAAGTGCCAAATGTGGCGATAGTTTGATTTTTTCGTATCAGTAAGTTTTATTTCGCTCGCCATCCAAAGTAACAAAGTCATTACCAAAGGCACCAAGTTGGGGTTCCATGAATTGCGAGTAAACATAACGGGGTAAGGTAGCGTTGCGTACAAAATGGCACTGACAAAGCCAGCTCGTTTGCCAAACCATTTGCTGCCAACAAAATATAGTAGTGCAATTGTGGCAACCCCAGTAATTGCTATCCAGATAGCTGGGCCAACTGGGTTGCCGGCAAAAAAAATTAGAGCTGGAGTAATAAAATAGTAATACAAAGGTCCAAGGTACATATTGCCTGTAGAAGTTTGTGGCCCAAGTAGCACTGGGAATTTGGTATCAATCATTCGTTGCACAATAAGCATGTCGCGACCTTCATCCTCCAAAAATGTTTGAGTTGCTGAGATACGGTAAAACCTAACAAAAGCTCCAATTAGCAAAATTACAAAAAGCATTACTTTCGCTATGTTCTGTTTCATATTTTCTGTAGTTGTTTGTATAAATGAAAGCTATCGGTAGCCGCTCTTAGTATAACTCTCCAGTTGCCTCCAGTTTGCTCTCCAAATTTGCGTGCGTAATGTGTTACTGGAGCCTGATGGATTACAAACCCCAAACGCCAAGCTTTGACAATAAACTCTGTTACAGTAATAGCGCTTTCAGTCTCTAGTTTTATATTATCGCTCACTTTGCGGGGGAAAAGTTTGTAGGCACAATCAACATCTTTTACAGTCAATCCAAAAAGCACATAGTTCCAAATTTTAAGTAGAACTTGTGCCAAGAATACGCGGTGAAATGGATCCATTCTTTTACGCCTATAACCCATCACAAGATCTGCACGAGAAAGAAGTTTTACAAATCTCCCAAGCTCATCGAAGTGAAATTGTCCATCCGAATCTGTAAAAAATATATATTCTTTACTACATGCATCGAGTCCGGATTTGACCGCACCACCATATCCTTTATTAACAATGTGATTCACCAATTTTATGTGATGATTTTTTTTGGCAAGATCAGTTACGATTTTACCAGTGTCATCTTTGCTTCCATCATTTACTACAATAACTTCATAATCGACAGCGATTTTTTTGGCAGCTTCGCAAGCTTCCAAGACAACATTACTAATGTTTGCCTCTTCGTTATATGCAGGCATAAACACGGAAAGTGAAGATAGCTTATCCAAACTAGTCATGATTTTTTTTACCTCCAGCTTTTGGCTTTCCAAAGATAATGCCAAGTACTAATATTCCAAAAGATACAAAAGAAATTGCATTTCCAATTTTCCGAGGTGTAGTTTCCTTCCAGTTAAGCTCGATTTCGCTCCTACCACTTGGTATAGTAAGTGTAATCAAGCCAAATTTTATATCGCTAGTGATGGGAGCTTCTTGTTTATTTATTGTAGCTTCCCAACCAGGATAATTAAATATCGAAAATGATACTTCTTGGGCAGTCGGGCTATCGATAGTTATTTGAGCGTGGTTACTTTTCCACAACAAAGTCTCACTTGTGGATAAGGGGATTTCTGCACTAACTAACAATTCTTTACTAAAATTATTAGGCACCTCTTTAACTGTTTTAGGCAAGTAATCAAATAAATGGGCTTGCTGTTGTTCATTGCGCAAGCTCCCCCCAATATAGTCGCTATCTACGAGCCCGTCATACTTTTCTGGTTGAAAGTATCCGCGATACAACAATATTGCTAAAATTGTTGCGACAATTCCCATTGAGGTTGCAATTTTTTTGGGCAATTTGGTAAGTAAATAACCAGTAAGTACGACAGTAAGCATTCCAGCCATACCAACTAGCCTCCACGGGAACTGAATATATTGAATTGCCGGTATTGCAATCCAAACTGGCGTTGATCTTGGATGAGCCATAAAAAGAAGAAGTAGTAGCGAGCTTCCCATTGCCCATAAAATTGGGTTTGCCAAAAACTTCTTAAATGTTTTTCTTTGAAACCACGTTGCTAGTAAAGCAGTTATCGCTAGTAATCCCCACTGCACTTGTCCTAGCGCAAAAGACATTCCATCGTCTGTTACACCCCAACTACTACCTCCATATCCCCAGAAATTGCTCAAAAATACTTGCTTTAGCGAAGGAAAGTGCACGAGATAAGAATAGTAATCAAAAATCATCGACTCCGTTTGTACTATTGGTTTTTCCGTCAAAGCGGGAAGTAAGTACCACGCAGCAACTCCAATCGCCAATAGCAAAGCCATTATTAAAGATTCCAAACGGCCCACATATTTATTCTTGTTTCCAAACAATAATAATCCCGCCCACAAACCAAGTATTGGGATTAGAATCATGGTCGAGATATTATGAGTAAGTAGCACAACGGCGCCGATAATCGTAAGTGTCCAGATAGACTTCTTTTTAGTTACAACCAGATAAACTTCTGCAAGCAATAAGGGGGCAATCGCCCAAACCAAATTCTCTGCGTATACTCCACGTACAAATACATTCACCGCATGGTACGGCAACATTGTAAACAAAACACTACAAATACCGGCAAGATCATTTCGATTCGTTAGTACTTTGATAAGCCGATACATTGCAAACGCAGCTAAGGGAAAGGTAATGTATGCGCTAATGTTTAGCGCAAAAGCAATACTTATGCCAGATAAAGAAACCAAAATTGCTGGGATCGCATAAATCATCGGTGAGTAAAAAATAAAGAGGGGATAGCCATAGCCTTTTCCTAGATCTCTTGACCAGCGGCAAGGAAACTGACCATCCTTAAAGCATTGCAAAAATTCGTTAGTCCTAAAAATTTGAATATCATCGTGGGTGTGAAAATGGTTTGGCGTTGCCACCTTATACCCAATAACAAGAGACACGACGATAGCTATCACTAGCCAAATCCATTTCTTTATCATAACTACAGTATATCAGCTGTGTTACTATTAGAGTATGCAAAAAAATCACCTGTTTTCGGTGGTAATAGTTAGTATTGTGTCATTATTTCTCTTTTGGTCACCATGGTTAATGCACGCAAATTCATTTTGGGGGATCAATTTTGGTAGTCATGGGATGGAGACAATTGTGCAAAATTTTGACGGCCTTAACTTTTTGGTAGTTGCCAAGAGTTTGTACGATCCCACGGCAATCTCTACTATTAACGAACAGTTCAAAACTGGAAACTCTCCTATATATTTTGCGGCGCACTACCCAGCATTTGCAGTTGTAATCCGCAGTTTTGAGCTAGTTTTACCCGCTCCTTATGCCTTATTAAGCACCATTATGTTGAGTAATTTTGTACTTGCCGTTGGCCTTTACTACTTTTTTACAACAGTATTAAAAAATCAAAATCTCGCATTGTGGGCGAGCATGGTCGCACTTTTTCTTCCAGCTCGCATGTTATCCGTACGCGCAGTTGGCAGCAACGAGCCAATATTTATGTTTTTTGTTTTAGTCTCTCTGGCTCTCTCTGTTCGCAACAAACATTGGCTTGCTAGCCTAATGGGCTGCCTTGCTATTCTCACTCGTAGCCCGGGGATTCTTCTATTTGCGGCATACGCGCTTTCAGCTCTGGTGAACAAGCGATTCCGCGATTATCTTCCATATCTTCTAATGCCAATGACGCTATTAGCTCTTTTCGCCTTTTATGGGTTTCGATATGGCGATTTTTTGGCCTATTTTAATTCGGGTGACAATCTTCATCTTTTCTTTCCTCCATTTCAGATCTTCAGCAATTCCGCATCCTGGGTTAGCGGTATGTGGCGTGAGGATATTCTTTATCTCTATCTATTTTATGGGATCGGCCTTGGACTATACTTCAAATCCAAAACCAAAAATCTGGCAATTTCTATGTTTGGCTTAGTGTATGGTGTGGTTATTCTGCTTGTTTCTCACCGCGATCTTGCGCGATACGCTTTGCCCCTTTCTCCCGTAGCGCTACTTGGCTACGCGCCATTTTTTAAAGAGCGATGGGCACGTATTGTTCTTGCTATTCTTGTTATCCCAACCATGCTCTTGGGTTGGCAGTTTGTCGTAGCCAATGTTCAGCCCATATCCGACTGGTCGCCACTACTTATCAAGTAGTACAATATCTCCATGGCAGTAAGAAATACTC
>Ga0194063_10000498_pt1 | contig 28447 bp, 52 predicted proteins | sample SepL3720m_MetaG_FD_155459 | JGI IMG/M metagenome (GOLD analysis project Ga0194063, IMG submission 155459) | Anoxic zone freshwater microbial communities from boreal shield lake in IISD Experimental Lakes Area, Ontario, Canada - Sep2016-L373-20m | ecosystem: Environmental > Aquatic > Freshwater...
TTCTCTGCATTGGTAACATCCAATGTTGTAACAACAGTGAGATTATTTGTTCTCACCTTGAGAATTTCATTGTAATAGATTTCAGCATCACTTCCTGCAAATTTTCCAATGACAGCTTCATATTTGATTTTGAATCCTGAAGCTACATATGCATCCTGAGAAATATCTGCAAAATCTCTCATTACAACGCCCTCTTCATTTGTTGCTTCCTTGGTGTATTTATATAAAGCTTCTACAAACGAAAGCATTAGCCCACTTGGAATGGAGGCGCAGGCTGACATGTAGAAGCGATTATCAAATTCCCAAGGATCTAATAAGAGCGTCTCTGTTAATTTTCCAGTAACAGCTGCCTTGTTACTATCTTTATCATCATCTTCCTCATCTTTAGTTTTTTCAACAAATACTTTATAATATTTTTTCCTATTTGTAGCAAACATTTTGAGACTGCTCGATGAGTCTAAAAGAGTATCTCTATATTCTTGTTCTGTCTTTGTTTGTCCTGTTATCATAATTATTTTATTTTTTCATGAATATTAATTTCACTTTCCCATTCTATTCCTTCTATCACATCATCAATTACGTGAATAGTCCCATCAGATTGGGCATTTCTCATAGTAGTAATTACACTTATCTGCTGTTGGTCATTGCATAGGATTTGTCTTACTTTATTGTCAGAGAATTTTCCAAATATGACAATATTCTTAAGTGTTGGTTTCTTTCTCATTTTTCATGTTTTAATTTTCAACCATGTTCAAAGTCAGGAGGACCATCAAAATCTATTGCTGTATAAATAGGAACTTCAATCTCATCCATTTCTTCAGTTTTCTCATTCCATTTAAAGATGGTTTGTATTCCTGCTTCTCTGGGATCTTTTGCAGATACAGTTCCCATTACTCCACAATAGTGATTAAACCTCTCACAGTAGTCCCTTTTTCCATCTATCCAAGCTTTCCATTGCTTTATATAAACTTCTATAGGAATTACTAATACAAGATCATCAATATCAGTTTGTAAGTCTCCTTCATCCTTATATCCATATGTTAAAAGATGAATGTTTTTCCCAAATACTCCCAATATTTTTGTACTTGGACATTCTAATGAAATCATTATATCATTCATGTTTGTTTAGTTTTAAATTAAATTTTCTGTTAGGAAGAGATTTTGTAACTTTATTATGTTCCGCATCATACATTATCCCAAAGTACCTACATCCTTCTTTTATTGTTTTAAACTCTAATCCTGTTTCAATGTGTATAACAGGATTATATTTACCATTACCGCTTTTTTTCTTTGCATCACTTACTCTTTTACTTTTTTCCTCCTTTGTTGGTCTTGTAAAAGGTTTATTTTCATAATAAAATTTAGCAGTAGCTAACTTTGTTTTAACTGCTGAACTTTGTTGATTGTATGATAATGCAAAGTATTCACATCCTTCTTTTAGAGATTTGAATTTTAAATTTGTATCAAAATGAATACAAGACTTAGCATTTCCGTTATTACTTCCTGATGAATTCTTAGATATCTTTATTATTCTTTCATTTGAATGAAAATATCCAGAAACTCCATCCCCTCCATTAGTTAAGTTAACCAAAGTTCCCTTTCCTAAATCTCTTCTTCCATATTTGAAAATTAATTCTATCTCCTTTTTACAAGCATCCTCCCAAGATAAGTTATCATAAACTACATCTACTCTATACTCTCTATTTTTTATCATATCTTTCCAGAACTTACTTCTCCCTTTTTTAGAAAAAGCTCTTCTATGTTTACCTAATACATCTGAACCTATTCCGATATAGAATATTTCATTAGTATCAAGTCTGGTATGAGTATAAACATATGCCATAGTCTTATATCATTTATGTTCCTTTTTATGACAAGCTTTGCATAAACACATCCATCCATCTTCAGCAAAAAGTCTCTCTACAAATAATGGAAGGTCTGCTGCACAATTTAGTTTTCCAGCCTCTTGAAAATGATGAATTTCAATGGCTGATTGAGAAAACCATTTTTTGCAACTACTACATTGAAATTCCCATTTAAGCTTCTTATTTAAAGATTGAGAGGGTCTTCTGGCATCCATTAGACATTGATATCTTGGCTTCCAAAATCTTGTACGATTTCTCAATGTTGCTCTAATCATCTGCCAAAAGGCTGATTCAGTTAGAGTACCATTGTTTCTCGTTCTTGATACTCTGAATTTTTTAACTTTCTTTTTCATAAGAATAAAAATTAGGAGCTACAAAGATACCCAATGTAGCTCCTAATTCATTACTGATTCACCACTCTATTTTTAATCATCCCATTCATGTCTTTTAACATAGTAGATATACTTGTAATATCCACATTAGACATTTGAGAAATAGTGAAGGTATGACGTTTCACTTCTTCTGTAAAGCTGGTATGAACATGCTGTTCAATATTAGCGAGACATTTCTCTTCAAATATGTCTCCCAAATTGGTTACATCAAAAGATTCATCGTCAAGGATATATTTATCCTCTTCTGAAAGAGTCATAGCAAAGAAGAATCTAGATACACGGAGTTTTCCCACCTCATTCAAAGGAACAGCAACTGCATCCATTGGATTGATAATCATAAGAATATCGGTGTCCCCAAAACTACGATAATCATAAGCTTTGCTCGCAGCATGAATTCCCATAGAACAATTGCAGGTGTTATCGTCATCACATTCATTCCTTGGAATAGAAGCAATCTCACCTATACGATAATCCATTTTATGTGTGTGAGCATCTGTATACCTATTCTCTTTCATATTGGGAAGCTCCTTGTAGAGGGTGTCTAGATTACCAATAACTTCCCCTTTAGGTTCACTGCTTACTTTATGCATGGAATACTCACCTTCTATCTTTTCAATTCTAAAATTTTCTGGGCGTTTTTTCCATACTGCTTTAACATTATTATAGGCTGTACTAATCAGATTAGTGAGTTTATTATCTAATTGAGCGTTTACACTACATACTCTACGATAAGCAAAGAAATTTCCATGTCTGTCAATCTTCATATTATGATGAGAGAGAAATGTGTAAAGATCCTCAGCTGATTGTGAATTCGGGTTAATGCAACATTTTAACCAAAACTTCTTCAATGATGTGTATTCAACATCATTAAGCACATCTGTTTCCCAATCACTCTTCGTTTTATCATATTTGGAGAGAATTTCTCCAAAACGTTTTACCAATAGTGGAGGAAGGCTTCTCTTAATCCCATTCATGTATATGCATTCTTCAGACATTTCAAAGTCAGGAAAATTACAAACACTTTGTATAGCAACAGGGCTCACCTCATCAATAGCCTCTTCCTCTTTTACCTTTTCTTCCTGCTCACCTCGCATAATATCAATAATTTCTTCCTCTGTAGAACATTTTCTCACATTGCTGAAATCATCAATAGTTGCCTGAGGTTTATTAATAACACTCCCATCATTGAAAACAACAGTGAGGATGTCATTAACAAATTTGAGCTTCTTGTAGAGCTTTGAATATACCTTGGTTGGTGGTACAAATGTAGATTGCTTAATTCTCTGTTTCTCAATTAACTCCTGTTCTATGGAGTGTATAGCTAACTCCTCTTTCTTAATCTGAAGATCAAGAAGTTCTTCTTCTTTCTTTTTGTTTTTGAACCAATTCAAGTTAAACATAATTTTTTGTTTTAATTGTTATCTTCTTCATTTTCTTGTAATTCTGTGTCAGGTTTCTTTTCAACCTTTTTTGCATAGTATTCAAGATTTACTTTATACTTATTGTATTTCAGTAAATCTATAATAATACCATCTCTTTCATCGCTAACTGTAGTGTATCTCTCAGATAGTTTACTATAAAGAGTTTCTAAGAAAGGAAACTTATTAAGAACCTCCTTCACTTCAAGATATTCCCCATATACAGTATAATCAAAGAGGTCGTATTTATTAGCTACTTCGAGCATCTCTTTATATAGTACATCGGATCCAGAATGGTAATAAGTATCACTATACTCATTAAGTTTTACTAGTTTCTCTGATAAAGAGGTAGATACCTTGGCTAATTGCTCTTTATAGGAAAAGACACTTCTATTCTTCCTCTGCAATTCATTAATTAAATAGCCAGTAATCAATCGTTTAAATACTGTTGTTTTCCCTTTCATAAAATTCTCATAAGAAATTAAATTATGTACATCAATCTCATTAGCTTTCTTAATTTCCCTCTCTGAGAAAGTAATTAATGTACGAGTTTGCCTTGAAGATAGTTCATAGAGCCTATCCAATTTATTTGAATCATCATGATTGGTATAAATATAGAACACCTTAGTCTGAGCAAGCTTTTTCAAATCAATAGAATATGGAGTGAATTTACAATCTTTTCCACTAACATACCTCTCAAGATTTTCAGCTCTCTTGCATGATATTTCTCCTTCCAGTTTCTGATGTCCACTCTTTGTAGTCTTTACACTGACTCTTGTCTGTTTTCTAGCATCAAGCCAAGCTTTTGGAATTTCAATCTTATCAGCATCCTTAATATTCTTTTCAAAGGATGATTTAATCAGTTGAAATTCCTTAATTACTGTTCTCCATTGATCTTTAGAATAACTACCTAAACCAAGAAGAGTGAAATAGGACATGATTATCCTATTATCGTAATAATTATTTGTCTGTTTCTTATCAGGAAACAACTTTCTATCGCCTCTCCTTCTTATGAAATAGGTATTATTATGATTGAGGGATTTCAGATATTCCTTCTTCACTCCTCCCAATTTATCAGAAAACTTACAGAACATGTTATTCTTATTCGTCAAGCTGCTGAAATCTACGGTCTCCAAATGCTTCCTCTCCTTCAATCTTCCTCTATGGAGATAGTACTTTATCTGATAGTCAGAAAACATTTCCCCTCTATTATCTACTAATGATTTAAGATTTAAAAGAGAAATATTCTTTAGCTTAGGATTCTTTACTTTTACATTAGAATAACTAATGAGATCATTAATAATTATATTCTGCTTATGCCCAATATCCAAATATCTATTAGTATTGGAATAATGCTGAATAATCTTATTAAAATCATCAGTGTCTTCTATGGATTTATTGTACATCTCCACCATCTTAGAAGCAACAGTTTTTATCTTTTTAATTATAATTGCTTTAGCTTCTGTAGTCATCCTTATTGCCTCCCTCGATGGTGTAGGATAAATACCATCAGATAATCCAAATCTCAGTCCAAGAGGGGCACTTATTTGAGGAATTCCTAATTTACTGAAATCCAAAGGATAATAGACATTATCTAAACAGAGATGAAGTCTACTATCTTCATTAAGCTCGGACATCTGAAAATCATCATACCGTGTGATCTTGAAGTTGTTATCTATGGAGTTACCGCTATAATTTACGTCAAAATAGATACTCTCAAAATAACACAACTGTTCCTTTATCTTCTTAAAGAAGCTGCTTGCGTCATATGAATTAACAGGAACAATCACCTTCACTCCATTACATTGATCAGTAGAGTTTTCATCAATCAAATCAATGATGTTCTCTTCCTCTCCTTCAGACATGATGTATTTCCTCTCTATTCCATCCTTTCGTGTAATAAAAGTGAATGAAGAAGTGTAGGCTAAAGGTGACTTCCAGCCCAGGCCAAAGAGGCCTAACTGTGTGTCACTCAAGCGTTTAGTAGATTTACCATACTTTGAAATAATATCCACAACCTCATCATGTGACAACCCTACTCCGAAATCCTCCACAGTGAATTCATAATTACCACTACTTCTTCCAAAAGTCACAATAATAGGTCTATCTGTCACATTTCCAGCTCTATGACTATCCAAGGAATTTGAACTTACCTCACGCACAGTGCTCCCGATTGAATCAGAATATAAATTCTTACTTAATATCTGCATCAAATTCTTTGCAGAATCTAAGTCAAGTGACATTTTGATGGTTTCCTGAATATTCTCACCATCCTGTAAAATTACTGCTCCACTTTGCTTTTGTTCTATCATTTGCTTAAATATTTAATTGTTTTCAATTACATTCCCTCCCTTTTTACAAGCCATATAGACTTCCATCTAAGATTTACACTCTTTTTAGCATTGTGTCCTTCAGGTGTACAGATATATCTTTCTTTCTCATACTCACGAGGTTGCCCCCAATTACGAGTAAGATGATCTATTACAATATTTGTAGAACATCTCACTGCTACATATCGGTTTGTTTTCTTATTTATCATAGGTTTTCGTAATACTCTAAAATAACGAAACCCTCCATTAGATGTAGTGAGAATCTCATCTCCTATTTCCAGCTCTTCGATTTTGATTATTTTGTTTGTATCCATGATATTAAATTGTTGTTTGATTCTTTGATTATTTTATTCATTGATTGAAATACTCCTTTGCTATCCCATTGTGTATTGTTATATGCTGCACTGCTAGGATGACTTAGTTCAAATATCCATGTAAAGGGCATTATGTATCTCTTGAGCTTGCTTGCTTCTTTTCCTAAAAGAATCACAGGAATTCCATTTGTCACCAACACCTCTTCAAATAGATATTTCATAAATCCTTCCCACATGATGTTATGAGAACATGGTTTCCCCTCTTCGCAAGTAAGCCCTGCATTGAGCAAAAGAATTCCCTGTTTTGCCAAGAAAAGAAGATCAGGATTTCTTACAGATTCCTCTTCATAATTAAGTTCTTTTTCACAAGCTGAATACCACTGTAGTAAACTGGGTTGTAGTCTCCCTGTAACACTACATGATAAACAAAGACCATCTGCCACTGGAATTATTTTAGATTCCTTTGTAACATCAGCATTAGGAAGAAATCTATTAGTCCATCCTGTAAATGTATGATATGGCGAAATTCCTACTACGATACATTTAACATCATTGATAGAAGTTTCCTTGAAACAGCGAAATACATTGGAGGAAAGAGGTGCTATCCATTTACCTCTTGCTGAATCTTTTTTTAACCTCTCGTATATTTCATCAAATCCTCCAGAGAGGAAGAAGGGCTGAATTCTATCAGCCCAACTTCCCATCAATGGAGAAAACAACTCCCAATTAAGTTTAGTTGTCATTTTTCCACTTTCTAAATTGACGCATATTCATTTCTTTAACCTTTGCTTTAAATTCAGAATAAGAACTAAGTGTTTTATAATGTTCTTTTTCCAGTGTAGCCAAGAGTTGTATCTTATCATCTAATTCCTTTTGAAGAGCAATTATGACCTCATTATCAGTAACTACAGTTACATAATAACCAGTTTGAGTATTAATTTTTACTCTCCTATATTTACTTAGATGATTTATTTTAAAATCTCTTAGTAAATTATATTTATCAAGAGAAATAGTTACCATGTTTTCTGTTTCCTTTTCCATATTAGTATAAATCTGAATAATCAGTTGTCTGTTCTTCTGTAGTAATTTCTCCTGTAGATTCATCAACATGTTCAGCTTCATAAGCTTCAGCCATTGTTGCAGGAAGTTTTGCATCGAGCTTTGAATCATTATTCAGCATCTCTGTATAATCAACATCAGAAGGACCAAACTTCGGCTCATCTTCCCCTTCTTCGAGATCGTTAGTGATTTCAATTCCTACAGAGGGTTTATAATCTGTTACCTCGGGAATTTCATTTCCACTATCGTCAAACTCAGGAACATCGTACATTGACACCTGATTGGCAGGAACCTCCTCACCATCACTCATAACAAGAATTTGCTTAGATGGAACGATAATTCCAGATTCAGCAGTAAAGAAGCTATGTGCTTTCAAATGTGAACCCATCCAAAGAGAGGGATGAAGTTCTTTCATTGAATAGCTACAAAATTGATAGACCTCCCACATACTATTGGGAGCTCCATAATCATGCGTAGGATGATCCAGCTCATGTTTAACGATGTTAAGTTGTGTGGTGGTAATAAAGCCTTCTTCCATCACAGCCCTTCCTAAAAGCTCTGCAATTACCCTTCTGGTCAATTGTACTTGTTTCATCTTCTCACGTTCATTCTGAAGTCTTTCAAAAACCTCTTGTGCCTGCTTTACATATTCTACTATCGCTACTGGTGTAAACTCCTGAATCTCTCCCTGATGCTTCTTCTTGAAATATCCCATATCAGCACTCACCATTCCATTCTGACAGATAAATACTTGAGCACCAATACCATAGGTAAGTCTTTTCGACTTGTTATAACTATTTAACCAAGCAATTTGTAATTGCATTTCATCATCAGCTACACTCTTTATTGTATACTTACCTGTAGCTACTTGTCCATTCTTTGCAGATGAATAAGTTTCACTTGATAATACCAATCCAGCTTTATCAATTGCCTCAAGGGTGCAATCAATCACTTGTTTATGAGGGACGCATTTATACGTCTTTGTACTTTCTGGTAAAGCTGTATTAAGCAATAATTGTTTTGTTACATTATACGTTTTTGGTTCCATAATTTTTGTTTTTAATATATACATTCATTTAAAAAGTCTTCTTCTTCCTCTGTTAAATTACCAATAAATACTATTTCAGAATTATCATGAGAAAAATCTTCTCCATCTATATCGGTATTTTTGGTTTCAGTTATTATAAGTATTGCTCCAATTAAGGATTCATATCCCATTCCATCATCAAGACTTCCATCTTCTAACATTTGATTGGCTTTCGTTAATAGTTCTTCCTGAGTAGGAGCTTCTATATCTCTTGCTTTATAAGCACCAATCCCTCCTCCCCAATAATTTCCAAGAACCAATCCATTAGATTTATAAGATATTTTCATTTTATATGATTAAGAGTATCAATAATTAAATCTGCATGTTCTTGACCAATAGCATAAGCTATAATACCTCCATCAACCTCTGACACTATAGGAAAGAGTTCATCTTTTAACATACTTTTGAAAAGATCAATTTTATTATCATTAATCATTTCAAACATACTCCAGAAAACATGATCTTTATCCATTTCTAAATGTATTTAGTTAATTCATCAATTTGATTATGTAACATATTTAAAGAATCAACATTCCTTGTTAATAACCAATCAATTTTAGGGCATATTGCATCATTACTTCCTTCAGGTTTAAATTCCTGATTCAAATTTGAAGGTACTGAGCCTCTCAATTTAGTAAGAAGTCTTGCTAATTTATTATTTGTATCTTCTATAATATTATTTGTTGATGTAATTCTTTCAATTGTTGATTCTAAAAAAGTTTTTTCTTTTACCATGTTTGGACCATCATTCATAATATTTGTTTTTAAAATTTATACTCAATATATTTATCCTTGCCATTCCATTTTTCTTTTTCATCCCGTATCCACTCTCCTTTAAGTCTTCTTAATCTGACTCCCGGGAGAGCATTAAGAGCTGTACTGGTAGTTGCAGAACAGTGTCCTGCATCTCTAATATAAAATCCATTCTCCTCTTTATTCTCTGCAATTGTATTTCCAAAGAGAAGAAATGAATGCCCTGTTGATTGATAGTTTCCAAGAGTTATTTTCCTTCCTTCAATGAAAGCTTGTGCAACTTTTCTTCCTGTTTCATTTCCCATTTTTGAATCCTTTCATTATATTTATTAATAGCATCATTTTCTATACGTTCCCATAACCAATCTGGTACTTCAAAGCGTTGTTTCATAAATCCAGTATAAAGACTAATGTGAGTTTCAACAATAGAACAATATGTATTGGATAAATATACAGCTCTTTTAAAATAAGGTTTTTTAGATTTGATTTTTACCTTCCAACTTTTATCTGTTTGGTTGATCACATTTCCCCATACATAATATTTATCAGCTTTTCTCATTACACCTCCTCTATTGAATCTCCATCAATCTCTATTAAAGCAGCATCTCCATAATAATCATCACCATGCTCCTAATCAACTACTTCATCTATTTGAGTAGGATCCATTTTCTTTAGTTTATTAATAGCTGCTTTTGGTGAACTTGCTTCTATTTCAATCCTCCCCTCATAAAAACCATGAAGATCTTGTGTTACTCTTATATAATAAGTTTTCATATTATTCCTCCTTTTTAATTGCAAATCCAGCTTTTATAAGTTCAAAAACATCAAAGTGATGATTGCAAAGCCAAATAAATTGATAAGGATCCCATTCAAGAATTTTATTCCTCTTAATCTTATCCATAAAATCATGATATGGAAGATTTAATGGATATTTGGTTATTTCATAATATTCCAATTCTGTCATAGAATCTAATGGACGAAGAATTAATCTAATGTTCTCTATATAAGTGTTATGTCCTCTTTCCTTTCCATCTTTAGCACAAATATAATCATCCATACATCCATCTTTCTTTCTTTTATAAGTAGTTTCTACACCATCCTTAACACTATATCCAGTTAGAATTGCTTTTATAAGTTTATTATTAGTGTTTGGATAAGTACATTCACAACCAAGATAAAATGGAATTATCTTTTTATATGTTTCAAATTTCATATTATTCCTCCTCTATTTCTCGTTTATATTTAAGTTGTGATGTAGTACATTCATAAGAAGCTACATCAGTGCGAATTTCCTTAAAAACAGGTTGGAATAAGCTACCACCACGATATGCGTAAAGATATTTAATTTCAGCAATTTGATTAGGCAGGGGAATTTCCTGATTAGGATAAATAGTAACATTTCCAACACTTACCCATTCTTCAGTTATATCAGCATCAAATAGTCGCATTTCAACTGATCTTTTTCCCACATTCTGTTCACCAATAATGACAGAACAGGTAGCTGTGAATTTGAATTTCAATTGATCACCACCACTATTAGGTCTTCCAGGATGATAGAGAGAGTTTTTCCTTTTGAAGACAACACCTTCAGCGTTCTTCATATGCATCTCATTAAATAAGACTATCTTTTCTTCCATAGTAATAGCTGTTCTTGTAACTTGGATATTTGGATTTTTTGTTCCTATAATGTGTCTAATGGTATAATATCTTCTTATATAATTAGTATTAGAAGGAAGAAGTGAGCAATCAATAATATCCCATACCTTAAAAATATTTCCAACAAGTTCTCCACAAAGAGTTAAGTCATACATAAAACTACTTTCGATATCTTTAATTATCCTCTCTGGAATAGATATTGCTAACCCTTTCTTGTTAGCTGCAACAGCTTTACCATCTTTGAGAATAACACCAATATTCCTACCATCTTCCTTCTCTTGCATTAACCAATTATTATCCTGTATCCATTTATCAGGAACATCCTCAGTAATTTCATTAAGAAGTTGTGGTTGATAGCCAACATATTCAGGATTAACTGAAGGAGAATAGGTTACACCACCTTCTCCTTCGTGATAGCCTTTTGCTTTCTTCTCAGCAATAAGCTGCTGATACACTTTCAACGCTTTAGCAGGCTCACATTTCTCACATTTTGTAATACTTGTAAGAGCACTTCCTCTCCTACCATATTGAACAGTGACAGTTTCTCCATCCAGAGTAACATGATACTCCTTATCGCTTCCTTCATTTTTGTAATAAAGTGATGTCTTTTCCATTATATTTCCTCCTGTTTTGGTAATTCTGTTAAAGGTTCATCTCCATTTTCTATTCTTAATTCATTCAATTCTTCAAGAGTATTATATCCTGTCTCCGTGGAATAATAAAATCCACAATCAAAACATATCCCACTGACAGCATCAATAGGTTTATAATCACCACTACTTTGTGTATTATCACTGCCACAATTTGGGCATGTGAAATTTCCTGACCATCCACTCATTCTTCGTCCTCCTCTGTATTTGTTCCATATTTTTGATAATAATATTCAACAGTATCCCACGTAATACCTATAGAAGCATCATGATGATCTATCATATCTTTAAGAGCTTCTCTGGCTTGTTCTTCTGTAATAATCCACTCACTAGACATTTCATAATTAAGAAAATCATCAATAGACCAGTGTATTGATCTTACATCATCTTCAATTGACATAAGAACTGTTGAACAATCATCACATTCAATAGTTGTAGAATGAGGGTCGTCCCCTTTTCCATAACTATATATAGATAATGAATGTCCAGCATGATCAAGTAAATCTTGTTGGGTTATTGCGCTCATAATGATTTAAGTAAGGCTTGTTTGGAAAGAAAGATGTCTTTATCGTAAAGATTCAATTTATTAGTGTTTTTACATACATCATTCCAGGTTGATGGATAGGTAGCAGATCGTTCTGCCACATTGTAATATGTGTAACAATTTGCAGGATTGATAGTTGGCTTAACGCCTTTTTGTAAACCAAATGTACTTATAGACTGCCCATAATAGATAGCAGTTATAATTACTTCTATGGATTTATTATTTACAATTATCCATCGAACATCTCCAATGGAATGTTTGCTTTTTAGTGTCATAACATTTTATTTTTAAAATATGTAACTACTTCAGGTATATACTTCTTATAATATGGTTGATTTTCCATACACCATTTCTTCAATTCCTCTTTAGAAGTAAATGGTTTTTGCCAAGATTGACCACTCATAATTTGATTAAATTGTGGCTCCAAGGAATCAATGAAATCTTGAATTCGCCACCCTTCCCAAATATGTTTATTTAAGTTCATATTATCCTTTATTTTTATAAATATTGAAAGGTGCTTTTAATGAATAATGTGGAGGTTCTTCAAATTTACTCATATTACTATTTAATTTAACCTCTCCAGTTATATCATAGAATTTGCCGTTAATTTCAGTAATTATATGATCCATATCATAGTATGGTTTTGCAGTAGGAAATACTTCTTTTAGTATTAGATGAAAGTGATAGCAACTTCCTTCTGTATAAACTTGTTGAGATCCTATAAAAGAGTCTCTAATAACTGATATAAACCTTTCTATTTCTATATTCATTTGTCTTTCTCGATTAATCCCTTAATTATAAAATGATTTTCTATCTCTTTTAAACTCATTTTTCCCCAATCAGCCATGTCCTTAACTAAAGGAAGAAGTCTATCTGGAGGGTTTATATGCTTCCAGTTAAATTCATCTGTTATGAGTCTGCTGGCAGCTTTTCCTGGATCATCACTATCCCCTGCATAGAATACAAGCTTTGAATTAGCATTAATATATTCTACATTCTCTTGGGAGAAAGCAGCAAGTGATTCGTTCTGAGAATGACATACATTACCATAAACCTTTCTGCAAACAATCTGATCCTTAAGAGCCTTACAAATAAGAGTGTTATGTTCTTTATTCAAATTCTCCAATCCTCCCATTAATTTTAATGGAACATTAGACATCCACTTTTTCTTCTTTGTAGCCATCGGAGAATAAATTTTCCAATACCTCCCAGAATAAAGATATCCAAATCTAAGTTCTGTATTACTTAAAGGAAATCTCTTTCTATTCAAGAACATCTTATCAATGGAATAGATGTGATTATCTCTTAATTCTTGTATGTCTACATGGTATTTTTGCCAATATGCCAATTCTTCCTTTGTAAACTTTCGTGTCACCACTTGAATCATGACAGCATGTTTCTCTGTATTATCTTCAGGTTGTTTATATGTAGAGACAATCTTCTTATATTCTCCTACATTTGATGTGTCTGAGATTCCCAAGCCAAAGGATTTGTCAATTATTTGAAGAGCCTCCCCATAAGAACAATTATGAATAGCTTGCGTAAACGCAAATGCGTCACCAGACTTACTTGAATCAGCAAAATCTATAAATGATAAATATCCATTTTTATTACCAATTAAAAACGATGGGTGAACATCATCCCTGAAAGGTGAGTTTGTAATTTCATTGATTTTCCAATTAGTATTTGGCATAAATAGTCGAAATATGTCATAATCTGACACAAGCTTCAAAATATTATCAGCTGTTAAGTCAATCCGAACCTTACCTTTTATCATATATGGAATAATTTAGCAAAGATAAAAAGGGCTCCTCTCATTTCTGAAAGAAGCCCTTGTAATGATAACATTTAATATGATGGATCTGCGTTGTCGATGACTTTGTCGGTCCCAGTAATGAAATCTTCTGGATTGTATTCTACTAAATCTTTTAACAAGTATGCATCTGCACAACCATATTGACCTGTTACTTTAAGTACAAATTTTTCATGAGGTTTCTGATCTTTAGCTTTTTTTGCAGAGATTTTAGCAATGACATCCTTATCCATATAATCAACAAGCCTGAAATTCTTAATTGCATAAGCTGGTAAGAATGCTTTGTTATAGCAGCCCTGGTACTCTTTTACTTCACCCTCTTTATTCTCACGAGTAACCACTGTAGCAAGAACACCAACATTACAGGCAAATTCTCCACCAATCTGCTCCTTGATATCTTTCACATTTCCCTTCATGAGCTTTTTCCACTCAATCTGAAGAATTGTTTCAGCCTGACGATAATCCAGTTTGCCAAGCCATGTCCTTAAGAATTCATACATTTCCTCTTCTCCAACATAAGCTACACGATGATCCCTTCCAGAAAACCATTCAGGAAGATTGTTTGGATCATCAGCCCAAGAAGTTCCTCCTACATTGTTAATATATTGCAACTTGGTTTCATCCTTATTCTCCCTTTTCTTGTTCTCAAGGAAGAAACTGACAGGAGATTGAAACACACTCCCATCTTTAACATTCTTAAGCCAGAAATTAAGCCTTAAATAGATATTTCCATCTTTGGATTCTCCAATATATTCAGCAGCTTTGCTGTCCTCTTTTAAATCTATTCCAAGGATTTCCTTGTATTCCTCAACAGAAGGATTTACACATATTACAGAACCTTCAAAAATGCCACAAAATTTCGAGAAATCTTTCTGTTCTCTTACTTTACCTTCAATCATAAATTTGAATTTTTAGTTATTTACTTTATTTAAACATTACTATTTTCAGCAATAAATTTATCAAAATATTTACCAAAGAGATTTTCAAAGACTGTTTGCTTCTTTTTAATTTCAGCTATTTCAATCTTTTTCTTCTCAATCTCTGAGCTAAATTTATTAATGATATCACTCCTCTTATAAGGAATATCCCAATTATTAATCTTTGTTATCTCAACATCTTTGGTTTTTGCATTGAAATAAATAAACTTAATATCACTGGTTGAGTAATTAGTCTCCAGATATGCAATTACAACAGTAGGATTCTCCTTAAAATTGTCAAATCCAATAATCGTTCCTACATAAGAAGACCAATTATCACTATAACCTTTTACAAGGACTTTTATAGCATCTCCCACCTTGTAATTATCAATAACAACACAGTCACGGAGATCTATCTCCATTTTGATTCCATTGATTTCAATGATTCTTTTTTCTGCTTCCATAATCTTTTGTTTTTAGTTATTAATTTGCTTTATTTATTGATAAAAATTTTACTCCAATCGAATTTTCCATTATATCCACGTAAATGTTCACACCTATTTCCACCTACACGTTCTTCACTCCCAGTGAAATTCACCTTAATCTCACCTTCTTCATTATAAACATATCCTGTAGCATCCACCTTTCGAGGAAGTATATTGCGTAATTTTCCCGTGAGTGCTAATTGTTTTGGTATAATAGCATCTGTAATTTCTTTTGTACCCATATATTTATCTTCCACATGACATACAAAGAATACGCATTTTTTAGCTACTCTCAAATATTTCTCAAACATTCTCATCATATCTTCCCGGGAGAATCTATATCCATATCCTTCTGGAATAGCATGAACACTCTCATAACTATCATCAGTAGAAAGTAACATTGGACCACCTTTAATTGGTTTACCAAGAGTATCTAACTCTCTATTAAAGGATTTACCCATAACAGAATTCATATATCTGTATGTACCTGACCACTCACTCCAATCATTAACCTCTGAAAATGTATCAATTGCAACATAATCATAAGGTTTTCCAGCCTTGATAAGCTCATCTGCAAAATCACTAAGCCATCTCACTTTACTTACAGGGCCTAAATTTGAAGGAACCTTTTTAATGAGACCACTAATCTTGTCACTTCCTTCTTCAGTATCAATGATTAAACATCCTTTAAGTTGAGATAATATAGATGTCTTTCCGCATTTTGCTAAACCATACAGAACACAACTATGCATATCCTGATCTGGTACACTTAACTCTGTTGGAAAACTGAAATCATTAGTTGGTTTCTTTTCTTCTTCTTTTTCTACTTTTTCTTTCATATATAATTGATTTACACTATAAAGTTAATTAAATTTCTTCAGATAATAAAATTTCTTTTCCACTTTTTAGCAGTTCAGGGTTAGCTTTAATTTTATCAAATAATTTCTGCATTTCTTCCAAATTAAAGCTTCCGTTTATATATTTGTCATCCACAGTAACTCTATACCATGGACCACTATTTGTCTCTTTAAGTTCTTTTTCTAATTTTAGATTCATACATATTTAATTTTAGATTTGTTTATGCCAATCAGCGCTTTCTTTAGCCAATCCTGCTCCACCTTTTCATTAGTAGACACAATGGTTATCAGTGCCTTTTTATCTAAATTATCATACTCCATAGAGGTACATCGCATCACTTTTTGGGTTAGGTTAGAAGAATTGGAGTCTGCGTAATTAATGATCACTCTATTCAATGGTTTATACGTTTTCCCCGTATTCCCAATCTTAACAACAGCAAGATGATTTCCTTCTCCCTTTGCAAAATTCTCAAATATTTCTTTCTCTGAAGATTTACTATGATAGGAAGGAATACTAAGACTATCTGCTATTTTTATCACTCCACAAAACACCAAAACACGTTGATCTTCATACTCCTTTAGAAGGGAAATGGTTTTATTCTTCTTTGCAAGGCTATTTTGAATAATTCTCATCCTTTGCAAACGTAAGAAGAACGTCTCCTTTCTCTCTTTAACAAGCTTATCAATCACCCATGAGATGTTATCAAATTTCTGTTTCTCCGTTCTTCCATTGTACAGCTTAATTCTGTTATCTAAAGGAACCTGTACAATATCTATCTCATAATCTGCAATAACACCCTCATCTATTGCCTGCTCTATGGAGTATTCAGCAACAACACGAAGTCCAAGAGACATCATAAGAAGAGCTCTTGTATCTTTAGTCAGTGTGCCGGTTAATGCAAGCACTTTTTTATTCAGTTTAAGAAGCTCATAAGCAGCAAGTAGTTGATTTTCACTCATAAGATGACACTCATCAAGCACTACAATACCAAACTTCTCATCTTTATGCTTGTGAAGAGAAAGATATGTGGAGAAAGTAATATTAGGATGCTCGTAATCAAGTCTCTCAAATTCATCCAACCAAGACTGTTTAATTTTCCCATCCGGATAAACAATCAAAATAGAAGATGGTTGTAAATCATTGAATATCATTATCCCTACTGCTGTCTTGCCAAATCTTGGAGATAAAAGCAGTAAGCCCCACTTATATTTCAACCATGTATCAGCAAATTCTCTCTGGCGGGTTTCTCTAAGGTTTTCCATTCTTCTCCTTCCATACTTTAAATAAATCTTGTCCCCAATATTCATCATCTTTTCCTTGATGAGTGTAATAGAACACACCAAAGGATATCATATCATCCTTGGAGTACATTCCTTGCGTATGTAATTCACGAGCAACCTCTGAATTAGCTCCTTCTATAAAATCAGTTAATATATGACCAAGTAATTCATTTTTATTATAATGTCCTACTCCATTCCAATACTCAGGACTACGTTTAACCATATATTCATGAGCAGCTTCTTCCATTGTTTGTTTCATAATTTCTCCAATTCTTCTTTACATTCATTCCAATATTCAAACGCAATAGCATCCTCATCTAAATAAAGCTCAATCTCATTCACTATTTGATCTATGCAAATTGTTGCACATTTTTTAGCTACATCCATCTTTACTTCTTCTCTACTTACAAGTATAAGAGCATCGTTGATGTTGTTAAATTGTTTTATTAATTCTTCAGCTTTTTCTTTTGGGTTCATGTTAACTATTTTTAAAGAAATATGTCTTGTTTATAATTGATTCATAGTCATCCTCTGTTATGTCACACTTTTTGGGCATCTCCTTAAACAAACTAAGTTCTCCTAAGAAGGCAAGTCCTATGCGTAAATCATCACTGCCTGCCGAATTTTTAATAAGTCTTAAACTCCTAAAATACTTATTTCCATAGTTGTCTTTTAACTTATCAAGATCATATCCAGAGATATCTGACACTTTATAACGTATTGGATCAAAGAGTGCTAACACAACATCAGCATCGTTTTGAGTTTGAGAACTATCAGCAAAATCTTCAAGGTTTGGTTCTACATCACCTATCTTAAGTCTCATAGGATTAGAAATTGATCTATTAAACTGACTTACAAGAACAGGTGTATATCCATAATAATCCCTAGCTCGCCTCATTTCAAAACTTAATTTATCAATTGCTTCTTTTTTAGTTGGAAGATCTTTTGTAGTCTTCAAAAGTCCTATATGATCAGCAATTATAACAACAATCTCATTATTATTATTAGGAATATAAATCTTGTTATATTGATCAATTTCTTCCTCTCTTCCATTTTCAAGTGCATAGGCTCTTAATTCTTTTGCTATTCCAACAGGATTCTCTGGATAATCTATAATAGTAATCATCTCTTCAATCTCATTAATATAGTCCTGATAGGATAGATAGAGATCATGTTCATCTTTAGTCATTCTCTCTTTCCATCCTAATAATTTAGAAATTGGAATAATTAGTCCATGATCCATAAAAATTTTACCACTCATCCATTTAGCTAATTTATATTTCTTGTTCCTCTCCATGGAACGATAAATAATTTTAAGCTTTATGTTTGTCTTATTCTCTTTGGATTTTACAAACTCAAAAGGATTGAGAACAAAGCAGTTATCCACGAAGCTCGTTTTCCCGGATCCGGTATTTCCACCTATTAGAAAGAAATTAGCCTTTCTAAGACCTATATATCTGTTAAGTCTATTAAACCCTAATAGAGGGATGCCATCGTTTCTACCAGCTAAACCAGCATTTACTTCTTCGTCTAATTCATCAAAATAACTCATATGTCTGTTCCCCCACCTCCCATAGATTTAGTTTCTTCAATTTTCACTCCCGTATTCAATAATTCAATAAATGGTTCAAATGAACGCTGCCGGAGATAGGTTAGGCTGTTTTGTATATAAGTAAGCTTGTTTGTTTTTGTTCTTAATGAAGCCTCCTTCTTTTGGAGCACATCAAATTCTATTGCAGCTATTATTATATCTATAGAGTATTCTCCTTCATTTAGAATAGCCTTTAATTTTAATTTACAGTCTTCCTTGTTTATTCTAAGAGCTCTACTCCCTTGAAATGATACTCCTTTATAAATAAATGTGTCTGTTGATGGAAAAGCTTTCCAAAATTCTTCAAATTCGTCATGTACCTTTAATTTGATTAATTTAGTACCTACTTCACTTACAGTATTTATATATTTTATTAAAGTATCTCCATCCACTGTTACTTTATAATCTTCAGTAAGTAAACCTTTACGAATAAGAGACATGATTATAGCATTCATTTTTGCATAACTTGTTAACTCTTCTGCGGGAATACCTTCTTTAAAGTAACAAAGAATAAGTACCATGTCTAATGAATATCCTTTATTTAAAATTTCTTTAAATTTATCTATTGTTATAGTTTCAAACATAAATAATTGATTATTTTTATTAAAATTTCCAATATATTTTACTCCATTAATTATTTGCGTTATAGCAAATAGAGGTTGAAGATTTGAATAGTGAAAACACCGTTTTTGTTCTTCTACATCATCTAAATTAAAATAACAACAAGGAATAATATGGTCAATTTGCCAATATCTTCCTTGATTTTTCCAAGTCATTGTAGGAAGAAATCTATCCTCTATATATTTCTTAAGAAACAGAATATCACATCCAATTAAATCTCTTGTTTTATTTCTTTTAGTAGCTCCATTAAATTTTAAAGAAGCTTTGACTCTACTTCGTAAAGTTACAGCAAGTTTAAATTTAGTATCATTTCGTAATCTTTCTAGGAGTTTGGGATAATATTTTTGTGTATATCCTCTAGTCTTATCTTTATTTCTATTTCTATAATCTCGTTGTTGTATATTAATAGATTCTCTCTTTCTATCTTTATATCCTTTTTGACGTTCTGGATTAGCTCTTCTATATTCTCTTTGATATTTTAGTTTACAAATTCTACACTTAAGACTCCTTTGATAAAAATATTCTATAGGTCTATCAGTAGAACAATATTTACAAAATTTTTCCATATTGATTATTTTAAATCATTAATAATCAACATACGAATATAGGAAGAGAGGCTAAGACCAATTTTCTTAGCCTTCTCTTTTATCTGTTCCTTTAAGTCTGAGGAAATTCTGATAAGGATGTCTTTTTCTTTTTTCATAATTTATAGATTTAGTCTACAAATATACTACAAAGAAACGACAATTGCAAATTTATTTATCAAAGATGTACCCCTTCCTCATTATCTCTTTATGCTTTTTATGTGTTATCCATTTCATACACTATCAGTTATAGTGACCAAAGTTGTGCTTGAACAGGTTATGTCTATAAATGGAAGATTCTCTATATCAATCAGTTTTAGATGCTGATTGCGAATTCCACAAATTCGTAGAACACATTGTCCTTTAGAATTGTTCAATCGAATTACACCTCCATTAGGCTTTTCATCAATTTGTAGTTCAAATACATCACTTACTTGTTTCATGTTTCTCTGGAATTTTGATTAATACTATAATTTTTGCTGGCTGTTGATCTGCATAATGTTCTGCCTCCAACCATTCAGCTTCCATTCTCATTCTTTCTTCTTCTTGCATAATTATCCTATCTCGTAAGAAGTCACGTTCATAATCTTCTGTTTCCATAATCAATCACTTAAAAGTTTATTTTGTTTGTGTAATTCATCCAGCCCCAACACATTAATTTTGTGCTGAATAGCATTTTCCACCTCTAATTTTGCTTCAAATACTACCTTATCCATTGTCTCCTGAAAACATTTGGCAAAGAAGGGAATATTACTAGATATCTCTGTTGTTAAATAATCTAAATGAATTGTTAATTGACGAATGTCTTCTTTACTTAAGACCTTCTTTTTAACAATCTCTTTTGCTTTAAGCTGTTCTTCTTTTAAACTCTTAGCAAATTCAGACATTCTATCCTCAAACTTTCTATGTACAAACTCTTTACGATTTTCAGCTTTAGGAAGTTTTTCAATAACTCTTCCTTCAATCATCTCAAGTGTACAAGGAACTCCATCTCCCATATTCATTGATGTAATCAATTCACTAAATTGTCCAGTAGACAGTCTTAATTTAATTACAGGTGCTCCTCTTCCAAAATAATGATCGTTTGTAAGTTCTCTTGTAATCTCAGAATGTTTTACAACCATTTCAATATAATGATCTTGAGTTAATTCACTTCCATAAAAGCGTTCACCTGTTGTAGATATTCTACTGAAGCTAATTTGTCCAAATGACGGATGCATAAATTCTTCTTTTTCTTTGTCCTTGTTCATATTACTTCTATTTTGAGGTTATTTTCACTCCGAATTGTTGCCAGTACCAATTAAACGTCTCAGAAGCCTTTGTCTTATTGCATCTGAATGTTTTCATCATAAGCTTAATTGCGTAGCTCCTGAACTCTGTATACTGATCTCTTGTTATACTGAAGTGATGGTGCCACAAGTCATCATCAATGATTGTGAGTCTTGTAGCTCCTATTATATCAAGTTGTTTTTGAAACAAATATTCGCCTATATTTTCTCTTTTTACTTTCTCCATATAGATCAATCAAATAAATTAAGTTGATTTGCTACAGTTTTTACATTTCTCTTTTTTCCTTGGTGTTCTACTTTGAAAATGATATTATTAGCCTTTTCAACGTAATATTGAAAATTTATATCAGCTTCACTCACCTTCGTAGTTTTTGGTAGATAATTACATACTCTCATTAACCAACTACCTGCTTCTACCTGCGATTTAGGAGCAGCATTTGTCTGGCAAGAGGGATTTTTAATCTTATGTATCTTTTCCCCCTCATTGGAGACATAATAACGAATGAGCTTATTATAGATTGTGATCTTTCCTGTAGATAAAGTAGTTCCCTCGTAATGAAAATCACGAGAGGCTTTTTGCCTAATGCAGAAATCATAAATGTTTTGATGATTTTTTATTGTTTCTTCAACAGGAATGTTATTTATGAAATATTCCTTAAGAGCAATAGGAACAATTCTGGCTGATTTGTTCTTATAAAGCTCGAAATCAATAACATAATCACCTTTAAGTTTTATAGAACCTTCTGTCTTAACAGCAATATAATCATTTACAGAAGAAAATACAATCTTTTTATAATCTGTTCTTTCAAGATCGTATTTTGTCAACTCCATCCACCAATTATTTATTTCTTCTATTTTGTTAACCTTCTGATTATCAACGAATAACGTTACTCCGTCGGTGTTTGCACTAATAACATGAATTCCTGCTAGTTCGTAAACTTCTATTAACATCATTAGAGAAAGTTCTCCGGTAATACATGTGAAGAGAGTAACCTGTTTGTCATACATCCAGTTTTGCATATCCGATGTCTTTCCATACACTCCATTTACACAAAGTTTCAAAGCACCTACAACACCTGCTATTTTTTTATCCTTCTTAGCAAGAGGTTTTAGAGCAATTCTTTTCTCAAAAGCCTTTTTATATCCAGAGAGAAATGATTTTCCAAGATGAAAAGGATATTTTTCATTATTAATAATAATAGCCGGATAGTATGAAGAAACATCATAATCAAGTATAAGTTTCTCTTTCGTAGCTTCAAATATTTCAGGAGATTGCTCTGTATGAAGACCTCCCTGCATAAAAGAATAAACATTTCCATAGAAGTTAATTGTCTCTTTAAAATCTTCCTTTAATCCAAACGTTTTCTTTTTTAGATTTTTTAGAAAACTCTGTAACTCTTTTGTTTCAAATTTTACATATTTAGCAATACAATTAGAAGCTTTGATTTCTTTTCTAAAAAATCCTTTCTTGGGAAGATCTGAATATTTCAATTTCATTTCTTCACAATAATACTTCTTAATAATCTCATCACCTATTTTTGTATCAGAAAAATTAAGACAAGGAATCTCAAATTCCTCTTCTATTGCTTCTCTTAGTTGAATTTGATTATTTCCTCTATAGAGAGGATGCTCCGTATCTCCAATAACTACTTTATAGAATTTATATAATGCTTTGCAGTCATTGTCGCAATAATCTACTGTGATTTGACATTCTTCTTCTGTTAAATTTTCTTTCAAATGATGAATAGGCATCTCTTCTATATTCTCCATGTCAAGCTCGAATTCTATCCTTTTTAAGGAAACCATCCGATTTTTATTAGAAAATCCCATTAACTCGAAAGGATCAATAATTTTAAAACTCAATTGGTTTTCTCTGTATCTAGGGAATATGTCATAGTTACTATCATCAATCACATCTGTTGCAACCTGAGATATAATAGCACAGATTTCTAATGCTGTCTTATCAACCCAATTATGATAATTCCTTATCACAAACTCAAGCACTTGACTATCAAACTTAAGACCGTTATAGAAAACAAAATGATAAGTCTGATGACTTTCAACATAGTTTACAAGAGCATCTATTTGATTCTTCCGCCTACTCACCTCAAATCTATACCATCTGTCTTCCTGAGAGTCGTAGCAGCAGCATAGAAAAAGTTCAAGCATTGTTTCTAAATCCGCAATCACGATTTTATCTATCATTCTTCCTCCTCAATTAGCTTTATAATCACTTTCTCTTCATCATACACAGGAATAATCATTTTTTCCTTATTGTATAATTTATCCTTAATTTGTATCAGACAACGATTATTACTCCCTAGAATGGAATTAATGTCATCTATAGTAATGTCGTGCATATCTTCAGAATCTTCTCCTTCATCTACCCAAGCTATTTCTTCATGCTTGGCTAATTGCCATGTAAGGGAAAGATCAAAGATGCCTAATTCAATAGGACAGCCATTCTCCGTAATATAAGAATACACATCAAGAGAAATATCCTTGTCAAGTTCATATATCTCTGGAGGATTCTTTCTCCTGTTAAGGAACAACATTCCTTTTTTCAATCTACGTGGACTGTAAGTATTGGTTACCAACTCAGCATCTACATACATAGGGATAAAATTAAAAGAGTGGACAGAGAATCCCGCCCACTCTTAATGAAACCAATTTAATTACTTACCCATTGTCCATCAAGAACAAGAATCTCACTGTTGTAATATACTTTCTTTATTAAAGAATAGCTTAGATTTCCTCCTATTCTACTTTCTGCAAATCTGTTAATAACATCAAGTGCTTCTTCTGAAGTCTTTATATTATTAAATGTGTGAGTGGTTTTAAAATCCTTTGATCCTTTTCCTGTAGTGACTCCTTTTCTAGGAGGATTGTACATTTGTACTGTTACACGATGTATATTAGGAGCAACTCTGCGTCCTTTTCCACTTTTTATCTTTGTTTCCATCCATAAATGATTTTAGTCTGTTAATATAATTGTATAAGAAATTTTAATTTCAGGAAGTGCTCCATCAATTGATGCTTTTTCTTCCTGAAAAATATAGTAATCTTTCTTTTTAAGATATCCACCATCTATAATCCATCCACTAAATTTCTTGACAAATTCTGAATTATATGCTCCCTGTAAAGTAATTTGTCCTTTGGTGAGACTAATAGAATAAAAATCATCAGCTTTTATGTCAAGAGCAATTAATAACTCTGGTAGATACTTTATACTATTTTTCATTTGCTATTTCCTTCTTTAATTTTGTTATTTTCTGTTTTAATCTGAATATTTTGTCATCTGTTGTCCACATAAAATATGGTTTAATGCAATACTGAGCGATTAATTGATCCATAAGATCAATAAGTTTGTCTCTTCTGGCAATAGCTGCTTTCATAGTGTTATTTTAAATTGGATAAATTTCATTTCTCGTTCTAAGATAAAGAACCATTCCTACTTTCACAGTAATGACATCTCGGTTTATTTTTACAATCTTACCAATAATTCTGTCTTCTTCGATGAAAATGATACACTCTTCCTCAAGGGAGAGATTTTCTCTAAACCTATCAACTCTTCTCCCTATAATAGAAAGAAAAATAAAATTAAAAACAGGAATAGAAATAAGTAATATTATAGCCCACGTTGTCATAATTCCGGATCTTTTGCATTTTTACATAATTCCAACACTTCAAGAGCATATTTCTTATACTCTTCCTCTGTCTCTGCTTCTTCATATTTGGAGAAGGGATGAGCATCTTGTACACAAGCAGAATACTTCGTATTTTCATATCCAATGGCAAGAGGACACTTTCCACATATGTCTTTTGTAGTAGATTTACCTTGATTATAATATAATTCACAAAATCCACAACAATGCAGAAGACCAATTATTTCTGGAATTGCACAGGTTAGATAATAAGCCTCCACAGGACCATCATTTTGAGAGAGATATTCCCATTTAAGAATACTCAATCTCTTAGCTTCCTCAAAAGTTATCATACTTTCTCTTTTGTTGGTTTAAAATACTTACATACACCATAACAAAGCATAGTGCTCTCTTGTATTTTACATTTACACCAAGCAGCCCCTCTCTTATATGCTTCGTAATATTTACAATCTTTCTTATTTCGTTTCATGTTATTTTACTTTTAGTCTGTATCCTACAATAACGAGATTGTTATTTTACTTTACTATCATTGTCAAATGTATCAATCCCACCAATTATCATCCCGCATAGCTTACATTTATGGATAACGACAGGAGTTAGTGATGGTTTATTTGAACTTACGAGTACCCATTCGTGGATACATTTTCTTTTCTTCCGTTTCATCCCTTGCTCCTTTCGTAATAAAATGTTCCGTCAAACGGTTTGAATTGAATAATCCCGAAGTTGATAGCAACCTTTACGATATAGATTTTGGCTATTCGGGTATGTATAGTCATTAGCAGCTCCCTGAAGTATTCAATATGACTGGCTCTCTTGTAGTGGTTACAGCTACGGCATGATGGCATTAGGTTGATTGGATCATCGGGATTAACAAGGATCAATCTGCTTTTGTATTTCGGAACAAAGTGATCTACCTGCATTTCCTTTATGGTTATTATTCTGCCACAATAAGCACAATGACCGTCATACTTTTGATGAATACGTTCTCTGTCAATCTTCACCGCTTGCTCCTTTCATATAAGAGCTCAGGATTCTGGTGAATGTTTCCGATAACTTCCATGTGAGGGCAAGTCATAAAATTCAGTTCGTGAAACGTATTCCTGAGACTAAAACAAGCCATCACGTCCCACCAAAAAACATCGGTAATACATTCTGTTGGGCTGTTGGGTATTGTTGTGTCGTCAATGAACTTAACTATGTCCCCCTCATAAATCTCCTTTCCCTTGCAGTCGAGAAGTCCAACAAACTGTTCAACCGGACAAACGTTAGATAATTGGTTAAGGATAATGTGCTTGAACTCAAAATCATCTAACATATCTTCCCATGAAATCATTTCTCTCAGAGACTCATCCCATGCCCGAAATTTCAATTCCCTCATTTCTCCCTCCTTTCGTGTAATTAAAATTCGATTTTAAAGAACCTACTATCAATCCATTCTGAAAATTCTTCTTCCTGCTTTTCAGCTTCACCGCATTCGATAGGGCAAGCGTCTGAAGTTCTTTGCCAGAAATCGCTAAGTATATCATTTGGAATTTTATCAGTAGCATAAAGTCCACATGTTGAGACTTTGTGATGCTCTAATGCTCTTATCATTTTGATAAATTCCTCAACTTCATTGTGTGACATACATGCCAGTTCTGCAACTAAGTCTCTTTTTTCAGTAACCCTGTCTTTACAGATTTCTAAGATTAATTCTTTTGCATCCATTTTAAATGTTTTTAGCGTTAATTATTATTTAGTTTTTGAATATTCATCGTAAAGCACATTTACATCTACAGGTTTTGTTCCACGTACCATTTTTAACATTAGGTCAAACGCTGCTGGCGTATTATACCAGTCATAAAAAGCAATTGCTTCTTCCCGTAACAGGGCGGTGAGGTGTTCTTTAAAAATATGCTGGTCTGCTCCAAATTCAGGCTGCCAGTTTGCGATAAACTCGTCTTTCTTTGTCATTGGTTTCTTATTTTCAAAGTTTTTCATAAGTTCATCTAAATCTCCTTTCGGTAATTCGTTAAAATTCTGAACGCATCTACAGGGATTGCGCAGGCAAAATCCGCAGTAGTCACCGTAACGTGGTTCGGTCATAATACTTGTGGTTTATGAGTTGATTTATCACATTCCTGATGCCATTTCTTCGTACCATACCAATCTGACATTGCAGAGCCTTTAAAGCCACGTTTATCACAGATGCAACACTTATCCCAATATCTCCTTTTGAGCTGCTGTAAAGGGTGGAATTGGATACTCCAGTGATGGATATGCCATTTAGGATGCTGATACCATTTACGTTCTTTCCTGAGAATATCAGAATACACCATTCCTGCCAATCCGCTGAAACGATGTTCTGCTAATAATGAAGTTCCTGATGAGATGAAGAATTTCCCTGTAATATCATCGCCTCCGCAGTCATGTGGATTCTCTGCAAAATCAATGATAGTATGACAATACTTCTCCATAAATCTATTCATCTTTCGTCTGTTTTGCTTATAGTGTATCCATAAAGCACTTTTATACATAAGCATAAGCGTTCCAATGGTGCTGAAGATTTGTTTTCCTTCTTTGTCAAACCAGTAATTGTGCTTGAAATTGAAATTAAACTCATCCTGTATTTTCTTTAGCGTTTCCTGATTACAATGTCGTGGTCTGATAAACCACCCACAACTATCATCAGTACCATCCTTACATGGGTCTACGTGCCAAATGGTAATTAAAGGGTTTCTGTATTGCCCCTTTTTTGTCTTTTTTCTGCCTAAGAATATCTCAAAAGCTACTGTCTCTGGACTGTGCATATTATTTATCTTTTTTAAGTTTCTCACTATACAGCCTCATCAGCAACCATTCTTCCAGTGGGCTTAGATCGCTTGTTGAACGTGGTGGAAAGCCTGCTTCTTTAGAATAGGCTCGTAATGTGTCACAGATAAACTTGATGTGTTCTGGTGGTGTGTATTTAGGTTCTGTCATACTTCATCTCCTTTCTTACTTGTTTGATTGTTTGTATTCGTTCATCGGAAGGACAGTTACCTAATTCCCATAATCGACAGATATTTATACCATTGCCAGAGAAAGGAACAAAACAGATGTCTTTCAATCTTGAACATCCTGAATCTCTCACAGAATATTCTTTTCCTTTGTGTTTCATTGGTTATTTGGTTTTGGGTTGGTAATTATCATTGGTATCTGTGCATTCATCACAATACACGTCAAACGTACCATGATGCTTACATTTTATGCATATGTCATCAACGCTTTCCGCATTCTTCTGCTTCTGCTGTGCCT
>Ga0194063_10000499_pt1 | contig 28422 bp, 28 predicted proteins | sample SepL3720m_MetaG_FD_155459 | JGI IMG/M metagenome (GOLD analysis project Ga0194063, IMG submission 155459) | Anoxic zone freshwater microbial communities from boreal shield lake in IISD Experimental Lakes Area, Ontario, Canada - Sep2016-L373-20m | ecosystem: Environmental > Aquatic > Freshwater...
CCTTCAACAATACCGATGACCCTCCTCGATGCCATCGTCGCGCACAAGAGAGAGGAGATTGCCCTCCTTCCCGAGGTTATGGCAACACGAAGAGATCATCCCTCTCTCGTTTCTGCAGTGATGAACCAGCGTCCTTCATTGATAGCGGAGATCAAGCCGATCTCGCCTTCGGGTGGCAGGCTCCTGGAGCTCAAGGATGTTCCTTCCCAGGTGGCGCTTTTCAACCGCCATGCCCAGGCAATCTCCATCCTTTGCGATCACCAGTTCTTCGGCGGAGGCTTCGATCTCCTCGCCGAAGTCCGCTCCCTCACGTCTCTACCACTCCTCGCCAAAGAGTTCATTCTCTCGGAGCGTCAGATTCACCTTGCAGCACTGCATGGAGCGGATGCCATTCTGCTCATCGCCGCGATCCTTTCCGGTGATGATCTTCGCCATCTCATGGATTGTGCGTTCAATCTTGGCCTCGATGTGCTTCTGGAATCTCACTCACAGGAAGACGTTACGAAGATTGCGGAGGTTCTGCGGACGTTTAATGACGCCCGGAGAGAACACCTTCTGCTGGGGATCAATAACCGTGATCTCCACACCGGAAAGATGAATCTCCTCACGACCAAATTGCTTGCGGGAATGCTCAGAGATGAGCTCCCCACGATGCGTGCCGTCATTGCCGAGAGCGGCATTTCTGCTCCACGCGACGTTCGCCGTCTTGCTCCGTTCGTGCAGGGATTCCTCATCGGCACATCCCTTCTGAAGGCCAGTGACCACAAGCCCCTTTTTTCTTGCTTCTCCCCAGAATCATGAAACCGAAGATCAAATTTTGCGGCATGACCCGAGGATGCGACATTACGTCAGCGGAAGCGCTGAACGTGGATTTCCTCGGACTGATTTTTGTCCCTTCCTCCGCGCGTTCAGTTTCCCTGAGCGAAGCAAAGCTTCTCCGTCGCGACATTCGCAAAGCAAAATTCGTGGGCGTGTTCGCAGATCACTCTGTTGAGGTCATCGAAGACTACGCACGCACACTCCACCTCGATTACGTTCAGCTGCACGGAAGACCGGATCTGGAAAAGGTGAAAGCCATCAGTAAACCGGTCATTCAGGCGTTCCGTGGTATTCCCAATCTTGCGACTTTGGAGTCGTTTCTTTCCGTTTGCCCCTATTTCCTTCTGGATAAGGCGGAAGGTGCAGATGAGGCGGATTTTTCTTCGGTTGCGGCATTGCCTTCTGCCATTCGATCGAAACTCTTCCTCGCCGGAGGACTCACTCCTGCGAATGTCAGAGAAGTTGCGGATGCGGTTCAGCCTTTTGCCGTGGACACGGCTCGCGGTATCGAATTTCACCCGGGAATCAAAGATTATCAAAGGATGTTCTCCTTCTCCCAATCTTTCTCATGAAAACACTCGGAAACTTCGGGCCTTCAAATAACTCTGGACAGGCATACGGCGGCTGTTATGTTTCAGAGCTGCTGGTCCCCGTTCTGACTGAAGTAGAAGCTGCCTTCTTGAAATTCAAGGATGATCCAGCGTTCCAAGAGGAGCTGAGCAATATGCTCCGGGATTTCGCCGGACGACCGACCCCGATCACGGAGATGAAGAATTTGAGCAAACTGTTTGGTTGCACCGTCGTTCTCAAGCGCGAAGATTTGCTCCATGGCGGAGCGCACAAGACGAACAATGTCCTCGGGCAGGCTCTGCTTGCTTTGCGCATGGGGAAGAAGGAGCTGATCGCCGAGACTGGAGCGGGACAGCACGGAGTGGCAACCGCTATGGCGGGTGCGCTCTTCGGGCTGCCCACAAAAATCTTTATGGGAGCGAAGGATATTCAGCGGCAGTATCCCAATGTCCAACGCATGAAGCTCTTCGGAGCGGAAGTGATCGCGGTCGAATCCGGTTCGCAGAGTCTCAAGGACGCGATCAACGAAGCGCTGCGGTACTGGACAGCCAGGAGCAGGGAGACGTACTACGTCTTCGGGACGGTCGCGGGTCCTCACCCATTTCCGACTCTCGTGGCACACTTCCAGCGCGTGATTGGCGACGAAGCGAGAGCGCAGTGCTTGGAAAGATATGGAAAGTTGCCGCATACCGTGTGCGCCTGCGTTGGCGGCGGGAGCAACGCCATTGGCATCTTCAAGGCGTTCCTCGATGACCCTGACGTGCGACTCGTCGGCGTGGAACCTGCGGGAGAAGGGCTGGAGACCGGCAAGCATGGCGCTGCTCTCGGCATGGGACGGCCGGGGTCACTCCACGGCTCCTACAGCTACTGTCTGCAGAATAAGGACGGGCAGATTCTGGAAGCGCACAGTATCTCCGCAGGGCTCGATTACCCGGGCGTGGGTCCGGAGCATAGTCACCTCAAGGACATCGATCGTGCGCGGTACGTGTCCGTCACCGATCAGGATGCCGTCGCGGCGTTCCTTCTCCTCACGAAGACGGAAGGCATCATCCCGGCGCTGGAGCCGTCCCATGCGATCGCCGCCGCGCAGAAGATCGGGTCTTCTCTGAAGCGAGAAGACATCCTTCTGATCAATCTCTCAGGCAGAGGAGACAAAGACATCGATCATGTCCTTCATTACCTCAAAAACCATGAACTCTAATCCCTATCAATTAGCACTCCTGCGGAAAGGGAAACCTCTGTTCGTTCCGTTCGTCGTCCTCGGTGATCCCGATCGGAAGCTGTCTGTTCAGATGATTCGCACGCTCGTCGAGAGCGGCGCCGATGCACTGGAACTCGGGTTTCCCTTCAGTGATCCGCCCGCCGACGGTCCCGTGATTCAGGTCGCGGATACCCGTGCACTCAAAGCAGGGATCACCGTCGATGATTGTTTCGGAATCCTCCGGGAAGTCCGCGCTTTCACCACGATTCCGATCGGTCTCCTGATTTACTTCAACCTTATCCTCCAGAGGGGAATCGAAAAGTTTTATCAGGATTGCCGAGAGTGTGGAGTCAATTCCGTTCTCGTTGCGGATCTGCCGCTTGAACATGCGCAGGAAGTCGTGCCGATTGCGAAGTCCCATAGGATTGCTCCGGTTTTTCTGGTAAGCGAAGTCACCACCGACGAGCGGATGGAGAAGATCGCCGAAATCGCCGAAGGATACCTCTACATCGTTTCATATCTCGGTGTGACAGGCATCACCGATGTGGTGTTTGGAGAAAAGATCCGTGAGACGATCAGACGGGCACGTAAATACAGCTCACTGCCGCTGATCGTCGGATTCGGTATCAATACTCCCGAGCAGGTGCGTGCCGTGACTCAAGCCGGAGCCGATGGCGTGATCGTGGCGAGCAGAATTGTGAAAGAGATTCCAAACGTTCAGAAAATCGCGGAGATATGCCGTGCAATGCGGGCATCCATCATCCTTCCGGCTGTTGAAATACCAGAATTTCTCTTTTCCTCTTCAAGCCATGATCACCTTTGAAGATTTCAAGAAACTCGACATTCGCATCGGCAAAGTGACATCCGTCGAGAAGGTTCCCGATGCCGACAAGCTGCTGAAGTTTGTCTTCGATGTGGGGAGTGAAGAGAGGCAGATCATAGCGGGGATGGCGGAGTTCTTCATCGATCCTTCCATGCTCGTCGGCAAAGAGATGCCGATCCTCATGAATATCGAACCTCGCATGTTCAGGGGCTACCAGAGCCATGGAATGATTATCGCTGCGGACGTCGACGGTCATCCGATACTTCTCCATCCAGAGAAGGACATTCCGGCGGGGAGCAAGGTGAGGTAGTGCTGTAGGATGCTAATGGCTGTGCTACGATTTTTGTTTGTTAGATCCGCTGAAGCCACGTATAACCGCTGCGCGGCACGTGGCACGTAAAACGCTTATATACAAAGAAGCACAGCCGTTGAGTTAGTGGCTGTGCCACGCGGAGCGCAGCTTGAGTTATAAATGCCCCACTTCGCCCCACTCCACTTCGTTCCGTAGGGCTTCGCGGGGCACACATCGCTGCGCGAAGTGTGGTGCCGACGGAGAGCCCAGCTTCGCTTGCGAGCTACGCCGTGGCTTTGGTGATGACTATGTTCAATCTCGGCGCAGTCCCGCGCACGGGACGAAGCCGGATGGTGCCGACGGAGAGAATCGAACTCTCAAGAGATTGCTCTCACACGCTCCTGAAGCGTGCGCGTCTACCAATTCCGCCACGTCGGCACATGGCCTATTCTGAAGTATCAACAGCGATGAACTATAATGAGCTAGCGCAGTTTATCCTGAGCGAACCGAAGGGCGTCTACCAATTCCATGTCATCCCGAGCACTTCGACTACGCTCAGTGCAGGCGGGGTCGAGGGACACGTCGGCACATTGACACTGTAGCAAGACCTGACACGCGAGAGAAGCGGCAAAGAAGGAACATGTCGATTTTCTTTCTACCCCCGAAGCTCCCTGTTATAGATCTCCCGTTCCCACACGGGGAATTCGGTATCAGGTAAATACGTGGTGAGCATGGGCTTCTTCGTCTTATCGCACGTTCGCTCATGGAGCGTGATCCCTCCGAGCATCGCGATGCGGTCCTCCATGCGTTCGTCGTAGGTCCATCGTGGTAAAGGTACCTGCATTTGACGATAACGCTTGATCTCCTGCGTGGTGATGCGAAAGGGGCGGCCACTTTTGAGGCTCTTCACAACGATGGCATCATCAGATGTCGGAACTCCGTCGGGTAGCGAGGATGATTCAATTGCTTGTTTTACATTCTCCGTGTTCTGCTCATACCAAACACAACCTTGTTGGCGGGTGGTATCCGGTGTCTGCGGGAAATAGCGCTGTGCGACAGAGTGGTTGTAGGGAATAGGCGAGAGCGTCATCGGGAAGAATTCGCCGAACTCCTTCGTCTGCCGCATGTGCTCAATAATCTTCGGGACGAGGGCGTGATACTCATCTTTGGAATACTGCTTGTTGAGGACACAGAACTGTTTCTTCTGGAGCCCCACGCAGCCGAAGCAGTCGTGGCATCCCTCGCACATCCAGCAGTAGAGGAGGTTACTATTATTGCCCCAGCAGTCGAAGGAGAGGACGACGGCGCTATCACCGATGCCGCACTGAGCGGCTTCGTAGAGGAGTTCGCTGTCTTTGCCGAAAAAGGAGAAGTCCTGACTGGTCTTCACGGGTCCGTAGAGGCTGAAGCAGTTTTTCACGTCTTCACAGTCTTCGATGAAGAAGCTCCCCGAGACGTTCTTGGAATTGAGGATGTGGTTCCCTTCGGCGGCTTCCGTATTGTGGATGATGCTGGAGGGACGCGGATGGGTTTTCCAGAGTTCTGTGCATCGGCTTATCATCGCTTCTCGTGCTTGCCAGGATGAGGCATCGAATGATAGCAGAAATGTCCGGTACTCCTCTTCGGTCTTCTGTTCGTTGAAGACGCAGAATTGTCTGTGCGAAAGGTTGATGCACCCGAAGCAGTCTTTGCAGGAATAGCAAAACGTCAGGAAAGCACTGTCACTGCAGTCCTCACAGAAGGAGCTGCTGTGGAGTCTGTAGCACCGCTCCGATCGGACACAGTCATAGCAGAGCTCCGAAGCGGGACAGTACGTGCAGTCGATGCAGTCCTTCGCCTTGGTACAGTTCTCGCAGTAGAGGCAATCTTCCGCGGCGTTGGTATTGAAGGTGAGGTAGCAGTTCTTGATCCCTGTCGCATTGTTGCAGTAGTCGCAGTTCTCGGCCTGATGGAGGGAGAGGGTACGGTGCGGGACGACGTTTCGCAGCGTGAGGAATTGTTCGAAGAAAGAATAATGGTCGTCGAAGTCTCGTCCCAGCGACGTCGCATCCCAAGCATTGCCGTACCACCAGTCATTCTCCACCACAGGGAAGGGGACATCAGGAGTGAAGCGGGAGAAGACGGTTTTGCCGGTGATGGACGATGGTCGCTGGTAGACGAAGATCTGATTGCGGAAAGCGAGTCTGCGCTGGAGGCGGCAGCGTGGGCAGAGGGTGGGCGGCGGGATCAGTTCTTTCTTCCCTAGAAACACCGGTGAGACAAGAGTGTAGAAGTCGAGATCATCCTTGGATATGTCGAAAGCCGATCCACACTGGAGACAAACAGAAGACATCTCCTATAGAATATCAGCGGTGACCAGATTCCTCTATCTCTTTCTCAAGCCATCTGCCATGCGTTATCACCTTTTCCTTCCGATTTGCCTTCTCCTCCTGACATCCTGCGCTGCGCAGAACTTCGTGAACGGGAATTTTAACGCTTCATCGAGTTTTCCGGCAGTCCCGATCGTCACTTCATCCGTTCCATCCTTCGAGCCAGTGAGTGGAGCAAGTTCATCTACGTTTGCCGTACTTCCTTTGCTGCAGGCATTAGATACGAGCTACACCACGCAGAAACTGGGCATCGCATTCCGCTATCCATCATCGTTCATCAATGCTTGCAACAACACGATCTCGGTGAAGGTTCGCGAAAACGCATACTCCATCGAATTCCTGCAAGATCCGTATTTCAGCGATCTTTGCAGAACCATTTCCGATGATCATACTTCGAAGTCTGCCGTTGCAACCATTTATGCAGCGCGTGTTCATAATCAGACAGAACTCAAGACGTTTATTGATCATGTCTTTCCGTACGATTGTGTGATTACAGAGCAAAGCAGTGAGCCCGGGATCACGCATGTGTTTCTCCAATCGAAGCATCCTCCCACCGATGCGCCTGATTTCCAGTGCGGTGAGTCCATTTCCTGGGATCGCATATCGAATGTCGCTCTGTTCAGTCCTCTTGGGAGCAAAACGGGTGGCGGGTACAAGTGGTCTGGTTCCACTCCGATCTTGATGCCCGATGGGAGCACGGAGGGTGGGTATGATGGACCGATCATGGCGAGTATCCGTTTCCTGCCGGAGTGATACTGCCTGATTCCCCTTTGGATGTATCACTTGCGAGTATTTTTCTGTCATACTGTTCCGGATGAATTCTTCTTCACGTCCTACTTCCCGCACCGGAAAGTTTTTCCAGTGGCTTGCGCCCTTTTCACTCCTCATGCTCGTCTTCCTCTCTGTCCTCTGGAAGGGCGGCAAGACGTTGGAGAGTACGTGGGCGCTCGTCTTCGTCATGTGGCTCGTGGTCTTCATTGCGTTCCTCTATCCCCGGGAAGGGGAGCGGCGGGTGAGTGTGCTGCTCTGGGGAACGATCATGCTGTATGTCACATGGACGGGGCTCAGTTGGTACTTTTCTTCGGTTCGCAACTACGGACTCGATGAGCTGCTTCGCACTGCATCACTTTCCCTGCTGCTGCTCTGGGCTGCGCGTCTTCCTCTGGAGGCGCGGGTCCGGACGATGATTTTGCGCGTGTTCTCCGTGGCTGTATTGATTGCTTCTCTGGCAGGCATCGCGGTCTATGCCCTGCAGCCCGCCAATCGCTTCGTCGGGACGTTCTTCGATTTCCGCTTCCAGGGAGATTACTGGCCCAATGCCTGGGCGGAGCTCGTGCTCCTCAGTTGGCCGGTTCTGCTGTATTTGCTTCTGAAGAATCCGGGCAATGGAGGCAAGTTTCGGCAATTCTTACGTCTGATATTTCGCTCTGCTCCTCTCGGCGTCGTCTTCGGCACCCTTCTTTTGAGCTACTCCCGTGCTTCCATCATTGCGTTCGTTGGGCAGTGTGCTGTGCTTCTGGTGTGGGGATTCGTGTATAACCGAGGACTTCGGCGCGGGATCGTCGTGATCGTGACGAGTATGGCCATAGCGGTCTCGGTGTATGGCGCGGCGAATGTGTGGAGGGCGACGCAGTATCCCGTGCAGTCGCTCGCCGAGAAGGCGCTCTTTTTGGCAGACGAAGGGACGACATCGATCACCGAGCGGATGCAATTCTGGAAGCAGGCTTTTGCTTTCGCCAATGAGAAGCCGATCCTTGGGTGGGGGCTGGGGAGCTTTCGCTTCGTCCAACCTCGGGCTGCGCAGGGTGTGCTTGCGACTTCGGATCATGCACATAATGTGTTCCTCAAAGCGGCGATGGACAGCGGCTGGCCAGCGGCGGGGTTGCTGTTTATTGTCCTATGTCTGATTCTCGTTCCCCATATTCATGTTCGAGAGATTCTTTCTCAGACGAGGAATCGGTTGTCAGATCTGTGGTCTTCTACTGACAAGACACGGTGGTTGCGGTTGGAACGGAGATTCATGGGCTCGGAAGCCCATGGTCCGAATTTCACCGGAGAAGCTCGTGGTACCGAGGCTGCTCTGCCCCTTGCTTTATTCCTCTTCACCGCGGTGACGGGCGTCCTCGCCCACAATCTCGTGGACTATAATCTCCAGTTCGTCGGTATTATTCTGCCGTTCATGCTCTTCCTAGGGTTCCTCGTTCCAGCGAAAGCCCAGGGGAATTCTTCTATGACGATCAACAAATGTGTTCGGATATCAGAGCTTCTTCTTGCGACATTATTACTATTCATCGCTTTACGGGAAGTTCCGTATATTGTTACTTCCTCCCTCGGACGCCGTGCATTAGCGCGCAATGACATTCCCACTGCCATCCGCTGGTTTGAGAAGTCTCGGGGTGAGTGGTATCCGCGGGATCTGTATCTCACTGAGGCGCAGCTGCTCTATCAACAGAAGCGCTACACCGAAGCCTTGAAGGTTGCGACTGTTGCCGCGCACATGAATCAGAGTGATGCCCGGGCATTCGCTCTCCTGACAGATATCGATCTGATTCAAAATGATCAAAAAGCGGCTTACACCCATGCCGTACTTGCGTACCGCAATGGACGGATGACGGACTTGGGAACGATGCGCCGATTGGTTCAAGTACTTGCCAATTCTGCTGGTAAAACGGAGATGGATACACGAAAGGCAGATTTCGATGGTGTTCTGCGTCTTTTCTTCGCTGCCATCGGTCGTAATGCCCATTACGTGGCAGTTTCTCCTAGTACCGATGAATTCCTGAAGATCACAACCATCCTCAGCGAGTGGTATCCGGCAGATGAGCCGAAGTACCAGGTGATGGCTGCTGCGGTTGCGAGGATTGCCAAGACGGAGCGGGAGAAGATGGGCGCGAGGGTGCCGGGGCTGTTTTGGTAAAGGTTAAGGTTTTTTTTGAAACTTGACCGTGTTTACGAAGGCAATAGGGCAAGATGGCAATAGGGCAAGAAGTACGAACCCTATTGCCTTTTTGCCATTTTGCCTTTTTGCCATTAGACTTCCGCCACTTTCTCCCAACTCCATGAAAAAGCTCCACATCATTCTTCCGCTCCTCTTCTCATTCGCCCTCCTCACTGCCTGCGGTGGCAAGAATAATGCCGGCAAGCCTCCTGCCATTGGCCTGCAGGGTCCCAATGGCGCAATTGTGGATGAGCGCTTCGGGAAAGAGGTGTGGTTCTCGTACGGCGCCATCACCGGAACCAAGGAAACTCCTGCCAATGGGCTCGCCAAGTCTCATCGATTCGAGAAAGGACAGTTCATGCATACTCTTCAGATGAATATCATCATGGAGAAGGAAGGGACGTTCTACGAGGGTTGGCTCAAGAATCCTGCGACAGGCGAAAAGGTCTCTGTGGGCCACGTGAAGAGCATTGGCGGCGATGTCCGTCATTCCCTCACCTTCGAATCCACCAAGGATTTGACGGCGTATACTGATGTGATCATCACACTGAAGAAAGATTCTGACAACTCTGCAGAGGGTTTGACGGTAGCGACCGCTCAGCTGAAGGAACTGAAGCGCAGCAAGTGATCTCTATTCCCAAAAAAGGATTCAAGAATCCTGCTGTCCTCTGCTGGCTGGTAAGCCTGAGAGGCGGTGAAACCCGTTTGAATGTGCGTTTGTATGTTTGGCACCCAATCGGGGCTGCAGTCTTCCACCCTGACCCGCCTCGTTAGCCGAGGACCGGGAGACTCATCACCATCACGAGAGAAAGGAAGGTGATGAGCAGCGCGTGCGTGAGCACGAGCGGGGTGGAAGCAAGATGAAGATGTTGCTTCACGCCTATCATGGTATGAATACTCATAGAAGCGCGGGAGTGTACTCACCGTGATATTGTTGTCCAGATGAAGAGTGTCAACTTTTGTGTTCGATGGCGTTATTGATGGTCATGAATTATGACATTTAGGCTTATCATAAACAAAAATAGCTGCTTCTAAGCGCAAGGAAATGGATACGGTTTATCGTACAAATAATTTGTACAATCAGTTTCGAAATCCGTTGATATTAGAAGCTAAATTTTACATACTATAAATAATATGTTTTAAGTATTCACGATTTCGCGAAGAATTCCTGCTGATACATCGCTGTATCTGACGTGGCTGCTGCTGTAGTAGCAGTCGTCTGGTCAACGCGCTGCGCGATCATTCTTATGGCATGTTTGATGAATTCACCTGTCGATTCCTCGTCGAATTCCTGGTCATTTCTCCCGACAACCTCGTAATCTCTACCGGCTTCGGCCCTCTGAAAATTGTATCCATTTGGACCGAATTTCACGGTCATCATTCTATAGTCGGGATTGCTTGGTGTTTGATGGTGATAGGGCATCGTGATAACGATGGATGGCGCGGAAGATGCATGATTTCTGCGTGAGTCATGTATAAGCTGGTGTATGAGCCCGCATTCATCACTGATGATTTCATCAATTGCTCTTCGAATGGCGGAAAATTCAGCCACATTGCCTGCGCTGATAATGAGTGTCATACATCCTCTCCAGTCGGTATCTCCAATTTGTCGGATTCTGTCAAAGGATGATTTGCCATTATGGCGACCGTTCGTTTCGGCGTGCTCTTCTGGGACGAGCTCGAGTTGCGGATCAGTATTGTCTGATGCTGTGGTAGCTGAAGAGAAGGGTTGTTCTGAAGAAAGGGTTGGAGAGTGGCTCATACAAAAAACCCGCTTGGCGCGGGAGAGAAAGGGAAGGAATTGTTCAACAGTTATCTCCTCACGCCGTGGTGGGGGTGGTAATGATAATGCTGATGATCGTGGACCGGGTGGTCATGGACTGCATTAAATCTAGCACTGGTTTGCGTGTAGTCAAGAATGAGATTCGTGAGATGGAAAGGGAGCCGGATATTTGCTTCCCCTCGGGCCGGGCTCTGCTAGGATGTCGCGGCTATCGGAGTGTTGCTCCCGTCTTCGCACCGATGAATCCTAGATCCAGTTATGAACACCATCGGGGCGTAGCTCAGTTGGCTAGAGCGTACGGTTCGGGACCGTAAGGTCGAAGGTTCGAGTCCTTTCGCCCCGACCACGTAAAACGGCTGCGCCGCACGTGGCACAGCCAGATCATTTTGCAGATTTTCTCTCTGAAAAAAGGACGAGAAGTTTATCCTGAGCGAGCGGAGCGAGCCGAAGGAAGTCCTTTCGCCCCGACCACGTATAACGCCTGCGGCGCACGTGGCACGGCCACATCATCCTGAGGGCGCACGTGGACGTATAGTCCCCGTGGGGACACGTCCCCTATACGGGGCACCGCCAGGCTATTCATTCCGTGATACCTCGCTCTTCGAGAGCGGGGTAAACCTACGTCTGCTCATAGCTATCTGATGCAAGTGATTGATCATGATCCTCGTCGGTAGAATGGTTCCTCTGCTGGGGGTGGACGGTTTTTGAATTACTTTGAAAACATCACAAACTTAGTTCTGCAGACTGGGCGGGGATACCTCGCACTTAGAGTGCGGGGTTATTCATTGAGCGCTGCCCCCGTTTCTCCTCATAGAAAGCCATTTATCCAGATTCGACATTCATGCACTAACTATGTTATAATGTTAATATGAATAACATTATTCAGGATAAAACTTTTGAGTTACTCCGAGAAGCTCGTGACGCAGCGAATGTGATGGATACTGAAAAGGCACTACAGCTGATGAAAGAGGCAGAGCACCTTCGCGTTTTTGCCGATTTTCAGTATCTGAATGAAGGGGGATACGGTGCCGACTTAACTCTGCAAAGGCCCTACAATGAAACAAGAAAGCAAGTTCTTTCCTGTCTCTCAGTACCTGCAGAAAGCATCAATGATCTATTGAGGGGACTGCAAAAAGATATCGATTGTGCTTTGGAAACTGGAAATGTCGCAGACCCACAGAGATATGTCGCGATGTTACCTGATTTAAGGTTGGCACAGGCACAGCATGAAATACAATCAACGGAATGGAGACGTTACATGAAGGCGGAACATGCAATTATGTTTCTGGACGCCCTGTACTCCGCAGTGGATATTGATTCTGTGAATGCACAACCGTATTTGTTCATTTCTCCAGAGGAACAGGAAGAGGATATCGATCATACAGAGGAAGGTCAAAACCTGGAGGACAACCATGAGCTTATCGAAGCTAATGCCAAGATCCGACGGATTGAAAAAATGATCGCGGCATTATATTTCCTGCAACAGAAAGACTATTTCCAATCAATGGATGCAGCAGCTCGATCTGGCACGGTGCGATTGATGTGCAACTGGATATCGAATCAGATATTTGCCATCGATAGGATCTTTAATACTGGTACTGCTATTGAAGGAAAATACAGAGAAAAGCTGGAAAAGATTCGCACATCTTTCGGAGTGTAGATCTCAGCCGCAGAATCTGAGATCAGAGAAAATGCGCAATAGCCATTGAGGCTCATATTCGATACCGTATGTATTTATGAGGGCCATTCTGCAAATGCTGGTCATCGGTTGCGTGGGTCTGGTGATGGCCATTGTGTATCTCACGATTGCGTGTACGGGTCCCGGCTGCGTGTTCTTCTCTCTCAATTCCCTGTCGAAGGCGACGGATTTTGTTTCGTGTGAGACTGCCGGCTTTCCCATCATCCCCACTTTTCCGCGCCAATGTCGTGCCGGAGTGCGGATGTTCTGGGAGGACGTCTCTTCACCCATTCGGATCTTCGCCCCGTCTCAGGGAGCATCCATCGATCTTCCTCTGCACATTGTGGGTGATGCGATCATCGGGAGCGGGAATATTCTCCAGCTTGCTCTCCTGGATCGTGACGGCTCCTCGCTCACGGAGGTTATCCGGCATTACCCTTCTGCGGGTTCAGGGAAGTTTGTGCATTTCGATGAATATCTGAGTTACGATGTTCCGCAAGGAACCGGCGGAATTCTCGATGTTTCCCTGTATTCCCGAAGAATGAAGTTCATGACTTCCGTTCTCATCCCCATCCGATTTGCCTCCATCCCGTCGCAGGATGTGAAGGTCTACTTCAGCAATGCTGAGCGCAATCCTGCAGATGCATTCTGCGATGTGTCGTATCCAGTGGTCCGCCGGCTTCCGTTGACGGATGATCCGCTGCGAGGAGCCATTGCGGAATTGCTCAAGGGACCGACGGAGCTGGACCTTCGACAGGCATTTTTCACACAGATTCCCGAAGGAGCAGGGCTGCAATCTCTGGATTTGCGAAAGGGGAATTTGTCTGTGAATATCGTTGGTATCGCAGCATCCGGCAGCGGAACAACCTGTCGCGAGAGGGGAATGCTGGATCAGATTGTGCGTACCGCGAAGCAGTTTCGTGTGGTGACGGATGTCACGGTGAGCGTTGATGGTAGGTTATACTTGCCATGATGGACCTCACCTCTCCTCTCAGCACCGTTCTGCACACGACGACGGCGCACGTGCTGGCATTGGAGGAGATGGGAATCAGGACGGTGGAGCAGATGATTCTCTTTTTGCCACGCAGCCACGAAGACCTCAGTCAGATTCACACCATCGAGCAGGCTGTTCTCAATGAGAAGACAACGGTGCGCGGAACGATCAGCCGCATTGAGCTCGTGCGGTTGCGGGCAGGCAAGAGGCTCGTGAAAGCGCTCCTCACCGACAGTGACGGAGCGTCGCTGGAAGTGACGTGGTTCAACCAGCCGCACATCATGCGGATGCTCAAGGAAGATGACGAGGTCGTCCTGACGGGCAAGATCGTGGAAGACGGGTACGCGCTGAAGATGAAGAGCCCGACATTCGAGAAGGCCGGTTCCAAGCCGCTCGTCCATGCCGGACGTCTGGTTCCTCTTTATCCGCAGCACGCCATCATCAATACCAAGTGGCTCCGCGAGAAGATGGCACTTGTGCGACCGTTGATGAAGAATCTTCCGGAGACATTGCCGAAGGAGATTCTGGCCGAGGAGAAGCTGATGACCCGAACCGAGGCCATCGAAACGCTACACTTCCCCGACAAACCCGAAGATGTCGAAAAAGCCCTCGAGCGCATCGCCTTCGAGGAGCTCTACAACATGCAGATGGATGCGCTCCATCGTCGTCAGGAATGGCAGCGTGTACGGCAGGAACGCCTGAAGATCCCGATGAATGTGGAGCTGATCAAAGTGTTCTTTGCCTCGCTGAAGTTCACGCCCACGGCTAGTCAGAAGATCGCGATTTACGAAATTCTCAAAGACATGGAGAAGGACGTCGCGATGTCGCGGTTACTGGAAGGGGATGTCGGCTCTGGAAAAACTCTTGTGGCGACGGCAGTCATGGCGAATGTGCTTTCGACCGGAGGCCAGTGTGCCTTCATGGTTCCCACCGAAGTGCTTGCGAGGCAGCACTGCGAAACGGTCGGGCGTACATTGATCGGACTGCATAATTTTCTCCAGGAGCGCAAGAGGGCAGGGGAGCCTGTTCCAGCCTACCGGATGCCGCGTGTTGCTTTGCTGACCGGATCGCTCACGCAAGGGGAAGCAGACGCCGTCCGCCATGATATCGCTCTCGGGACGGTTGACGTTCTGATCGGAACACACGCACTGATCCAGGATTCCGTGTCCTTCCACGATCTCAAGCTTGTAATCGTTGACGAGCAGCATCGCTTCGGCGTGGAGCAGCGCACCAAGCTCACGGAGAAGGGCAATCCGCATTTCCTCGCCATGACTGCTACTCCCATTCCGCGCACTCTGGCGCTGACCGCGTACGGCCATCACGATCTTTCGGTTCTCCTGGAGAAGCCGGGGAATCGCAAAGTCATTCACACCAAAGTCACCTCTCCGCTCGATCGCATCACCGTCGAGCACTTCGTGGATCACGAGATAGGGGAGGGGAGGCAGGTCTTCGTCATCTGCCCGCTCATCGGAGAATCCAAGGACCCGGAGATGCTAGAGATCAAGAGTGTGGAGAGTGAGGAGAAGCGCCTAAAACAGAGCTTTCCGCGACGTCGGATCATCGCACTCCACGGGCAGATGGTTCCCAAGGACAAGGAGCGGATCATGCGGGAATTCAAGGACAGGAAGTTCGATATTCTCGTATCGACCTCGGTGATCGAAGTGGGAATCGATATCCCCAATGCGACGATTATTCTCATCGAAGGAGCGGAGCGCTTCGGCCTCGCTCAGCTGCATCAGTTTCGCGGGAGAGTGGGGCGCAGTGATTTCCAAAGTCATTGTTTCCTCTTCACCACCACTCCCGAGCAATCCCATTCGCAGCGACTCAAAGCGATGGAGAAGCACAATAATGGATTCATCCTTGCAGAAATCGATTTGAAAATCCGCGGCCCCGGAGAGCTCTTCGGACTGCGGCAGAGCGGATTCTCCGGTCCGATGCTCAGCAAATTCTTCCAGCCGGAATTTGTGATCCGGGTGAGGAAGGCTGCGGAGAAAGTGATGGGGGAGGGTTAGTTTCGGAGGTCACTATTTCGATGGTGATCCTCCTCCATTTAAAAGATTGGGTGTGTTTTGTGGTATAATTCATTCAGCATCCACCTGTCATCCTTCGACTACGCTCAGGATGACAGTATGGTCTTTCAGTGGATGTCCGATCCTTGTTTCGCATCATGTGCCCCCGTAGCTCAGTTGGATAGAGCAGCAGGTTTCTAACCTGTTGGCCGCAGGTTCGAGTCCTGCCGGGGGTACCACGTATAACGCCTGCGCCGCACGTGGCGCCGCCATGAGCTGAAGCCTGACCATGCCGTAATCGGTGCGCATGTTCCTGTCCTCTGGGATCAGGGTGTATAATGGACAGTCGATGTCCTCCCTCTGGATCGCCATCGGCAGTTGGATCGTCTTCATTCTCCTGATCGAGGGAACGATGTGGATGCTTTTCAATAGAAGATTCCATCAGATCTGCCTCCCCAATCAGGGCGAGCGTACGTTCTTCAGTTACTACACGATCTGGAGAAATCGCCTCGCCATGATCCTGCATATTTCTTTCCTCATCGCGGTCATCGTCATTGCTTACATCTTCTTGTGGCCATGACTTTCCACTTTCACTTCTTCACTGCATCTTCCCTGAAATCATGATGATCTCCGATCGCACCGCCGGCTACCGCTTCCAGGGGAAGGATGAAGAGGAGCACTTCCAGTTTTACTTCCATCAGCACTGGATCAGGATGCTGTGGCCCACGTTTCGTTTGATCCTCTGGAATGTGCTGATTGTTGCCGCGGGATTCGCCATCCTGGGAACTGGATCCTTGAATGAGCCGTACATACGCCAGACAATTCTTCTCATTCTTACCGCCTTTTTCCTGCTTTCGCATTTCGAATACCTCGATCGCTGGTTTCATTACCTTCTCTACGTGATCGTGGTGACGGACAAGAAGCTCCACCGGATCAAGAAGACGCTCATCACCACCGATGATCACGAATCCACCGATCTCTGGGTGATTCAGGATATTCACAAACGGCAGCATGGCATCATCCAAAATCTCCTGGGGTACGGAAGTCTGATCCTGGAGGCGCAGGAGACGGAAGTTCGCGTCCACTTCACACCACTCATTTCGCAGCGCTACGAGCAGCTGATGCATTTGCGGGAGCTTGCCCGTACCCGTATTGCGTCGATCGAGGAGTTCTTCCGTCAGGGGAAAACGCCGTAACTCATCGAATACTACGCAATCATCCTATCGAAAGAACAATAGTCTTTGGCTTTCGATGGGAGAGTCTTCATGTTAGGAATACTTTCCTTGCGTTTGCGCCTCACCATCATGGGCATGTTGATCGGATCACTGATGATCGCCGGAAGCGCTCAGGCAGCGCAGAGCTGTGACGCCATCCAGCAGAAACAGGGATCTGCAGCCGGACTGAAGTGCAGGCAGGCAGAACAGGAGACGGAGATCACTGCTCAGATTGCGTCGTACAAGTTGACGATCGATAAACGTCGTGCAGAGATCAAAGCCTGCGATGATGCTCTGGTGAATGATGAGAATTATCGCTGGAAGGATGCGGATCTCCGGATGGAGCGCGAAATCTCCATGGTACAGCTCATAATCAGCCAGCTCTCCGGTGACAAGAATCAGGCGGAGGAATATCAGAGGCTGCAGGGGAATCTGAAGATACTCACGAGAATTCGTCAGCTGACCAGTACCGCTCATACGCAGAGACTGAAGCGCATTTCTCTGCGACGGGATTCGGAGAATAATGAGCTCGATATCGCCATGACGGAATACGAGCTGCAGCTGCGCCAGCAGATCATGCCGCAGAAGGTGCAGTGGTAAACTGTGAAGGGAGTCTCGGTTCTGATGTTCATTTCAATCCTTTCCTTCCTTTTCTCTTCCTTCATTCCAAAATAATAACAAAGAACTAATACCTGCAAAGTGTCTACCAGTCATTCTTGACCAAAGATGATCAGAGCATAATGATGATTTCCTTCTTCAGTCTTCATTTTACTCTTCCCTCCCATCGTATGAACAAGCCTTTGATTGCCATCGGCACGCTCCTCTCACTTTTTGCTCTTTCTCCGATTGCTCTTGCAGGGAATTACACGCGTGGCTCTGCAGGCCGATCACAGAATTACACATATGATTGTGTTTGTCTCTTCTCAGATCCCAATGGATCCTGCCAGCAATATACCTGTGATGCTTATCAGACAAGCAGCCGCTCCAATCAGCGCAATTCTTACAACACGGGATATCAGAATGGATCCACATACTATAATTCCAATAACTGCAATTCGTACTACAACGGCTGTGATACCAACCAGCCCGTCTACAGGAGCCCGTATATCACCTCTGGTGTCGTAAGCCCGTACTACAACACCTCGTACAATGGGTCGAATAATTGTGGGATCTCCGGTGCGTACTACGGATCCACTCCCTGCGATTACCAGTGGTCCGATGCGCGGTACACGTCCCCCGGTACCCCCATGCGTCGCTATTACCAGCAGACCTACGACGCACCGATGTATTACTATTGATCTGAATTTCGGAACGGCGAACATTGCGGAGAATGCATACTTACGATGACCTGAATTATCACGGCAGGAAATCAGGAAGCCGTATCAGGAGGAGACGATAGCCCCCCTTGGGGGGCTTTTCGTTTACGAGGAAGTGACGAAATTGCAAATAGTTACAATGTATGTCATAATATACATACATGCATATTCTCAAAAGCCATTCATTCATCCTTGCCGGCATTGTTGTCTTCAGTTTCGTAGATATCATGAGTGCACTATTTGCATTCTTATTGCTCATGCGACTCTCCTGATTTGTTAACGTTCTATTTCTACTCCTGTTATCATCTTCTCATGAATACCACTTCTTCCAAAACTTCCCGCCTCACCAAGATCATTTGTACTCTTGGCCCGGCATCCGATACGTATGAGCAGATCCGCGCTCTGGCAGAGGCAGGCATGAATATCGCCCGCATCAACCTTTCGCATGGCAAGCGTGAGGAGCACGCCGCCGTCATTGCGCATATTCGTCGTTTGAACGAAGAGGGCTATTGCATCGGGCACTTCATGGATACCCGCGGGGCGGAGATTCGCAGCGGCGTTGTCATTCAGCCGATTCCCATCGCTCTGGGACAGGAAGTGGTCTTCTCCAGTAATCCCAAATATCAGGATCCGAAAAATCGTGCCGTCATCGAAGTGAACTACGATAGTTTCGCGCAGGATGTTCGTGAGACCAAGAGCATCCTCCTCGATAATGGCAGTATTTCCTTTGATATTGTCTCCATCGAGAAGGATGGCGCCGTCATCGCCAAGGCTCTCGACGCTGGATCCATCGGTTCCCGCCGCCACATTAATCTTCCCGGCGCCGATATTGATCTTCCATCACTTACGCAGAAGGACTGGGACGACATCGCCTACGGTGCCGACGAGGGCGTGGATGCCGTTGCACTGTCCTTCATCCGTACTGCGGAAGAAATCGAAGAAGTTCGTGCACTTCTCATGAAAAAGAAGAGTGCGATGCAGATCATTACGAAGATCGAGACGAAGGTTGCCGTCGGGAAGAATCTCCGGGAGATCATCGATGCGTCCGATGCCATTATGGTTGCGCGCGGTGATCTCGGAACGGATATTCCGATTGAGGAGCTTCCTGCGTATCAGGATGAGATTGTGTCGCTCTGTATCGATGCCGGCAAGCCCGTGATCGTCGCGACGCACATGCTTGAAAGTATGAGTGCGTTTCCGTTGCCGACCCGTGCGGAGGTTACCGATGTGGCACATGCGACAGCGACCCGGACGGATACCACCATGCTCTCTGGTGAAACGGCGGCCGGCAAGCATCCGGTGAAGTGCGTGGAGATGATGGACCGCATTATCCGCGCCACGGAGACACGGGAATTTCGTTTCCATCATTTCGATGATATCGCTATCCGTAATGATCGCGATGCACGAGCTGAAGCGGCTGTGCGTCTCGCCAAGACCACCGAAGCCGATGCGATGATCGTTATCACCCGTTCCGGCCAAACGGCCCGCGAAGTAGCTCGATTCCGCCCAGATTTGCCCGTCATCGCCTGTACGCCCACAGCGGCAGTTCAGCACTCTCTCACGATCGTGTACGGTATCTTCCCGCTCGTTGTTCCCTTCGCTTTGCCCGAGAAAACTATCGAGGATTCTCTGGATGGTGCCAAGAAGGCGGGATTGATCAAGGGTGGTATGCGTGTTGTTCTTCTCACGGATGTCCTCGCGAAAGGCGATGCACACGTGACGACGGTGCAGCTGAGGGAGATCGAATGATGGGGTAAGGGGCAAGTATACAGCGATAAGGGTTCGTTTGTGATCCCATAATACTGAATACTGTTCCCTTCATACTATCCTATGGATATTACTTCCCCGGCTTTCCTCCGAACTTCTGCCACGGCATTTCGATGGTATCGAGTGGCACATCATCGATGGAGGGAACAATAGTGTGCCCATTCATTTCTGATCCCAGTGTAGACAGGATGTTTCTGCGGAAGAGGAAGCTCAGAATGAGTGAGAGGAAGATCGCGGCGATCCCGCCTGATGCAATGGTCCCTGCATGGGCTGCGAAGAAGCCGATTGTGCGACATTGCGAGGTGCAATCTTTGCCCCCATCGCATTCCTCTCCTCTGTCGATGACGAAATCTCCGCAGTGAGGAAGTGAGCAGTCGAGTCGGCAGGTATTGGGTGCGACATCAGAATTCGCAGCTCCCTGATCGCAGGATTCACTTTTGTCGAGAATGTCGTCTCCACACCGGGGGAGAGTGCAGGTCGTTCTGCAGGCATTGGACATCACGTCCGAATTTCTTGGACCATCGTCACACTGTTCTGAGGATTGAAGTATGCCGTCTCCGCAGCGCGGTCCGCTGAGGGTAACGGTCGAACATTCTAGTGAACAGAAATCGCAGCTTTGTCCATCGGAAACTGTACACCGCTGTCCGTTGCGAACTCCATTATCGCACTGCTCTCCTTTGTCGATGATTTCATCACCACAGTGTGGCAGAGTGCAATTGGTACGACAGCTATTCTGGATGACGTCAGAATTTCTTGGGCCATCATCACATTGTTCCCCGAGGTTGATCGTTGCATCACCGCAATGAGGGCCATGAATGGTTGTTAAGGCGCATTCATTCGTGCAGTAGTCACACGTCTGATTATAGGACGCGCTGCAGATCTGTCCGTTGCGAGCCCCGTCATCGCACTGTTCGCTTTTATCCACCGCTCCATCACCGCAGCGCGGACCTTGGAATGTGAGCTCACGGCAATCATTTGCACAGTATGAGCAATTCTGGCCGTATGAAGCAGTACAGACCTGTCCATTGCGTGCACCGTCATCACACTGCTCGCTCTGATCGACTGTTCCGTCTCCGCAGCGTGGACCTTGGACTGTCTTTGTGCGGCAATCACTGATGCAATACGTGCAGCTCTGACCGTAGGTCGGCGTACAGATCTGTCCATTGCGTGCAGCATCATCACATTGCTCGCTTTCATCGACTGTTCCATCACCACAGCGTGGACCCTGGATTGCTAGCATGCGACAATCACTTGCACAATACGTGCAGCTTTGCCCGTAGGATGATATGCAAAGTTGTCCGTTCCGTGCCCCAGTATCACACTGTTCCCCGTGGTCAGTCGTCGCATCTCCACAGTAGGATTTCCGACAGTTCGTCCGGCATGCGTTGGGGAGAAGGTCAGAATTCCTCATTCCATCATCACACTCTTCGCTATCCTGAAGAACTCCATCGCCACAGCGCACTGTGGGCGCAACTGTGTGCATCAACTCGGAAGCCTGAGATGAGAAAAGAGAGGATTGCGCAATCGATACGACCTCCAGTGGCGAATTTTGGGAAGTGCTGCTTCCTGATCCCGCACAGGTTGCGAGAAATATCCATTCACACCCCCCAGAGCAATTACCTGTCACATCACACAATGGAGGACTACAGGATTTTCCACAGGTGGGGATTGTAAATGTGCGCTGTGTTCCAATCTGTCCGGTCTTCGGATCAATGGCATACACTTCATTGAAGGTCGGCTCACATTCCTCGCCGAGGAAAGGTGTCACCACCGTATCGCCACAGTAGAGAAGAGTGCAGGCATCTGAGCACGTGCTGATACCATTAAATCGACCAAGATCGCATTCCTCCCCTTCGTTCGATTGTACAATGGCGTCTCCGCAATGAACTGGTCGCCCCAACGAGTTGATGATATCGGTGCCGATGCCTTTGAGAGGACAACCGGGCGATGGGTACGTTTTGCCAATGCATTCAGTGAATGTTGGAGTCGTGACAGCGGCTCGAAGAAATGTATTCGGGAGGATGAATCCAAATGCGCTGCCCAAGAGGCAGAAGAGGAATGCCAGCGAGAGAGGTCGAAAGGAATGCATGTTTGTTTTCCTGTTATTTTAGCAGAGAATCGCACTTTTATCTTCCTCTGAAACTTGCATGGTACACGAGATATGTTCTATTAATAATAATCCCACCCGGGAAAACTGGAAGAATTGTTGAATACTAAAGGAATATTCATTCAAATGGCTATTTCGTAATATTTCCATTTCCAATGTCTTTTTCTCGTTCCGCAACAGTTACATCCTGCTGCACGTAGTGGACATTCTTCATCGGAATCATTACTTGAACCAAGGAATCTTCCGTCAATCGGTGCAGGGCTTGCGCTTCTGCCACCTGCATATTGAGAATTTCTTCTTCGAGGAGCAGCTGAGATCGTTCCCGCTCGAGGGTGCGCAGCTGGTACCCTTTCGTCGCTGTTGCGTTTTGATGGAAGAGAATGAGCAGAGCGAGTAACAAGATGAGTGATCCTATAGATATCATAAGTAATACGGTGCTCTGATTCACCATTTGGCCCAAAGAGGAGCGATTGGGGAGAGCCGATGGCGTCGACTGTCGGGTCACGGATGAGGAGTGTAGCAGATAGAGCAATATTCACAGACGCATCTTCCGGATCGCCCGAAATTTTGCACTGCGTGCGCGGGGATTGATAGAGACTTCTTCGGATGATGGGGCAACGGGTTTTCTCGTGATGAGAGCGAAAGGTGCAGGAATACTGATGCCTCCAGTTCGGGGATCAATTTCTGGAGTTACGAGCGTACGGAAAGATTGCTTCACTCTTCGGTCTTCGAGGGAATGGTACGAGATGATTCCCATACGTCCGCCAGGAAGAAGGAGGGTAGGGCCGATGGAAAGGAGAGTATCGAGAGCAACCAATTCATCGTTCACGGCGATGCGCAGAGCTTGAAACACTTGTGGCAGTACCGAGCGCGCACGCCAGCCACAAGCCTGCTCTACCGCTTGCTGTACGCCGCTCGTTGTCTGTGGCTGCTTCGCGCACAGAGAGCGAGCAATCTGATGGGCTTGAGCAAGCTCACCGTATTCCCGTAGCACTGAACGTACAGAGGCTTCAGAGGCATCGGAGAGCCACTGTGCCGCACTCAGTCCCCGCGTGCGATCGAAGCGCAAATCGAGTGGAGCGTCTTCACGGAAAGAGAAACCGCGTGTGGCATCATCGATATGCGGCGAGCTCAATCCCAAATCAGCAAAAAGTATATCCACTGGGTCGATTGTGAACGAAGCGATATCCCGGAAATTTCCGTGGATGAGCTTCACGGCAGCCGGAGAGGAGGACAGACGATTGGTCGCGAGAAGGAGATTCTCCGCGTCTGCTTCCATTCCGACGAAAGAACCTTTCTGCCCTATCTTTTTCAAAAATGCCAATGCATGTCCCCCGAGCCCGAGTGTGACATCGAGAACGGATTCACCAGAGACCGGATCGAGAAGGGAAAGGACTTCCGCCAGCAGAACCGGATCATGAAATGGCTGCTTTTGCACTTCGCGATACTAGGCCAGAATGGCCGAGATTCAATCAGCAGGGCTTGCGACACTCAGTAGTCATAGTATTGCATACATAAATTGTTCATATTGTATGTTTGAATCATCTGATGAAGGGGATTCTGCCTCATATCACGTATGGAGTAATCATTTGCTAAATTAATAATAATATATTATAATATACATAACAACCACATTTATGAACTTCAAACACTCAAAGTATTTTCGAACAGGAATTGCGCTGACTCTGGGAGCGCTGTGTCTTAGTCTTTCTGTGGGATTCATGCTTTCGTCGAAGCAATCTCCATTGATATTCTCGGCGTCCGTCAACCTTCCGTTATTGCCATCGTGGAAATCATCTGAGGTTCCGGTCTCTCTTTCCGATAGTGATGCCGCGCTCCTGCGTATTGCCGCGCGACTCAGTAGGAGACTTGCGAAGCGCTCTCTTCCGACTCCTTCGATATCCGCTCTTGTCACGGCGATTCGTGAACAGCACGCTCTCATGAATCGCTCTGTCACAGTTGATCTCCGATTTCCTGATGGTACGACGCACCCTTGGATTGTCGGCGTACAGACCTATCCGCAGTGGATGCGCCCGGAAATTTCGACAACACAAGCCCATTTCATTCTTGACACCGCAAGTATTGCAGAGACGCTCACGTATGCATCTATCGAAGGCATCATTCGTCCCGTCGGATCGACACTCCAAGAAACGGTGGATGATGGCGACGTTCTTCGTGTGATTTCTGATGGAGTGGCCAAGTTCGGTTACACGTTCGATGTGACGAAAACAACCAATGATATCGCCAATGTCCTGGTCACCGGTGGTGATCGTGTGTCCTTGCCACTGACATGGTCCGGTGGGCCGATTATCAATGCAACCGGCAGGGAACTCGGGAGTCTTACGATTCTCGGCAGTGGTCGCTCGGATTTCAGTGGTTCTCCGGCTGCTCGTATCAGGAATGTCCAAAAAGCTGCGAATGATCATCTCAGTAATGTTCTCGTAGGCCCGGGTGAAACCTTCTCGTTCAACGCGACGATTGGCAAGCCGGTCACGACGGGCAACGGCTGGTACATGGCGAAAATCATCATCGATGGGGGGACACTTGTGATGGCTCCCGGTGGCGGAATCTGCCAGGTTTCTACGACAGCTCTCCGAGCAGCTCTGAGTGCGGGATTTCCGATCGAAAAGCGCGCGAATCACAGCCTATATGTGTCCTATTATGAAAAATTTGGCGTCGGAATTGATGCAACGGTTCTTCCGGGGGTGCAGGATCTTACGTTTATGAATGATTCTTCAAGTTGGATTCTTATTCAGTCGTACGATGAAGGAACGGAAGTAGTGGTGAATATTTACGGCACACCCGACGGGAGGATGACTGACATCCGTGGCCCATATTTCGCCGATACGGACCAGTCTGAGCAGTCGTTGGAATCGAAGACGATTCGTTCCAATGAAATCGCTTGGGTTCAGGAAGTTTCCTACAGCGATGGTCGCATCGAAGATCGTCCGCTGATTTCACGTTATAAGGGAATGCCCTTGTCTATTCCCCGAAAGTACGCATTGTTACATGCGAGTGCAGAGTCCGGTTCGACGGTATCCGGTAGCGGCATTTGAGGGGAGACATTCCTGAACAGCAGCGCAGAATGTCGATCGGAATTTCGTCAATCATTGCTGAAAGATTTCCTGACTTTACAACCTCATAAACCTCCCGCACACTGGGCGGGCATTTTTCCCCCTACTCCTATGGCTGATTCTTCTCAGCAATCCGATACCAAGATGTGGTTTGGCATTGCGATGGTCCTCATTGGCATCATCGTCGGTTTCACCGCAGCGAAAATGACTAGTATACCCATCAAGGCTCCTACTGCTATAGCTCCCACGGCTCAGCAGCCTACTCCTCCTGCGGCTCCTCCCGCAGACACAGCTCCCGCTTATGCGGATATTCTGCCCGTAGATTCCCAGACGGATCACATCCGTGGTGACGTGAATGCTCCGATTACGATCATCGAGTACTCGGATCTGGAATGTCCGTTCTGTGCTCGTGTGCATCCTACGATTGAGCAGATCATCAAAGACAATAGCGGAAAGGTGAACTGGGTCTTCCGTCACTTCCCGCTTCCGCCCCAAATGCACCCGAACGCTCAGAAGGCCGCTGAGGCCACCGAGTGTGCTACCGAATTGGGAGGGAACACGAAGTTCTGGGAGATGACAGACATGATTTATGCAAAGGGTGCCGACATCGCTCAGCTTGCGACGTATGCCAAGGCCATCGGCCTCAAAGAGGCAGCCTTCAAGACCTGTCTCGATAGTGGCAAGTTTGCATCCAAGATCAGCGATATGGAGCAATCCGGCAGCAAGGTCGGTATCAGCGGAACTCCGGGAAATATTATCGTGAACCATGAGACCAAGCAGGTGAAGGAGGTATCCGGTGCGCAGCCGGTTGCCAACTTCCAGACGGCCATCGATGCTCTTCTCGCGAAGTAGCTTCGTATTTTGTCATTGAAAAGAGAGCGGCTTCGGCCGCTCTTTTTGGAGAACAACTATCCTCATCTCCTTAAGTCGCCTACAATACAGATCTATTTTCTCGTGGAATGCTCAAAGCTTCAAAGACGTCATTTTCCACTTTCCACTTTCCAATTTCCTCTCCAAATTATGCGTTCACGCACCGTCCTTCTCTCCGTAGCAATCCTTCTCCCCACGTTGCTCGTCGCCTGTAGCAGCACGACCACTCCATCTTCTGCAGGGGAATCTTCCTCGTCGGCTCCTGCTTCGAGCGAAGCACTGGTCGTCGAAACGCATAATGTGGTCTATCAGGGAATCGTCCAGACCAATACCGTGAGCGTGTACATGGAAGGGACACACCGACTGCAGCTCAGTACCGGAGGTTTCATTCTGCTGTCGAGCGAGACTGTGGATCTCAATGGCTATGTCGGTGAAGAGGCGGAAGTGACAGGATCCACGCGTCCGACGACAGAACAGGGAGGGACCATTATGCGCGTCGAGAAAATTCAGCTCCTTGTCGAACCTTTATCGTCCTCATCTGAGGCATCGCTGATTTCATCCGAGAGCTTCGCGCCGACATCATCCGTTCAGTCCCAAGCCCCGCTAGTGGTTTCTTCGGTCCCAACCGTAGCATCCAGCAAAGCTCCTGCCGTACCTTCTGTCACTCCTCCGGTCATCAAGCCGAATCCGGTTTCGAGCAGTTCAGTCGCTGCAGTTTCTCCTGTTGCTGGAGTGCCGACCGAATCTTTCCTCGCACTCGTCAAGAAAATGGCCAAAGAGGATTTCTCCGATGCCAACTGGACGCAGAAGTATTGCACCGATCACATCGGTTTCTGCGTTCCCATGCACAAATACTGGTACTACGTTTCCTTCTCCGCCAACACAACTGCGCTCTGGCGCGTGGAGGCGAGTGCAGCGGAAATTAATGCCGTGGGTGACGGACCGATCGTCGTCAATCTCCTCAGCGGAGACATTTCGACCACCGGCGCTACGGATGGGCAGGTTTTGTCTTCCGGAGACAAGGTCGTTGGATTCAAGGCTTGGACCGGTAATCAGCATTTCGAGATCTCCGCTCCAGCAAGCCTGAAGGGCGCTGTGGATTATATGACGGCGCACCTGACGGCGACGGAGAAGAAGTAGAGGACGATTTGCGATTTCTTGATTTGCGAATTGCGATTTATCCACGATCAATTCGCAATTCGTAAATCGCAAATCGCAAATATCAGCACTTCATTCTTCACAGGTACAATTGTCGCAGCTCAATATGCTATGATCCTCCCATGCCCCAATTCTCCTATACCGCCCAGGACAGTGATGGAAAGATGAAGGAAGGGACGGTAACTGCCGAAAGCCTCGAGAATGCCCGCGATGCTCTCAAGGAATTATCCCTTACGGTTCAGGAAATTCACGAAACAACCATGGCGGAGAATGCGATTCCCTGGGAAGTGACCGGAGAGCAGCTGACACCCGAGAAAGCAGAGAAGCTTTTTTCGGCTGTTGCAGAACCGCCAGATGCATTTGCGCCCAATTCTTCTTCACCAGCACCTGCAGAAACCGCGTCATCCACCTATTTTCCGCTGATCGATACGCTTCGGCTCTATGCGGGCTGGCTCCTCGCGTGGTACTTCCTGGTCTACGCCATCGGGTCGTACACATCGTTTCGGCTTCTCCCTTTTGATATTCCCTTCCTGGAGGGACTCTTCCTCTCTCCCCTCGTCCTCAGTTTCACGTTCGCTGCGTGGCTTTTTCTGCTCCTCAGCGGCATGTGGAAGAAGATTGAGGGGAGTTGGAAGAGCGGCCTACTTTTCACTCTCATTGGAATTGGAGTGTTTGTGGTGTATCGGATGAACGTTATCTAAAAGATTTGCGATTTCTTGATTGGCGAATTGCGATTTGTAGTCCCATTCAGTAATCAATCGCAATTCGCAAATTTCAAATCGCCAATGCTCAACATACTCATAACAGCACTATGCTCAAAAAATCCAATTATAGCCCCAGTTGTTTCCTGATCTCCTCTGCCTTCGCTGCTTCGTCGCTCTTGGCGGCCGTCTGCACGGTGACAGCCTGCAGATCGGTCCAGTCGGCGGCGTGCTTCTGTTCCAACTTCTGAAGCTGAAGGAGGTGCTTGGGCGAGAGCTCGGAGAACTTCTTCTTCTCCTCCTCCAGGATCTTCTGGAGCTCATCGATCTGGAACTGACTGAGCTTGGGAATGGCCTGGATGATGCGCCACTTCTCGTCGCGTGTGAGGGAGATGGAACCGCGGAGCAAGGTCAAGAAAAGCTGCTCGTCCATCTTCGTCTCGGTATGAGCGGGGACGATGATATTGTCATTGGTCAGTGAAACCGTAATGCTCCCGAAGCGGTAATTGCCGATTTCGCCGAGAATACGGATGTCCTCATCATCGAATCCCATTTCCTTGGTCGCGATCGTCCCCACCGGAGGCGGTGGCGGACCCATGTCCTGTGGAATCGCACCATCATCCTGCGCACCAGCAGCACCGGCTACAGGCTTGGCTCCGGCAGCACCAGCGGCACCGGCCTGTGGAGGCGGTGGCGGTGGCGTACCGAAAACCTGCGTGGGATCGAGCCCTCCTGCGGG
>Ga0194063_10000500_pt1 | contig 28381 bp, 25 predicted proteins | sample SepL3720m_MetaG_FD_155459 | JGI IMG/M metagenome (GOLD analysis project Ga0194063, IMG submission 155459) | Anoxic zone freshwater microbial communities from boreal shield lake in IISD Experimental Lakes Area, Ontario, Canada - Sep2016-L373-20m | ecosystem: Environmental > Aquatic > Freshwater...
GGTTTCTTTGTAAGCAATCTGGGGTTTCCCAGAATTCGCCTCAACCTTGAATTCGCGCAGCATGCGGTCGCGAATAATCTCGAGGTGAAGCTCGCCCATGCCGGCGATGATCGTCTGGCCGGTTTCCTCGTTGGTGAAGACGCGGAATGTGGGGTCTTCCTCAGCGAGGCGCTGGAGAGCGATGCCCATTTTTTCCTGATCGATCTTGGTCTTTGGTTCGACCGACATCGAAATGACGGGATCGGGGAACGATGGGGGTTCGAGAAGAATCGGGTGGTCCTCGTCGCAAAGCGTGTCGCCGGTGGTAATGTTTTTGATTCCCACGATGGCGGCGATATCGCCAGAGTAGCAGGTGTCAATATCTTCGCGCTTGTCCGCCTGAATCTGAATCAAGCGGCTGATGCGCTCGCGCTTGTTTGTGCGGGGATTGTAAACGGTGTCGCCCTTGGAGAGCTTGCCGGAATACACACGGAAGAAGACGAGCTTTCCGACGAAGGGATCGCTCCAGAGCTTAAAGGCAAGCGAACAGAAAGTCCCGTTATCGTTTGACGGAGCCAAGATCGTCTCTGACACATTATCGGGATTGAGGCCTTTGGCGGGCGCAATGTCGAGCGGACCGGGAAGATAGTCGATTACGGCATCGACAAGAAATTGTACGCCCTTGTTTTTGAAGGCCGAACCGCCCACAACCGGGACAAATCTATTCGCGATCGTCTGGCGGCGGATGGCAGCCTTGAGCTGTTCCTTGCTGATAGGCTGTTCTTCGAGGAAGAGCATTCCAATCTCCTCATCCAAATCGCACATCTGCGCAACAAGGTCATCATAGGCTTTGAGGACGAGCTCCTTGTGATCCTCGGGGATTTCCTGGATCTCGTAGGTCGATCCCATCACGTCGTTATCGAGATAGATAACCGCCTTGTGGTTCAGAACGTCTAGCTGGCCTTTGAGATAGTCCTCGCGTCCGAGCGGGATCAGAACCGGCCAAGCATTGGCGCCGAGCTTCGTGCGCATGCTGGCAACTGCTGCATCAAAGTCTGCGCCGGTGCGGTCCATCTTGTTGACAAAGGCAATACGGGGGACGCCGTACTTCGTGGCTTGACGCCAGACGGTTTCGGATTGCGGCTGGACGCCAGCAACTCCGCAAAAAACGGCGACAGCTCCGTCGAGCACGCGCAGCGAACGCTCGACCTCGGCCGTGAAGTCCACGTGGCCGGGGGTGTCGATGATGTTCACCCGCATCTTCATGCCTTCGTAAGCCTTGTAGATGCCTTCTTCCGGGCGCTGCATCCAGGCGCAGGTCGTGGCTGCGGAGGTGATTGTAATTCCGCGTTCGCGCTCCTGCTCCATCCAGTCGGTCACGGTCGTGCCCTCATGGACCTCGCCGATCTTGTGGATCATGCCGGTGTAAAAAAGGATGCGCTCGGTGAGCGTCGTCTTGCCTGCGTCGATGTGGGCAGCAATCCCGATGTTGCGTGTCCGTTCCAGCGGAAACGCGCGGTTCGGAGAATTCGGATTAGCGGGGTCGATAGGTGCGGTTGCCATAAAAGATATTTTAAACGGGATTGATCAGGACGTGGGTCAGAAATGACAATGGAGATCGGGCATAATGCGCGATCCCCATTGTTCGCGGAATGCTACCAGCGGAAGTGAGCGAACGCACGGTTGGCCTGGGCCATCTTGTGCATATCGTCACGCTTCTTGATGGCGTTGCCTTGACCGGCGGCGGCATCCTTGAGCTCGTAGGCAAGCGCATTTTCCATAGGAACGCCTTTGCGTTTTCCTGCAAAGGTAACGAGCCAGCGCATGGCCAAAGCGATTTGCCGGTCGGTCGGGACCTCCATGGGAACCTGATAGGTGGCACCGCCCACCCGGCGGGACTTCACTTCGAGGCGGGGTTTTACGTTTTCGATCGCCTTATTCAGGGTCTCGAGAGGATCGACCGTGTCGCTGCCCTCGCGGCTTTTGTCGATCGCTGTATAAACGATGCGTTCAGCAATGGTTTTTTTTCCTGCGCGCATTACGGCGCTGATCAGGCGGGCGACGACCGGACTTGCGTAACGGGCGTCTTTTTTAACTTCTTTGTGGATGACTCGGCGTCTGCGGGACATAGTTCAGATACGGATTTGGAATTTCAAATTTCGGGATGGTGACGTGCTATTTCTTTTTGCCATTGGCAGCTCCGCCTTTAGCACCTTTGCCACCCTTGGCGTCTTCTTGGCCGGGTTTCGGGCGTTTGGCGCCATATTTCGAGCGGCTGCGGCGGCGGCCGTCAACCCCGAGGCTGTCGAGCGTTCCGCGGACAATGTGGTAGCGAACGCCGGGAAGATCTTTAACACGACCGCCGCGCACGAGGACAATCGAGTGCTCTTGGAGGTTGTGCCCTTCGCCTGGAATATAGGCGATGACTTCCTGTCCGTTTGTTAGGCGAACTTTCGCGACCTTGCGAAGCGCGGAGTTCGGTTTTTTTGGTGTGCGCGTCATGACCTGCACGCAGACGCCACGGCGCTGTGGGCAATTGACCAGAGCGGGCGATTTAGATTTGACCGTTATTTTGCGGCGTCCTTTGCGGACCAGTTGGTTGATCGTGGGCATTATTGAAATCCTGTTTTAATAGCCGCAGTTTCGATAGGACAAAAGAACCACTCAATCGTGGTAATCGCGAACCTCCGACGCTATGCGGGAGGGGAGAGACTAGTGAACCCATGCTCCGGCGCAAGACAAAAATATGCCGACTTGAAAAAAACGAGGGATTGCTTTCCAGTCCTGATTCTTCCTGTCTGAATTGCGGGCATGTTAAGCGTGACGGTTTTGGCGAGCGGAAGCTCGGGGAATGCCCTGCTGGTGCGCGCTGGCGGCTGTGCGGTGCTGGTCGATGCCGGGCTGAGCGCGAAGCGGATTACCGACCATCTTGAGGGGCTCGGGCTGCGTGCGGAAGATCTCTCCGGCATCCTGCTCACGCACGAGCATGGAGATCACACGAGAGGGCTGAAGGTTTTATGCGGAAAATGTCCCGTTCCCGTTTTTGCCACGCCGCTCACGGCAGAAAGCCTGCGCCGCTCGGGCGTGGTGGCGGAATGGAATCTTTTTTCAAGCGGAGCGGCCTTTGCAGTCGCAGCCTTTGAGGTGGTCGCTTTTTCGGTGCCGCACGATGCGGCCGACCCGGTCGGCTTTGTCCTACGATATGGCGGGCGCAATTTCGCCATACTGACCGATCTCGGTTTTGGGACCCGGCAGGTTGTCGAGTGCGTGCGCGGGGTGGACGGTTTGCTGATCGAGACCAACCACGACGAGGCGCTCCTGCAGAAGGACAAGAAGCGCCCGTGGTCGGTCAAGCAAAGGATCCTCTCCCGCCATGGCCACCTCTCAAATGCGGCTGCAGCCGGGATCGTTTCGCAAATCGCGACAGCCGCGCTGCAGCACGTGATCCTCGGCCACCTCAGCCAGGACTGCAATTCTTCGGAGCTTGCTGCCGGCGCTGTGCGGCAGGAGCTGGAGGCTGCCGGGCATCGTGAGGTGGCCATTCACTGTGCGCCGACCGACGGAGCCGGCCCTCACGTCACATTTTAGGCAGGGGCTCTACGGGGCAGTCTCCGAAGAGCTGCCGGTAGCCCTCCATGAGCCAGAGGCTTGCGAGAGGAAGGGTCCCCAGCATTCCGACGCAGCATAGGAGCACACCCAAAACCGACATCAGGCCAGCGATGATCACCAGCACAAAAACTGAGAACCATTGGGTATGGACGGTTCGACGGCTGAGCTGCATCGCGTCCCAAAACCCCATTTTGCGATCAATAATCAGCATGGGAGCGTAGCAGAATGCGACGGCAAAATAAATCCCGGGCAGGATCAAGCACAATAGCCCAAGGGCGACAAACACGATTGTCACCAGCGTTCCCAGCAGCAGCTGCGGCCAGATGGATTCCTTAAATCCGGCAAACAGATCTGGAATATTGGGAGTACGGCGCAACGACATGAGCAGAAAGTAAACGAATCCGCCCTTGATGAGAGCAGATGCCGCCATGGCCAAGACCCAGAAAAAGAAAAAGACAGACCCCAGAGCGACTGCCACCCACGGCTCCTGCTTGCCGTGTTTTTTAAACATCTCCATGACAATATGGGAGACTTGGAGAGGAGTTTGGCTTACCACGGTGAGCGAGAACATGATGAACGTTCCCAGCACAAGGTTGATCCAGTGGACGCTGAAGCAGTTCCAACCCGCTTCCAAGCAACGCCCGATATCCATCGTCCCGTCGGGTGGCCGGCTCGGGGCCACGAATTCAGCGCGCACCAGAGGGCCGCTTGGGCTGCCCGGCAATTCGCCAGGGAATTCGCCCGGGAATTCGCGTGGCGGCAATTTGGCGTGCTCTGAAGGCGCCGGCAGGCTGGCGAACCCCGCGAGCGGCTTCCATTCGGTCATCGGCTCCTGCCAGGCGAGATCGTCCGGCAGAAATTTTCCGCTTTTGAGCCCGTCGGCGACATCCTGCTCATCGAACTGTCCGAGGCTCTGGCGGTTCCGGTTGATATGAATCATTCCCATGGTTGACGTGCCTATACGAATGCGGCTGCTTTGGCAAACCTCGATGATTCGAATCTGAGCTGGCCGGCGGGCAATTCTTGCAATCTGCGGGCGGAGAGGTAAGATTTCCGGCCCGCTGAAATCAAATCGACATGAGCAAAAGCATATTGGACCCATCACGACTCGAGAAGATCGAGTTCAGCAACGACGAGATTGCGCGCTATTCGCGCCACCTGATCATGCCCGAGGTGACCCTTGAGGGGCAGAAGGCATTGAAGGCAGCGAGGGTGCTCTGCATCGGAGCCGGCGGGCTCGGCTCGCCGATCGGGCTTTACCTCGCCGCAGCCGGAGTGGGGACGCTCGGGCTGGTGGACTTCGACGTCGTGGACTACTCGAACCTCCAGCGCCAGATCCTCCACGGCACGAAGGATGTCGGCCGAAAAAAGATCAACAGCGCACGAGATCGGATCAAGGAGGTCAACCCGAACGTGCAGGTCAAGCTCCACGACGCGTTCTTCACCTCGGAAAACGCTGTCGAGATCGTGCAAAACTACGACATTGTGATCGACGGGACCGACAATTTTCCGACGAGGTACCTTTCGAACGATGTGTGTGTTTTCCTGAAGAAGGCAAATATCTACGGATCGATCTTCCGTTTCGACGGCCAGTGCACTGTTTTTGCGCCGCACCTCGGCGGCCCGTGCTACCGGTGCCTCTACCCCGAACCTCCTCCGCCCGGCATGGTGCCGAGCTGCGCGGAAGGCGGAGTGCTTGGCGTGCTGCCGGGAGTGATCGGTGTGATGCAGGCGATCGAGGCGATCAAGCTGATCGTTGGCATTGGCGAACCGCTCATCGGCCGCCTCGTCCACTTCGACGCTCTCAAGATGAAGTTCCGGGAGTTTAAAGTTCGCAAAGACCCGAAGTGCCCGGTCTGTTCAGAAAGCCCGACGATCACCGAACTCATCGATTACCAGCAGTTCTGCGGCATCCCCCAGGCTAAGGAGGCCGAAGAAGCTGAGGCGCCGGTGCCCGTCATTTCGGCCCTTGAGCTGAAATCCCGCATGGACAGGGGGGACCGTCTCGTTCTGCTTGATGTGCGCGAGACGTTTGAGTGGGACATCGCCCGCATCCCCGGCTCGAAGCTTCTCCCGCTTGGCGAGCTTGCCTCCCGGATGAGCGAGCTCGACTCCGCCGACGAGATGGTCGTCATCTGCAAAATCGGACCCCGCAGCGCAACGGCGATCCGCGAGCTCCAGAAGGCAGGCTTCTCAAAGCTCCTCAACCTCGAAGGCGGGCTCCACGCCTGGTCGGACAACGTCGATCCCTCGCTGCCGAAATATTAGGCTGAATTTTCTTTTCGCAAGGCGTGGGGAAATCGGGCAAGATCCTGCCAATGGGTGTCCAACTTTCTGCCAGCAAGCTCGAACGATCGTTCCGCATCGGAAAAACGCGGATTTCCGTTTTGCGGGGGGTCGGATTGGAAATTTCCGTTGGCGAATCGGTTTTTCTTTGCGGGGCAAGCGGAGCCGGGAAAACGACGCTTCTTTATACGCTGGCCGGCCTGGAGACTCCGGAAGCCGGGACCGTCGAGTTTGAGGGGCAGTCGCTCTATGCCCTGGGATCCGACCGCTTGGCGCGCCTGCGAAACGACCGGATGGGCTTTGTTTTCCAATCGTATTTTCTTCTGCCCGAGCTCACAGCGCTCGAGAACGTTCTTGTCCCAGCCATGATCGCCGGGAAGTCGGCCGCCCCCCGCGGGCTGGAGCTTTTGAAGCGAGTCGGCCTCTCGGAGCGCGCCCACCATCTGCCTGCGGAGCTGAGCGGCGGGGAGCAGCAGCGCGTCGCCATCGCCCGGGCGTTGATCAACGATCCGGCTATTCTCTTCGCTGACGAGCCAACCGGCAACCTCGATTCGCATACGGGCGAGGCCATCATTGAGCTGCTCTTGGACGTAAGCCACACCGACCGCCGCACTCTTGTGGTGGTGACGCACGACGAACACCTTGCCCGCCGCGGCGACCGGCTCCTACGCATCGAGGACGGCCAGCTTGCTGCAAGCGAGTCATCCTGCTAGCCTCGCCGGCTTTCCCATGGCGCCCGACTACCCGGCTTCGTTTACCAATCTCACCCGCGAGCTTCGCCGCCTGCCTGGCATCGGCCCGCGCAGCGCCGAGCGGATTGCCCTCTGGCTGCTCGGCAGCAAAGATGCCCGGCCGGCGCAGCTGGCCGGCGCGCTCACCTTGGCGGCGGAATCGATACGCCCGTGCAAGCGATGCGGATTTTTTTCCGTGAACGATCTCTGCGAGATCTGCCTGCAGCCTGCGCGCGCGGGCCGCGAGATCTGCGTGGTCGAGCAGTCCACCGACATCCTGCCGCTTGAGCGAACGGGCCATTTTGCCGGGCTGTACCACGCTCTTGGCGGACGCCTTGCTCCGCTCGACCACGTTGGGCCAGACCAGCTCCGCATCGACGAGCTCGTTCGCCGGGTTGTGGCGGAAAGCCCATACGCGATCATTCTCGCCCTCAGCGCGGACGTCGAAGGTGAGGCCACCACAAACTATCTTGTGGAAATCCTGACTCCGCTCGGCGTGCCGGTCAGCCGGATCGCCCACGGGCTTCCCGCTGGCGGCGGTTTGGAGCATGCCGATCAAATCACTCTCCAGCGTGCGCTCTCAGGCCGCCGGCGCGCGGATGGCAGCGTCAAAGGATAGCTTCCCGGCCATTTTGGGCAGAAAATCCCCCCTTGTCTTGCGCCGATAGGAAGACGAGCGTAGGTGTTGCCTGTTTTAAAATTCTCCTTCTTTATGTGCAAAAAATTCTCATCAGCGGTGTTTGTCCTTCTCCTTGGAGCCCTATCGGTTTCGGCTCAATTTGAGGGGGTCATCGAAATGAAGACGACGGTGAACAGCCCGGAGGGAGCGGCCCATGCCGCAGGCGGACAAAAGGTTTTTCTTTCCGGGGCCGGAACGCGCATGGAAATGGACATGCAGATGGCGCAGGACAGAATGAGGATGGTCATTCTGAGCAGGACCGACACACCGAACGTGATGTATAAAATTAACGACGGAGATCGGACTTTCATGGAGATCGATCTTGCCAAGGCTCAGCGGATGGCTGCCCAGTTCAAGGGCGATACCCAGTACACCGTCGAGCAGCTCGGCGAGGAGGTTCTCCAAGGGTACAAGACCCGGCACATCCGGGTAACCAATCTGAGCCGCCCGGAGGATAAAACAGAAATGTGGACAACGAAAGAGCTGGGCGACTCCGGCACGGTGGGCAAAATGCTGGCCCGCCAAGGCGGCCGCGCATCGGCTGGCGAAGGGCTGCATAAAGCCCTCCAGGAGGCCAACGCCGATGGCATGTCGCTGAAGACAGTCATCAGCTCGGAGAACGGCACCAAGGTGGTCATGGAGGTGGTGAAAATAGATAAAAAGCCACTTCCTGCCTCGATATTCGAGATTCCGGAGGGCTATACCAAATCCGAGGGAGGCGTGATGGAGGCAGTTGGAGGGATGAGCGGCCCCAAGGTCGATGCGGCACGAGAACAAATGCAGGAAGCCATGAAAAAAATGACACCCGAGCAGCGTGCCATGATGGAAAAAATGATGAAGCAGATGAAGGGCGGAAGCCAGTAGCCTCAGGCATCCTCCGCATTCTTTTGCGCCCCCGGAGAGAAATCATGCTGGATGCCCGCGACGGCTGAGGGTAGTGTCCTGCGCGTGAGCTACAGAGTTTTTGCAAGAAAGTATCGTCCCCAAACGTTCGACGAAGTTGTCGGGCAGGACCACATTACCCGCACGTTGCAAAATGCGGTCGCCGCAAACCGGCTTGCACAGGCCTATCTTTTTGTTGGCCCGCGCGGGATCGGAAAAACCTCGACCGCCCGCATCCTGGCGAAAGCGCTCAATTGCGTAAACGGTCCGACGACGACTCCCTGCGGGGTTTGCGATGCCTGCAAGGAAATCACCGACGGCCGGAGCCTTGACGTCATCGAAATTGACGGCGCCAGCAACAACGGCGTCGAAAATATCCGCGACCTTCGGGACAACGCGGCTTATGCGCCGGCCATCGGGCCATTTAAAATCTACCTGATCGACGAGGTGCACATGCTGAGCACCGGGGCATTTAACGCGCTTCTCAAAACGCTTGAAGAGCCGCCTCCGCACGTGAAGTTCATTTTCGCAACGACCGAGGCGCAAAAGCTTCCCGCCACGATCACCAGCCGCTGCCAGAGGTTCGACCTCCGCCGAATCCCAGCCGACCTCATCGCCAAACACCTCGCGTTCATCGCGGACAGCGAAAAGATTTCCCTCGATGCGGACGCCGCCGATGCCATCGCCCGAGGGGCTGAGGGCGGGCTCCGCGATGCGGAGAGCATGCTCGACCAGATGGTCGCTTTCTGCGGCGAGAAAATTACCGCGCAGGACGTGATGGATGTCTTCGGCTTTACCTCGAAGGAATCGGTCGTCGGGCTGGCCGACAGCCTGGCCGCCCGCGATGCGGGCACCGCCCTGGCTATCGTGTCCGGGCTCTCCGAGGCAGGCAAAGATCTCTCCCGCTTCACGGCCGACCTTGTTTCGCACCTCCGCGACCTCCTCGTCGCACAGGCGACCGGCACGGCGTGCGTGCTCCCGCAGGCCAAGCTCCTCGATCTTGTTGATCATTTTGGCGATGCCGAATCGCGCATGAAATGGGTCGCCGACAAAAAGCTCCAGCTCGACGTCGCGGTGATCAAGGCGCTCCACCTCATTGATGAGACCAGCCTCACCGACGTCATTGAAACGCTCGAGGCCCTTCGCTCTGGCGAGACCCGGGTGGTCCGTGAGACCCCTGCCCCCAGATTGGCGGCAGCGCCGGTTGCTCCGCCAGCACCTGTTGCCCCGCCACGGCCAGCGCCCGTTCGTGCGGCAGCTGCTAGCGTGCCCGTCCCCGTTACCCCGCCTGTGCTTGCGCGCGAGCCAGATCCGATTGTTTCGCCCGCGCCGGAGGTGAACAAAGCCGCCGATCCCGAAAGTGCGGCGGCCTCGGCAGCAACGATTTGGGAGTCGATCTCCGAAACATTTGCCAAGGATTCCTTTATCCGCTTCGGCTGGCTGCGCGAAGGTCTTTTTGAGCGGCTGGAGGCCGGCGAGCTTTTCGTGCGCTTCCCGGCCTCGGCGCGCGAGTCCTCCGAAACGGTCTTCATGGAGCAGGGGCTCAAAGATATCAATGCCCGCCTCGCCCGCGAGCTTTCCCAGCCGGTGCGCCTCGTTTTCGAGTTTGACGAAAATACGGTTGCTCCCCCCGAGCCCGAGCCATTCCCGATCGAGCCTGACGAGCCTTCGAAAGCCATGGCGCAGGCCCCTGCAGCGCCAGTCGACCCGATGGGCGATTTCAAGGATGATCCGCTCATCAAGAAAGCGCTCGAAGTTTTTAAAAGCACTCTCCAAACTCCCTGATTATGAACATACAAAAAATGATGAAGGAGGCCCAGCGCATGCAGGAACGCATGGCTGTGGCCCAGTCTGAACTCGCGGCCCGCACGGTCGAAGCCAGTGCGGGCGGCGGAAAAATCAAAGTGGTCGCCACCGGCGCGGGCGATATTGTCTCGATCAAGATCGACCCGCAAGTCGTCGATCCCACGGATGTGGAAATGCTCGAAGACCTTGTTCTGGCCGGAGTGCAACAAGCTCTTGAAGACGCCAAAAAACTAGCTGGCGATGAGATGGGAAAACTCACCGGCGGCCTCAAAATTCCCGGCCTCTCGCTCTGATTTTATGTCTGTTTGCTCCGATAAATGGATTCGCCGCATGGCGAAAGAACACGGGATGATCGAACCGTTTGTGGACGGCCAGATCAAGATGCGCGACGACGGCAGCCGCGTGGTCAGCTACGGGCTTTCGAGCTACGGCTACGACCTTCGCGTCTCCGACGAGTTTAAAGTTTTTACCAACGTTTTCAACACGGTTGTCGACCCCAAGGAATTTGACGACCGGTCGTTTGTGGACATCCAGACCGACGTCTGCATCGTGCCGCCGAATTCCTTCGCGCTCGCACGCAGCGTCGAATACTTCCGGATTCCGCGCGAGGTGCTGACGATTTGCGTGGGAAAGTCGACCTACGCCCGCTGTGGGATCATCGTCAACGTCACCCCGTTCGAACCCGAATGGGAGGGCCATGTGACTTTGGAAATTTCCAACACGACGCCGCTGCCCGCCCGGATCTACGCGAACGAAGGCCTGGCCCAGGTTGTCTTCTTCTTAGCCGACGAGGTTTGCGAGACGAGCTATGCTGACCGCGCCGGGAAATACATGCGCCAGCGCGGCATCACCATCCCGCGTCTGTGAGAACCGCCCTCGCCGTGATGGCGGGCGGCGCGCTGGGCAGCATCCTGCGGTACGGTGCCTCGCTGGCAATTGCGGAGCGCTGGGGCGGGACGTTCCCTTGGGGGACGCTGGCCGTCAACGTGGCCGGTTCGTTCGGCATCGGCCTCTTTGCCGGGATCACTGCGGTCGAGGGGTTGGTCCTTGTGCCGCCGACGGTGCGCGTCTTCGTGATGGTTGGCATCTTCGGAGGCTTTACCACATTTTCCTCGTTCAGCCTCCAGACGCTCAACCTCGTGCAGGATGGCGAATGGCTTGCCGCCGGCGGGAACATTGTCTTCAGCGTCGTCCTCTGCCTGTTGGCCGTCTGGCTGGGGAACGTTGCAGCCATGTCGCTCAACAGCCTGACTCTCCGATAAAAAATCCCATGAACTCTTCACAGCAGCTCCTCCGCATCTACCTCGATGAGTCCGACCGTTTCGGCCACAAGCCGCTTTACGAGGCGATTATCCTCAAGGCCCGCGAGCTTGGCCTGGCCGGGGCCACAGCCTATCACAGCCCGATGGGATTTGGAAAAACCAGCGTCCTCAAAACCTCAAAAATCCTCAACCTCTCTACCGACCTCCCGATGGTCATCGACATCGTGGATGTGCCGGAGAAGATCGCGACACTCGTCCCGTTCATCGATGAAAACCTCACCGGCGGGCTCGTGACGCTCCAAACAGTCAGCGTCATTCATCAATCTGCCCGGGATTAATGGGATGAAGCAGGTGGCGCAACGTCAGCCCAAAGTCGTCCACGCAAGAAAAGAATTGTGACAGTTTCGTAACAGTTTTTGCCTTGCTGGCTAAAATGGAAAATGCATGCTATCGCACGCTCTGGTGCAAGATGTTGTGCTGCAATGTGCACGCTCCTCCCCCGCCCATTCGAAACCTACCACCAACTACACAGAAAATGAAATTGATCGCATTATCGTTTTTAGGCTTTATCGGCCTGACGCTTGTCCCTGCCAACGCGCAAATCACAGCGCGCGGGTCGGATTCCACCCTCCACGTCGTTAAGGCTCTCGCCGAAGCGTTCGAGAAGGAAACCGGAAAGAGCGTGAAAATTGAAGGTGGAGGCTCTGGGGCTGGAGCGAAGGCTGCGCTGGCCGGAGAAGTTCAGCTGGCCTTTCTGAGCCGCGAGCTGAATGCTGGAGAAAAATCCGGCGGTCTGGTCGCAGTGGAATATGCGATAGATGGAGTGGCCATCATCGTTAACAAGGCCAACCCGGCAACCGACATCTCTCTGGCTGATCTCAAGGCCCTGTACAGCGGCGCGACAGAAACCTTGAACGACAAGCCGGTCGTGCTGTTCAATCGCAACCCGGATTCCGGCACCCGAGAGGTCTTTCAAGAAATTGTTTTGGGCAAGGAAACCAAGTTTTCAGACAAGGCTGCGATCAAGCACGACGGCATCATCGTCAGCTCCGTTGCTAAGATTCCGACCGCGCTCGCCTACACATCGCTCGCGGAAGCCGACGACACGGTTGCCGTGCTGAAGGTTAAAGGCATCAAGCCAACCCCCGAAACGCTCCGCAACAAGAGCTATCCCATCACGCGTACCCCCACGCTCGCAACGAAAGGTGCAGCCATTGGTGATGTGAAAGATTTCATCGCCTTTGCGGTTGGGCCGAAAGGCCAGGCCATCGTCGAAGAGCAGAAGTTGACAAAGACCAAGTAGTGGCACGAAATCATGAAGCTGAATATCAAGTGGACCATTAGAAATCGTTTGCTGGCAGGATGCGGTTTGCTTGTCGCAGTAACAACCGGCGCCTGCCTGCTCGGCTGGCAACAGGCCGGCTCCTCGGAAAAATGCATCGGGGGGATTATCAAGGACAACCAGAAGGATCTGGAGCAGCTGTTGAATATGCAGACCTGCGAGTTGGACAGCGTTGCCGCAAGCGCTACAGAATCGGAATTCTTGCTCAAGAAAGACCTCGCGCTTGTCCAGAAGTTCAGCGCGAAGATCGCTGAGATTCGCCAGAAACTCGGGGATATCGTCTCCGCCTCGACCGACGCCACCCAAAAGCAAGACGTTTCCCATGCCCTCGATATCTCTGCAAAGTATGAGGCCGCCTTTAAGCGGCTGGCCGACTTGGTTATCCGTCGGGGATTGACCCCGGAAGAGGGCCTCGAAGGAGAATTGCGCAAGGCAGTCCACTCGATTGAGGCTGTCGTCACGAAACAAGGGATCTCAGAGCTTGAGGTCCTGCTCTTGCAGTGTCGCCGCCATGAGAAGGACTACATGCTCCGCGGCAATCCCGATTATGTGGTCCAGATCGGCAAGCGCATCGATGAGTTCAACAAGCAGATGACGCTCTTCTCTCTGCCTGAAGAAGTAAAAAAGGCGGCCACTGACTCGTGGAAGACGTATCTCGACGCGATGAAAGCTATTGTCGAGGTGGACAAGAACATCAAAATCGGGCGCGACGACGCGCAGCAAGTTTCTGTGCAATTCCAGAAGGAAATGCAAAACCTGAGTGCAAGCACAAGATCGGCGATCGTCGCTTCGCAGAAAAATGCTTTGAGCTTCATGGCCAGCGGAAAGGACTTCATGCTGCTCCTGCTTGCTATTGGTGTCGTTCTCGGCGGCCTCACCGCGTTTTTCTTAACCCGCTCCATCACTGAGCCGATCAAGGAATGCGTCGGGTTTACCGGGCTGCTTGCTGCCGGCGACTTCTCCAAAGATGTGCCGGAGGTTCTTCGCGGGCGGGCCGATGAGATGGGGGATCTGGCACGCGCCTTCCATTCCATGGTTGGCAATACGCGCAAGCTGCTTCGGGAGGTTTCCGATGGCATGCAAACGCTCGGGACCTCGGCAAGCGAGCTCGCCGCTGTTTCCAGCCAGACCTCACAGGCTGTAAAATCGATGTCGGAGAAGACCTGTACGGTTGCCGCTGCCGCCGAAGAATCCAGCGCGAACACCGTCTCTGTGGCAGCCAGTATGGAGCAGACCTCCACGAATCTGGTCTCAGTGGCTGCTGCGACGGAAGAGATGAGCGCGACTGTGGGGGAAATTGCCACGAATGCAGAGAAAGCGCGCGTGATCAGCGGGCAGGCCACAGCCCAAGCTGAGGCGGTTTCAGCATTCATGCAGCAGCTCGGCTCGGCAGCGAAGGAGATCGACAAAGTGACCGAGTCCATCACCAGAATCTCTTCCCAAACAAACCTGCTGGCCCTCAACGCCACGATCGAGGCGGCTAGTGCTGGAGAGGCAGGGAGGGGCTTTGCCGTTGTTGCCAACGAGATCAAGGAGCTGGCACGTCAGACAGCCAAAGCCACCGAGAACATCAAGGAAAAGATCGCCGGAGTGCAAGCTTCCACCGACAGCGCGATTACAGGGATCCAGAAGATCTCCAGTGTGATCAATGATGTCGGCTCGATCATTGTCGGTATCGCCGCAGCAATTGAAGAGCAGTCGTCAGTAACAAAGGCGGTGGCCGGAAATATCGCCCAAGCCTCGCTCGGAGTGAAAGATGCCAATGTCCGCATTGCTCAGACAGCCAGCGTCTCCAAGTCGATGGCAAGCGACCTGGCAGCAGTGAACGCGGCTGTGGCCGACGTGCGACAGGGAGGCGAAAATGTGAGGACCAGCACGGTGGAACTTTCGAAAGTGTGCGAACAGCTCAAAACGACCGCCGGGCAGTTCAAGGTCTAGTTGCCGTTTGCGACTAAGGCGTAATCATCTCATTCCTGATCGCATAGCGGACGATTTGGGCGACGGAATGCAAGTTGAGTTTGCGCATGACATTTGAGCGGTGGGCCTCGACGGTTTTGACGCTGACGCTGAGTTTGGCGGCCACTTCCTTGCTTGAGCGTCCTTCGGCGAGCAGCTGGACAACTTCGCGCTCTCGCGGGCTCAAGCGGTTTTGGTTCTCAATCTCTTTAGGCTTGGCAGAAGGATCCAGATAGCCTTGCAGGAGGACGTCTGATGCGTTGCTGGTGAAGAACGGCTTATGGGCACCCAGAGATTCGATGGCTGTTTTCAGCAGCCGGTTGGTATCGGTTTTCAAGATAAACCCCTTGGCTCCCGCCTCAAGGGCCTCGCGCACGATCACCTCGGAATTGTGCATCGTGAGGATGAGCACCTCGGTATCCGGCGAGCCTCTGCGGATTTGTCGCGTGGCCTCGATCCCATTCAGCTCCGGCATGCTGATATCCAGCACGGCCACGTGCGGGCGAAGAGTTAAGGCCATTTTGACGGCCTCGCGCCCGTCTCGTGCCAAGCCGACCACCTTCCAGCCAGGCTCGCCTTCCAGGATTGCCTTCAATCCCGAAAGGATCAGTTCGTGGTCATCTGCCAGAAGGATATTAAGCGTTGTCATGGTTTTCATCGGTGATGGGGAGAACGGCTACAGTGGAGAGCCCCTCGTCGGTTCGGGTGACCTCAAGCGTGCCACCGATGGCATTCATTCGTTCGTGCATGCTGAGGATGCCGACGCCGTTCCTGTTGGTGGGGGGAGAAGCGGGCGAGCCCCCTCCATCATCCCGGATCGTCATGTGAAGTTTATTATTCGAAAGCGAGATCAAAAGCCAGGCCCGGCGAGCCCCGCTGTGCCGGTGGACATTCATCAGGCATTCCTGCATGACCCGGTAGAGGGCGATCTCATGCGCCTGGTGCAGTCGCGGAATGGCAGGAGGCACATCGAAGAGGACTGAGATTCCGGTGCGGATGGAAAACTGATGGGCATATTCTTGGATGCCCGAGAGCAGGCCGCCATGTTGGAGCCACGGGGCATGAAGGTCGTAGGCCAGCGAGCGAAGCTCGTTCGCGCTATTTTCCGCCAGCGCCTCGCAATCGCTCAGGATTTCACGCACCTCCCGCAGATCACAATCCTCATCCCCGAGCATCAGGTGGGCGCGGTTGATATTGAGCTGCATGGCCACAAGATCCTGGACAGTGCAATCATGGAGAGAAGCGGCAATTTTACGTTTTTCATCCTGTTCGAGCATTGAGAGTCGCTGGCGGAGGCCGTTGATTTCGCTCTCGTCGGCTTTTTTCTGAGTGATGTCCTCCTTGACGGCGATAAAGCGGACAATTTCACCTTTGTCATTGAGGACCGGCGAGATCGTTGCCGACTCCCAATAGAGCGAGCCATCCTTGCGCTTGTTGTGAAATTCGCCCCGCCAGGTTTGGCCGGAGGCGATGGTTTCCCAGAGATTGCAATAAAACGAAGCGGCCTGCTCGCCGGATTTGAGAATGCGCGGGTTCTGGCCAAGCGCCTCGGCGGCGGTATAGCCGGAAACTTTTTCAAAGGCAGGATTCACGTATTCGATAAGCCCCTCGGGGTTCGTGATCACGATGGTATTTGCGCTTTGTTCGACCGCCGTCCGGAGGTTTTTCATTTCCGCTTCCGCGCGATCGCGTTCGGCCAGTTCGTATTCCAGCTCCTGCGTTTGCTCGGCGACGAGGGTTGCGAGCTCTTCCTTTTCCATCAGCCGCAAGCGGTTGGCCATTTTGAGCTTGGCCATGGCCCGAACTTGGGCCACGAGCTCCTGCTCGTCCATCGGCTTCGAAAGAAACGCGTCGGCGCCGGCCTCCAAAGCCTTGATGCGGCTTTCCCGATCGGTACGCAGCGCGGTGAGAAAGATAACAGGAATCGTGCGCAAGCGCTCCGCGGCCTTCAATCGCCGGCAGACGTCAAACCCGTCCATCCCGGGCATGACGATGTCGAGCAGGATGACATCCGGGTCTTCGGCGCGGGCGAGGTCAATGCCAAGAGGCCCGCTGGAGGCAGTGAGCAAGGTGCATTCTGGCAGAGCCTCCTGCAGCACGGCGCGCAAGGTCGTCAGGTTGTCCGGGAGGTCATCGATAGCAAGCAGCTTCAGACGGTGGGGGATCATAGGTTCTTCTTCCGGTCAATCGAGCGCTTCAAGGATGGTCTTTTTCAGCAAGGCCGCATCAACCGGCTTTGAGAGGTAGGCATTGAAGCCGTAGGCCAGAATCGCCTCCTGGTCGCCCTTCATTGCGCTGGCGGTGACGGCGATGACCGGGAGGTGGCGCAGGGATTCGTCCTTGCGGATTTCTTGGAGGGCTTGAACGCCATCCATGACAGGCATGCCGATATCCATGAGGATGATGTCGGGGTGGTGGGTGCGCGCCTGGTCGAGGCCCTCCTTGCCGTCGGCAGCCTCGATGACTTGGTAGAGATCGCTCAGCAGGGCGCAGGCGGTAAATCGGTTGTCGGGATGGTCCTCTACGACGAGGACGACCGGCTTGTCGGCGCGAGCGGGGCGGAGAGGAGGTGCCGGCTCGACCATGCGGGCTACCGCCGCCAGCAATCCCTCCTTGTTGATGTCGCCCTTCTGGATCAGCTGGTAGACATGATTGCTCTTAAGGAAGCTGAGCTCCTCTTTGGTGATGTGCTTCGCCGTCAGGATCAGGACAGGCACCGATTGGGTGCGCGATTCGCTGCGGATGGACTTGAGCACCTCGAAGCCATCCACCTCTGGCATCATCAGATCGAGGATCATCGCATCGGGCAAGGCTTGAGCGATCTGCGCAAGCGCCTCCTTGCCATCGTGCGCCACCTGGACGAGGTATCCTTGAGCTTGGAGGATATCGCTCAGCTGGATGATTGCCGATTCATTGTCCTCCACCAACAAGATGCGTTGGCTTTGGCCGGTCGGCGCGGCAGTTGGCCTGGAGGGTTCGGCAGAGGGCCCGGCAGCAGCCGATGTTTGGGGAGCTGGCAGCTCCGACGACGCGACGAGCGGCAGAAGGATGACAAACGTGGAGCCTTTGCCCTCCGTGCTTTCTACGGAGATATCGCCAGCGAGGAGCGCGGCGTATTTCTTCGCGATGGCCAGCCCCAGCCCGGTTCCGCCGTATTTGCGGGAGGTGCTCTCGTCGGCCTGCCGGAACTCGTCGAAGATATGCGGCAGCTTGCTGGCCGCGATGCCGATCCCGGTATCAGCCACGGAAATGCGGATGGCGGGTTGAGGGTTGCGGAGGGTGCCGGCCACGAGGTCCGCCGTGACCGTGACCTGGCCCTGCTCGGTGAACTTCACGGCGTTGCCGACGATATTTTGGAGGATGTGCCGCAGCTTCTCGGAGTCTGAGGAGAGGGGCGGCAGGTCGGCTGGAACCTGGTTGAGCATGGCAATCTTTTTTCCGATCGTCTGCGACTCGACCATTGAGACGACCTCGGCCACGAGGTCGCGGAGAGAAAAGCGGGTGATGCTGATCTCTTCGTAACCCGATTCGATGCGCGAGAGATCGAGGATATCGTTGATGAGAAGGAGCAGGTTTTTGCCGTTGCGTTCGATGATTTCCAGATATCCGAATTCCTCGGCTGGGATGCTCTTTGACAGCCGGCGGCTCAGGACTCCCGACAAGGCGATGACCGAGTTGAGCGGCGTGCGCAGCTCGTGGCTCATGTTTGCAAGGAACGTGCTCTTCAGCCGGTTGGCCCCGTCCAGCTCGCGCTTCTGCAGATCGAGCTCGCGATTCTGCGCGTCCAACTCGTGGTTTTGGCTCTCGAGCCGCTCAGCCAAACCTTTGATTTTCCGGAAGGCTAGAATGCCGTTCATGCGGGCCGTCAGCACGCTCCAGATCTCATTCACCAGGCGGAGGGTAAAGGGGGTGTATGCGTGGATGCTGGCCAGAGAGACCACCGCCGTGACCGTATGGTCGGAAGCAACCGGGATGGTCAGGATTGCCCGTGGGCTGAACTTTCCGCTCACGGCGGCAAAGGTGAAGCGCGAGTCCTCAGGAATGTCGGTGATATGCTGGATCTTGCGCGTAGCCAGGGCTGCGCCCAGCTCGCCCTCGAGCTCGGCAGCAGAGAAGGAATCCCGTCCGCCGCCGCTCATCCCGATCGACTCGAAATGGTCGAATGCGGTTTTTGATTTGTTCAGGAAATAAACAGCCCCCACCTGCGAGCCGGTGTGAAGGAGAAGCTCCTTGAGCAACCCTCGGCAAAATGCATGCGACTCATCCTCCCGGAGCATGGCCCGAGAGATATTGGCCGCCGTCTCGGTGATGTGCATTTTCATCTGGAGCGTCTCGGCCATGGCGTTGAACGAGGCCGACAGCGACCCAAACTCATTGGCTCCCGCGTGGCGGCAACGGGCGTCCAGGTTGCCCTTCCGGAACTGCTCGGTCGTCGCTGTCAGCTCGGCAAGGGGCGATCTGATCCCGTTCAGGAGGATCCAGACGATGGCCAGGGACAGCAAAAGAATGATGGCGACGATGGCTGCCAGCTGGTGGGCTAGGCCGTCCTTTTGCTTGAGGGCGTCCTGGTAGAGAGCGTCGCTCTTGACGATTGCGAAATCGTTTATCTTTTTGAGGCTGGCCCTGACCTCATCCGCATGGTCGTCCATGGCTTTCCACGGATGGCCATTGGCATCGGCAAGCTTTCCCGTTCTGAGCTGGAGGAGGGCGTCATCGCGGAAAGCATTCCACTTGGCAAAGCTCTCCTGCAGCGCGTGGACGTCCTCGCGCGGGCCGAGGTAACAGCGCTCAAGGACGGCGATCTGCCGTGCCACATCGGCCTTCTTGACCTCTATCGTCTGCATCGGCTCGATGAGATCCTGGTCGGGGCGGCCTTGGAGCAGATCGAGAAAGTGATGAGAAATCATTTCAACATCGGGCTCGATTTTTCCGACGGCGATGCGGACCTGGAACGGGTGTTCGTACAGGGTCTTGGTCTGGAGCCAAACCTTGTCCGTCTGCACCCAGTCGAGCGCTCCCAGGAGCAGCACGAGCATGAGGATGACGCCAAGGCCAAACCTGAGCTGCGTGCCGATCGGAACATCGTTCAGCCCGCTGAAAAAGCCGCCCTCAACGGGGCGCGAACGAAGCAAACTGGCTGCCAGGCCAAACCCCAGGAACAGGAGGGAGATCGCGGTTGGCAGGGCCACAGGGATGTCTGTCCCATGGTAGAGCAGAGGCTCGCCGATCATGTAGCTCAAAACGAAAGACAGGCCGGCGAGGCCAACGGCTGCACCTAAGACACAAGCTGCAGACAGAAAAATAGTGCCCCCCTCACGCCGTGAACGTCCACGAACCAGCGATGCCAAAGAAATTCCAGCCAGGAACAAGAGCCCGCCGGTTGCATGCGACATGCGGCCGATGCGATGTGTTCCCAATGTTCCCATCTCAGGAAAGAGCACATTGTCGGGATTGGTCTGCCAGCCGGTGAGCCACTCGAAAAGCACGAGGCCCCCGTAAGCTGCTACCAGTCCGCCGACCAGTCCGCAGACCCGCTGGACTGCCGGACCTGATGCCGGAAGGGAAGCGGTGAGCAATGCAACCGAGAGGAGGATCAAGCCGATGGTCGAACTCGGAGCCATCGGGATGAACTGTCCGCCATAGCTTGAAAAATTTGCATGTCCGGTCAGCCATCCCATGAAGCCGAGCATCGGCACGAGCAGGGCTACCGCCGCTAAAAACAAAGAAGTCCGCCGAAAGGTCTCCCGCTCGTCGCTCAGGGTGACATCAGTCATGTTGTTTTTGGATTGTACCGATAGGCGGCCGCAGGCAGCGAGACAGGGCGCAAGCGCGGATGGCTTGCGACAATTTCCCTCTCCGCCTCGCCGGTCACAAAAAAGCCGCCGGGGGCCAGCGCGCGGCTGATCTTATCCAGGGCTCGCCGCAGATGATCGGCCCGATAATACAGCAGCAAGTTGCAGCAGAGGATCAGGTCAAAATCTCCGTAAAGACTGATCGGGGGGCAAGCCGATCGCCCATCCAGCAGATCATGGCGGGAAAACTCCACATGGCTGCGGAGCCAGGGGGCGATGGTATAGGTATCGTCCTTCTTCAGGAAGTACTCGCGGAGGTGTTTCAACCTGACATTTTGAACCGAAGCTTGGTCGTAAGCTCCAGCGCGTGCCGTGTCCAGCGCAGCGGCAGAGATATCGGTGGCGAAAATGCGAAATGAAATGGAGCGGCCTCTCGTCGTGGAGAGATCCTTCAGAAGCATGGCGACAGACCACGCTTCCTGGCCAGAGGCACACCCTGCGATCCAGACGCGGACCTCAGCGCGCCCAGCATTGTCCGCTTCGCTGAGCAGGTTGGGAAGGATCAGCTGTTCCAGATGGGCGAAGGTCAGCGGGCTTCTGAAGAATTCGCTGTAAGTGATATTGAGCGAATCCAAAAAAAGATTCGCCTCGGCGCGGTCTTCCGAGAGGAGGTGCAGGTAGGCCGAAGCGGATTGCGCTGGCGTGGCCGCCTGCCTTTTGGCAAACGATTTCTCTAGGAATCGGCCTTCGTAAGCGGAGATATCCCGACCGTAGGTTCGGCGCATCAGCTGGCAGACCTCTTCGATGGGTGCGCGGGTTTCAGTCCTCGCGGGCACATGCGATGAGGCTTTACTTTGAAGCTGCGTTTCCATGGTTTGCTTGGGCGAGCATGGCAGCAAGTTCACTTTTCTTGAACGGTTTGGAAAGATAGCCGTCCATGCCGGATGCAAGACATCGATCTGGGTCGCCGGGCATCACGTTCGCCGTAAGGGCGATGATCGGCACGTGACCGCCCAGCAGGGCTTCGACCTCCCGGATTTTCTGAGTGGCAACAAGGCCGTCCATCACCGGCATTTGCATGTCCATGAGGATGGCGGAAAACTTCCCTTTTCGGAAGGCCTGGAGCGCCTCGTGCCCGTTTTCCGCAAATTCGACCTGGTAGCCGAGGACGATCAGCGTGGCGCCCATAAGCTTGCTGCTGGTCGGGTCGTCCTCGACGACGAGCACCAGGTCGCCCGCAGAAGGAAGCGGCGTGGCGCCGCTAGGTTGATCCAGACAAATCGGCAAGCTGGCGCTTCCGCCTTTGAAGGAACTTTCGAGCGGAAGCCAAAACGTAAATAGGCTGCCTTTTCCCGGGGTGGAGACGACCGAGATCGAGCCGTCCATGGCTTCGGCGAGACGCTTCGAGATCGCGAGCCCGAGCCCTGAGCCACCAAACTGGCGTCGGATTGTCGAATCTCCCTGTGTGAAAGGATGGAACAGACGTGCGAGAGTGTCCGGAGAGATCCCGATGCCAGTGTCTTCAACTGAGAAGTTCAAGATGGACCGGCCCCCGGCAAGTAATGTCGAAACACGAAGGAGAACAGATCCTCTCGAGGTGAATTTGACGGCATTTTCAAGGAGGTTAAACAGGACCTGTCGGATCCGCCGCTCGTCGCCGACAATCTGATCAGGCACACCGGGAGCCACCTCGCAGCGAAACTCGATCGCTTTGTCCGTGGCGGATTTCTGAATGGCGAGGTCAAACGACTTCACGAGCCCATCGAGGGCGAATGGCGCAGCGTGGATTTTGAGATGTCCTTTTTCAATGCTTGTGAAATCAAGGATATCGTCAACGACGGCGAGGAGGTGGTTGCCGCTGTCGCGGATCGTATTGACATATGTCTTCTGGGCCTCGCTGAGCGGGGAGTCGGCGAGGATCTCGGTAAAGCCGAGCACGCCATTGAGCGGAGTGCGGAGCTCATGGCTCATCACAGAAAGGAAATCGGCCTTCGCGCTGGCCGCCGCCTCAGCGCGGATAAGCGCCTCGTGCAGATTGGCTTCCAGTATTTTCCTGTCGGTAATGACTTCCTTGACCGCAATAAAGCGGACGATGTCGCCCTTGTCGTCGAAGACCGGAGAGATCGTAGCCGCTTCCCAATAGAGCGAGCCGTCCTTGTGCCTGTTGTGAAATTCGCCGCGCCAGATTCGTCCGGAGGTGATGGTCGTCCAGAGGTTGAGATAAAACGTGGCATCCTGCTCGCCGGATTTAAGGACGCGGGGATTTTGACCAAGCGCTTCGGCGGCCGTGAAGCCAGAGACTTTTTCGAAGGCAGGATTCACGTATTCGATGATCCCCTGCGGGCTGGTGATCACGATGGTATTTGCGCTTTGCTCGACCGCCGTCCGGAGGTTTTGCATTTCCACCTCATCCCGCTTGCGCTCGGCCAGCTCGTGCTCCAATTCTCGCGTGCGCTGGCAGACAAGCGAGGAGAGCTCTTCTTTGACCATCCGCTGCATGCGATTGGCCGCCTTGACCTTGGCCATAGCCCGGACCTGCGCCACCAGCTCCAACTCGTCAATCGGCTTCGAGAGAAACGCCCCGGCACCGACCTCCAACGCCTTGACGCGGCTCTCCCGATCAGTCTGCAGCGCGGTAAGGAAAATAACGGGGATCATGCTCAGACGCTCATCGGCCTTCAATCGCCGGCAGACGTCAAACCCGTCCATGCCCGGCATGACGAGGTCGAGCAGGATCACATCCGGGTCTTCTGCCCGGGCGACCTCAATGCCAGAAGGTCCATCCAAGGCGGTCAGCAACAAGCAGCCGGGCAGCGCCTCGCGCACGACCGCATCCAGAGTCGTCAGGTTGTCCTGGCAGTCATCAATGGCAAGCAACTTCAGACGGCTGGTAGGCATGGGGCGTTCATTTGGTCAACGAAACTCTTCGCTTAGATTAGCAGTTTTATCAACGTCCTTCGTCGGCGTCGATATATCCAAACATGGTCTGGATATCGTTGCGCGATTCAAAACCACTTTCTTTCTTACGGCGAGAGAGAATTTCGCTCGCCGCATCGTTCCAGCCACGCTTGGTCATGAAATCGTTCCAGATTTCGATTTGGTCAGCGGTGGGCTGGCGGCCGTTTTCAAAGCACCAGGCGAGCAGCTGGCCGTCATCGAGCCCATCAAGCACGCGGGAGCGGAGGGCCTCGTAGCTGACCTCAAGAAAGCTGACGCAACGCTCGTCAAAGGCTTTGCCGAGGTTCGCGTGGAGATCGGGGTGAAGCTCGCCAGCGGCCATCAGGCGGATCTTGTCCGCCAGACGCCCGAAATAAACAATTCCGCCAACTTGATCTTTGGGTGAACGCGGGTACTTCATACCATTTCTTTACCAGATTTTTGGAATTTCAAAAGCTCTTTGCTTGATCCCTCTGGCAAGAAGCGTGCGAACATGCTTGATTCGAATCCCTCATGACTGACTGGAAATCGATCACACTCACGCTCGGGCATTCGCCGGATCCGGACGACGCCTTTATGTTTTATGCGATGGCCGCCCAAAAAATCGATCTGCGGGGATACCGATTCGAGCACATTTTGCAGGACATCCAAACCTTGAACGAGCGGGCGACCCGCGGGGAGCTCCACATCACGGCGGTATCGATTCACGCGCTTGCGTACCTGCTCGACCGCTACGCCCCGCTCCCCAGCGGTGCGAGCATGGGCGACGGCTACGGGCCGATGTTTGTTACGCTCGATCCGAGGGTGGCCGATCTCGCAACCGAGGAAGAACGCCGGGATTGGCTTCGCGGGCGGCTTATCGCCGTGCCGGGAAAAATGACGAGCGCGTATCTGGCGGCGAGGCTCTATCTCGACGCCGATTTCCGGCATGTCGTTGTGCCGTTCGATAAGATTTTCGATGCCGTGCGAAGCGGGAGCGTGGAGGCAGGCCTGATCATCCATGAGGGCCAGCTCACCTACGCGCGCGACGGGTTTCATCTCGTGCGCGATCTGGGTGCCTGGTGGAAAGAATCCACAGGCCTTCCGCTGCCGCTCGGAGGCAACATCATCAGCAAAGACATCCCTCCAGATGTCCGGCACGAGCTTTCGGACATCCTGCGCGAGAGCATCAAATACGGGCTCGACCACCGCGCGGCCGCCGTCCAGCACAGCATGTCCCACGCACGCGGGATGGACAACCCGCTCGCCGACGAGTTCATCGGCATGTACGTCAACGACTACACGCTCGATTACGGAGATTCCGGTCGCGAGGCCATCCGGCTCTTCCTCAGCAAGGCCGCCGACAAAGGCCTGATTCCTCCGGTCGGAGCCCTCGAATTTGTCGAGTGAAGGCGACCGTTCTTCCTGGCGGCATCGTCGGCGTGATCGGGGGCGGACAGCTCGGGCGGATGCTCGCGATCGCCGCGCGCCGGATGGGATTCCGCGTGCATACGTTTGAACCGCAGCCGGACAGCCCGGCCGGGCAGCTCTGCGACGTTGAGGTGAACGCCTCCTATGAAAATACGGAGAGGTTGGAGGCGTTCGCCCATGCGGTCGATGTCGTGACGTTCGAGTTTGAAAATATTCCGATCTTTGCCATCGACCGCATCGCCGCCATCAAGCCCGTGCGTCCGTCGGGCAACGTCCTCCACATCTGCCAGAACCGCGAGAGGGAAAAAACCTTTTTGAGATCAAACGGGATCCCCTGTGCGCCCTTTGAGGTGGTGGACTCGGCCACCTCGCTTGCCTCAGCCATTGCAAAAATCGGAACCCCTTCGGTTCTGAAAACCGCCGACTTCGGCTACGATGGGAAAGGGCAGCGCAAGCTCACCGGCGGGGAGGATGCGCAGGAGGTTTGGCAACAATTCGGCGCTCCGCGCGGCGTCTTGGAAAAATGGATCCCATTTCAGGCCGAGCTTTCGGTCGTTTGCGCACGCGGATTCGACGGGGAAGTCGTCCCGTTCCCCGTTTCGGAGAACCAGCACACCCATCACATTCTCGACCTCTCGATCGTGCCCGCCCGGTTTCCAGAGCCCGTGCTCGACGCGGCCCGCAAGCTGGCCGCGCGGATCACGACCGCGCTCGACGTCGTCGGCCTTCTGGCCGTCGAGCTCTTCCTCACCCCGAGCGGTGAGCTGCTAGTCAACGAGCTGGCGCCCCGGCCGCACAATTCCGGGCACTTTACGTTTGACGCCTGCGTCACGAGCCAGTTTGAGCAGCAGCTTCGGGCTGTCTGCGGGCTGCCATTGGGATCATCCGACCTCCTGCGGCCTGTAGTAATGTGGAACCTTCTTGGCGATCTTTGGGCAGATGGCGATCCGGACTGGGCGTCCCTCCTCCGCGACCCGCGCGCCAAGCTCCATCTCTATGGAAAATCCGATCCCCGCCCCGGCCGGAAAATGGGTCACGTCTGCGTGATGGCCGACTCCGTGAACGAAGCGCTCGATGCCATCGCGGAGATAAAACGGCGCCTGGCTTGCGGCGCTGTAAATAAGTAGAATCTGGTTTCCATTGGGCGCAAAGCCTGCAAGGGAGGGGGGACATTCCTGTCCCCCAACACCGAAGAACGGGGGACAGGAATGTCCCCCCTCCTTTTCAAAAACCTAGAGGTAGCGCGTTTCGATTTCGCGGATCATGCGCTTGATGTGGCGCCATTTCGAGCGGGGCTTGAGAACCCGGTAGCTTGCATGCACATCGCCCCATTTGAGGATTTCGATCGTGACGCGGCGCACTCCCCACTCGTTCATCATCGTGCGCGATGGCTTATAGAGATCGATCGTATTAGTTCCAGAAAGTGCCCAGCCATAGTCGTCCACCTCATAGATTTCGCCGGTTGCCGCGACGCGGAAAATCGTTCCTGCCGGCCATCGCGACCAGTCTGCTGCAGCGCTATTCACGGCTCCGGACTTCAGCTGGGTGCCGAGCGCGTTCCTCTGTCCGTAGGGCGTGTGGTCAGATTCGGTATGCGTGTAGGCGGTCGTCCGGATTTTCATGACGGGAGCTCGGGGGAGCGGCTTTTCATAGCGGGGCAGCGGCTTGCCCGCACATCCGGCCAGCACAAAAAGAAGTAGAACCAGGAAGATTCGCTGAAACATTTCGAATCAAAACCCATATTCCTGATCCTCGGTCTGCGGCGAGAAAAAACGTACGGATTTCGGAGGGTTCATAAAAAATCGAGTGGCACGAGGCGAGTCGTTAGTGGATGATCATCCCATGAAGCGCTTGACGATTTCGTTCTTTCTCCTCGGGGCTGCTGCTCTCAGTGCCGCTCCCGCCGGCCCGGCATTTGCCGGGCTGCAGGCCATCGAATCCCTTCCTTCTGCCAGCGCTTCGCAGGTCGTGGAGATCCGGGGCGAACGGGGAGAGCCGCAGCCAGCCGAGTGGCTCGTGGTTCTCCATGATTCTTCTGCCAGAGGGGGCACGCGCGAGCTGACGATGGCCAACGGCCGGATCACTTCCGAGCGCACGCCGGTGCACGGATCGACGGAAATCGCAGCGCTTGTTCCGATAAACTCCGCGAAGCTCAAATTCGATTCGGATTCGGTTTTCCGGACAGCCCAAAGCGAGGCCGAGCGCAACCAGGTCGGTTTTGACTCGATTTCTTACAAGCTTCGGGCGGATCCCGAGAGCAAGGCTCCGGTCTGGAGCGTGAGCATCTTTGACAAGCAAGGGGGCACCGTGGCAACGATGCGAATTTCCGCCAGCGATGGAACCGTCGTGCGTCCGTTCAAGCTCGATGCCAATGCCCGCCCGCAAAAGGAAGCTTCCGAGGAAGCCATCCCGATCGGCGGGGTTGTCGGAGCCGTGGGAAATGCGGCCGTCAATGTCGCCAACAAGACCAAGAACTCAGCGCTCCACCTTGTGGGAACGCTGCAGGAAGTCTTCGTTGGCGAACGGACGATCGGAACAAAAGACGAAGAGTAAACGCAAAATCCCCCGGGAGTTTTACCGCAGATTAGGGAAAACACGACGGGCCAGCCAGCCCGGGCAGAGGAAATGGGCGTTGGGCGAGCCCTTTCTCCCGGCCTTCTCTCTGCGGTCCCCGCGCCTCTGCGTGCCCCCCCTCTCTCCCCGGATTACAGCGTGCGTTCGGCGGCGGCGAGGAACGGTCGGATGCCCGCGACAAGATCCTCAAACGCTGCAAAATCGACTTGTTGTTGTCCGTCGCTCAAGGCTTCGGCAGGGTTGGGATGAACTTCGATGAGGAGCCCGTCCGCACCGAGGGCCACCGCGCCACGGCAGAGGGCCTTGACGAGATCCGAACGGCCGCAGCCCTGGCTTGGGTCCGCAATGACCGGCAGGTGGGATTCCTTTTTGGCGATAGCGATGGCAGAGAGATCGAGCGTGTTGCGGGTATAGGTCTCAAACGTGCGGATGCCCCGCTCGCAGAGGAGGACATTGGGGTTTCCGTGGGCAAGGATGTATTCGGCGGCGAGCAGCCATTCTTCGATCCGCTCGCTCATTCCGCGCTTGAGCAAGACCGCTTTGCCCGAACGGGCACACTCGATGAGGAGCTGGTAGTTTTGCGCGTTGCGGGCCCCGATCTGAAGAATGTCCGCCGAGGCGGCAACGTGCTCGACATCGCGCTCGCTCAGGACTTCCGTAATAATTTTGAGCCCGGTTTCTCGCCGTGCAATTTCGAGCAGACGAAGGCCATCTTTGCCTAGACCTTGGAATTCATACGGCGAAGTGCGGGGCTTGTAGGCTCCGCCGCGCAGGATGGTTGCGCCGGCGGCCTTCACGGCGCGGGCGGTCGAGAGCAGCTGTTCCTCTCCCTCGACCGAGCAGGGGCCGGCCATCAGGACGACCGCGCCACCGCCGATTTTTACCCCATCCACATCGACGACGGTATTTTCCGGATGCGATTCCCTGCTGGCCAGCTTGTAGCGCTTCTGCACGCGGAGCACGCTCTCCACCTGAGGCAGGGCCGTCAGCGATTCGAGATTTTGGTGCGTCCGCTCGTCTCCGATCGCGGCGACCACGGTCTGCGTAACCCCGTAAATCGGGGCTGGCTCGTAGCCGAGCTTGGCAACTTCGGCGAGGACTTCCTCAATGGCTGGTTTCGATGCGTAAGGACGTAG
>Ga0194063_10000503_pt1 | contig 28330 bp, 14 predicted proteins | sample SepL3720m_MetaG_FD_155459 | JGI IMG/M metagenome (GOLD analysis project Ga0194063, IMG submission 155459) | Anoxic zone freshwater microbial communities from boreal shield lake in IISD Experimental Lakes Area, Ontario, Canada - Sep2016-L373-20m | ecosystem: Environmental > Aquatic > Freshwater...
TGGAGTCGGGGTTGGGGTTGGGGTTGGAGTCTCGGTAGGTGTAGGTGAGGGCGTATTAGTTGGCTCAGGGGTTGCTGTTGGAGTCGGAGTCGGAGTTGGAGTTGAGGTCGCGGTAGGCGTTGGCGTAGCACTATTTGCAGCATTAATTATTTCTTGGATTTTGCTTTCTGAGTCTACATCCGTAGGGCTTAATGCCGCGATAGAATTTTTGTAGACGAGAAGTTTGTTTTCTAAGGTGTTTGTAATACCAATGTTGTATAACTGAGCAATTGATAGAGCCGAAGCATTGTGCGCTTGAGCATAAGCTTTGATTGTGTTTACGCCAGTAGAAAGCTGAGAAATCTTGGTTTCGGCGTCCAAAAAGACGGAGTAGTTCGTTATTAAAGCTTTGTCGCCGCTATTAAGCGCATTGTAAGAAGAGCGAATCTGGTCTGTGAGCGGCTTGTTTGCGAGAGTAAGAGTAGGAGAGGCTCCTGAAGTGCCGCGAGCGTTATAGGCGAAGGAGAAAAGCCCGAGGCTCTCATACTTACCATCTTGCCCCTTGAGGCGGAGATTGATGGTCTTGATGCTTGATAATGTTGGCGAGGTGCCAGCGACGGGTGTGAATTGAGACAAATCAAAACGCAGGCGTGAAAGCCCAGGCCGATTCGTGAGATAAACCGCGTCGACGTATTTATAGAAGTAATTCACATTGTCAGTCATAAGATCGATTCTAAAGCTTCGGATATTTGTCAGCGGATTGGATTCATAGAGCCAGAGCAAAGCTTCAATATTTGTAAGTCGGGAGAGGTCTTGCGCTTGCGCAAACGTTTTTCCGAAAGACATCGGGGTGTCGCCACCAGTAGTTGAAGTGGCTTTAACGGGGTACATTCCTTGATAATTCACCGAAGAATCTTTTATAAGGGAGTTTGTATTTGTAGTATAAGTAATATCGCTTAAATCGTCAGAAACTAGCGGGATTCCAAGGTAATTAGTTGGTAGGGAAGCAATTTGACTAATAATATTTGAGACATTTAGATTTGAAAGGGCACGTTCGGCTGCAATCAAAATAGAATAGTTCGAAATTTGAGGCATTAAATATGAAGGCAAAGCGTCATATAATGCGCGAGTTGCTGTGGTTTGTGGAAGGTCAGATAGAGTTAGTGACTGTGTAGATGGAAGAGCGGAAATAGCGGAGATTACATTCGAAACTGAGTTGTTTTCAATTATAATCATTCGTGTTTCAGCATCTAGCAAGGTATCATAGTTGCTGACTGCAGACATTTGGTCAGAAGTTAGCAAGTTGTAGTCGTCACGCGCTGTAGTGACTTTCGATTTGTCAGATAATACGAGGTTGGAGCTTAAAGGCAATGAAGCGATTTCTGAAATGACTTTTGACAAAGCATCGTTTTGTAACTGGGCGATTTTTGACTCGGCATCAGTTAGAACCGAGTAATTAGTGACAAGAGTCTTTTGTTCCGCGCTTAGCGCGGAGTAAGCAGTTCGTGCATCTTCGACAGCATATTTGCTAGAAAGTAGCAGTTGAGGATCTGTTGTGAGCTCGGAATACCACTGGCTCATGGTACAAACTTCAACACCGGTATCCTTAAGATATTGCGCTACCTGCGTCAGAAGTGTGACGGGAGTCTTGATCGTATTTGATGAATCTCCAGGTATATTCATTTGACTTGGAGTAGAAACGCGATGCATCATAATTGCCAAAGTTTGACCGCCGGCGATTGCAGCGTCAATAGGCACTTTTATGTCACCTGAGGTTGCGTCGCCGAAGGTAGTTGCTGGACCAATATATCGTTGCATAAGTTTGTATACATCTGTTGGGGGTGGTACATTAAGGCCTATGCGAGTCGTCCTCGCGGAAACAACTCCAATTGGCTTTATTGCATCGATTAGAGCATCGTCGTAACTACCGTCTGGGAAACACAGGAACCGTGCGCTCCTTGTATAACCTTTTGCGAGAAGATAGTTTTGACATATTGTGAAACTGTTTGCCATGTATGCGGCATCAGCACCCGCTGTGACAAGATAGTTTTCGTGTTTTTGTGAATGGTTGGATACATCCCAGCCTGCGTTGTAAAGAAGATCGAGTGTGGATTTTCGCATGTAATTTGGATCATTGCTCTGGGCAAAATCGCTAACCACATAAGTCACGCCCTTGAAGCCTTGAGCCTCAAGTATCGGAAACGCATTGTCGTAGTTGTCCTGCCAACCGTCGTCGAAGGTCAAAATTACTTTTGGCTTACTGCGAGCATTGTAAGAAACCTCGAATACCCCGAGACTTTCGATGGTACCTGTGACTCCCGTCATTCTTATATTGAACTTTGTGATATTTGTAATATCGGGGTTTCCAAAACGCGAAAACTTCGAGATGTTATCTCTAATCCGACTCGCGCCCGGATAGCCTTTCCATGAGGAAGTGTCGACATATAGATAGAAAAAATTGTTGTTGCTTGTGACAAGGTCGATTCTGAAATCTTTCAATTTAGTCTCAGGAACTGTCTCGTAAAACCAAAGCAAGAGTTCAATGTTAGTAAGTGCAGAAAGATTCTTTGGCTGTGAAAACACCTTGCCAAATTCAGTTGCGGTCACGCCACCAGTTGCTGAAGTAACTTTCAAGGGATGTGCCCCTGCGTAATTGACTGACGAATCGTCAGTAATTGATGCTGCATTTAAGGAAGAATTTATTTCTGAAGCTCGACCCTTCATGAGGGAAATGCCAGAATAGTTTTTAGGAAGTGCATTGATTTGAGCGATTACGTCCGTTTCGCTTGGTGTCGCAGTGACCAAAATTGCAGAAGAAAACAGACTGCTTGAGACGAATAAAGCAACAAGCAAAAAATATGAAAGCCTATTTAGAAACTTTTTTGGTGACATAATTCTGACCTCCTATGTTAATTATACCATTTTATTCACTTGCAAGGCACCATAAAGCGAATGTATAATGTAAAAAAGAGGTGCTTAACATGTTCAATCAAAAGCAATTAGAACTAGCGCGAAGTAGAACCATTGAGATTTTTGAGAAGGCAAGGATTGTCCTTACGGAAACAGAAAAGGCGAATATCGAAGTTGCTGATTTTGGATTAGGGGAGCTTGAAAGTACGGGGCTCCAAATTGTCACTTACGTGAACACCGATCGTTGTTGTGCAAAGGAGTTGGTCTTGTTTCCGCACCAAACTTGTCCGGAACACAGGCACCCTGATGTTGGCGGAGAGCCGGGGAAGGAAGAAACGTTTCGCTGTCGCGGTGGCGAAGTATATTTATATGTCGAAGGAACGCCGACTGAAGGTCCTAGGGCGAAGGCTCCAAGGGGGAGGGAAGCGGCTTACACAGTGTGGCACGAGGTGCATTTGCTGCCCGGAGAGCAATATACCTTAAGTCCAAACACCTTGCATTGGTTTCAAGCGGGTCCGCATGGAGCGATTGTGTCTGAGTTTTCGACTCGCAGTCGAGATGATGCTGATATATTTACAGATAAGCAAATAAAAAGATAGATTAGGAGGACTAAAAATGGCGAGACATAGTGCGGTTATTAAGACTTCCGGGGCAGTGGTTGCTATAATATTTGCATTGGCAATGTATGGTGCTGGGGTATTTGCACTAATTGACAGAATGAATTTTTACTATAATTCTACCGTTGCAACTGGTAAGGTCGTGGACGCGAACAAGAAAAGTACGAGTAAAACGGATAGGACGTTTATATACACGACAAAAAGATATGATGTCTCAGTGATTAGTTACAAAGATTCGAAAAAAAAGGAACATCGAATTGAAGAGACGGGATTTTTCTCTAAGGCGCCATTCGCTATCGGAGCAACAGTTAAAGTAAGGGTGGATAAAAAAGATGCCGACATAGGTGTTGTCGACAACTTTGTAAATCTTTTTGGATATATTGTTATGTTTTTCTTAATAGGGACCGTGTTTCTGCTAGTATTCATATTTGTTTTGAAAAGCAAGTATAAAGATAAAGGGAAGTTTCAACTGCAGTAACGACTAGTTTATCTTCTTCTCAAATTGTTCACAATAATACTGAACGTTTTCCCAAATTGCGTCAGGCGCAATTCTGTGGTCTGGGCAAGGAATATATCCGCCTAAATCAATCATAGCCTTTAATCTCTCGATTTCGGAATCAATTGCTTTCTTGTCTTGAGCAAATACGTTTTTATTCATTCCGCCGACGCCAAGAATTTTTTTGCCGTACTTTTCGCGCCAAGGAGTAATGCTTGCTTCCCATGTGCCAACTTCTATTGGAAACATCGTATTTACACCATTTTCAAGCCAAGTAGGTATTAGGCTATCAATCATGCCGTCGCAGTCTAGTGAAACAATATCAATCCCGTATGATTTTAATAAATCGGTTGTTTTCTTATATTGTGGTCCGACAAATTCATCAAAAACAGCAGGTGACACTAGGGGACCGTTTTTAAAGCAAATATCTTCCCAGTAATGTGCATAATCAAATTTAGCTCCCGATTCAAGGATTTTTTTAGCTACTTGGAATGACAACTCACCAAATGTTTCAATTATTTCTACATATAAATCCTCATCATCAAGATACAGATAACTTAGGTGCTCTACACCAAGGAGATCGCGCATTGTTCCCATCAAAGAACCTACATGGAGACCCTGAGGAATTATTCTATCTGAATCACTTTTGTATTGTTCGAGAGATTCCCAGTTTATTCGATCGTCAGAGTACTGCATTTTAGGAAGGTAGAGTTCTTCCCAAGCTTTTCTGTCTGTCAATGAAGTTCCGATGTCTGATGGAATTGAAGAAACGCCAGGTTTTTCTAAGACTATCAGACCATTATGATCTCTTATAATTTGATGACCATTTTCTTTGGTTTCAAGTACTTCGCGCTCAAAGGAAGGGCAGAGACCGTTTGATGTATACATACCTTTACCCCAATGAAAGTCGAAACCAAGCTTTTTTGTTATTTCCCCATTTTCGTCTTCGTTGTAATAGCTCTCGAGACTCCCCGCGGAAATATGGCCCTCAGCGACCCATTTTTCGCAAGTTTCGTGCCAAAAACCAAATGCTACTAATGGCATACGGTCATATTTCTCATAGTGTAATATTGCTTTTACATTTTCACGAATATTCATAATAACAAACCTCCATTGATTTATTCCAATGTTGTATATTATAATATGGCTATGTGACAATGTAATCGTTAATAATTGCCATAAAATATTCAATTATTGCTTTTTGGAAAGGACGAAATGACGGTCAAGAGTTTTGTAGAAGAAACATATGTTAAATTTCAAATAGCTCACACTGCAAATAAGAGTGCAGCTGGGCTTGGTTTTGTACTTGAGAGTTGTGGTCACTTCAATTGTAGCGAGAAATACTTTACCGAAAGAAGCGGCTTGAAAAGTTGGATTTTAATTTACACGCTTTCTGGAAATGGAATAGTTAGATTTAGAAATATTGAGAGAGAACTACACAGCAAGAGTTGCTTGATTTTAGATTGCGAAGAGGATCACTACTATGCAACAAAACCAAATTCATCTTGGGAATTCTATTATCTTCATTTTAGAGGAATAAGTGCTAAGAGTTATTCTGATTTTGTTAATGGAAATGCATTTGAAGTCTTCACAATTCAACAAAATCTTTTGATTGAGGATTCATTTAAAGAGATCTTCTCATTGGCAAGAGTAAGTTCAGAGCTTGTTGATTTTTCTATAAATCTCGGCATAACACAGATATTTTCAACATTAATTGAAGCAAAACAGAGTAGCACAAACAAAAAATACATTTCGCATTTGACTGACGTTGAGAAGACGAAAAGTTATTTGGAGCTAAATTATAATAGAGAAATTAATATTGTTTCGCTGTCACGCGAAGTGAACATCAGCAAGTTCTATTTTATTAAGGTTTTTAAGGAACTTACTGGGCAAACCCCTTACGAATACCTTACGGACATTCGCATAAATGCTGCAAAAAAACTTCTCATAGAGACATCGAAAAGTGTTAGAGAGGTCTCGGGAGAAGTTGGATTTGCTGATATGAATAATTTTATTAAGTTATTTAAGAAACGAACGGGTACAACTCCACTAATATTTAAACGCTTTTGGATAAATTAGCAGTTATAATGTATCTTTGAGGTGCATATCCGAAATATGTAAACGGATAACAAGTGGTCAGAGTAAGAACCGCGCGGGTCCTTGGCACTATTACAGTTTTATCATCTTTATCAACGATTCGGATTCCTTTTATTTCATAATTGAATTTACCTGCCACAGTGTCTACTATCAAGTGGTCTCCTATTTTAAGTAATCCTAGTTTTTCGAAAACCGAGTCTCTGTGGCCTGAAAGAACGCAGTTGTCATTTTGCCCGGGGAGCACGCTTTCTGTGAAATGCCCTACGCCCTGTTTAAGTGACTCGTCAGTTGTTCCCTGAACGATGCGTAATTTTCGGTTTATAGTTGGGATAGACAAACTTCCTATAGTTTCACCTTCTGAAGGGATTCTAGAATAAGAAACTGTTTTCAAAGCATCTTTTTTAATAGAGCCTGGTGATGGCGAATTAGTAGAGTAGATTATTCTAGAAAAACTATCATCGAAAGAATAATCGGCAGGTGGCCAAAAATTGTAAATTGCAAAAGAAATAATTACTATCCTTCAAATGTTGGAACTAATTCATTCATTTTCATTCCCCTTAAGTTTGTCCTAATGTAATTTCAACGAAATGAGTTTTCCCATCATCCAAAAGTGGGATGATATTTCCAGGCACATTATCACCATCAATGAGCATGGATTTTATTCCCTTACAAACTTGTTCAGGATTATGTACACGGATGTTATAGTGTGCTGATAGATGCTTATATGAAATAGAATATTCTTCCCAACGCTTAGGGATACATGGATCCATAATAATTGTATTGCCGTTTTTTTGAAAACCAAGCAAATATTCTACTCCTGCTTTATATACCCAACCGGCAGAACCTGTGTACCATGACCAACCACCACGACCTATGTGAGGATGTACTGCGTAAACATCGGCTGAAACCACGTATGGTTCAACTTTGTAACGAGAATATTCACGCAAATTATGAGAATGATTTATTGGATTTATTAGTTCAAACATTTCCATAGCTTTGTCGCCATCACCTAGTTTTGCAAAAGCAATAATTACCCAAGCTGCAGCATGGGTGTATTGTCCGCCGTTTTCGCGAACGCCAGGGACATATCCCTTAATATAGCCAGGTTCTAGGTCGCTATTCTCGAAAGGTGGCATTAATAGTTTGATAATTCCATCGCGTCTATCAATTAGATGATCTTCAAGAGCCCTCATCGCTCGCTCGACTTTTTCAGGAGTACCCGCGCCAGAAATTATTGACCATGTTTGAGAAATTGAGTCAATCTTACATTCGGTGTTTTGAACCGAACCAAGAGGAGTTCCGTTGTCAAAATAAGCTCTTCTATACCAGTCGCCATCCCAAGCATTTTTTTCAATAGAATCAGCAAGTTTATTTCTGTGTTTCAAGTATTTTTGAGCTTTTTCTTCTTGTGCCATTTCAGAACATAATGGAATAAACTTATCAAGAACAGATATTAAGAACCAACCAAGCCAGACACTTTCGCCTAATCCTTTATTCCCGACGGTATTCATGCCATCGTTCCAATCACCAGAACCCATTAATGGTATACCGTGTGTTCCGACTTTCAAAGAACGTTCGATTGCTTTTATGCAATGCTCAAATAATGAGGCAGTAAAATCTGTCTTTGAAGGAGTTCCATATTTTTCATCCTGTGAATCGACAAGTATCGCATCTTGTATAAAGCCTACTTGTTCATTCAATATTGTGAGATCCCCCGTAGTTTTTATATACTCTGCAGTAACATATGGTAACCACAATAAATCATCGGAAAAACGTGTGCGCGTTCCTTTCCCCGTAGGCTCATGCCACCAGTGTTGCACATCACCTTCGACAAATTGATGGCTTGCGTGAAGTAGTATTTGTTTTCGCGTTAATTCAGGCCAAATGTGCGCAATTGACATGCTGTCCTGAAGCTGATCTCTAAATCCAAAAGCACCTCCAGATTGATAAAAACCTGAACGCGCCCAAAGTCGGCAGGAAATAACTTGGTATTCAAGCCAACCGTTCAACATTAAATTCATTGAAACATTTGGGGCATTAACACGAACTATGTCAAGTTTAACTTCCCAAAATTTCATGATTCCCCACAAAGCTTCCTTTGCTTCTTGTAGTTTGCGATATTTATCAGTAAGCAACTTGACTTCGTCATGACTTTCGGCTGAACCGAACAAGAAGACTACTTCACGATTTTCATTTGGCTTCAAAGTTAGAGTAACTTGCATTGCTGCACATGGGTCGAACCCAATTCCGATCGAATTCGACAAACCTTCACGTTTTAAGCAATCTGGTGAAAGTATGCCACCATCACCAAAAAATTCTTTTCTATCTCCTGTGACGTTTCGTTGCGATAGCGAACAGTCCACGAAAGCGATTCGATTTGCAAAATCTTCGTTATATGGATTTTCAATCAATAACGAGCCTGAATCGCTTCGTGAAGTTTTTATATGAAGTGCAGTAGCTTGATCACTTACGCCGAGAACTGGTCGAATAAAATAGGTAAGTGTAAGCGTGCGTTTTGATGATGAAGAATTTTTCAATCCTAAAATGCTGATTTTTATTGGATCATCAACAGGGACAAATTGAACAAGTCGTTGATCAATACCGTGTGAATTATGTTTAAAAGATGAGTATCCAAATCCGTGTCTTGCTACGTAAGTCTCTGAGTCACGGATTGGAAGTGCTGTAGGTGTCCAAACTTCACCGTTAATTGCATCAGATATATAAATGATTTCACCTGGCGAATCGCCAACAGGATCGTTTGACCATGGGGACAATTTGTTTTCACGACTATTTTCTGCCCATGAATAACCAGAACCTGATTCGGAAACAATAAATCCAAATTTCGGATTTGCAATAACATTAACCCATGGGGTTGGAGTGTTTTGACCCTCTTCGAGTTTCATAATATATTCTCGACCTTCAAGATTGAATCCACCGATTCCATTGAAATATGTGAGAGAAGGTTCGCGAATTTGGGTTTGTCTGAAGTCAAAAACCTCGTCTGAGAATTTTTTTGTTTGAGGGAGAATCTTTACAGGCTCGCTTATGACCTGCTCTTTAAGATCGCCAATGCTTCCACGCAAAACTATTCTAGCAACAGCGAAGAATAGGGCAAGATCTTGTTGTGAGATTTTGCCGCGGTCTAATATGAAGATATCTTTCTGTCGGCTAAGCACGTCATGATTTTGTCTTGAAGCAACAATATCATTTGCAAGAGAAAAGAGCGGTTGATTATACGAATCTTCATCTGTTGTCAGAACTACGAGATCGACATTCAATTCCTTTATCCACCAGTATTCATGTGCTTCAAGCACCTCATTTAAAAAATCTCCTTCTTCCAAATTATCAATTATTACGAGTACAATAGGTTTGTCGCCAGAAATTCCATACGCCCAGAGGGAAGACTGACCTTTGGTATTTTGGATAATTAGTGCTTGATCCCTAGTTTTTTCAGGACTAATGAAAAACAAATTTGACATCATGTTTTGATAAAGTTCAATTAATTGAGCATCGATGTTTAAAAATCTTGTCTCAACCTGACTGCGTGTTAGCGCGAGCTGGAAGGCTTTTTCAACAGAGTCTTGTGTGGAATATTTGCTTACTTGAGAAGAAATTGATTCGCTACTTTCGCCAACAGATATCACATATGATATTTCTGCGGATTTACCAGCTAGAATTTTCAGCCTGAAACGAGTGCACATAACAGGGTCAAGGACAGGTCCAAACGAGTTTGTAAGAGGTTTGCTTTGAGCAATTGTTATTGGATTGCTTGTGTTGTTTCCGCGCCCTAGGAGCTGCATTTTGTCGGTTTCGAACTGAATTGTACCGACAATATTTCCTTCGAAGACTATAGAATTTGAAATCCAAAGTTCCTTGTCTGATTCGGATCGAGACTTGCGAGTCGCGAAAAGGCTGCGTTTTTCAGGATGGATCTCCGTGTTGACAAATAAATTGCTAAAAGCGGGGTGGGCGATATCGGCAGCAAGGGTTGCTAGCACTACCTCAAAATAACTTGTCAATTCTAACTCGACTGGATTATCGCTTTGGTTTTTTAAAGTAATCCTACGAATTTCGACATTATCCACTGATGCAACTACTACTTCAGTCGTTGTGATGATTTCTTCGTCGGTTCGACGGAAAATAGCCTTGTCCCCCGTGAAAATCGCTTCATACTTTTTTGGGATAACATTAAGTGGGGCGAATGTATTACTCCAAAATTTGTTTGTTTCGATATTTCGAATATAGAAAAACATTCCGAATTGATCAAGCGTACTATCTTCACGCCAACGAGAAATTGCAGCAACTTTGTTTTTGCTAAAACCAGTACCACGGTCAGTCAACATGACCGAATAATTGCCGTTTGACAAAACATGTACCTTGGGAAGAATCGGATTTGGCTGAGAAAACATGCGAATAGGGCTGGCTTCTTTGGAAGCGACTCCTTTGAATGGCCTAACTTTTTCTTTTGTTTCTTTTGTAAACAATAGATTCGTTGGAACTCTTTCTTGGAGTAACAATCTCGCAGCATTTATTGCAGGATCAGAAAAGAAACGTTTTTGCATAACATTGTTGTTTAGAAAATTATTTAGTGCCATTAAACTCATACCTTGATGATGAGCCATAAAACTCTTTATTACTGCTCGCTTAGTTTCAAACGGCAGTCTTTGCTTTGTGTAATCGGCAGCTTCATACAATCCATATGGTCCTTCCAGTCCCTCTGCTTTTAAATGCTTAATGTTTTGGAATGCGCTTTCGGGATCTACTAACAAAGCTAACATAGTGGAATATGGAGAAGTGACAGCATCTTCGATAAGCCCTCTTTTCAAACCTAACCAAGGAACACCTATAGCTTTGTACTGGTAATCAAGATTGATATCCATCGAATTGAAAGCTGATTCCGATGTTCCCCAAGGCATATTTCTTTGGCGACCATACTTTTTTTGACTCTTAATAACAAATGAATATGTTTCATCAAGCAGAGTATTTTTATATGGTTTCATTAAAAGTAGAGGCATTAGATATTCAAACATGGTTCCTGTCCAAGATACCAAACCTTTATATCCATCTATTACTGTCAATGCTCGTCCCATGTTGAACCAGTGAGATGACTGAATTTCGCCTCGAGCTATAGCGACATAACTTGTTTGCCTAGCTTCTGAGGCCAATAAATCGTAGTAAGAATTCACTAACTTCTCGTCTTCAAGATTATAGCCGATTGAAAAAAGTTGCTTTTTGGGAACATATAATGGGGTGAATTTTGTGTTTTCTGAAATTCTGTTTACACTCTCAATTAATAGTTCGAATTTTTCGATAAACTTTTCAACGTTCTTTTTTGAAGATGAAATTTGTGTTCTAAGTTCACTTAACCAGGCTTTGCTTAATGAGAAGGTCGATTCATTGAGTGAAATAGCCGTATTTGTAAGACTGTCAATAATTGAAATTGCTTCATCATATGTTTTAGGGATGTTTTTTAATTTAGGATTGCCGAGCAAAAGCGACATTAATTTTTCGAATTTTGCCGATGTCTGATCCGATTCTTTTAATTCTGGTGGGCAGGATTCAGCTAATTCAACCCAAGACATATATTCAAAGAGTTCTTTCTTTAACATTCTAAGCATTCTTTCAGTCTTTGCTCTCCAAGAAGGCGTTTTTATCCCGGCGAATTTATCATCAATGTTCAACTCATCTAGCGCTTTTTTCCATGCAAATATGTCTAATTCTGCGTTTGAATATAATTCTTTTAATATTTTCAATGATTCAAAAGTTGCCGTCCCATCCTCTCCGGAACACGACATTGTATCTTGGATTCCTTTAAGAAAAGTCGAGCTCAAAATTGGAGACCATAAATATTTTTCAAGACCTTGTTGCAAGGTAATTAAATAACTTACAAAGTTGCCGCTATCAACAGTGGAAATAAAACGAGGTCGAAGTGGTTTTAGTGTACGAGTATCATACCAATTGAGTAAATGTCCGTTCCATAAATCTAAACGTTCGATTGTCGAAACAGTATTAGATATCATTTCAATCATTTCTGTGGTTGAAATATATCCGAAATCTCGAGCCGAAATGATTGCCATCAAACCCATGCCGATATTTGTTGGGGATGTTCTATACGCAACGCCGCGAGGGGGATCTTCTTGATAGTTGTCTGGTGCAAGATAGTGACTTTTAAAATTAGCGAATTCTTCGAAATATCGCCATGTTTTTCGAGTTAGAATGCGCAAGTAATTCATATCTTTTGATGTGATTGATGTTTCCGGAGGAAGGGAGTCTTCACTTATTTTATATGCTATATAAGGCGAAAACATCCAAATTACAAGTAATATCAAACTAGCCGTGAGATCTGTTTGCTTAAAAAGAAACGTTAGAATGGCAATTCCAAGGGGCATCCAGATTGATGCATGCATTTTTCTGTAATAACTTTTTAGTGAATTCTTTTGAATTCTTTCTGTATCCGCTGCAGTAACCCATTCCAGCAAGTTCTTTCGGGTGATGAGCCTGCAAAGCGTTACTGAGACCGCATTTATCATTAAATATGCCTGGTGAGGTAAGAAAACAAAAGTTAATAGTATTTGATAAAGTGTTGCCTTTAGCCCGAAAATGACTGGGATGTGTTTTTTGATTTTTCCGCTTCCAAAACGTCCGGATGCTACAGTACTTATCATTCCTGTAACAAGTGGAATGATAAGTGAAATTATAAAATATGCTATCCAAAACAAACAGTTTCCCGGCAAAAAGCTGAAACTTAGTGCAAGTAATACCATAAGGGAGGGAGCAATTAGGCTTCTTCTAAGATTATCGAGCATCTTCCAACGTGATAGTAAGGAAAGAGGGTTCTTGATTCTGCTACTGCGATTGAAATTAAAAATTTTGCTGAAAAGCAAAGGCAAAAGCTGCCAATCGCCGCGGACCCATCTGTGCAGTCTAGCTGCATGAGAATTGTACTTAGAAGGATATGAGTCAACAAGTTTTGTATCGGTAACAAGAGCAGTTCTTAAATATGAGCCTTCGAGCAAATCGTGACTTAAAATTGTATTGTCAGGTATAGCGTTCCTTAATACTGTTTGGAACACTTTTAAATCATATATTCCTTTTCCAGTAAATATTCCTTCTCCGAAAAGATCCTGATACACATCGGAGATAGCGTTAGCATATGGGTCTATACCTTGTTGACCAGTATAAATCTTTGAAAAGAGTGAAGCATTTGAGCTTTCACTATCAAAATCAATTCTCGGCTGCATTAATGCGTATCCGCTTGTAACTACACCTTTTAAGTTGTCGATAACAGGCATGTTTAACGGATGCGCCATTGTACCAATTAATTTTTTTGCCATTTCCATTGGCAGCATAGTATCACTGTCCAAAGTAATAATATATTTTACGTTTTCGAAGGGAGGATTTTCATTCGACATATGAGCAAAAGTTGTATCTTTTTTGCCTAAAACAAGGTCATTAAATTCAATAATTGCGCCTCTTTTTCTTTCCCAACCTATCCATTTATTATTGCTCTTGTTATAGTGGCTGCTTCGATGGAAAAAAAAGAACTTTTCTGAACTGTCTTTTGCATACTTATTATTTAATCGTTTTACGCCTTCGATTGCAGCGTTGACAACCGACAGATCATTGTTGATGCTTTCATCATCAGCATCCTTAAATGCACCAACAAGTGCAAAAAATAAGTTGTCACCTCTGTTAGAAAGGTAGTGCCCTTCAAGCGAAGATAAAAGTTCTTTAACTCGTTTTTTATCAGGAATTAGAGACGGGATAACTATTATTGTAGAGAGGTTTTGGGGTATCCCGTTTTTAAGTTCAAGCCGAGGGAAAATTGCAGGGGTAAGTGTTTTGCAAACTATCCAATTAATAAAGCTAACAGCAATTTCCGATGAAGGGATAAAAACTATAGCAGAAAAGAATAGAAACAAAAGCATGTTCTCTACGCTGGAACTTATCATAGAATATCTGAAAGCGATTGCAGACAAAAACAGTGTAATGGTTGTAATGGTTCCAATGTATAATAAGCTTGGGTATTTTGAGACTAAATCAGCGGCACTGATACTATTATTCTTGGAAATTTTGTGTGTCTTTTCAAGTTCTTTAATACCTTGACCAATTAAATAGTAGCCTACATGGCGTGTTCTTTGTAATGCCACTTCTTGTGAATCGTCAAGTTCTCCGACTTTGCAAAAAGTGCATGCATTTACTGCAAGTTCGATAGCTTCTCGAGCGACCAACAATTCCGAAACATCAAGATCGATAGCAAGTTTTTCGATTTTACTGCGATAAAAGTTCCTGGTTTGTATATCCATGAGAGGATATGTTCCGTCTGGGTCCTGTCGAAGGATTTGTTCTACATAACTAGCGGATTCAAATAAGTCTGACCAATCTAGACTTGAAAAGTATTTTAGACTTGTAATGCAGTTTCCTAAAGAAATTGTGTTTACTGACTGAAACAAATGTTCTTTTTGCGTTAATTTTTCAGTTGAAGTTCCTCGTTTTTCAAGTGATTCATCCATTACTCTAAGGAATTTGTTGTAAGGAAAACCTGAACGTCGAAAACTAAAATATAAATGTTCTATATACGAGGGGTTAGTCTCATCCATCGATTTTAATGTACTCTTAAACGTTTTTAAGAAACTTTCGGAATCATCACCATCGTTGTTAATCCATATATCCACTATTTCATCAGCTTTGTGCCATTGAGCTTGAGTGTTTTTGATTTTTTCGCAAATGTGTCTAATGTTCTCAATAATAGCTAATCGCATAACTATGGGAATTGCCCAGATTTCTCTATCGAAAAGAATGCTATGTGATTGATAGGCTTTCAAGTAATTGAGTAAAGTTGTCTCGTCCATTTGCCCATCGGTGTGTAATACTAGTTCCATTGCTACCGCAAACACTCTAGCATGACCTTTTAATGCCCCTGTTTTTAAAATAGGCAGTTGAGAGTAAGATTTTTTTGATAAATCTCTTCTAATGCTTTTTACTTGCTCTTCAACAATATAAAAATTATCTAACAACCATTCAGCGGAAGAAGGAACTGCACGTTTCTTTTGAATATCGTCGTTAAGATTTTTATAAACGGAATGAATAAGTGAATAGTTGTCGTTCAACCTCGGAATAGGCCAATGCACCAAAGATTTTTTACTTGAAACTGAGTGCTCTACGGCGATTTTTCTAGCATAATCCTCTAAATCGGTATTAGTAAGCGAAGCTTTTCTATAACTCTGATTTCTTGAGGCTTTTGCGCGTAATAAAATCAACCAAAACAACAAAACAATTATTAATACGAGTAATAAAACTATTGTTGAAAATCCAAAACTATTTGAAATCAAATTAAAAATAAAATCCATGAATATTATTCCCCTTTAGAATGCTTCGCTCGTAATATTTTACATAATTTTAACTGATAAGTCTATAGATAGATAGGTGAAGATAATTGACTTTAGAAGGTTTTAGGCGTAAAGTTATATTAAAAGGAGGTGGGGAAATTGAACTTAATGACAAAAAAAACTTTGGGCAAAATCATTGCCGTTATTACATTTGTTCTAATATATTCATTAACCAGTGTTTTTCAGATTAGTCCAATTGCAGCCCCTCTAGATGCAATAAGTTTTCCTGATTCAAAATTAAAAACTGGACTAATTAATAACGGGGTAGATTTAAATAATGACACTTTCATTACTAAAAGTGAATTGGGAGCACGGACAGGGAAAATTTCATTTACAGATCTAGACGTTACTAACTTAGAAGGAATGCAATATGCTACCGGAATTAACGATTTACAGTTAAACAACAATAAAGTATCGGATTTAAAACCGATTTCGGATTTGGTAAATTTAAAGAATTTGGATATTTCGGGCAATGATATTTTAGAAATATCGGATTTATCTAAGTTAATTAATCTCGAAAATCTGGACTTTTCGACGAATAAAGTCGAAACGATAGGTTCTATTTCAAATATGAATAAATTATTGAACTTGAGTTTCAATAATAACATGGTGTTTGATATGACTCCAATTAAGGATATTACGACTCTTCAAGCATTAAGTTTATTAAATAACAAGGTTGCAAATGTCCAACCACTTAGCAATTTATCAGGACTTGCAAAACTTGACCTGCAGGCTAATCTTGTGGGAGATATTTCCCCGTTGAATACGCTAGTTGGATTGCAGAGACTTGATTTGAATTCGAATTTGGTTACAGATATTAGCGTAATATCTGGTCTTGTAAATTTAAAGTTTTTGGTTTTAAATAACAATAAAATTTCAAACATTTCGGCAATATCAAACTTTAAAATGCTTGAAGAATTGTATCTTAAAAACAATTTAATATCTGATATTTCAGCGTTAAATGATTTGGACAACTTAAAAATTCTTGACCTTAGTTACAATTTGATTGAAACGATTAGTGTGCTTCTTTCTTTGGGAGGGCTTGAAGAGGTTTTTTTGTCAAACAATCTTTTTGATTTTGCAGTTGGTTCTCCTGCTTGGGTTGTAATAGATAACATGATAAAAAACAATTTAAAGGTTAAATATGGAATTATTACACCTTCGCCTTCACCTACACCAATAAAAACACCGAGCCCTACACCAACTCCAAGGCCTACACCTCCAGTAATAACAATTAAATATAATACAAAAATTACAAATAAAAATGTTCTTGTTGTTGCTACAGTAAATAAAGGTAGATTATTTGAAACGCAACATACATTTACTGTTAATGGTAGCTTTGTATTTAAGGCGATATTCAACGCAGTTATTTATTCTAAGACAGTTACCATAAAGAACATTGACAAATTATTCCCATCGATTAAGGTGAAAGATTCCAGAGGTCGAATAATAACGAAAAATGGATCTTCTAAGGGGAGCGCGATTGTAACATGCACAGACACAAATTTTTTGAAGAAATCTTTGTTGAAAAACAATAAATCTGTCTTATGGCCAAGATTTAACAAAATAGTTTCAAAAGGGAATTACGTAGTATCTTGTTTTGACAAAGCAGGAAATGTTTCAAAGTTTTCATTTAAAGTAATATAATTTGACGAGTAAATATGATAATATATAGGAAATTGATTTTTCATATTAACCGTTGAGGAGAGTGCATGGGTTGAAGAATAACTTTATCGAACAAAATAATTCCTTCCAAATGATGTTGGAAAATTCTGAAGATGCGATATTTATTTTAGACTCCGAAAACTTAAATGCGATAAGTGCTAACAAAGCAGCACTTCAGTTATTTGCGTATTCTGCTATTTCTGAGATTAGTACAGATACTATTTCGAAAATAATAAAAATGGCTCAAGGCATTACGATAAGATCATTTATATTAGATATTAAAACTAGCATTACTTTTAAGAGGAAATTTATTAGTGAAGTAATATTTGTAAAAAATGCAGGGGAAGAGTTTATTGGAGATACAACAATTACACTAGTAAGTGAAGGAAGTACGGCATTTTACATTTGTGTAATTAAAGATATCACTGATGTGAAACACACTTCAATGATTCAGAAGTTTGTATTTGAACTAAGCCAAAAAGATACACTTACTGACAGAGAGATGTCAAAACTGGTGCTTGAAAAAACAAGAGAAATGATTGATATGGAGTTAGCAATATTTGCTTATGTAGATCAAGAAAATGACGGAATTGATGTTATTTCATATAATTATGCTCCGGGATCGGTAAAAGTTCTTCCAAAAGAATTTTCTGTAAAAAAAATTACAGATACAAGTTTATTGCTTAATTCTCTTATCGGAAAAAATTCAATGGAGAGAATAAATGCAGTGTCTAAAAAAGATGTATCTAATGCTGATATTGAAATCAACAATTATTTATACATCCCAATAGTTATTTCGAATATTACAAAGTGTTTTATATTGTTACTAAACAAGAAAAATTTATTTACCAAGAGAGACATGGATTTTGTGGCGGTTTTATTGAAGAGCTTTTGGCCAGTTCTTTTGAGAAAAATTCCTTCAAAAGAGCCGCCAAAGAAAAAAATTAACCTCGAAAAAACAATTGGCAATTCGAGAAGTACAGAAAGAGCTTTAAAAGAGAACCAAGATCGATTCAAAAAACTTATTGCTACTATGAGTGATGAGGTTTGGTTGTTCAATAAAGAGGGAGCAATTATTGAAGCAAATGAAAGCGCATGTAAACATACTCAATACAAGATATTTGATTTGCTGAAAATTAAATTCTATGAGATTTGTCCAACTGTAAATAAAGAAGAGTTTGCGGAATTATTTGATGCTATCGTTGAAGAAGAATCACTTGAATTTGAAGGCAAATTTAGGCGTAGAGACGGAAGTCAATATGATTTTGACATGTTTGCAAATGTAATTGAAATGGACAATGAAAAATTCATTCTTTGCACTGCACACGATGTTAGTGAAAAGAAAAAGATTAATTCGACTCTAAGAAAAAATGAAAAAAAATACAGAACGGTTCTCGACCAAGCATTAGAGATGATAATACTTTGCGATATAGACGGCATGATTCGAGAAGCAAATGAAATAACGTGTAAGACATTAGGGTTTTCTGAAGATGAATTGATTTCATACAATATTAGGCAGCTAATGACAAATCGTACAATAAGTTATTTGGGTGAAATTCTTGATGAAGAGCAAACAAAAAACAGTTTTGAATTAAAAGAACGCGTTTTAAGAAAAGATGGGTCTCGGCTTGTTGGAAGCATTCGCGGGAAAATAATTGATTTAGAAGACGAGAAAAATATCTTGATTACAATTAGAGATGTCGCAGAAGAAATGCGACAAGAGGAAAAAATTCGATTCTTGAATTTTCACGATAAAGTGTCTGGACTATATAACAAAGCGTTTTTTGAGGAAGAGATAAAGCGACTTGATTTAGGTATTAACCTTCCTATTTCAATAATAATGGGTGATATTAATGGGCTTAAATTAATTAACAGTACTTACGGTCATTCTGTTGGAGACAAATTAATAAATACTGTTGCATATATTTTGCTCGGATGTTGTCGTTCGGAAGATATTGTAGCTCGTTGGGGTGGAGATGAATTTGTAATTCTTCTTCCGAATGCTGATGAAAAGGTTTGTGAATCTATTTGTAAGACAATAGAAATTGTTTGTAAGGAGTACAAAGAAAGAAATTCTGATTTTGAAGATGTAATCGACCCGAGCATTTCATTTGGTTACGCTACAAAAGAAAAAGAATCTCAAGATATAAATGAAGTCATGAAACAAGCAGAAGATTTTATGTATAAAAAGAAGATGCTTGATAAGAAAAGCATGCATAGCTCAATAGTGCATTCAATGAAAAATACATTGTTCGAAAAGAATTTTGACAATGAAGAGTATTCATCTAGATTAAATATTATTTGTCGCAAAATTGGAATGGCTTTGGGCCTATCCGACAGCGAACTTAATGAACTTGAATTGTTATCAATGCTTCATGATATAGGGAAAATTGTTATTGATGCGTATGTGCTAAATAAAGATGAAACACTTTCGGATTCAGATTGGGATGAAATAAGAAAGCATCCTGAAGTCGGATATAGAATTATTAAGTCTTCGCCTGAATTAGCTAGTGTTGCGGAATATGTACTTTCACATCATGAAAGGTGGGATGGAAAAGGTTATCCAAACGGCATTTCTGGAGAGCAGATTCCTCTCAAATCTCGAATTATTGCAGTTGCAGATGCGTATGCGGCTATGACGCAAGACAAGTCTTATAGAAAAGCTATGCAAGTTGAACAAGCAAAAACTGAGCTTCAAAAAAATATGAATACTCAGTTTGATGAAAAAATTGTTAAAGTGTTTTTAAATATTCTTGAAAACGAAAAATCCCTCTAAATTATGGTTTTCCATAAACGATATCCGCCAGATAAATTGATGGCTTCAAAACCCATTTGAGTTAACACCCTGCAGGCAACATATCCTCTTAAACCAATTCCGCAAAACGCATATACAGGCTTTGATTTATCAATTTCGTTTGCGCGAGCTCGAATTTCATCGACTGGAATATTTATTGAACCTGGGATAGTACCGTTATCAAATTCTCCTGCAGTTCTAGTATCCAACAAAGTAACTTTCCCTAAATCCAAGTCGGTCACGTCATGCCAATGGAATATTTTCGAATTTCCGTTTATCAAGTTTTGCGCCACATAAGCAGCCATGTTTACGGGATCTTTTGCAGAAGAAAACGGGGGAGCATAGCAGAGTTCCAGATCAGCCAATTCATCAACTGTCATTCCTGCGCGAATTGCGGTCGCGATTACATCGCAACGTTTGTCGACTCCGTCATAACCAGTGATCTGGGCACCAAGTACTTTGCCAGAAATCTTTTCAAAAATAAACTTAATACTCATAAATGTTGAACCAGGATAATAACTTGCGTGCGAACTTGAGAAAGTGAAAGATTTTTCATAATTTATTCCTTCAGAAATTGCTTGTCTTTCATTCATTCCAGTAAGTGCAACTGTCATGTCAAAGCATTTCAAAATTGCGCTACCTTGAGTACCTGTGTAGCGACTCTTTACTCCGCAAAGGTTATCGGCTGCAATTCGCCCTTGCTTGTTTGCTGGTCCCGCTAGCGGGATAAATGCAGGTTTTCCTGTATTGAAATCTATGACTTCAACTGCATCGCCAACAGCATAAATATTAGGATCTGAGGTCAGCATGTTTTCGTTAACAATTATGCTTCCTCTTGAATTCATAGATAACTCAGCTTTTTTTGCCAGACTAGTTTCTGGACGCACACCTATCGACATAATTACTATGTCGGCCGGAATCTTAGACCCGTTTGAAAGCTCAATGACTGTACTACCATTCGTGTTTTTTATTCCGCTTAAAGCACTATTTAACAAAAGATTTACGCCCTTGCTCCGAATGTGCCCGTGAATTTCGCAAGCCATATCGTAGTCAAGAGGACCTATTGCGTGGTCCGCCATTTCTACAATGGTAACTTCGATTCCTAATGCATGAAGGTTTTCAGCCATTTCAATGCCAATATAGCCAGCTCCAACAACTACTGCCGTCGCAGGTTTTTTTTGATTGCAAAAATCTTTTATCTTATATGTGTCGGGGATATTTCTAAGAATAAACACATTCTCGTTTTGAGAACCATCTACCCTTGGTACAAATGGTTCTGCGCCAGGTGAAAGAATCAGCGCGTCATATGTTTCGACGTAGTCAGAACCAGTTGAAGTTTGAACCGTAACAGTTTTTGCTTGGCGATCGATTGAAATTACCTCATTGCTGACGCGAACGTCAACGTTGAACCGTTGGTGAAACGATTTGGGAGTCTGGAGAGTCAGTTTCTCCTTATCTGTAATTGTGTCACCAATATAATATGGCAAACCGCAATTCGCGTAAGAAATGTAGTCGCCCTTTTCAAACATAATTATTGTAGCTGATTCATCTAAGCGACGAAGTCTCGCTGCTGCCGTAGCTCCTCCTGCAACTCCGCCGACTATAAGAACTTTATTTGACATAAAAAATCACTCCTTTTCTGTTGTTATAGTATACCGCATATGTAGGTTTTGTGGTATATTTATAGCAATAAAAAGCGAGGTGCCTGATGAGAGTCTGGAACAAGAACTTTATTATTTTATGGCAAGGTCAGATGATTTCCGATCTTGGAAACATTATTTTTAATCTTACATTGGGCTTTTGGGTATTAAATGAGTTCCCAAGGAACTTGCTTTTATTTGGTGTTATTATGGCGCTTGTTGCAATACCAAGAATTTTACTAGGTTCATATGGTGGGTCATTTGCGGATTCTCATGATAGAAAAACAATATTAATTACCACTGATTTAATCCGAGGAGTTTTATTTATTTTTGCTGGGCTTGGAATAATGTACAGTTTTCTTCCAATATGGGTTAGCGTTGCAATTGGAATTATTTCTGGAATTTGTAGCGCTTTTATTACACCTGCAATTGCGTCTTCCGTTCCAGATCTGGTAAAGACTGAAAATCTTGCAAGGGCAAATTCTGCTAGGAGTTTCGCGATTGCACTTACTCAGCTTATTGGTAATCCAGTTGGTGTAACACTTTTTGTAGCCCTTGGCGCGCCGGTGGTATTTGTATTGACAGGATTCGGTTTTCTGTACGCTGCAATTACGCAATATTTTTTGACAATTCCAAAACATACTCATACGGTTGAAAAAAAGAATTTAATAAACGAAATTACTGTAGGAATGCGTTTCACACTTGCACAAAAAGGGTTACGTACGCTTGTGTTTACTGGAATGAGTATAAATTTCTTTTCCTTTATGGGACTATTTCTTTTAATGCCACTGTTCAAGGAAAACCCCGATTTTGGAGAAAAGGCATACGGAGTAGTAATGGTAGCATTGATGATTGGTGTGCTAGTTTCTTCAATTTCACTTTCGATCTTTAAAGTGAAGTCAAAATATCGAGCTGCAGTTACTAGTACTGCACTTATAGTAATGGTAGGGGGCATGATAATTGCTAGCATAAGCAATTCTTTTGTGATCATACTGATTTTTGCTTTCTTTGTTGGGGCTGCAAATGCCATTGTAAACGTAATGATACAACTCGTTGCTCAAATTACTGTAGATTCAGAAAACCGCGGAAAGGTTTTTGGTGTTATGGGTACGGTTATTGATGGTCTATCACCGATTGCTATGTTGCTAGGAGTGCTCATCGGCTCAGTTGTTGGCTCGCGCCAAACGATTGTGGCCGCCTTTATTATGGCAGGCATCTGTGTGTTTCCGTCGATGTTTAATAAATCATTTAGAAAATTTGTAAATTCAGAACCAATACATTCGGAGGAGGTAAATTAGATGAATGCTATTGAAACGCGCGGTCTTACAAAAAGTTTTGGCAACCTCATTGCTGTGGACTCGCTTGAAATCGATATTTCAGAAGGTCTGATATATGGGTTTATCGGTCCAAACGGTGCGGGGAAGACGACAACTTTAAAAATGCTTTGCGGCTTGATCAAACCAGACAGGGGAGAAATCAGGTTTTTTGGTAGGGAATTTAAATTTGGGGATACTGACAGCCATACTACTTTCGGCTATCTTCCAGATGTTCCGGGTTTTTATAATTGGATGCGACCTAAAGAATTTCTGCGCTTTTCTGGTCAACTTTATGACATTGACAAGTCCATACTTGAGAGTCGTATTAATGAGCTTCTTGAACTTGTCGGACTTACGGGTGCGAATAAAAAGATTGGGGGATTTTCTCGTGGTATGCGACAGCGATTGGGTATAGCACAGGCATTGATTCATGAGCCAAAAATTTTATTTTTAGATGAACCCGTTTCTGCCCTCGATCCTGTCGGTCGAATAGAAGTAATGAATATTATTGAGAAACTAAGGGGACGAACTACAGTGTTTTTTTCTACCCACATCATTTCAGATATTGAAAAAATTTGTGATCAAGTTCTCATTCTGAATCAAGGGCGATTAGAGGTTCATGATTCTCTCGAAAACATTAAGCAAAAGTATCCAATTCACGCGATTCAGATTGAGGTCGCGCACGACCAAGTACAGATTTTAATTAATAGCATTTCAAAAGAAGACTGGGTTTCAAACGTCACTGATATTGGAGATGGTAAGGTCCAAATAGGTTTTAAAGACCTTGAAAGAGCCCAATTGCGGATTCCACAAGTGTTGGCGAATAGCCAGATTTCCTTAAAAAAGCTTGAGCAACTTGAGATGACTCTTGAAGATATATTTATGAAGGTGGTGAAGGAAAGATGAAAATAAAAACATTAGTTAAAAAAGAATTTTTTGAAATATTTAGGACTTCGAAAATCTTTGTGCTACCTCTGATATATATTTTTATTGCTATAACGAGTCCGCTTATGGCGAAATACACTCCTGATCTTTTAAACACAATTATGCAGTACACGGGTCAGAAAATAAATATTTCCCTTCCGGCCCCTACATATGTGGATTCTTTTATTCAATTATTTAAGAATATCGGCGAAATGGGGTTATTTGTACTTATTTTCATATATTCTGGAACGATGGTCGAGGAAAAGACAAAGGGCACTGCAACTCTTATTTTGACAAAAGGTGTCTCGCGCCAAACATTCGTTGCTAGCAAGTTCATTGCATCGACTTGTTTCATGACTATTGTCTATATCTTAATGACCATGTTTTTCGCTATTTATTCGGTGTTTTTATTTCCTGATACCCCATGGCTCCAAGGCGCCGTGTCATTACTTATGGTTTGGGTTTACAGTGAATTAATTTTGGTTATCGTTGTACTCGGGAGCATAATAAAAAAGACTTATGCTTCGTCGACGGTGTTTTCCTTTTTAAATTTTATTGGGATTTCACTTCTTGGAATGATTCCAGTTATTGATAAGTACACTCCAGGTTATGTTATTTCGCTTGCGCTAAAACACGTCATGCCTGCGGAAAGTTTTGAGCGTCCTCTAGTATTTGCGGACTATTTTTGGCCACTAGGAATATCTGTTGTTTTGATTGCTTTGGCTATCTTTTTTGCTTTGCATTCATTCAGACGACAAGAATTATAGAAAAGAGGAAAAGTTATGAAAAAGTCGAAATTTACAAAAATGATCAAGTGGATTAAGCACCACCGCGCTTCAATCGCCTTATCTCTTGGCCTTTTAATTCTTTCATATCTAATTTTCAAAGTACAGCTAGATGTCTTTCGCAGACCTGGAGATACTTTCTTTTATTTGACTCAAGATTTAGCGTTTTTGCCACTTGATGTCCTATTTGTGACATTAATCCTGGAGCGCGTGTTGGCCTGGCGCGAAAAACTCGATAAACGCAGAATAATTCACATTGTAATTAGTGCGCTGTTTAGCGAAATGGGAAATGATCTAGTACGAATTGTTTCAAAGTATAATGCAGATTTTGAGGAAATTCAGAAAAACGTTGGCATCACGCCAGAATGGACTCTTCAAGATTATGATAAGTTGGCACGTTTCGCTAAATCGCGAACATATAATATTGATAGTAAGCTAGTAGATATGCAAATAATGAAGGATTTTCTAATAGAAAAAAAGCCTTTTTTGCTCTCGATTTTCGAAAACAACAATCTTCTTGAGCACGCAACTTTTACTGATACACTCTGGGCAGTCTACCATCTTTATGAGGAGTTACATAGCAGAACGTCCTTTTCAGACTTGCCACCAGAGGATTTTGCGCACTTGTCTGTTGACATCAAACGCGCATTTAGTTTGCTTTTTGTTGAGTGGATTTATTATATGAAAAGACTAAAAAAGCAGTATCCGTTTCTGTATTCTTTAGCGATAAGAAAAAACCCGTTCTTTGATGAACGGGTTGTAATAGGAAAGGAATAAGACTATTTTTGTTTTCTGTTCTTTTCGAAGAACAAGCGCTCGTTAGTGAGGAACTTTTCAGCGGCTTTGAAAACTGCAAGGCCGAGTGCGGAGTTAATAACGAATTTTACTAGGTTAAATGGAGTTGTCGTAAACATAATCGTATTTGCTAGAGCCTTTTCGGGAATCCCGTAGAGAGGCAAAAACACAAAATAATTTAATGGAATCATAATAAGTGTTGTACAAAGTGAGCCAATAATTAGTCCTATCGCTAAACTAGATAGTGTCTTAAACTTCTTATAAATAAAGCTCGAAACCACTACAAATACTCCGGTTGCTATTAAGTGCGCAGTAAGTCCAATCCAACCGCCTTGTTGATCCACCGTGATGGCTTGAATTGACGCCGTAACTGCAACAACAGCGAGTCCATAAATCGGACCAAAGACGATTCCAGAAACCAATGCTGCGATGTCGCCAGCATCGTACATTAAATAAGGGGAGAATAGCGGGAATCTAGTAACTAACATTAGTACGACCCCAAGTGCTGCGAGCATTCCTAACTTAACTAACACGTTCGTTTTACTTCTGTTTTGCATAATAATGCAACTCCTCATAAAAAAATTCCCTGAAAATACTCTCAGGGAATTTGCACGTAATATATATATGCTCTTCTTTCATCCAGACTTTACTGTCGGCTTTGGAATCTAACCAAATCTGCTTTCGCTCGCGGGCTCATTTGCACTAAGCAACTTTACCGCCGGTGGGGAATTTCGCCCCGCCCTGAAGAATCTATTCAGTTATGTTAAAATCTTAACACGCTATACAACGGGTGTCAATAGTGAAATATTTTTTTGAGTTTCCCCATTTCCCCATTTTTTTGGTTCATCTCCAAAAGCCCTCGTAAAAGCACCTGCCTTATGCAGCCTTCGTAGTTTTGAGTCTTAATGAGTTTGTGTTGATACGATTGTGGAAGAAATGATTATTACGAAAAACTCTCCTTCGCAGGGACTAAACGCCAAAAAATCATACCATTTTTGGTTTTAAATCAGCTTAAAATGTGATTTTTAAAACAATTGCCTCTACATTTTGCTTTACTGTTTGTGATAATACATCAAAATCTTCGTAAAATGCATTTTGGAGGAACAAAATCTTGCGATTTTGAATGCAAATGGAGCATATGGTAGGTAATACGATGACTTAGTCCCGTTGATGGTATGATTAAAGAGCATTTACTCCCCGTGAAGGAGTAAGTCCAAAAAAAACCTACCAAACCCAACCCATCATTCTATAATTCATCGGATTTGAGGCTTAATTCCTATTATTTTTCAATTGTGTAGGCCTTGAAATAAATAGAGGGAAACTCAAGTGAAATTTGGGTCGTTGGGTGAGCAGAGGCAAAAAGTTGCGATTTGAAGCCCTCGGATATACAAAAAGCAAAGGTTGGTATATAATGGGGAAAAAAGTTTAGGAGGCGGCCTAAAATGAAGAAAATAACCAGCATTTTGTTAGCAATTCTGGTGTTGACCGCAATTGTAACATTAGCCCCGGCGATCCCGCAGACCGGCGTATCAGCGTTTGCGGCTCCAACCTTAAAGATTGGCGACTACATCACTTTGGGTAGGTACAATGACGAGCCAATACTATGGAGATGCATTGACATAAATGAAAATGGACCATTACTGCTTTCTGACAAGATTTTGACTCTAAAGCCTTTCGATTCGAAGGGTAATCACAAGTATTTGGATGGAACAGCGCAAAAAGATTCAAAGGATGCATATAATATGCGTTCATTACTTGGATCAAATCTTTGGGAAACTTCAAATTTAAGAACATGGCTTAATTCTGAGTTGCCTAATGGGATCTTATGGGCTGACGGGTGTTCGCCAAGCGCGGCCATGGTAGAGTTGGGATTTAACGCATATGATACAGAAAAAGGGTTTCTAGCTGAAGGCAATTTTTCTGAAAATGATAAAAGTCTTATAAAAAGCGTAAAACAAAGCCAGATAATAAATGAAATTGATATTGGTAATATTAAGCATACAGGCAATAAACCACATGAATTTTCGTTTTCATTAAAAGACGTGAAAAGAAATATAAATACAGCATATTCCAGCATTGTTGAAGACAAGGTATTTTTACTTGATGTAAGTCAAGTGCAAAAATTATCTTCAAATAAGGCGTTTCTTGTAGATAAATATTATTTAGCGCGACCTTCGCAAGGCGCAGTTGCAAAGCTGGATAAGAAAATAAAAAATTTTTTGGGAGCTCAAATTACAAACAAGTCTAATTTAGACTATTGGTTAAGAACTCCAAGAGGAGAAAAAGGTTTTCCTGTTGCAACAAGGATCTTGTTAGCAAATGGAGAGGTATATGATGGAAATGCATACAGGACGAATATTGGAGTTAGACCAGCAATATATTTAAATTTGCTAGATGGCGCAAGTATTAGTTCAGGAAATGGGAAAATTACGTCACCCTATATTTTCGCTGCAGCTGTGATTGTTCCTGGAGGGATGACTTTAGTGTCTCCGTCAAATTCACCTGTTAATAACAGTGGGGATGAAACTTCAATACTTGGAATTAATAATTTGTTGTTTTACGCAATAGGGGCTGGAGTAGGATTGCTTTTATTAGTTTTAGTAGTGATATTCGTTATAAAGAAAAAACGAAAGAAGAGAGAAAAGATTGCAAATAGTGGAATAAGCGTTGAATCTAGAGATGAAGAAGAGATAGAAATAGATGAGGAAAAAGAATTCTGTGTAGGAGAACAAGAATTAACTTCTGAATCAAGAGCAGAAGCAGAGGCAGAGGCGCAAGCAAGGGCAGAGGCAGAGGCAGAGGCGCAAGCAAGGGCAGAAGCAGAGGCGCAAGCAAGAGCAGAAGCAGAGGCAGAGGCGGAGGCGCAAGCAAGGTCAGAAGCAGAGGCGCAAGCAAGAGCAGAGGCAGAGGCGCAAGCAAGAGC